>Ga0187892_10001098_pt1 | contig 65129 bp, 47 predicted proteins | sample MA1701073metaG_FD_139345 | JGI IMG/M metagenome (GOLD analysis project Ga0187892, IMG submission 139345) | Bio-ooze microbial communities from a basaltic lava cave in the Kipuka Kanohina Cave System on the Island of Hawaii, USA - MA170107-3 metaG ... | reverse complement strand
TGGGAGGCCGGCGGCAGCGGCTCCGATCCGCGTTATGTGCGAAGTCAGCTTGTCTGCCGCTATGTGGATCGGGCGATCGTGAAACAACGTTGTTTCGCGTGAACCAAATCTCACGAGGGCGCGGAAGGTGCTTCGCCGAACTCGAGCGTGATGCGCGAACTTTGAGGCGGAGACAAATGTCCCGAGGAAAACTGTGAAATTGTCAAAGGCGTCAGACTGCCTGAGGATGAAACTCCGGCAGGACGAGCCGTTGCCAGGCCCGTTCAACGCCCGGGCGGTCGCCCGCCATCACCAGGCCGTGCCACTGGCTGACCCTTTCAACTAGCCGCTCGACGAACGAAGCAAGGTCAAAAAGTTGGACGCGCTCGGGGGGGATGACGTCCTCGAGGCTAATCGGTTCCACGCCGGACTCGGGCAGAGCCCGGCACGCCCGGCGGACGTTGACTCCCACGCCGGTGATCAGTGCGGTGATGGCTCCGTTCTGAGCCAACGTTTCGATGAGAATGCCGCCCAGCTTGCGGCCCTCCACAAAAAGATCGTTGACCGGCTTGATCCATACGGGCAAATCGAAATCCTCGCGAAGAGCCTCCACACAGGCCACGCCGGCCGATAGAGCATAGACCGTGCCCGTGGGGATGGCCGAAAGCGGTCCGCCGGCGTGCACGACGCTCATATAAAGACCGGCATCACGCGGCGAGAGCCAGCTTCGCCCTTGAGTGCCCTTTCCGGCAGTCTGCTCACGTGCCACGATGTACGCGCTGTCGCGGATCCGGCCGTCCCCAATCAGCCGCTTGGCCGCCTCGTTGGTCGAATCAACGGTATCAAAGTGAAATGCCTGCATGGTTTCGCCTAGGAATTTGCGGTGCAAACCACTGCCCGTCGCCCAGCGACTACTTACCGGTGGCTCCTTGCAAGCGGCGCCAATTCCTGCTTGGCAGCTCGCGCCCCAACGCACCAGCCACCAGGTTCGACGCCTCCGCGAGCTTGGCGAGGTCGACGCCGGTTTCAATGCCCATCCGGTTCATCATGTACACGAAATCTTCGGTCGCGAGATTGCCCGACGCCCCGGGCGCATAGGGACACCCTCCCAGTCCGCCGGCCGAAGCGTCAAATGTTTCAATACCCAACTGCAAACCCGCGTACACGTTGGCCAATGCCGTACCGTACGTATCGTGCAGGTGCAAAGCCAACAGATCCGGCGGAACGGCCTTCAGCACCATCCCCAACGTTTCCTGAATATCCGACGGCGCGGCTGCTCCGAGCGTGTCACTGATGGCAACCTGGTTGACCCCAAGTTCAAGCAGCCGCTCGGTGAGCTCCCGCACGCGAGCTTTCGGCACTTCCCCTTCGTATGGGCACACGAAGCACACCGAGAGGTACCCGCGAACCGTCACGCCCTTGGCTGCCGCCTCGCGCACGATGGGGCGGAAGGTCTCCAACGATTCCTCGACCGACATGTTGATGTTCTTCCGCGTGAAGCTATCCGTAGCGCCTGTGAACACGGCAATGCGTTTAATCCCGGCAAGGAGTGCCCGCTCGAAGCCTTTCTGATTGGGCACCAGCGCCGAGTAGGTCACTCCGGCCGCCCGCGGGACGCCACGCAAAACCTCTTCCGCGTCGGCCAGTTGGGGCACGGCCCAGGGATGAACGAAGGAACTGACTTCAACCTGCGTCAGCCCGGCTTGCACCAGCCGCTCAATGAAGGCGACCTTGACCTCCGTGGGGATGGCGGTCGGCTCGTTTTGCAAGCCGTCTCGCGGCCCGACTTCGACGATCTGGACCTGTTTAGGCAGGGAGGGGTTCATCCGAATCCGATTCCAATTTCAGCAGCACCGCGCCCATTTCCACGAGTTGACCCGGCTTGCAAAGCACTTCCCCAATCCGTCCGCCGTGGGGAATCGAGAGGGCCATCTCCATCTTCATGGATTCCATGATGATCAAAGGCTGGTGGGCCGCGAAGGCGGCGCCTTTTTTCACTTGGAGTTTCAGAATCGTGCCGGGCATGGGGGCGGTCAGTTGACTGGAGGTCGGCGGCCCGTGCCCCGTGCCCGACCGCTGGGCCGTGCGTTGGACCAGTTCAAACGTGTGCACCCGGCCGCTTAGCCATACCTGGATTTTGTCGTTGCTCCGTATCCATCGAAATGCAAACACCTCGCCGTTGAGGGAAAGCCATCCTTCTGATCGGCCGATGGTCTGGATCGTAGCCTCGGCGTGTAGGGGGCCGCAGCGAACGGTGTAGCGCTTTTTGAGGGACTGCTCCCCGGGATTGAGTTCGACCTCGAGCCCTTCTTGCGTATCCACAGATTTCAGTAGGAGCTTCGACAATTCAGACGAGCCTCCACGCGCCGGCTGTGTTCCAAGGATTCGGTGTTTCGAGTTTGGCGCCGCCTTCATGGCCGCGGCGATGCGCCGCCGACTCCGAACTCGCGGCAAGGGCGGCGATGATCGCCGCTTCCGGCGGCGTGGGACCAGCTTGCTTGGCGAGGATGCGATGCTCCTCGAGAAAATGCGTGTTCAGGCGGCCACGCTGAAAGTCGGGATGCTCCATCAGGTGTTGTAAGAACTCGATATTCGTGGTGACGCCCAGGACGGCGAAATGCCGAAGTGCCCACGACATGCGCCGGATGGCTTGGGGCCTAGTTTGGCCCCAGACGATCAGCTTGGCCAGCATGGGATCATAATAGATGCTAACGTCGGATCCCGCCCGGACACCGCTGTCTACGCGAACGTGCAGTCCGCTCGGGGGATCGTAATGTTCGATGACGCCCGTGGACGGTACGAAACCACGGTCCGCGTCCTCCGCGTAGATACGGCACTCGATCGCATGGCCCTTTTGTCGTAAATCGGCCTGGCGAAATGGCAGCGGTTCTCCGGCGGCCACCAGCACTTGAGCCGCCACGACATCGTAACCGGTGACGGCTTCAGTCACTGGGTGCTCGACTTGCAGGCGGGCATTGACTTCCAAAAAGTAAAATGAGCCGTTCTCGTCGAGCATGAATTCCACCGTGCCCGCGTTGGTATAACCGACTGCCTTGGCCACTCGGATCGCCGCCTCACCCATGTTCCGGCGAAGCTCGGGAGTCAGGGCGGGGGAAGGCGACTCCTCCACGATCTTCTGGTGCCGCCGCTGAATCGAACACTCGCGTTCGAAGAGGTGAACGATATTTCCGTGATGGTCGCCGAAAATCTGAATCTCCACATGCCGGGGTTGTGCCATGTACTTTTCGAGAAAGACGCGCGAATCGCCGAAAGCACTCCCCGCTTCCCGCTGGGCGGCCTCAAAGGCCGGCCGCAGCTCGGGTTCTTTCTGGATCAGGCGCATGCCCTTGCCTCCGCCTCCGGCCGCCGCCTTGATCAAAACCGGATAGCCCAGCCGGCCCGCCGCCTGTGCGGGTGTAAGGGCCTCGCCGTCTTCGGCCCCGAACCACCCGGGAACCACCGGCACGCCGGCGTCCGCGGCGATGCGTTTGGCGGTTGTCTTGTCTCCCACGGCCCGAAGGGCCTCCGGCGTCGGCCCAATGAAAGTGATCCCCGCGTCCTGGCACGCCCGGGCAAAGCCGGCGCTTTCGGAAAGGAATCCGTAACCAGGGTGAATGGCATCCACCCCATGCCGGAGTGCGATGTCGAGAATCTTGTCCCCTCGAAGATAGGTCTCCGCCGAGGTGTTGCCCTCTAACGGGTAGGCATCATCGGCGCTTAAGACATGAAGCGATCGCCGATCGGCCTCGGAGTACACGCAAACCGTGCGAATGCCAATCTGTTGCAGCGTCTGTGCAATTCGAACGGCGATCTCCCCTCGATTGGCGATGAGTACTTTGCGGAACATCAGAGTCCTTTTGTCAATCCCCGCGCCCGCTATTGCGTCCAACGTGGCTCGCGCTTGTCGAGGAACGATTTGAGTCCCTCCTGCCCCTCCGCGGAGATCCGTCGTTCGGCGATTCGGAGCGTGGTCAGGGCTTGAACCCGATCCCAGTCGCCACCGGCAGCCGCAACGTCCCGCAGGGTCTGCTTGCAGGCGGCCAAGGCTTCGGGGCCATTGGCGGTGATGAGCTTGATCTGCTCATCGATCCATACGTCCAATGCCGCCACGTCGGGAACCACCTCATGGACCAAGCCGATTCGCTTGGCCTCCGCGGCGTCGAAGCGCTCCGCGGTCAACGCGTAGCGGCGCAGGTGACCCATGCCGATCTTTTCGAGCACGCATGGCGATATCACCGCTGGAATGATCCCCAGCTTCACCTCGCTCAGACAGAAGGTGGTCGGGGCGACCGCCGCGGCCAAGTCGCAGGCCGCCACCAGCCCCACGCCGCCCCCGATGGCCGCACCGTGAACGCGGGCGATCACCGGCTTGGGGCATTCGCGGATCGTCCGCAGCATGTTCGCCAAAACGTTCGCGTCCTGGACGTTTTCCTCGAAGGAGAAATCGACCATCCGCTTCATCCAATTCACGTCGGCCCCGGCGCAGAAGGATTTGCCTTCCGCCTTTAGTACAATGGCGCGCACTCCGCGATCCGCTCCGGCCACGCGAAAGGCCTCCGTGAGCTCCTGCATCACGACCTCGTTGAAGGCGTTGTGCAGGTCGGGTCGCTGTAATGTGACCGAGGCGATGTTCCTGGAAATGGAAGAATGCACGAACGCAGTCATAGCTTTCGCCGGGACTTTACCTTTCCATGTGCGAACTCACAATCCCCTTTCTCCTGAAGCACATTGACAATGCCGAACGAAACCGGCTAAATTCAACGTGCGCGAACAGGCGCCGCGCAAGCCCCGGAAACGTCGCGGGGGCTTCAAGCCCGCGGCTCGGGTGCGTGGCGGAATCGCGCACGGTGATTCTAGTGTAAAGACTTGGGATTCGACCGATGAAATGCATTTCGACCCGCCCTCGACGGCTGCTGTTTTTCGGATTCCTTTTCACGCTTTCCGGATGTGCGAGCTTGCCGTCGAACGGGCAATCGAACACCACGGCGGGGGGCGCCGCACCGGTGGGCTCGAGGACTTCCCAGGCGAGCAACTTACCAACATCCACGGACAGCAGGAATCCGGCCGACGAGGCGAAAGCGGAGAAGGAAAAAGCCGAGAAGGCGGAAAAGGAGAAGAGCGAAAAGACACTGCGCAGGGCGAAACTGGCCCGCGAGTTGCCCATCGCCCGCGAGGACGTGGTTAAGGCCAGGGCGGCCATTGAAATCCAGCAGGCCAACAATAAGGATGCATTCGACAAGGCGCAGAGCGAACGAGATCTGGCTCAACGCAAGCTTGGTGATTTTGAAGGGCGGCACGCGCCCGCCCGATTGGAGAAATCTCGCAACGAGCTGCAAGCCTCCAAGGACAACTTGAAGGAAGCGGAGGAAGAGCTCGCCCAACTCGAGATGATGTACAAGGAAGCTGACCTGGCCGACAAGACACGTGAGATTGTGATCGAGCGGGCCAAACGGCGGCTGGAACGCTCCCGTCGCGCTCTGGCCCTTCAGCAGAGGGAGCTGGAAAATCTCGAGCAGGCGACGTTGCCCGTGGAAGGGACCGACCTTCGCATCCAGGTTTCGCAGAAAACCCAAGCGCAGGAGGCCGCCAGGCGCACCGGCGAGGCCGACGTGCGGGCTAAGCGCATTGAGCTGATGAAGGCCGAGGCGGAAGTAGTGCGCATCGAAAGCGAAATGGCTGAGCTGGACAAGGAGTTGAAGGAATCGAGTCGTTAACTGTGATGTGCCTGAAGCCCCATGCTATTGGTTTCGCGGTTATTCAGTCGATTTGCCTGAGTAAGCCGATCTTTGCTCAAACGGAATTGGCGAAGCCGGAACAGGCTCAAAAATCCGCTGAGCTCGCATTGCAGTTCCTGCTTCGTAACCAGGAGCCGGACGGAGCCTGGGGCTCACAGCGCAACTCGGGGGTCGGCATCGACGAATGGTGGACCAATCCTGAAACGCACCGCTCCTGGACGGTGGCCGTCACCGCCCTGGGCTGTCTAGCCGTGTGGGAGTCGAGCAACGGCGAGTCAGGCCGCAAGGCCTATGAACACGGCGTGGACTATCTGCTGGCCAACGCCCTGGTCAAGCGGCCAAGCGAATGGGACGTGGACAACACGTGGGGCTACGTGTATGGCCTTGAGGCACTGGCCCACGCATTCTCCCAAACGCCGGCCGAGCGGACGGAGCGCCGCGAGAGCATCAAGGCCGCCGGCCAGGCCGTCATTCAAGAATTGGCCGAGAGCCAGACGCCCAACGGCGGCTGGGGCTATTACGATTTTGACGCCTACACGCATCCCGGTTCTTGGTCGACCAGCTTCATGACCGCCGTTGGGGTCTTGGCCCTATTCGATGCCCGCGACGCGGGCTTCACAGTTGATGCGAAGATGTTGGATGCCGCCGTGCGGGCCGTGCGTCGATGCCGGCTCCCCAGCGGCGCTTACACCTATAGCGTCGAAGCCGTTCCCTCGCCCGGGCGCATGGAATGGATCGACCAAATCAAAGGCTCGCTGTCTCGCATTCAAGTATGCAACTTGGCCTTGCGCCGCGCCGGAGAGGGAATCTCCGACGATGATTTTCGGCAGGGATTGGATCACTTTTTCAAGGAGCATCGCTTCCTGGACATCGCCCGCCAGAAGCCGATCCCGCACGAGGCCTATTACCTGAACTCAGGCTACTTCTACTTCTTCGGCCATTACTATGCGGCCCAGGTGATTGCCATGCTCCCGCGGGCGGACCAGGACAAGTACTGGCCGCAATTGCAACATCACATCATCAAGACGCAGGAGTCGGACGGCTCGATGTGGGACTATTACATGAACAGCTACCACAGGCCTTACGGAGCCGCCTTCAGCTTGATGGCCCTGCAGCGTTCCCTCAATCGAGGCAGAACTCCATCAACGCTTCCCGAAGCGGCCCGCTCAACGAGCGAATAAGCAGATTCCGAGTTTGCCTTTCAAGGAGACGGCGATCCCCCCCGTTGTTCCAAGGGAGCGTCGGACCGCTGACTTACCGACGGTATGGCCTCAAGCCGGCGTGTGAGCTCTTGAAACATCTCGTCGATCGGACCATAGAGCACAGTCAATTCCCTCTTGATCTCGTTGAGTTCTTCTTTCGAACCGGCGTGGCCGCGGATCTTCGTTTCGAGTTGGGTGATTTCCTCGCGGCGCGTGTCGCGATGACCCAGGGCCCTTTGTTTCATCTCCTCCAGGCAAGACAGCGCCGCCAATCGCTGTCCTTCGTTCAAACGTAAGTTCGTGATGAATTCGCCGACGTACGTATCCCACGCCTTGAGTTCCTCGGCGATGGCGTCCTCTTCGCCTGCTTTCCCGCCGGCATCCGGGGGAGCGGGGGGTGAATGCTCCTTTTGCCGTTTTTCCGCACGGCGCCTCTGCCGCTCGCTCCGCGTGGGCTCCCAAAAATCATCTTCGTCGAACTCGCCTTTTCGCCAACGTTGAAGTTGCTGCTCGGCCAGCAACATGCCGGCGTTGAATTTGGCCGCTTCGATCTCGAATTTGATTCTTTGCCCCGGCGTGAGGATCTTGCGAAAGTCCTCCGTTCCCGGCTTCACCTGTTCACGGGCTTTTTCGAAAGCCGGCTGGGCACGCTGCGACCAATCCATAACTTGCTCTTTCGAGGGCGGTTTCAAGTCCATGCGCATCTCGATGAACTCATTGAACAGCGGCTGCAGCTGGGGGCGATTCTCGCCGAGAAACCGCGACCAGCGTTCGACGACATCCTTGGTAACTTGTTCGCGTTGGCGGTCGTCGAGCTCAAATTGCCGGCTCGCGTCGTCGGCCCAGCGTTGGAGAACAAGCTTGAGCAGTTTTTCCGAAGGCCATACCCCTTGCAGTTCCGCCTTGGGCGGCGCCTCTTCCATCGGCGGCTCATAGGCGAAAAGAGCAGCGGATGAGGGCAGGAGCACAAGGAGGATCAAACGTCCGCTCATCACGCCGAGGGCGGGCATTCCTGAAAAGAAGGAAGTCGGTTTAGTCTCAAGCATCATCGTTCTGCCACAGCTACGCATCCATGAAAGCCGATAACAAACGAAGTTGCCAACGGCCGGTGCGACAGCCATGAACCCGCCACGTATTGTCTCGATCATCCTTCCTACGTTCAACCGGTCCGCGCGGTTGCGGCGATGCCTCGACCAAATCTCCCGAAACGTAACCCACCCTCACGAATTGATCGTCGTGGACGGCGGATCGACCGATGGCACGCGCGACTGGCTCCGCCGACAGCCCGGCCTGCGGGCCATCTTCGAAGCCCAACGTGAGGGCGCCGTCAAAGCGTTCAATAAGGGCTTCCGGGCTGCGATGGGCGAGTACGTGATGTGGCTCAATGATGATGCCTGGCCTCTGCCCGGCGGCGTTGAGGCGGCCGTGGCCATGATCGAACGGCCCGATCTTGCCGACGTGGGGATCGTCGCCTTTTACCACACTTGGCACAGCGAGCGGAATGTAATCGATCGGGTAACGCGGGAGGGAATCACCTATGCGCTTTGCCACGTGCGCGGGTTCCCCTACGCCAACTTCGGCCTGCTTCGACGTAGCCTCTTGGAACAGGTCGGTTTCGCCGATGATGGCTTCCACTTCTTCGGGTTCGACCCGGATTTGTCACTGAAGGTCCAGATTGGATTAAGCCTGAAGGTAATGGGCTGCCGTCGAGCACTGATCTACCACGAAGAGTATCACGACGAGCGGAAGAAAGCGGACCTGCCGATCGGCGGCGAAGACAACTCGCGGCTATTCGCGAAATGGAAGCTCCCGCCCCCCGGCGCCTACCCCGACCCGGTTCCTGCCTATCAGCGCCTCCTTGCGGAGCGGCGCCTCCTCTGAGCAAAGCTGTTCGCAAGACACCGTCAAGTGGCCAGGCGCCGCCTAGCACCGGCTTGGGCCTCACCCACCGCCGCGTGTGCGAAGAACCAGAAAAGCAACCGCCCCGACCGCTGCCGCCAAGATGAGCCATTCCCAAGTCATTCGTTCACAAGCCCCCTGGTCTGACCATCCAACCTATGAAGGATTGTATCGTCCGTCCGCGAAAAACCGCGTAGTCTTTGTCGCTCGCAAAAGGTCCCTTCCGGCTGGTATGGTTCTGGCAGGGCTTGGGCGGCGAGCGGCTTGAGAGCCTCGGCTTTCGATGAGAAGCATCGCAGAAATCGCTTTCTAGGGTTTTCCTTCTCGCATCAGTGCCAGACGCTTTTCGATCAATTCGCCGACTTGCGCGGGGTCGGCCTTGCCGCCGGATAGTTTCATGACTTGGCCGCGCAGGAATCCCGCGGCGGCCTTCATTTTCTTCGGATTGGCCACCGCGTCGCGGACGGCCAGGTCGTTTGCGGCAAAGGCCCCGGCCACCCAAGCTTCGGTGGCGGCGGAATCCTGCACTTGGATTAGACCGAGGTGCTCCGCGAGTGCTCGCGGCGCCTCAGGCCGGCTGACCATCTCCGATGCCAGCTGATTGGCGGCCGTCCGGCTGACCGTGCCCTCGGCGACGAGCCGGGCCAGCTCGGCCATGCGCTCGGCGGAGATGCCGAGATCCGTCACCGCCGCGGCTCGGTCGTTGGCGAGCTTGAGCCAAACATTGACGAACTGCTTGCCCACGATTTCCACGGGGCCGCCGGCGGCAATGACCTGTTCGAACAAATCCGCCGTCGGTGGATGATCGACGATGGTGTCGGCGTCTTTGGCGGATAAGCCGTGCTGGGCCGCGAAGCGCCGGCGGCGGGCGATCGGCAACTCCGGCAAACGAGCACGAAACTCCGCGGGCATTGCGTCCGTGACCGTTACCGGCACAAGGTCGGGATCTGGAAAATATCGGTAGTCGTGGGCGGCCTCCTTGGCCCGCTGAAATTCGGTGGTACCGCGGTCGTCGTCCCAGCCGCGATTCTCGTTGGGCGCTTTGCCCAGCACAAAACTGCGGTCGTCCCTCCAGACGGCCATGTGCCGCTGGGCCTCATAGGCGATGGCATTTCGCACCGAACGAAAGCTGTTGAGGTTCTTGATCTCGCAGATCGGCGTCCGGATTTCGGTGCCGCCCTCGCTGATGGCCACGTTGACGTTGGGCTCGAAGCGCATGTGCCCTTTCTGCATGTTGGCTTGGCTGACGCCGACGTGGACCACCAGCCGCTGCAGCTCCGTGCAGAAAACGTACGCCTCCTGGGCGGAGGACAAATCCGGCTCGGTCACAATCTCCAGCAACGGGGTGCCGGCCCGGTTGAGATCCACCAGCGTGCAGCCGGGAACGTCGTGGATGTTCTTGCCCGCGTCTTCCTCGAGATGGGCGCGGCGGATGCGAACCCGTTTGGTATGCCCGTCGATGTCAAACTCGAAATAACCCTTTTGAGCCAGGGGGAGATCGTACTGGCTGATCTGATAGTTTTTGGGCAGGTCGGGATAATAGTAGCTCTTGCGATCCCACTTGGTGAAGCGGGCGATTTCGCAATTCAGGGCCAGGCCGGTCAGCAAGGCAAGTTCGAAGGCCTTGCGATTGAGCACCGGCAGCGTGCCCGGATGCCCCAGACAAACCGGGCAGACGCAAGAATTCGGCGGCGCATCGGTCTTAACCGGGCAGCCGCAGAACATCTTGCTGTTGGTTCGAAGCTGGACGTGGATTTCCAGGCCGATGATGGGACGGGCTCCGGCGGGCGAATGCTCCATGTAGCCCAGTTTGCGTTAAGGAAGCCGATTCTTCAACCGGCGTAACCATCTCGGAAACGGATTGTTATCTGACCGGCGGTTCGTATTGCGGTGATGAGCTTTCCTGCGAGGACGTCGGATGCTCGGAAGGCGTTTGCCAGCTGCCATAACGCGTGGCGAGCGGCCTAGGGGATTTGCCGGATGGATGAGGTTACATCGGGTTGGCTGGGCATGGTGAGGTCGGCCAGGGCTTGCCACGTGGCCGTGGCGCGGTCGATGAGGCCCATGTTTTGCAGGGCCAGGGCGAGGTTGGCCATGTAATCCACGTTCTGCGGTGATTGCGTGGCGGCGCGTTCGAAGCGTTCGAGGGCCAGCTCGAATTGGCCGCGGTCGGCGTAGATCAGGCCCAACTGGTAGTGCAAGTCAATCGATTCGGCATCGACCTGCAATGCATTCTTCAATACGGCGATGGCCTCGTCCCATTGACCGGCCTCGCGTAAGGTCAGGCCGAGTTTCATCTGGGCCTTGAGGTATTGCGGGTTGATCTCCGTGGCGCGGCGAAACGACTCGATCGCCTCCGACAAGTCGCCGTGCTGCCGCAGCAGAATCCCGAGGCGGTAGTGCAGGTCGGCATGGTTGGGATGGCGGCCTAACACGGAGCGCAAGTTGGAGATTTGAATCTCTAGGATGGCATTCATTTCCTCGTTCGGCGTTGACGCGGGGTGCCGTGTCAGTGAGCGCGGCGATAAATAACGCTCTTCCTGGTGCGCGGCACAGACGAGCAGTTGCAAGCGGGCGATTTCGCTGAATAGAAGCGTCGTGTTTGGCTCGATTCCTGCAGCCATTTCCAGGCTGGCCGACGCCTCCTCAGTGTGCCCGGCGGCGTGTTGGGCGACACCAAGGCCGACATAGGCGTTGACGATGCGGTCGTTGATTTCGATGGCCCGGGCGAAGGCATTGGCCGATTCGGTGTGTTTCCCTCGTCGAAGCAAGGCGATGCCCAGTTTGATCGTCGCCTCAAGGTAGTCCGGGTTTCGTTCGACGGCCTGGGTGAAGGCGGTCAGGGCCTCGCGATCCTGGCCGGTCTGGGTGTACAGGTCACCCAGACGAAGGTACAAGTCGGCGCATTCGGGCCGCTGATCGATGTGGACTTGCAGCAAGGCGATGGCTTTATCGAGCTGCCCGGCGCTGATGCAGGCCGACAGATAATCATCTTGGGCGTCCCAATTGTCGGGGTCGATGGTGACGACGAACTGGAATCGGGCTATGGCCTCGGCCGGCCGGCCGGCCCGCAGATACAGATTGCCCAGCGTCAAACCCGCGCTGATGTCATCGGGCAAGCACGAGCAAAGGTGTTCATAATGGACAATGGCCTTCGGCAAATTGTCGAGCCGCAGATGCACGGCGGCCAGGCGTTCGTGGACGTTGCGAAGGTTCGGGGCGTGTTCAATCGCCTGCTCATAGGAGGCGATGGCACCAGCCGAATCGCCGAGCTTCTCCTGTCCAAAGCCGAGTGCAAACCAGGCATATCCGTTTTCCGGTTCTTGCTGCAGGACGGTTTGCAGTTGCTCGACAGCGTCGCGGGTTAGTCCCAACTCGTCCAGGGCGCAGGCCAGACCTAGCCGTGCTCGAAAGTCGGTGGGATCGGCGGCCAGAGCGTTTTGAAACGCCTCCCGCGCCGGGACATAGCGCAGTTCCTTCAACAGCAATATGCCCGCCCGCCGAAAGCGCTCCGTCTGACCTAGTTCATGTCCCAGCAGGGTTCCGGCGCTTGCGTCGGAATGCTCGGCATCGTCCTGGAATAAATCGGTGAAAGCCGCCGACAGTTCCGCCAACAACCCGCGACCCAGCATCTCCAACACATAGGACATGAAACCTCCGGTGCTTCTAGCCCGAAAGCGCCGCCAGCGCTTCCCGCGCCGCTTCGTAACCATGATTGATGGTCAAGGCCTTGCGATAGGCCGTCCGGGCCTGCTGCACTTGCCCCTGCTCGCGATACAGGTTGCCCAAGAGGAGATAGACGTCGGCGTATTCGGCGCCCGCGGCCACGGCCTGCTCCAGCCGGGTCATGGCATCGGCGTTGCGGTCGGTCTTTTGGTAGAGCCGGCCCAGTTCGATCAACGCACGGGTGAATTTCGGGTTGATGACCACGGCCCGTTCATTGGCGTCGATGGCCGCCTCGCGTTGACCGAGCCGTTCCAGCACGCGCCCACAATGGAAGTGCAATTCGGCGTGTTCGGGTTGGCGCTCGAGGGCCGTTTCGATGGTTCGCAGGAGCATCGCAAAGACGGCGTGATCCACTTGGCCGTCGGAAAGCGAGAGGAACGCGTCCACGAAATCGGGTTCGGCCTCGATGACTCGTGAAAGCTCGTCGATGCCGCGCGGGTCCAACGCCGTTTCGGCAGGCGGCATGGCGGCCCGAACGCGAACGGCCTCTCCGTGGTCGTGAAGCGCCTTGGCCGCTTGGGACAAGAGAAACCCGAGGCGAGCATCGTGCGGTCTTTGTCCTTGGGCAAGCTGCAAGTGTTTCAGCGCTGCGGCCGTTGCCCCGCGAACTCCACAGCACAAGGCCAGGCTCACCCGTGCTTCGGCGTGGTTGGTGTCCAGATTGATCGCCTGAGTGAAGCGAAGCTCGGCCTCGTCGTATTGACCCGCGGCGGCCAGAAGGGTTCCCAACTGGAAGTGCACTTCGGCGTCATTGGGATGGCGGCGGACGGTGTCGTGCAACGATTGGATGGCTTCGCGCTGTTCGCCCGCCGCGCGCAAGGCTAGGGCATGACGAATTTTATCTGCTGACGAGGCTTTCGGCGTTTCGGCAGTTTGGGCCAGTTTCGCCGCTGCCGCGTCGGGCTTGCCTAGGCCAAGCAAAGCCGCGGCCAAGTAGGCGGGCAACGATGCGTCCGTTGAACCAGAATTCCCGGCATTGGCGAAGGCCGTTGCCGCTTCGACGTATTGTCCCGCGTTGAGCAGGCACACGCCGCGACGTACTTCTCGCGCGGCCTGATAATGGGCTTTCAACAAGCGGACCAACTCCTCGCGCGAGGCGCAATTCTTGAGCGCATGCGAGGAGTTGGTGGATCGTATGGGCACGAAGCTCGTCGGGGAACGGCTCACGAATAAGTCCTCCGAGGGTATATCGGAAGGAAGGTAACGCGGGCTTATTCGCAACGGCGGAGGCCAAATGGCTCACGCTTTCTTATCGGAGCCGTCGACCGATGGCATCGTTCCCGGGGCATGGAAGTTCCGGCTATTCTGGACAAACGCCGACGGCGATTCTACGCTCCGGTCGATGCTGGTCGACGCACTTCTCCAAGCTCAAGAAAAAGCGTCCTCTGCCCTGGCCGTTGACGACGGGATGCGCGCCCTGACCCACCGCCGCTTGGCCGTGCTCGCCCGCGTGATCCGAGACATCGTCGCGGGGGCCGACGCGGGACCGCGCGTGGGGATCATGTTGCCCGCTTCAGCCGTTTTTCCAGCGGCATTGTTCGGCGTGCTATGGACCGGACGAGTGGCCGTGCCCTTGAACTTTCTTCTCGCTGCGGAGGAACTGGCGGCCGTGGTGGCTGACGCCGGGTTGCAAGTGATTCTGACCGTCCGGCATTTCCAGGCGCTGAGCGAAGAACTGCCCGCTCGTGTCCTATTTCTCGAGGATTTGCCGCTCAAGCAAAAAACCCTCATCGGACTTTTTCGCCGACTGCCGCCCGCGCCTGTGGTCCGGCCGGACGATACGGCCGTGATCCTGTACACCTCCGGCACGACCGCCGGTCCCAAGGGCGTCGAGCTTTCCTATGGCAACCTGCACAGCAATTGCGTGGACTCGATCACGGCCCTTAACATTGACATTCATCATCGTTTCCTCAATGTCTTGCCGCCCTTTCACGTGTTCGGCCTCACGGCGTGTGTGTTGATTCCCGTGTATCTACGTGCGGCCGTATATGCGATCCCGCGGTTCAGCCCGCTGGCCGTGGTCAAAGCCGTGCCCGCCAAACAGATTTCCGTATTGATGGCCATTCCAAGCATGTATGCGGCGATCCTGCGAACGAAATCGACCACGGCCGAAGCCTTTCGCTCCGTGGAATTGGCCATCAGCGGCGGCGAGCCCCTGCCGGAGAGCGTCCGCCGCGGGTTTGAGGAACGGTTCGGCGTCGTTTTGCGTGAGGGCTACGGCCTGACGGAAACCTCGCCGGTGGTTTCCGCCTGCAGCCGGGCTGTGCATCGCGTGGGCACGGTGGGCAAACCCATCCCCAATGTCGAGGTTCGCATCGCCGGGGCCGACGGGCGAGCGGCTCCCGCCAGTGAGGACGGAGAAATCTTGATCCGCGGTCCGGGGATTATGAAAGGTTACTACCGCAAGCTCGAGGAGACGCGGCGCGTCCTGGACGCCGACGGCTGGTTTCACACCGGCGATATTGGCCGCTTGGATGCCGACGGCTTTCTGGCCATCACCGGCCGGGTCAAGGACATGCTGATCGTGGCCGGCGAGAACGTCTTTGCCCGCGAAATCGAGGCAGCGCTGGAGGCACACGAGGCCGTGAGCCAGGCCGCGGTGATCGGCATGCCCGATGATCTGCGCGGCGAGGTGCCGGCCGCGTTCGTAATCCCGCGCCAGGGCGCCCAGGTCACCGAGTCCGAGCTGCGCGCGTTCGCCAAGCAGTCCCTTGCGGGCTTCAAAGTCCCGCGGCGGATCGACATCCGCGACGATCTACCCGTCGGCCCCACCGGCAAAATCCTAAAACGCCGCCTACGCGAACTTTTGACGTCCGAACGTGAATCCGTCACCCCCAAGGAAACGAAAGTCTGAGGCGCTACCGAGCCGCGAACGTGGATCCGAGCCGCGACCGTGAGGGAGCGGTTTTGCTATCGCTCCGCTTGCTTACGCGCGCGGCTCGGAAATAATGGCGGCTCATTTCACGGCCGAAAGCGAATCCTTCCCACCGTCGCTAGCATGATTGCCAGCATCACTAGGCCCCAGCCGGAAATCGTGGGAATGCGGACATCGCGGCACCGGCCGGCCTCTTCGTCGCAAATGAACCCGGCGGCTTGGCAGGGAATTTCCCCCGGTATGCAGCCGAGCTCCTCGATGCAGACTTCCGCCCCGTTGCAAAAGATGCCGTCCGCGCAATCGCCGTCCACAACGCATGGACATGGATCGGGGTCGCTGCAGGACCCGCCCTCCACGAATCGCGCCCCGGGCTCGCTATCCACGCAACAGAATTCGTTGATGCCGTCCTGCGTGCAACTGTTCATCAAGCAGCACGCGCCTGTCGTAACCGCAATGGTCGCCGGCACGGCTTCGAAAAGATAAATCTGGCCGCCCGGGCCGAAAAACCGGGTCCCGACGGAATTCGGCGGATTGTCTGCACTTTCCAGGATGATGTTGAATTCCCCGGTCGCGCAGTCCGAAACCCGGTAGTGAATGGTCGCCAGGTGGACGGTGGCGCCGGCTGGAATCGTGACCTGGCCCACACCGAATGTCGGAAAGATGGCTACCGCACAGAGCGGGTTGTTGATCGTCCAGTTCCCGCCCACCCCCGCCAGAAAAAACGGCTCCGGCTGATGAAGCGGCTCGACGCTGATGCCCACGGATGTCATGCTTCCCGATGACCCCGGTTTGCCCGGAAGCGAGCATGCTAAATCAAGCTGCGCGGCCACGAAGGTTCGGGTAATGTCGGTCGTCAAAAAGCACTCCACCTCAACGACCTCGGCTCCGGTCACTGCCGAACCCTCCACCGGCACGCATTCCACAGTCAAAATAGCCGCGGCCCGCGGCGCTCCCAGGGCCAGAAGGACCCCACAAACAACCCCGAACCTGAGACGGTTAAAAACACCCACAGCTCTCTCTCCTCCGCGCACTCAAACCCGAAGAAAGCTCAATCCTCGCCCATCGTGCGAGATTCGAGCCGAGCCGCATCATACGCTCGACACGTGAGTCGTAAACTGCCTTGCTATAAGATCAGTCAAGAAACGGGAGGCCGTAAACTGCTAGTTCTAGAAACGCGAGAACCGCCAACTCGTGCGGTAGTCCATCAGCACACAGTTGATAATGAGCCGATGGGCTGGGTTGGATGACGTATTCTGTGAGTCCTCAAATTGATCAAACGGCTACAACTTCAGGGCCTACTTTCATCATTGGCTGCACGGGTTGCGGGAAGGCTGGCCTAGGGGGCGAGCTGGCCTTGCGGGCCGGCGGGGAGATCGTCAGTGCCGACTCCATGAAGGTCTATCGCCGCATGGACATCGGCACGGCCAAGCCTTCGCAGGAAATCCGCGGGCGGATTCCGCATCACGTCATCGACGTGGTCGAGCCGTCGGAAGAATTCTCCGTGGCCCAGTACGTCAAGCTGGCCGAGGAAGCCATCGCCGACATTCGCGCCCGGGACAAGCCGGTCTTCGTCGTGGGCGGCACGCCCCTGTACATCAAAGCGCTGAGCGAGGGTCTCTTCGAAGGGCCCGGCGCCGATCCAGCCATCCGTGCACGGCTTCAGAAGATCGCCGTGGAGCAAGGCTTGGCCGAGCTCTATTGCCGGCTGCGGTCGATCGACCCGACGGCCGCTGAGCGAATTCACCCCAACGACCTGCGCCGCATCGTACGGGCGCTGGAAGTTCACGAACTGACCGGCCGGCCCATCAGCGACCTACAAACGCAATGGGACCGGCAAAAGCCGCGATACCAGTGCTGGTACATCGGCCTGCGGCGACAACGCGAGGATCAAAACCGCCGAACCAACGAGCGCGTAAAGCGAATGATCGAGGCCGGATTGGTCGAGGAAGTCAAAGCCCTGCTTGCCGAGCCGCTTCCGCTGAGCACAGCCGCGCGGCAAGCCCTGGGCTACGCCGAGATCATCCAGCACCTGGAAGGAAGAGCTTCTCTTGCCGAGGCCGTGGAAATGATCAAAATCAATACCCGCCGCTTCGCCAAGGCGCAGCGGACGTGGTTTCGCCGGTTTTTGGCGACCGAATGGATCGATCTAGAACCTGAAGCAACCGCGGCTGAAGTGGCCGATGTCCTGTTAAGTCGCCCGGACGCACCATGGTCGCCATCACCGAAATGACCAACTGGGCCGTCGATCTGATCGACGTGCACAAAATCTACGGAAAGACGGTCCATGCCCTCAAAGGAGTCAACATTCAGGTGGGCCGCGGGGATATCTTCGGCCTGCTGGGACCCAACGGAGCCGGCAAGACCACGCTGGTGAAAATCATGATGACGGCCGTTCGGCCGACGCGGGCGTTGGGAACCGTCCTCGGCCGGCCGCTGGGGCATCGGGGTAAGCTGGCCCGCGTTGGGTATCTGCCGGAGAATCACCGCTTCCCGCCCTATCTGACCGGGGGGCAGTTGCTCGATTACTACGCCGCGTTGGCCAAGGTGCCCCGTGCCCGCCGCCGGGCCAATGCCGAGCGATGGTTGAATCGCGTGGGCATGCGCGACTGGGCCTCCACGCGGATCGACAAATACTCCAAAGGCATGATGCAGCGGTTGGGCATCGCCCAGGCCTTGATGAACGATCCGGAACTGGTCGTGCTGGACGAACCCACCGACGGCCTGGACCCCATGGGCCGCCGCGACGTGCGACAACTGCTCCTTGAGCTTCGGCAAGAGGGCAAGACGGTTTTCCTGAACTCGCACTTGCTCAGCGAGCTGGAAATGGTCTGCAACCGCGTGGCCATTCTCGTGGACGGCCTGGTGGCGCGGCAAGGGACGCTATCCGAACTGACCGAGCGAAGCCTCGAATACCGGATCACCTTCCACGGCGGTGCGGATGCCATTGCGGGAAAGCTGCAAAGCCTCGGGGCAGTTGTGGAAGTGGGAGGCCTGCGCCTCGCGGGCGGTGACTTAAAGAAGCTCAATGAGGCCATCGACCTCTTGCGCACGCATGGGCTGCTCATCGACCGCGTGCAGCCACAGCGTTTCAGCCTTGAGGACGTCCTCGTGGAAGTACTGGGCAAAAGCCCGCCGGTGGCCTCGCCGATTACGGCCTCTCCGGTGATGCGATCCGAATAGGACAGCGGAACGAAAAGTCGCCATGCAATTCTGGGCACTTCTGGTCGATAGCTTCCGCGAGTCACGGGACCGCAAGATCTTTTGGGTGATGCTGATCCTCTCGGTGGTCGGGGCCGGGGCGATGGCCTGTGTCGCCTTCGAACCGGGCAAAATCAACCTGCTTTTCGGCATGTGGGAATATGACGTCGCCCGGTTCACCGGACCGGGAGGCGTATTGCGGAGCGACTTGATCACCACCCTCGTCGTGGAGTGGTTGATGGACACGCTCCTGGGCTGGATAGGGGTGCTGCTGGCCATCATTGCCACGGCGGGATTCATCCCGGCCATGATGGAGCGGGGCGCGATCGAGGTTCTGGTCTCGAAACCAATCGCGAGATGGCGGCTATTCCTGAGCAAGTACCTCAGCGCCATGGTTTTTATCCTGATTCAGGCGGCGGTGTTTGTTCTGCTGACCTTCCTGGTGGCGGGTCTGTGCTGGCGAACCTGGCTTCCGGCCTACCTGCTGGCGATTCCGCTGGTCGTGGCCCTGTACAGCTACGTCTATTGCGTGGCGGTGTTGGTGGCCGTCTTTTCGCGAAGCACCATCGCGGCGGTACTCGTGACCCTGGGTGCTTGGGTCGCGTTTGCGGGGGTGCAGAATCTGGACGACGCTTTCATTCTGTTCCCTGACTGGCAGAAGCAACGCACACTCTACCAGATCGTGCACGGGGCGCGATGGGTGGTGCCCAAGACCCAGGACATCACTTATCTAGCCAAAAAGTGGACCCGCGCCGCCTACGGGACCGAACTAGTGCCGACGCCGGACGAGGAAGGCCGCCACTTGCTGGACAAGGCCGAAGCCGTCGAGGCCGAGCGCAAGGCCATCCCCGCCTATCAATCCATCGGTTCCTCTTTACTCTTTGAGGCCGCTCTAGTCTTGGTGGCCATGTGGCGCTTCTCACGCCAGGATTTCTGAGTGATGATCACCATGACCCAAGTGGGATGCCACGGCTGGCACGGGCGCCAGGCCGCCGTGACTGTCTTTTCCGAGCCGCGACCGTGAGGGAGCGGTTTTCAACAGTTTTCAACGGCGCCCCGCTTGCTTACGCGCGCGGCTCGGAAAAACGCAGCGGCATGGCACCCATGAAACCGCGCCAGGATTTCTGACTGATTGGTCCAGACGATTCGTATCCTGTACGTAATCACGGACTTGGAATTGGGCGGCGTGCCTCTGCATCTGCTCCGATTGGTCGGTGCTATGCGGCGGCGCGGGTTTCAGACAGCCGTGGCGAGCCTCAAGTCCGAAGGGCCGGTGGGCCGCATGCTTCGTGAGCAAGGCGTCCAAGTGTTCGCCTGTCACGGCCGCGGCGCCTGGGATTTCCGCGTCGTAGGCCGACTACGCCGCTTGATCGAAGGCCAGCGGCCCGACGTGCTGCACACTTTTTTGTTTCACGCCAACCTAGCCGGGCGATCCGCCGCCTGCCGGGCGGGATTCTCGGCGGCCCGCGTGGTGTGCGAGATTCAAACCGTCGAAGTCGAGCGGCGGTGGCATTTGCTGGTCGATCGTTTCACGCATCGAGAGTGTCGCTTTACCATCGGGAATTCACCTTCTGTGATCGACCATTTGGCCCTACACGCCCGAATCCCACGCGAGCGTCTGTGGTTGGTGCGCGGCGGCATCGACCCTTTGCCGTACGCCAACGCTCGCGCACTGGACCGACGGACGCTCGGCCTACGAGCCGATGAGCGCATGGTTCTTTGGGTCGGCCGGCTTGATCCTGTCAAAGGCCTGTCACCACTCGTCGAGGCCTTCGCGCTGCTCGGCCCGAAACACGCGGCCCATCTATTCCTGGCCGGCGAAGGGCCATATCGGGCCAAATTGGAGAAGCGCATCGCCCGGCGCGGGATTTCGGCGAAAGTTCATCTGCTGGGGACCCGCCGCGACGTGCCAGCCTTGCTCAAAGCGGCCGACGTATTCGTGCTCCCTTCCAGGACAGAAGGTCTGCCCAACGCCCTGCTGGAGGCCATGGCCGCGGCCCGTCCCATCGTGACCACCGACGTGCCCGGCTGCCGCGATCTGATTCAACACGAACGCACCGGCCTCCTAGTGCCGTACGGTGACACTCATGCTCTGGCCGCCGCTCTCATTCACCTGCTCGCCGACCGGGAATCGGCCGCTCGGTTGGCCGCCGCCGCCGGTAAAGACGTGACAGATCGTTGGCACCTAGAGCAAACGCATCGAAGCTACGCCGAAATCTACGAAGAGATCGCCCGCGATTCCTGATTGACGCACAGCCAAAAAAACGTCGGGGAGCTCGGATTCGGAACTTTTGCAGCCCGGCCAGCCTGTGATTTTTTCCGCATGCCATCCGCAGAACGAATTCAAACGGTTGCGCTTGATTCTAAGGCGCAAAAAATGCCCCCAATGTGGTGGTGTCGAGTAATTGGGCATTTGAATCGGGCAACCCCCAAGATGTCGATCATCTCTAATCCTCCGACTGTCGATCGCAAGAACACAAAAAAATTCTGATTTTCTTATTGCAAGCTTCTTCAGTCTGTGGTACATTTTCCCACGTTATCCCAAGAAATGGGCGGATGGACCTTGTTTGATTGCCTTAAATGCGGTTTTTCACGGGACAATATGAACGGTCCATTGATCCAAAAGGGCGAATCCAATTGCCCGCGCAGCTCCGGGCGGCCATTGACCCAAAACGCGACGGGTCGGGCTTATACGTCCAACTGGGCGACTTCCACGGAACGTTGGCTCTTTACACGGAGCGAGGCTTCGAGGAACTGGCGGACCGGATGGTCACGGAGCAGATTCCGGGGGCCGAATCCAGGAAGTTCGAGCTGCAGTTTTACGCCCTTGCCTCCTTCGTGGACTTGGACAATCAGGGGAGGTTCGTGGTCCCGGACGCTCTACGGGCAAAGGCGAGGTTGAAAGACGACGTCCTCTTAATCGGTCAGAAAAACCGCATTGACGTCTGGAATCCTGAGAACCTGAAACGGGTCATGGGAATCGATTGGGAAGGCGACGACTGGCCGGATTGGCAGGGCTTTCTACGGATGAAATCGCAACAGCCTTGGGTAAACACCGGCGGGCGGAATCCCCCAGAGATGACCGGGTCTTAGCAGAGGGAAGAAGCAGCGGCGCGGACGGAACCGAGTGCCGTAGCGAGTGGACGGAGCCGTTCAAACGTGTGTTTGACAGGCCAACGGCATCCCGCCGGGTGAAGCGAAAGGAATCGCCGAGTCGGGATGTGCGGTCGAAGCAGCGGAATCTATCGGAATGGTCGGTGGCCCGGATTGCACGGCGGACTATGTGAAAGCTGTGCAAGCAAACCATTTCCGTTTAGACTCAGCACTGGTGCTCGCGTCGCCGCGAGACTACCGGATAAGCCTCGAACGCATTAGGGGTCGGCATGTCGCCAAGGAGGTGTGACGAACCCCTGACTGTTGGTGAGTCAAAGGAGAATGCTGCCCCAGGAGCCGATCGGCCACGTACCTGTACTCCCTGATGCCGTCGCAAAACTGGTGGGGCCTCAGCCGGGCGAAATCGTCGTCGATGCGACCGTCGGCTTGGCTGGGCACGCAAAGCTCTTTGCGGAGGCGATCGGACCGACCGGTACGCTGATCGGCGTGGATGTTGATCCCGCCAACCTGGCCGAAGCGAAGCGCCGGTTGGCGGACGTACCTTGCCGTGTCCGGCTAATTCGCGGGAATTTCGCCCTTTTGCCCGAATTGCTCGGCTCTGTAGGCGTCGAGAAGGTGGATGTGATCTTCGCCGACCTGGGGGTCAGTTCCGCGCAACTGGACCAGGCTGAGCGGGGTTTTTCATTTCAACGGGAGGGACCTCTCGACATGCGGATGGACCCCGACTTGCGGGTCACCGCGGCGGAATTCGTCAACCGGCTCAAAGAGCGGGAACTGGGCGAGTTGCTCTACCGAAACTCACAGGAACCGGCCAGCCGTGCCATCGCCCGGAGCATTTGCGAAGCGCGGCGCGATGCCCGGATCACCAGCACGAAGCGCCTTGCCGACGTCGTCGCCGACGCGGTCCACGTGAATCCCGAGTCGCGGAAATCAAAAATCCACCCGGCCACCCGTGTTTTTCTGGCGTTACGGATGGCGGTGAACGATGAATTGAATAGTCTGAACGCGTTGCTGGAATCTGCCCCCGGCCTGTTGAAGCCGGGGGGGCGTTTGGGCATCATTGCGTTCCATAGCTTGGAAGACAAGCCCGTAAAGCTTGACTTCCGGCGCAGGAAAAAAGAAAACATCTACCGGCTCGTGACCAACAAGCCGGTGGTCGCGGACGAAGAGGAGCGGCGGCGCAATCCGAGATCGCGCAGCGCCAAGCTCAGGGTGGCCATCCGCCTGCTGGCGGACTAAGGAATCATCAATCGCGTAGGTCAGAGGAAGACCCTCGCGGCAAGTTCAGGGAGGATCAACATGGCGCGGGAGACCAAGGTCGGTTTGCTGGCCGGACTGGCCTTCATCATTTGTTTTGCGGTCATTCTCTCCAATCGCGGCGATCAGGAGCCGTTTTCCACCGCGGGCGCGAACTTTCCGATCGACCTTCAAGGAGCCGGGCATGGCGCCACTGGGCTGACCGGCGTTCCCTATGCCGCGGCGCCTAAGCCTTCGGCAGTGCTGCAACCGTCCCTCCCGTACCCTGCGACGCCAGTGCAGATCGTGGGGGCGGAACACCCGTTTGCTCCGCCCGGCGCGGGAACAGCGTCGGTCATTCCGGATAGCATCAGGTTCAATGCCGATGCCCGCGGCGAGGGCGATCATTTGTCGGCTGTTGGTCATAGTCCAATGATTCAAGCATCGCGGCCAGCGCATGCTTCCGAGAACGGATTACCGCCGGTCGTCCAATCGCCTGGGACCGAGAACGGCGTGGCGAAGGGAGTGCCTGCGGCCGCGGCACCCCAAACTTCAAACGGAGGGGCTTCGCCAAACGCGCCGCCGGTTCCGGCCCCGCAGCGAGGGCAGCCCCCACCGAGCCCGTCGTCCAAGAAATACACGGTGTCGCCCGGTGATACTCTGTCCAAGATCGCGGCTTCCCAATACGGCAGCAAATCCACGACCCTAGTGGATGTGATTTTTGACGCTAATCGTGGCGTTCTGAAAGAACGGGATGTTCTGCCCGCCGGTGTGGAGTTGATTCTCCCCGAATGGTCCACGCCCAAGCCGACTGCGTCCCGGAATCCGTTGGCCCCATCGCCGATCAAGACGCCGACGCGACCGGCCGAAGTGACAAAGGCCCCCCCCAAACGCATCGATGAGAGCCGCTTATATCAGGTCAAAAAGGGAGACCGGTTTTTCAGTATCGCCCGTGACCAACTCGGCGATGGCAGCCGGTGGCGCGAGATTTTTGAGCTGAATAAGGATCGAATCCCCGATCCCGGCATGATCCGCGAGGGCGACCGAATCAGGCTTCCGGTGGCGATGACCGCTCTGGGGCGGGATCGAAAACAATGACGGCCCTGCGAGCCTGCTTTTTGATTGCCTCCGTAGCGATGATCGCTTTGGTCATCGTCGCCCTGCGCAATGAGCAGGCGCGGCTGGCAGCGCGGACGCTGGCCCTGGAATCGCAATGGGTCGAATTGCGCCGCGAGTTGTGGAAAGTGCAAACGGGGGTGGCACGACTGCGGGCGCCAGCCCGATTGTACGGCAGGCTCGATTGGTTCCGGGCGGAATTGGTGACGCGCGACGTGCTGCGTAGCCCGCGATCCAGGTCGGGGACGTTATCCGGTAATTTACCAAGGGACTAAACCGCTATGTCCCCAAACCGGGCTGAAGGGGATCCGACGCGATGGCGGTTTGCTTCGCTCGTCTTGGTCGGCATTCTCGCCTCGTTTCTGGCTCTGGCCGGCAGGCTGATCTACATTAACACGTCGCTTCGACCCCGCCTGCTGAAAACTGCCGAAACGCAACAATCGGGTAGTTCGGTTCTTCCGGCTCGTCGCGGCATGATTCTGGATGCCCGCGGGCGGGTGTTGGCCGTCAGCCGCCAAATGCCGGATGTGTATGTCGATCCCCAGCGAGTGGATGACCCCGAGCGTCTGGCGCACGAGTTAAGTGCCCGTCTGAACCTCAGCCCCGCGCATACCCTGGACCGGATTCGACGAAAGTCGGGCAGCCGCTTCGTCGTGGTGGCGTCGCGCGTGGAAGAAGCGGAGGCCGCCGCAATTCGCGAACTTAAAACTCCCGCCATCGGAACCGCCGAGCGCGAATTGCGCAACTACCCCTTATCCACCTCCGCGGCACACGTGTTAGGGTTCGTGGGGAACGACGGAAAAGGTCTGGAAGGAGTCGAGCGGTCCTACGACCGGCACTTGCGCGGCAAAGACGGACGGCGGGCGATGGTGATGGACGCTCGTCGCCGCCCTCTGTGGCATGACGGGGAATATTCGATTCTCCCCGAAGACGGAGGCCATCTGGTCCTCACGCTCGACGCCGAAGTTCAGCGGATCGTGGAAGACGTTCTTGACGACACCATCAAGGAATTTGAGGCTCGAAGCGGCATTGCGATTGTCATGGCCGTGGAAAGCGCCGACGTTTTGGCAATGGCCTGTCGCCCGTCGTTTGATCCCAACCTGCCCGCGTCGGTACCCGGCGAGCTTCGTCGTAACCGAGCTTTAACTGACCCAACCGAACCGGGCAGCACATTCAAACCGTTCATTGCCGGCGGCGCCTTGGAAGGGGGGCATATCTCCCTCACCGAAATGTTCGATTGCGGGCGGGGTGAGCACTATTTCGGCTCCCGCCGAGTCAGCGACACCTCTCCGCACGGGTTCATGGATTTGGCGGGCATCCTGACGGTCAGCAGCAACGTCGGCATGGCTCTGATCGGGCAACGCATGGGCAACCAAGCGCTTTACGAAACCGTTCGACGCTTCGGTTTCGGAGAGCCGACGGGCATCGACTGTCCGGGAGAGGGTTCGGGCAAGGTCCGTCCGCTGAACCGCTGGTCCACCTCTTCGGTGTACTCCGCCGTCTCGGTAGCCATGGGGTACGAGATTTCGGTGACACCGATCCAGTTGGTCACCGCCTTTTGTGCCCTGGCCAACGACGGCGTCTGGCGAACGCCTCGCGTGGTCAAGCAGATGCTAGGTCCGGATGGGTCCATGATCCGTTCGTTTGATCATTCCGGTTCCGGTCGCCGCGTGGTCACGCCGGAGACCGCCCGGTTGATCGCCCGCGAGATGCTGGCGTCGGTCGTCGAGCAGGGTACGGGCCGCCGCGCCCAGTTGGAACGATACCGGGTCATCGGCAAGACCGGCACGCCAAAGCTGCTCGCCCCAGGCAGCCGGCATTATGAGCCGGGCGCCTACCAGCCGACGTTCGTCGGGGCTGCGCCAGCGTCCGACCCGCAAATCGCCGTCGTCGTGGTGATCCATCGTCCCAAGCCTACGCGCGGCTATTACGGTGGTGTCGTAGCCGCTCCGGCGGCGGCGAAGATTCTGGACTGGACGTTGGATTATTACGGAATCCCCTGCGACCGGGCCACGATGCTCACGGGTCTTTGACATGCGTACCGCCGATGTTTGCGTCTTCTCTCCGCTCATCAGTCTCGCGGACTTATTCCGACTGGCGGATGTGCCTGCAACCGACGGTCATCCTGTCCCGCATTTAGGAATCTCGGCCCTAACCGACGATTCACGCAAAGTCGCTCCAGGGAGCTGCTTTGTGGCTGTTCGCGGAGTCGGCCGCGACGGTCACGATTACGTGGACGACGCCATCCGTGCGGGTGCGTCGGCCATCATTCTGGAACGGCCAGATGCGAATCGCCGGGAAGCGCTCTGCATTCGCGTGCGAGATTCGCGGGTAGCACTGGCCAAGCTTGCGGCCGCGTTTCATGATTTGACCAACGGCGCCGCGGTGGCGATGCCTCTCATCGGAGTAACCGGCACCAACGGCAAAACGACGGTGACCTGGTTGCTTCGGTCCATTCTTCGCGCGGCCAGTCATCGGCCCGCGATGATCGGTACAATTGAGTACGATCTGATCGGCGAGCGGCGAGCGGCCGACATGACCACGCCCGGCCCATTGGATCTCTGCCGATTGCTGGGATCCTCGCGCCGGGCCGGTGCAACCCATGGCGTGTTGGAAGTATCCTCGCACGCTCTGGACCAGCACCGTTGCGACGGGCTTCGCTTTTCCGCCGGGGTTTTCACCAATTTGACCGGCGATCATCTCGATTATCACCAAAGCATGGACGCCTACGGCGCAGCAAAGCGTCGTCTCTTTGGGCTGTTGCCCGAAGATGCCGTCGCCGTCATTAACGCCGACGACGCCATGGGCGGTTGGATGGCCGCGGGGTCAAAGGCCCGGGTCATCTCGTACGGCGTTGACGCGTCGTCGGCAGATCTGCGGGCCCAAATCGAGATGATGGATCGGCACGGTAGCCGTTTCGTGATTCAGAGCGCATCTTTTAAGATCGAGATTTCCCTATCACTGCTCGGCCGCCACAATATCCTCAATGCACTGGCCGCGGCTGCGACCGCCTCCGGACTTGGCGTTTCGACAAATGCCATCCGCACGGGGATCGAAGACCTCAAGGGCGTGCCGGGGCGACTGCAACGAGTCGAGCCGGCGGGACATCCTTTTTCCGTTGTCGTGGACTATGCCCATACCGACGATGCCCTCAGCAATGTCCTGCGTACCTTGCGGCCTCTGACGAGAGGGCGGCTCATCTGCGTATTCGGTTGCGGTGGAGACCGCGATCGAACCAAGCGGCCGCGAATGGCCAAAACCGTGGAGGCGCTGGCGAACAGCGCACTGGTCACCAGCGACAATCCTCGAAGGGAGAAGCCCGCGGCGATCATCGAGGACATCCTCGCCGGTTTTTCTTCATCGCACGGATGCCACGTGACGGTGGAGGTTGATCGCCGAAGGGCGATTGAACTGGCCATCCACTCAGCCCGTCCGGACGACACCATCTTGATCGCCGGAAAGGGACATGAAACGTACCAATTGGTCGGCGATCAAGTGCTTCCCTTTGACGATGCAGAGGTGGCTCGACAGTGCCTGGCGGAGAGCGTTGCATGATCTCGATGACTTTGGGCCAGATCGCATCCGCCATGGAGGCTCGATGTGATGCGGCCGATCGGGAAACACGCGTCGATCGTGTTGTAACCGATTCACGCGATGCTCGGGCAGGCGACCTGTTTTTCGCCATTCCGGGTCCGCGATGTGATGGCCACGAATTCGTGCGTGAGGCAATCGCGCGCGGGGCCGTCGCCTGTGTATGCTCCCGAGAGCCGAGTCCAAAAGGCCGGGCGAAGGGTGCTCCGGCTCCTTGTTTGATTGTTACAGACACCGTGGCTGCTTTGGGCCAATTGGCCGCCTACTACCGCCGAAACGTCCTCCGCCCCGAGACGGTGGTGGTTGCCGTGACCGGTAGCAATGGGAAGACGACCACCAAATGCATGATCGACCACGTGCTGGGCGGCTCGTTTCCGGGCCGGGCATCACCCAAGAGCTTCAATAATCAGATCGGCGTCCCGTTGACCCTCTTATCCGCCGAGCCGAGCGACCGCTACCTGATCTTGGAAATCGGTACCAACGCCCTGGGCGAGATCGCCGCCTTGGCGGATATTGCTACTCCAAACGCCGCGGTGATCACGTCCATCGGCGAAGCTCATTTGCAGGCCTTTGGTACCACGGAGGCCATCGCCGCCGAAAAGGCTTCACTGCTGAATTACGTCCGTCCCGGCGGCCTTGCGGTGGTCAACGTCGATCGCCTGGAGATTCGGCCGCACTTGCTTGGTGACTGGGGACTTCGCGTCGTGAGCATCGGGTTTACGCCGGGCGCCAAGCTGACCATTTCGGATGCTTGGGGCACGATCCAGTCGACGACATTCGTCTTGGACGGCCGCCACAAAGTCGAGCTACCCATGCCGGGTGTACACCACGCAACCAACGCCGCAGCGGCTTTCGCCGTGGCGAGATGGTTCGGGTTGGCCCCGGAGGAGATTCTTGAGCGTTTACGAACCTTTGTTCCGCCGGCCGGTCGAACGTGCGTACAAACGATCGGCGGCGTGACTTTGGTTGATGACACCTACAACGCCAATCCCGCAAGCGTTGCCGCGGCCATCCACACGCTCCGGACGGCTTCAACCGGCAGGCGTGTCCTGGTCCTTGGAGACATGCTGGAACTGGGCCGCGACGAAGCGGCGTTTCATCGACGAACCGTGCGGGCGGTCGTTGACGCGGGTATCGAAATCCTCGTGGCCGTGGGTCCCCAAACCGCTCAGGCCGCACGAGAGCTTCATGGAACCGCTCCGGCCACGGAGTTGCTGCCGTGCGCGGATTCCCGGGCGGCCGATGACGTACTGGCGCAGCTGGCCCGGCCCGGGGATACGATTTGGATCAAGGCTTCGCGAGGCATGCAATTGGATTGGTTGGTTAGGCGTTGGGAGACGCGTTCCCTGCCGGCCGCGGCCGTAGCATAGATAGATCGCAACCGGGGATTGAAGGCTTCGCTTCGAAGTGTTACTCTAAGTGATTTACGAGCTTCTCCACCGACTCCTCGAAGGCCGACACTACGCCTACGAGAATCCTCTCTTTCGTGGAGCGTGCGCGGCTCTGCTCTGTTTTCTGTTGATGCTTGTCTTCCTGCCCAAGGTCATTGCACAATTGGTTCGCTGGAAGGTGGGCGACCGCCCCGAGTTCGACCACGCTACGCTCAACGCCCTGACGCAGAGCAAAGCCGACGTGCCCACCATGGGAGGCGTCGGCATGATGGTGTGCATTTTGCTCGCCGTTGTCTTCCTGGCCGATCTGAGCAATTTTTATGTCTGGATGTCGCTGGTCTGCCTGGCCTGGCTTGGTTTGCTGGGGGGAATCGACGATTGGCTGAAGCTCACTCGCAAGCGCCGCTCGGCCACGCGCGACGGCCTGAAATCCCACGAGAAACTCCTCTTTCAAATCGGCCTGGGAGTAGTATTGGGCTATTACATCTATCGCCACGGCCAAAACAACTTCGCCCTGGTGGCCGGGGCCGTCGAACCCGCGGAAATACCCGCCTACAAGATATTGGGCGTACCCTTCTACAAACCGGGCCTTGCCTTGGGCGCCATGTCCTTCATGGCCTTGACCGTGTTGGTAATGACCGGAACGTCCAACGCGGTCAACCTGACCGATGGCATGGACGGCCTGGCTTCGGGCTGCGTGGCCCTCTGTGCGCTGGTATTTGCAATCCTGAGCTATGTCGCCGGAACCGGCGAACTGGCCCAGAAACTCTTGTTCCCGCATGTTCCCATGAGCGGAGAGTTGGTCGTCCTCTGCGGAGCAATCCTGGGAACCTGCCTGGGCTTTCTTTGGTACAACTGTCACCCCGCGCGGGTGTTTATGGGCGATGCGGGTTCCCTGCCGTTAGGCGGCTTGATCGGGTTCGTGGCCGTTGTCATTCGGCAGGAGCTGATGCTCTTGATCGCGGGAGGCATCTTCGTACTGGAGGCCCTCTCGGTCATCTCGCAGGTTGGCTACTTTAAGTGGACAGGCGGGGGGCGCCTGTTCCGATGCGCACCGATTCACCACCATTTTCATTTGACCGGCTGGAGCGAGCCGCAAACGGTGATCCGGTTTTGGCTCCTCGCAGCCATGTTTGCTGCATTCGCCCTGGCCACGATCAAACTGCGATGACCCACGTGCAAGCACATTCAATCTCGCCGCGTCCCACATCCCAGTCCTGGGGACTGGTGGTGATCGCGGTTGCTTTGCTGGCCGTTGGCTTGGTGGCCGTGGCCTCGGCGAGTTCGAGCTACGACCGCCCGATGCTCGGCCAGGCCATCTGGCGAATGCCTTTCGGGCGTCAAGCGGTGTTTGCCTTGATCGGGTTCGGTTTGATGCTCTCGACGGAAAAACTGGGCGCCCGGCTGCTCGATTCGTCTTGGGCCTGCAAATGGTTGCCCCTGGCGGGCATCGTGATGACGGTGGCAGCGCTGGCCGTAACCCTGATCGCCGATCCTCATCGGGGCTCTCAACGCTGGCTGCGCGTTGCCCCCGGCTCTGCGTTTGAGTTGAGTTTCCAACCTTCTGAGATCGCGAAGATCACGCTGCTGGCCTTTTTGGCCGCCTGGTTGGGCGGGCGCGATGCGGCCCCGCGGTCGTTTTGGCGAGGTCTGTTCGTGCCGGCCCTCGTGCTGGGGGCGACGGTACTGCTGGTCGGGAGCGAGGACTTTGGAACCGCTTCCCTATTGACCGGCGTGGGTGGTTTACTGCTGTTTGTTGCCGGCTGCAGGCTCCGTTACCTGTTCCCACTGATGATCGTTGGAGTTGCCGTGTTGGTAGTGTTGCTGCTCATTGAGCCATATCGCCTCGAACGGTTGAAGGCCCATGATACGCTGTGGTCGGATCCGCGCGGGGCCGGCTATCAGCCGTTGCAGTCGCTAACCACGATTGCCTCCGGCGGTTGGCTGGGCCTTGGGTTGGGCGAGGGAGTTCAAAAGCACGGTTACCTCCCCGAAAGTCACACGGATTTCGTGTTTTCAATCGTCTGCGAGGAGACCGGGATGGTAGGTGGCGGCCTGGTCCTCGCGCTTTTCTGCGGCTTGATATGTCTAGGCTGGCAGACTTTTCGGGCGGCGCCGACGATGTTCGAGCGGCTTCTGGCGTTTGGATTGACGGCCATGATCGGTTGCCAAGCCGCGATGAACATCGCCGTGGTCACGGCGGTCACGCCCACCAAAGGCATCTCGCTGCCGTTCGTCTCCGCCGGGGGAAGCGGAACGTTAACGTTTTGTATAGCAATAGGTTTACTAGCGGCCATTGCCACTCGCAGGGCTGGCAGCGAGCGGCGCACATTCTCGGCGCCGGTGTGGGAGGTGCCGGAATGATGTGGATGCGAGACGACGATTGAATGCCACACGGTCTAAGAGGTCGATGCCGCCGCTGGTTGCATTTGCCGGCGGCGGAACGGGAGGCCATCTGTATCCCGCAATCGCCGTCGCGCACGCCTTGCGCCGGCGAGTGCCAAATCTGCACATCCTCTTCTTGGCAACGGATAGACCTATCGATCGGCAAATCCTTGGCCAAGTCGATTGCGAGTTTGCTGCCCAGGCTTTGCCGCGGCTGTCACGCTTGCCGTGGCACTGGCCGAGCATGATTCTGGCGTTACGCGGGGCGATCCGAGAGGTTCGCGCCCGCTTTGAAGCGGATCCGCCGCTAGCGGTCATCGGCACGGGCGGATCGGCATCGGTCCCCGCCGTTCGAACCGCTCGGCAAATGAACATCCCCACTGCCCTTCTCAATCCGGACGCATTACCAGGACGGGCGAATCGGTATCTTGCTCGTTTGGCGGATTTCGTTTTCGTTCAATGGGAAGAGACCCGCGAACATCTCCGGTTTCACACGGAGGTACGGGCGTTGGGATGTCCCATTCGGGAAGGGTTCCATTCCTCCGACGCCGAAGAGGGCCGCCGCCGTTTCCAGTTGCACGCGGCCCGCAAGACGATCCTGATTACGGGGGCTTCCCAGGGGGCGAGGACGATCAATCAGGCTGCCGTTGGCAATCTCGACTTTCTGGCAACGCTGGAAGATTGGCAAATCCTCCATCTAACCGGGGAACGCGATTTTGATAGCGTCCAGGCGGCCTACCGCAAGGCAGGGCTGGAAGCGAAGGTTCTTCGATTCACGGATCATATGGCTTTTTGCGTGGCAGCGGCTGACCTTGTGATATCCAGGGCTGGGGCCTCCACACTCGCGGAACTCACAGCACTGGGGCGGGCCTCGATTTTGATGCCTTATCCCTTCCATAGGGACCAACATCAGGTGGCCAACGCCCAATGTCTTGTACGACGTGGCGCCGCCCGCTTGGTGGTCGATCGCAAAGATGCAGCGGCCAACGCCGCAGCATTGCGCGAAGCCCTGGAAGAGCTGACTGCCCAGGATGAAGTGCGCGAGGCCATGGCCGCCGCGGCGAGAAAGATGGGCGCGACCGATGCCGCCTCGCGCATCGCCGACACAATCCTCTCGATGCGTGGACACGTGAGTATCGCGCCGCCTGAATCGTTGGAGGTAACGTGCGGCACCACCCGATAGATGATTTCAGCAGGCCACGAACGTCGCAGGGGCTCCGGCCCAAGTACGTTCGCGCCTGTCGGACCAACATCGAAGAAGCAAGGTTGAGGGAGCAACATGCCTGCTACGGAAGGAGCGAAGGTCGAATGCGTGCCCGAAACGCGCGTCTGGAGCGAAATGCGCGTGCACATGATCGGGATCGGCGGCTGCGGAATGAGCGGCGCGGCTGTCCTTCTACGACGGCTCGGTGCGACGGTTTCGGGTTCCGACCGGGCCACGTTTGATGGCCTGGCGTCGCTGGTCCGCGAGGGGATCCGCGTTTCCATCGGTCACCGCGAAACCCAACTTGACCCCGGCACGACACTGGTGGTCGCCAGCGCGGCCATCCCCACTGAGAACCCGGAGTTTGTGGCCGCTCGCCAAGCGGGTATCCCTATCGTCAAGTACGCCCACCTCTTGGGGCTGTTGATGAAGGATCGAAAGGGCGTGGCCATTGCTGGAACGCACGGCAAGAGCACGACGACGGCCATGTCCGCGTTCCTTTTTCGGGCGGCGGGCTTGCAGCCGTCATTTGTCGTCGGGGCCCGCTGCGATCAGTTGGGCGGGCACAGTGATCTTGGCGCCGGGCCCTATTTGATCGCGGAATCCTGTGAGTTCGACCGTTCTTTCTTGCACTTGACCCCGCACTCTGCGGTGATTCTGAACATCGAAGCGGATCATCTGGATTGTTACAGGGACGTGGACGAGATCGTCGAGGCGTTCGCTCGCTTCAGTGAACGGGTGCATCCGGCCGGCCTGCTGGTTTGCAATGGAGATGATCCGCGTGCGTTGGTTGCGGCCCATCGAGCGCAGGCCCAAGTCGCCACTTTTGGGTTTTCGCCCGGCGTGGATTGGCGCGCGGTCAAACTGCGAGGCAACCTGGGCCGCGTCTCCTTCAAGGTCGTGCACAAGGGTAACACGGTACTGGCGACGCGGTTGTCCATACCCGGAAAATACAACGTGGCCAACGCTCTGGCTGCCTTGATTCTGGCCCATCACGCCGGCGCCGATCTCGAAACGCTCGGCCAAGCGCTCCCGCTCTTTATGGGCGTTCACCGCCGGCTGACCTGGCGCGGGGAAGGCAGCGGGATCGTCATCGTCGATGACTATGCCCACCACCCCACGGAGATCCGCGTGACCATCGAGGCAGCCAGGTCGCGCTATCGTCCCAAGCGGACCTGGGTCGTGTTTCAACCGCATCAATACTCCCGCACGCGCTCTTTGATGAATGAATTCGCGGAATCGTTTGATCAAGCGGACGAAATTATTGTTCCCCAAGTGTATGGGGCGAGAGAGACGGATCTTGGATGCCCGGATCGAGCCGCCGAGGAGCTCGTGGATCGAATCTGCCGCAACGGCCGCCGGGCGTCCTTCTTGGCGACTTTGAACTCCGTGACCGAACACGTGCACCGGCATGCACGGGAGGGGGATTTGGTATTGACCATGGGTGCCGGCGATGTGTGGAAAGTAGCAGATGAGCTGGTGGAGTGCTTTTGCCGATCGGATTCAATGCCACGCCCCGCTCGGGCGGCTGACCTGGTACCGGCTGGGGGGTTGTGCCCGGTATCTGTTTCGGCCGCGTGACCCGGCGGACCTGGCCCTCCTAACGCAACGCGCTAAAGAGGAGAACATCGACGTCCGCGTGCTGGGCAGCGGGGCCAACGTGCTCGTCATGGATGACGGTTTTGACGGCGTCGTGGTGCGACTGGATCAGCCCGCGTTCCGGCGCATTGTGTGGAACGGCCCAACCGACGTATGCGTCGGCGCCGGCGTGGAATTGATGCCCTTTGCGGGGCTATGTAGCCGGAAAGGGCTTTCCGGCCTAGAGTACATGGCCGGTATTCCGGCGACCGCGGGGGGTGCGGTGCGCATGAATGCGGGAGGCCGCTTCGGCGATTTTGGAGATGCCGTTCGGGAAGTATCTCTGCTCAATGACGATGGGACTGAAGAAGTTTGGCCGCATGATCGCGTCGGATTCGGCTATCGACGTTCCGGCATCGGGCCACGAACCGTTCTGTCGGCTCGACTGGCCCTGGTGGAGGACGATCCCGTCCGGACCTTCGAGCGATACAAGGCAGTCTTTCGCACCAAACGTCAGACCCAGCCGCTGGCCGAAGCCAGCGCGGGCTGCGTGTTCAAAAACCCCCGGGGCCATTCCGCCGGCGCGTTGATCGACCAGGCGGGCCTGAAGGGGACTCGCCTCGGGGGCGCCCGCGTCTCGGAGCGGCATGCCAACTTCATCGTCGCCGACCACGGAGCAAAATCGCTTGACGTTTTGCACCTGATCGATTTTGTCCGCGAGCGCATTCTGCGGCTCTTTGGCCTGGAATTGGAAACTGAGATTGATATTTGGCGTAGCGCCGCCGGCCAGGTCGTATTCCGATGACCGTGGCGCAATCACGACTGCTTAAGACGCATCCGCGAAGGCAACGAACGAGTCGTTTAAGCGTGACGGTTCTGGCCGGCGGGCCGGGTTGCGAACGCGACGTGAGCCTCCAAAGCGGCCAAGCCGTTTACCAGGCTCTCAGGCGCCTGGGCCACGAAGCTTCCCTTTGCGACATCCGTCCCGATGAACTGAAGGCCCTCGATCTCGCCGCGGATTTCGTTTTCATCGCTCTTCACGGCGAGTTCGGCGAAGACGGTACCCTACAGGCGGAACTGGACGCTCGCGACATTCGCTACAGCGGCACCGGCGCCCGGGCTTCCCGGCTGGCCATGAACAAGGCCGAGTCCAAACGGTGTTTCCAACAGGCGGGCATCCCCACGCCTCGTTTCGAAGTAGCGAATCCACGGAATGTCGCCGGCCTCGAGTCGCGCTTTCCCGTTCCGGCCGTGTTGAAGCCGGTCGCTTTGGGAAGCAGTGTCGATATCCGCATCGTTCGGTATCCCAAGGAACTTCACGAGGCCGCATCCGCGCTCATCGAAAAATACGGCGAGGTTCTGGTCGAGCAATACATCGCTGGCCCGGAGCTGACCGTGGGCATCCTGGGCAATCGAGCGTTACCGGTTTGCGAAATCCGAACGAAGCGAGAATTCTACGATTATCAAGCCAAGTACATCGACAACGACACGCAATACCTTTTCGATCTCGACCTACCCGCTGTTCTCTTGGAGCGCGTGCAAGCACTGAGCCTTCGGGCGCACCGCTGCTTGGGCTGCCGAGTGTTCTCCCGTGTGGATTGGAAGGTCGATGCTCAAAGCAACGAACCCTTCATCCTCGAGGTGAACACGATCCCCGGTTTCACCGATCATTCCCTGTTACCCAAAGCCGCCGCCCGCACGGGGATGAGCTTTGATAAGCTCTGTCAGACGATCATCGACTTGTCCTTGCAAGACGATTCCCCCAGCGGTTCTTCAACTTATAGGAGCCCGCATTGATAGAGGAAACAGATGCAAGTCGGCTGTTACTACCGGTGTGCTGTTTTCGTCCAACCCTTCGGGGCGGGAATGTTGTTCGTTCCTCTTCCACGGGTTTCGCTTCGCTTCACCCGTGGCTAGTGTCCGCCGCCCCTTTCGGGTCGGTAGAGGGGCGTGCCCTTTCGGGCGGCTGGGCGCGTGCCTTTTCGGGGCGGTGAGGTGCGTGCGCTGGTCGAAGGCGCAATGATGTAATGCTTTTTTAGAGTTCCCTTAGCCCATGGCCGCTCGAACTAAATCCGCGAACCGCTCCAAGAGCAAACCACGGCGCTGGTGGCAAGCAGCCAAAAGAATCGGTTTGCGCCGCTTGCTGCTGGTGACTCTTGCATCTGTGTTTGGATTGGGCGTGGTTTCAGCCGGCGTTTTCGGCTTCCAACGCATGAACTCGTTCGTGGGTCAGTTGATCCAAGAGCGAACATCAGCCCGGGTTACGCTGGTCGACCTGCCGTCTTCCTTGACCGGTCTCGCAGCCAACGCCTTGCGCGAAAGCGTGCATCCCCTGCTTCAAAACGGCTGGACGGATGCGGGCTTACCCCGGCGGATAGCTCATGCCGTTCGGGAAACGGGCTGGGTCTCCAAGGTCCACTACGCCCGGCGAACCGGCGACGGCCATTTCCGCGTGAGTTGTCAATACCGAATTCCTGTCGCCTTGGTTCAACAGCGGTCGGAGTTCTTTTCGGTCGATCGCGATGGAGTCCGGCTTCCCGGCCAGTACGCCTATGACCCCGCGTGGAAGCTCATTCAGGGCGTCACCAGGCAAGCATCGGCGCCGGGCGCCCTTTGGGACGCCGACGAACTGCGGGCGGGACTGGCCATCCTCGATGCAATCAGCGCCGAACGATTCGCTTCCCAGATCGTCGCCGTCTTGGTGGACAATTATGGCGGCCGGCAGAACCGTTGGCAGACGCACATCGAGCTGGCCACGGACCAACCAGGCGGCCGCGTTCGTTGGGGTTCAGCGCCCGGTTGGGAGGTCGAGGAGAACAGCCTTGCCCAGAAGCTGGCCATTCTCCGGGAGAACTTCCACCGTACCGGCAGGGTCGATGCGCATTATCTGCAGATTGACGTCTCCACCCTTCCTGATCGCTTTACCGTGCCGGGCTAGCGTTCAAGCCACAATGGATGGGAATCTGGTCGTACGGGACTCGTCCCTTCGCCGGTTTTGGATAAAATATTACAGATGCAGCCCCGAATCCGTATAGGATAGAATTGGGGAAAAGCGATTGAGTTAAGACCATGACACAACTCCAAACCGTAGTCGAGCAGATTAGCACCTTCGCCGCCCAGCACGCACCGCCGTCGTTCGTGAGCCGGGGTATTCCGCTGGCGGTCGTTTTGCTTTTGGCCGGGATCGGCATGAGCGTGTTCGGCGCCAAGCTTGCCCGCTGGGCGTTGACGGCAGCGTTCGTCATTGGCGGCGGTGTCTTGGGCAACGAGTTCGCCAAAGTCGTGGGCTTTCATCCGCTGTTATGTGCGGCCGTGGGGGCACTGCTGATCGGGACGATCGGCTATCTAACGTTGCGGCTCTGGATCGGCGTCGTTGCGGCCGGGCTGGTGGCCGCATTGGCTCTGGGCGCCTTCAGCTACCAGCGCGTGTTCCCACACCTCGGTGAGTTTGAGCAGCGGGCGGTTGCGAGCGGGCACGAAACGCCGGGCACGTTCTCGCTGCCCACGCCTCAAGAACAGGCCGACTACTTACAGCGCTCCCCTGGGGAGTGGGCTTCGGATTTTTGGGCTTTTGTGACCGCCAAGGATCAACGTCTGCGGCCCAATGCTCAAGCGGTGGCGATTGTGGCCCTGTTGGTCGGTCTGCTGGTTGGCTTGCTGGCCACGCGCACGGCTTTGGTGTTCTCAACGTCATTGCTTGGCACGGTCCTGGTCGCGGCCTCGCTCGGGGGGCTGATGGCCCACTTCGTGCCTCGTTTTTATGAGGGCCTTTTGCAGCGTCCGCAACTTTCCGGAGCAGCCCTCGGCGGCTTCTTCGTGACGTCGCTCCTTTTGCAGAGCCTGCTCACCCGGAAGGCCAAATCCGCAAAACTCAAAGCAGCCGAGTAGCCAACGCCCGGCCTACAGAAAGGCCAAGTTCGCCCGTCGGCAAGGAGAAGAGCAGGCGGGCGCGGCTGGGATCGGCCGATCGCCTTTTCATACACGTTCTAAAGAGTCCGTTGCAAAAGGTCCCGTCGGCGGCGTGCTGCGGTTCGGCAAAGCACTTTGGCGAAAGACCGCCGGGGAATACGACTGATGTCTTTTTAGGTAAATAATGGTGGTGCTCTCTCCCGGCGACCCCGGCGGGGGATCACGTTGGACGTTCTTATCCGGGGCAGAATCCTCCCCAAAGCGGAGGGCTACCTGCCGGGCTTTTGGCTTTTTCTCGCTCTGTTTCGGTCTCTTGACAGGTTGTGTCGGGCGGGCTAGCATCCCAGCCACCTGAAGGAACGGGACGACGTTGGGTCGTCGTTTTTGGCAAAGGGAGGTGCAACATGTTCTCGAAACCCGAATTCAAAAACGGATGGCTGGTTTGTCTTTTGGGCGTTATCGGCGCGGGAGAGCCATCTTCGGCGCCGCCGAAGAACGCGCTGGTTCAAGGAGAAGTCGGGCGCAACGACGTGTACGTGCGCAGCGGGGCGAGCATGAACCACTACACCATCTGCAAGCTTCAAGCCGGCGATCGCGTGACCATCGTGGCCGAGCAGGGGGAGTGGTACGAGATCCTACCTCCGCCCGGTACATTCAGCCTGGTTTCCGGCGAGTACGTGGATACGGTTGATGAGCAGTCGGGCGTAGTCAACGGCGACAATGTCCGGGTCCGGGCCGGGTCCTCGCTCAACGACCAGAAGTACACCGTTCAGGCAGCGCTCTCCCGGGGCGCGAAGGTGAAAATTCTAGGCCGCAATCCCGACGGGTTTTTTCGCATCGAACCGCCCGCCGGCGCGACCGTTTGGATCAACCGTGCCTTCGTGGAGCGAGTTCCGGACGCTTTGTTGAAACTGGAGGCCGAGGGCGGTCCACCGGTGAAGAAAACCGCGACGGACATAGATGCGTCCGCTCCCGCGCACGATGTGCCGTTGCCGCCCGCCTCGGATGCGACGCCTAAGGTTGTGCTGGCGAAGAAAACGGACGCCTCCAGCGTCGACCGGTCGACCAAAGGCCCTGCTCTCATGCCGAGCATCAAACCGGCTGACCCTGAAAAGCGCACTGCCGCGGATCCGAAGCCGGTGGTTCAATCCCGGCCGATAGCGCCGGATGCGGCCACGGTTCCATCGCCTTTGTCCTTGGTTCCGCCTAGTGAACAGCGGAGGGGCCTAGAAGAGCTGGACGCGGCCGTGGATGCGGAGGTTGCCAAGCAACCGACGGAGAGGAACTTCGAGCCGATCATCGAGGGGTACAAGCGAATCGCGTCGCAATCCGAGGATGAATTCGCCCAGCGATACGCGGAGGCCCGGCTCGGCCAGCTTGAGAGCATGGCCAGCTTGGTCGGCACGCTTCGAAGAATTCGCGAACTCAACGAAGAGGCGGAAATCAAGCGCCGCCAGTTCATGCAAGAACGAGCCAATGCCGATTTCGTGACCCTGCCGGCCGTCCTCACCGGCTTTGACGCCCAAGGGGAACTTCGAACCAGCGCTCTGTACCCACCCGGCACGCAGCCGCGTCGATTGCGGCTGATCGATCCGGCGGCCCACGGGCGGACCGTCGGTTACGTGGAGATTCCGACGGATTCCAACATCGTGGTGGAGGGCTTTCTCGGCCGCTTCGTCGGTGTCCGCGCCTCCGAAAAACGGTTGCAAGTCGGCGGCGTGGATCCGGTTCCCATTTACATCGTGCGGGAATTGGTCATACTACAACCGATCCCGCTGGCGAGCTCGAGCGGGCAATCTTGACGGCTTTGGGAACGCGGTTTCTCCAAACGGTTGGTGCGGGAGCGCTTTTTACGACGAACGATGTAAGAAATGAGGATGTTGTCATGAAGCGATTTGCGAGACGGTTCGCCCCACTGGTCGCCGGCATTTTGTTGCAGACCGGAGGCTGTATGACGGATCTGCGAGGCGTGGCCGCGGACTTGGCTTCCTCCATTACCACGGCCCTGATCAACGATTTAGTCTTCAGCGCGTTTAACCTAACGGCTTAGATTGAGGTTTCGGGACCGGCCGCCCCCAATGGGAATGCGAAATACGGGGATTCCCCCGCCTAGACAACGACGGATGCGGGCGGTCATGGGTCCGGCGAACCGATCGCTGGAGATGATCACCGCGTCGAAGGACAAGCCGTCGACGTCGTCCGGAGAGCGAACCGGCCAATCCAAGAACTTTTCGCCCAAATGCTTGGCGTTGTCGTCCAGGACGACGCTGACCGGAACGGGGGAACGGCGATACGTTTCCGCCAGGCGCGTGCTAAAGCGCCCCGCGCCGTAAACGGCCAGCCGCTGATATCCACATTCTCCTAACTGACGCAATAGAGTAGCCAGGGCGGCTCCTTCCGAGCCGTCCAAGGAAGGCGATGGTTGCTCGCTGGGAACGCCCGCGTCGTGGGCGTGGCGGACGATAGTGCTGGCGATAGACTCTTCGTTCTGCCGCTGTTTTCGAGACTGTGGACGGAACGTGGACGCGTGCAGATCAGGGCAGGCCGAAACAACAGCGAAAAGTTCGAAGAGGCGAAACGCCTCCCCGAATACATACCGCAATCGGTAATCCAAACCTAGTTTGCTACGAGCTTCCATGGCGTCGAAGGACGCGCCGGTATCGAAAATGAAACCGGGCGGTGATTGGAGAAGTCGCTGGTTGAGCCTCATCTGCCAACCCGGGCTGACGGAATCGAGATAGGATTCGGGGGCGACGATGGGTGTCACATACCCGGCACCTAACAAGGCATACGCCTGATTGAATGGGCCGTATACCAGGATGGTTTTGTCGGCGACCACGGGTCTAATGACGGACACCGCGGCCTCAATGGCCCGATTGCTCTCATACTCTCGCGTCGGCCGAAAGCCCTGCCAGCACCATCGGTTCAGGGCCGTGTCGTCTAGTCTCGCCGCACGAAGGGGATTCCAAACGAGCCAAATGATGGCAGTGACGAACAGCCCAGCCGGCCCCAGCCAGCCAAGTCCCGACACGAAGACCAACATGGCGCTGCAGGATAATGCGAGCGGGGCGACGAAGGGGATCACGTAATAGCGGCAGTCGGCGGCCTGAAGAGAATAAGTTACAGTGACTGCCAGCAGGTAAATCCAAAACACGCCCGCCGGCGGCGATGCGAGCAGTCCCAAACCGGCCAAGATGGGGATCAACGGCTGACGGCCAAAGACCCGCGCGAGACAACGGACTTTTTCACCAAACCGGTGAACGAGGAGACCCGCGCTCATCTGCGGTTGGAAGTTGGCCTCGTGGCCTCGCAAGGGGTGAATCAGCGCCAGAGGATTCCTCCCGTTCCACAAGATCCATAGGACGTACAGGACAAACGCGGAAAGGCCTGCACTCACACTCCAAGGAACCGTCCAGGCTCGTGCAAAGGCCAGCCCTCCAAAGAGCACTACAAATGCGGGCACTGAACTCAACTTGATGAAGAATGCCTCGCCGGCCCAGAGCAATGCTCCGGCAAAAAGCCAGGATGGGGCGCCGTTTTTCACGGCGAAGATCACGCACGTTAAGCCGGCCGTTTGGAAAAGAAGCTCGAATAGCTCCGCGCATTCGTGATAAACCCCATAGTGCGGTTCGCTGGAAACAAGGGCAAAAGCCACTAGTGCGGCGCAGTAATAACGAAAGTCGCCGCCTGAGGAATGAAAAGCAAGAACGCCGACGAATACGGCGGTAACATAGTTGAACACCGACGCATAGTGTCGCGACATCCGTTTGTAATGGCCGGGATGCAGGAGGAAGACGGCGCTGTAGAACAACTCGGGGAGACCCTTGCTGCAACCGGCGTAATGCGCGTTCCAACCCTCTCGAAAGCGCCAGCGCCGTGTCACAATCGTATGGTTGGGAACGTAAAAGCCGGTGTCGATGTGCAGCGGAAGCCGCGCAAACGGCCGGCGAATCAGTAGATAGATCGGCAGGAAGGCGATGGTGAACAGAACGGCCCCGGCCACGGCATTCACGATCCCTTATCGGCCACTGCACCGACGAAAAACCGCCAAAAATAGCGAATGTGAGTGATGGGCCGTAAGCCGACGCCGGCCAGCAAGCGATCCAGGGTGAAGCGACTGAACACCGGCCCCAGCCAAATCCCCAATCGGCTATTGCGGATCAAGGGCTGAAACGCCAAAGGTCCGAAACGATACGGCACGCCCACAAACACTCGTCCGTGCCTCGCACACACGCGTCGCATTTCCGCCACGGCCAGAGAGGGGTCATCGAGATGCTCCACGGTGCTGCTGTTAAACACCAACAGGAACGTTTCATCGGCAAAGGGCATCCGGCAGATATCCCCCACCACCGCCCGAATGCCCGGATCGCGCTTCCGTGCCTCGCGCAACGCCGCCTCGTCGATGTCCACACAAGTGCATTCTCGCTGTTCGCCATGAGACGAGAAGAGGGAGGTTGCATAGGCGGTCCCCGAACCGGCTTCCAATACGTTGACTCGGTCCGCACATGCTCGCGGCCCTCGAATTTGCTCGTAAAGGAAGCCGACCAGCCGCTGATTGACTCGACGCCGCAGCCGTTCATACAGGCGCTCAAGAACGGAATCCGAACGACCGCTGATCCGCCAGGATTGCGTTTGAGTACGAGCTGGCCGAGCGGCGGAATCCATAGTCATGGTCGAACGATGTCAATCTACTTGGAAGATTGTATTTGCGTCTCGTCGTTTGTGGGGTCGATGGGCAAGACAGCATAGGGATATGTATCAGGATCCTCCGCGCCATAGCGCTGCGATTTCAAAAGAAGAAGGTTCGACTCTTCGCGAAATTTGATCGCATGGGCTACATGCGGTTCCAAAATGACCCCTTCGCTGGCCGCCAGTCGGCACTGGGACCGTGCGCCATCGGCGAGGTTGATCCTGTGCACATCGGCGGAACCACGCATGATGTACAAATACAGCCGAGCCCGTTTATGATAATGGTTTCCGAGAACGCTGCCCCTATGCATCGTTGCGGTAGCGACCGTTTCCCACGGCCCGGCGTTGACCACCTCCACAAACGTGCCGCGAGCGTCTTCGCGAACAAACGTCGGGCCAACCGGTCGAGATTCCGACATTGCGCTCGAACAGCCTTCAGATGTGTCTTGACGAACCATCTTGCCTAATCAATCCTGCGCACTCTGGCAACGAGGATACGCAGAACGTAACCCATGCCTGTCCAGGCAAAACGCCAAAGACTCGGCGCCGACTTGGAAACGCCCTTGGTCCGGTCGCGGAAGACATAGGGCACCTCCACCACGCGGAGGCGTTTCCGCCGGCAGGTGTACAAGAACTCCATGAAATAGGCCCCATACCCCGTGGGAATGATCGATACCTTGTCGAACACGCTGCGCCGAAGAACCACAAAACCGCTGTCGTAATCGCGGATGCCAAAGCCCAGCACCCGGCCGGCGAATCCGTTGATCCATCGGCTGGCCAGCACCCGCAGCCAATGCCGGTCGTCTTTGCCGCCTTTGACGTAACGGGAGCCGATGGCCACGTCGTGCGTTTGAAGGCGTTCGATCATTACCGGCAGGAGTGCCGGCGGCATGCACATGTCGGCGTCCATCCAGCCCACGATTTCGCCGCGCGATTCGATGATTCCACGATTGAAGGCCGAGGCCAGCCCGCGCGTCGCTACCCGGCGAACGATTTTGACGCGGTCGTCGTCTAGCTCCGCCGCTTTTTTCCAAGTTTCATCGGGGGAATCGTCATCGACCACGATCACTTCGACCTCGCCGGGGACATGGGCCAGAATGCCGCGAATCGTATCGCAGATGTTCTCGCGTTCGTTGTAGGTAGCCAGAATGATGGAAGTCAGAGATTGCCGCTCCACGGGAGCGGAGGAACGAAGGGACGAAGGGACGCTGGGACGAAGGGAAGCGCTGCTTTCGGCTCTTTGTCCCTCCGTGTCTTGAGCCCGTTGGATTTCTATCGTTTGCATGCCAAGAGCCGATCGACGACGTATTCCTGATCTTCACGCGTGAGGCTCAACCCTGAGGGCAAATAGAAGCCTTGCGTACCGAGGTGCTCGCTGACCGGGAAACGGCCGCGCAAGTCGGGCCGGCGCGGATGCTGCCCCTGGTAGACCGGTTGAAGGTTGAGTGGAACGAAGAATGACCGGGTTTCGATCCCGGCAGCTTCCAGTTCTTCCCGAATCTGGTCGCGGGGCCGGCCGAAGTCGCCTCCTACCACCAGGCCATACATCCAGTAGACGTTCTTGCACCCGGTCGCTTGGACGGGCCGCTGCAACGCGGGTTCATCGGCCAGTAGCTCGTGGTAAGTGCGGGCGATCTCGAGCTTGCGTTTGATTTTTTCCTCAAATCGTTCGCATTGGGCCAAGCCGATGGCCGCTTGCAGGTTCGTGAGCCGGTAATTGAACCCAACGTGTCGGTGGACGAAGCGCTCGGGTTCGAAGGCCTGATTCCGCAATAGAGCCGCTCGCTCGGCCAGTTCGCGATCGCGGGTCACGAGCATTCCGCCCTCGCCGGTGGTAAGGATTTTGTTGCCGTAAAAGCTGAAGCAGCCGATATCGCCCAACGAGCCGACCGGCCGGCCGTGATACGCGGCTCCGTGCGCTTGGGCCGCATCTTCGATGACCCGAAGCCGACGCCGCCTTGCGATTTCGAGGATGGGCCCGATCTCGCAGGGGTGGCCGTACATGTGGACGACCATGATGGCCTTCGTTTTGGCGGTGATTTTCGCTTCGATCAGCGTGGGGTCGATGCACCACGTGTCGGGCCGGACATCAACCAGCACTGGCTTGGCCCCGGCTAGGCAAACCATGTTGGCCGATACGATCAAGGTGAAGGCCGGAATGATCACTTCATCGCCGGGGCCGACGCCCACGGTTTCCAGAGCCAAGTGCAGTGCCGTCGTGCCGTTGCTGCACGCTACGCCGTGCGATGCCCCGCAGAGCTTCGCAAACGTCTGTTCAAAGCGGGGGATAAAATCCCCCAGCGATGAGATCCAATTGCCGTCCAGGCATTGGCGAACGTATTCCTTCTCCCTGCCGTCGAGCACGGGCGAGCAAACAGGAATGGATCGAATGGGAACGGTTAGGGAAGTGCTCAATCATGCTCTCCATGACCCGCCCGCACCGGGGGGTCGCGCGGTCGAGGCGCACCCTTCTTTCCCTTCCAATTATCGGCCGGCTCGCGGTTATGCTGTACCGCGAAGGAGGATTCGGTAAACGGACAGTCGCGGGGGATGGGCGACTGCTTAAAATTAACGTGCGCGAACAGGCGCCGCGCAAGCGCCGGAAGCAGCCGCGGGCTTCAAGCCCGCGGCTCGGGTGCGGCGCGGAATAGCGCACGGTGATTTTAGATAAGTGTGATAGCACCATTGAGAGGGCGCAATCGATGTGCGGGCGATATACGCTGGTGACGTATCACGATCAGTTGGTCGAGGAGTTTGACCTGCTCGACGCGCCGGGGCTTCCGCCGCGGTTCAATATCGCCCCGACGCAGATGGTGCCGGTGGTTCGCGTGCCGGCCGGCCAGGCGCAGCGACAACTGGATATGGTCCGATGGGGGTTGATTCCACGGTGGGCCAAAGACCCCGCCGTCGGGAACCGCATGATTAACGCCCGCTCAGAGGAGGCGGCCGTCAAGCCCGCCTTTCACTCCGCCCTGCGGTGGCAACGGTGCCTCGTGCCCTGTTCGGGTTTTTATGAATGGAAGGCCTTGAACGACAAACCAGCGCGGGGCAAGAAGAAGCAAAAGCAACCGTACTACATTTGCCGGCGGGACGAAGGCCTTTTTGCCTTCGCCGGCTTGTGGGAGCGATGGGAATCGCCTGCTGTCGGGACGATCGAATCATGCACCATTCTGACGACCGAGCCCAATGAACTGGTGCGCCCGCTACACGACCGCATGCCCGTCATCGTCGGCCATGCGGACTACGGGCTTTGGCTCGACCCGGCAGTCCGAGAGGTTGAAGCCCTTGAGCCGCTGTTTCGCCCCTTTCCGACGGATGACTTGGTCATCCATCCCGTGAGCACGCGCGTGAACAATGCGTCGTTTGACGATCCCTCGTGCATTGAAGCGGCGACGTAGGGATAGTCGCCTCGCATCGATACTGTTTCTCGCGTTAGTCAGGGGCGAGCGGTGCCGCCCGAGGAAGGTCTCTATGGCCTTGAACGGTCGCTGAGCAGCATTTCGGCGGGGTCGCCGGCCGGCGGCCTGTACTGGGCCAGCAGCTTGCGGATGCGCGGCTGCTCGGGTTCCAGTTCCAGGGACCGGTGCCAATGTTCCAGCGCCCGGTCGCGAAAATCGGTTCGCGACGCATCTTCCAGAAAACGAAGCATTTGAATCGAGCCCAGACCGGCGTGAGCCTTGGGCAACCGAGTGTCGCACGACAACGCCTGCGTGTAGCTGCGTTCGGCGGCGCCAAAATCCTGGCTGCGAAACAGGCAATAGCCCATGGCTTCATGGGCCGCGGCCAGCGACGAATCCAAGTTAATGGCCTCCTGCAGCGTCATGCGGGCCAGCTTCAGGCGGTCCTGGTTCATGTACGTATGCGCCAGGTTGATGAGCACCATCGGCTGACGGCTGTCGCGTTCCAGGGCGGCCTTGTAGGCCCGGATGGCTTCGTAGTACTTCTGCTGGGCGTCGAGGGCGACGCCGAGATTGACGTAGGCCTGCGGCCGTGTGGAGTCGATGGCGATGACCTTCTGGAATCGCTCGGCCGCCTGGGCCGGGTCGCCGGCGTGCTGGTAACAGACGCCGAGATTGAGTTGAGACTCGAAGTCGTCGGGCTTCAACTCGACGGCATGAAGATAGGCGAGAATGGCCTCCTTGATTCGCTCCATGAAATGATAAAGCTGGGCCAGGCTGAAGGTATCGTCGAAGGAACGGGGATTGCGTTCCACGGCTTTGGTGTAGGCGTCGATGGCCTGATCGTGTTCGCCGAGCCGGCGGTACACTGATCCGAGGTGCGAATGGGCCACGGCCAGATGCGGCGCCAGGCGCACGGCGGTTTGGAATTCGGCCAGGGCCGCTTGGACGTTGTCGCCGGCCAGCATTTTCTGGCCCGCGGCGACGTGCAGTTGGGCCTGGTATTCGCGCATGGCGGCGCAGCCGCCCGAAAGCAGTGCTAACGTGGGCCCCATGCACGCACCGAACATTGCCGCGCATGGCCGGTGACATTGCCCGAACTTCATGTTGTTTGTCTATCGACCGCCCCCCGTCTTCTCGTACAGTGGAAGGCGGCGGCTAATGAAAATCAGCGAGTCGAATGAGGTGATTCTGATATTGCTCTTCGAGCGCGGCCGGGTGTTGCCCAAGGTACTCGCGGAAAGCGGCTTCCGCCTCGGTCATTTCGCCCTTCCCCAGGGCGGGAAGTTGAGCGGAGCGCACGCGTATGGCAAACGCGCCTTGGGCGATATCGCGGAGCATTTGCTCCAGGCCCGGAGCGTATCGCCCGCCGGCGCCGCTGTGCAGAAAGTCCACCAGGCCCCATGCCTGGGCATAGTAGGTCTGGGCGATGGTGCTGTTGTCCTGCCGGATCACTTCGCCGGCATGGGTGTTGAGCAGTTCAGGGAGTGACAAGAGCCTGTCACGGCGGACGGCCTGGCGAAGGTGCTCCACGCGGAAGATGTTGCGGCCCAGCGTGAGGCGCGGTTTCCGGCCCGACCATTCCACGGCCTCGTGGTAGCAGGCAAGTCCTTCGTTCAGCCAAGCGGGCATGCCTTGGCCCGCCGACGCGTTGACGTACTGATGCCAGCCTTCGTGGGCCAACGTGGCCAGGGCGGTGGGGCGATCGGTGTAGAACAACACGGCGCAGTTGCCCTCGGTGAATCCGCCGGCGCGGATGCGCGAGTAGGTCTCCAGCCGATAGGGAAAACGCTGCCGGGCGAATTGCTCCCACTGCGGGCGGCACCCGAACAGATAGATGGATAGCTTGGTCCGCGGCCCGCCTGGAAGCGTTTCCTGATAACGCTCGAAGGCGCTTTCGAGAAACTCCGGCAAGGCCGCTTCAAACGGGTGGTCGGTGACCGTGCTGAAGATGTCGAAATGCGGTGTGGTGATGCGACGTCCCAACAAGCCATCCTCCGACCAGTCCTGGATGTCAAGCGTGGTTTTGGACTTGATTGGTTGACTGATGCACCCGCCGATGACGAAAACGGTAGCGGCTGCCATGACGATGAAATGAATCGCATATCGCCGATCGCTACGTCTCCCGCGCTTGTGTTTTGACTTTTTGACGCTTCGATGTTTCGACGTTTCCATCAATGGCTCCGTGGCTTTCCTTCCCATCCGACTCCTTCTATCATCGGCCGATCTTTAGAGGCGAGGCGACATCATCCGTTTGCGGCGATGTGTGGCCTCCGGCGTCTCAACGGGAACTCGAATCTCTTAAGGCGTTGGTTGAACGGTGATCGTCGTTTCGGACGGTCTCCGGTACGCTGCCTCGTCTTCATCGAAGCCATTGATGTTCTGCCGGGGCTCTTTGGCCAGGTCCTCATCCCTCCAGCGGTTCTTGCCGAACTCGGACAGCCTCGGATTCACCGAAGGCGTGCGCAAGGGGGCGGAATCCCCTCCGAAATGGCTGATCGTCCGCGCCCCTACTTAGGAACCAACGTTTGACCTGGGTGAGGCGCGGCGCGGCGCTTCGTCTTTTTCAAGTCGTTCTTATGCCATTCAAGCCCGATGGGGTCAAACACGTTGACCCATGCCACGCCTCACCGTTACATTGGCGGCGACAAGCGAGAGGATTGGAGAAGCGATGCACAAACACAACGGGGTAGAAAAAGTCATCATCATCGGCTCCGGGCCGGCGGGGTGGACGGCGGCCCTTTATGCCGTCCGGGCGAACTTGAATCCTTTAGTCTTTGCTGGGCGGCCTAAGACGGTGCCAACCACGATTCTGCCCGGCGGGCAATTGATGCTCACCACCGAGGTTGAAAACTATCCCGGCTTTCCGCACGGGGTCACCGGCCCGAAACTGATGGCCTATTTCGAGCAACAGGCCGTCCGCTTCGGGACGCGGATCGTCACCGACAACGGCCTGACTCCCGACGTGTCCAACCCTGACGATGGGCACAATTCTGCTTACCATGATTGCAAGTGGGTCGATTTTTCCAACCGGCCATTCGTGGTCGCTGGGGAAGACGGAACCGAATATCGTTCGCATACCGTCATCGTCGCGACCGGCGCGACGGCCAATTGGCTGGGCCTGCCCAATGAGCAGCGTCTGGCCCGCACCGGTGGCGGAGTCAGTGCCTGTGCCGTGTGTGATGGAGCGTTGCCGGTTTTCCGAAACAAAGTGGTGGGCGTGGTCGGCGGCGGCGACTCGGCCGTCGAAGAAGCGACGTATCTGACCAGATTTGCGTCTAAAGTACACCTCATCCATCGCCGCGATCAGCTTCGGGCCAGCAAAATCATGGCCGAACGGGCCCTGAAAGACCCCAAGATTGAGATTTTGTGGAACAAGGCCGTGGTGGACGTGCTCGGCGATCAGATGATTTCCGGCATCAAACTGAAAGATACGCGGAACAATCAAGAGTCCACCTTGGAACTTGGCGGACTTTTCATGGCAATCGGGCACACCCCGGCGACGGAGTTCTTGCAGGGCCAGTTGGAGCTGGACGCCAAGAAGTACATCAAGCTAAAGGACCCCTACCGTTCGACGACTAGTGTGGCGGGCGTCTTCGCCGCGGGGGACTGCGTGGACAGCGTGTACCGGCAAGCCGTCACCGCCGCGGGCATGGGCTGCAAGGCCGCGCTCGACGCCGAACGGTGGCTGGGTGAGCACGGGATCGAATGAGTTACGAGTGCGAATTACAATGAGGCTGCCGGTAACATTCTTTGGGAAGGACCTAGCAATGTGGACGACTCTTACGGTTACTGTTTCGGTCATTGCTGTTCATTGCGGGGTACCTTCCACACCCGTCGTTGCGTTTGAAGCTGGGTCGAATCTTGATCCCGACGTGCCGGGACTCGTCGTTCGGGTCAGTGAAGCGGCGTTGCGCGAGGCGGCATTACGTCAGGGCCGTGTGATGATGGGCCCGCTGCCGCTGGGAGCGGGCCAGGCGGTTACCCTGGAGGTGCGGCCGCTTCGTGTGGTGGGTCCGAAGACGAAGTTCGTTGTGGGTCGGCCCGGCGGAGTGGACGCGCCCTTTGCATATGACACTTCGCGAGTCCATTTGTTTCATGGGACGGTGCGGGGCCACGCCGACTCGCGCGTGGTGCTCTTTTGGTCGCCGCGGGGGCTGCGCGGGCACATCGACTTAGGACCCAGCGACCAACGGTATAACCTGTCTTCCGTGGACTCGGATGGTCGCCAAATGGCTCCAGGGTTGGCCGTAGTGCGGCCTTTAAGCAACGTGGAGCCCCGCCCGGCCGTGCCGCTTTGTGGAAGGCAAACGGCGTCCGCGGCCAGGAGTTGCTGCGCCGAACCGCCACCCGAAATGACTTTCAGCAAGCGCCTGAAGATGGTCGAAGTGGCGGTGGAGACCGACTACGACCTGTATCAGAATTTCAATGATCTGACCGCGGCCGCGGATTACATTGTAGAGCTTTTCGCCCGCGTCAACGCGATGTACGTGGCCGACGTTGACACGCGGTTCGAAGTCGTCTTCGTCCGGTTCTTTGACGATCCCGCGGCCGAGCCGGCCTTCATGAACTCCGCCAATCTCTTTGGTGGGTACATCACCTTCTGGAACCAGAACATGGGAGCCGTCGCCCGCGATTCGGGTATTTTCGCCAGCGGTCGGCGGGACTTGCCCTACGGCGGGGTCGCCAACCTCGGCGGGGTTTGCACGGAGTCGGGGTATTGTGTCGCCGGCTACCTGAGCGGTTTGCAGGATCCGGCCCTACCGTTCCGTGGCGATTACGACGTGGAAGTCGTGGCCCATGAGCTGGGTCACAACTTGACGGCCTGCCACACGCCGGACTATTGCCCGTTCATCGACCGATGCTATCCGCCGCCGGTGTTTCCGCAGCGGGGTACGATGATGAGCTACTGCAGCCAGACGGTCAGCGGCGGCAACCTGGTCGATGAACCGTGGTATCACACGCGGTTGAGGCGAGTGATGCGCAACTTCGTGGAGAACGATGCGGCAGCTTGCGTTTCCGACGACTGCAACCAAAACGGCGTCGATGACCCGACGGATATCGCCGGCGCCGTGAGCCTCGATGCCAACGGCAACGGCACGCCCGACGAGTGCGAGGATTGCAACGGCAACGGCGTCTTAGATCCGGCGGACATCGCCTCGGCGACCAGTCTGGACCTCAACGCCAACGCGGTCCCGGATGACTGCGAGGCGGACTGCAACGCCAACGGTTCGCCCGACGATCGTGATATCGCGTTGGGCACCAGTTCCGATGTGTGGGGAAACGGCGTGCCTGATGAGTGCGACCCGGACTGCGACGGCGACGGCACACCCGACTACGATGAGATTCAGGTCGAGTTGACGCTGGATGTGGATCGAAACGTCGTGCTCGACTCGTGTCAGGACTGCGACGGCGATGGGATCAACGATCTGGTGGAACTCCTGGGAGCGCGAAACGCATGGGTGGCCAGCGACGTGCTCAATTACATCGGCGAGTATCACACGATTAGCGGCGTTCGGGTGAAAACATCAGCGGCGGGCCACGCCCCTGCGGCCCAAGACCTGGTCATCGCCCCTGGGAATCGCGTGCTGGTGAGCAGCGCCACGAGCAACAAAGTGGTCGCTTACGACGCCTTCACGGGCGCGTACCTTGGTGATTTCGTTCCCACCGGAGGCGGCGGTTTGAACTATCCGGCCGGAATGATCATCGGCCCTAACGGAAGTTTGTTCGTTTGCAGCCGCAACACCAACAGCGTTCTGCAATACAACGGCACAACCGGGGCGTTTATGGGAGTTTTTGTTTCCCCGGGGTCGGGCGGATTGACCATTCCTTTTGGATTGGCCTTCGGCCCTTCCGGCAATTTGTTCGTCACCAGTGGCGGGAATCAGGTTCTGGAATTCGACGCTGGTACCGGGGCGTTCGTCCGCGTGTTCGTAAGCAGCGCCAATAATGGCGGAATGTCCTCGGCTCGGGGAATGCTCTTCAAGCCCGACGGGAACTTACTGGTCGCCAGCTACAACACCGACGCGATTCTACAATTCGATGGAACCACGGGTGCATCGCTGGGCAAGTGGAACAGCGGCGGGACGGCCGGGGCGTTGTTTCTTGATGGTCCGTGGGGTTTGCGGCTCGGGCCTACGGGCAATGTGTTCGCCACCCGCGACCTCCCGTCTTCCCAGGAGGATGATCACCATCACGACGACGGTGGCGAGGAACTTCATGTTACCACCGCGCGAATCATGGAGTTTGACATCGCCAACGGCAAGTACGTGCGGTCCTTCATCGTCGGCGATGACACGGGATTGGTCTCGCCGACCGGGTTCGACTTCATGCCGGGAACCTTCGATTGCAATTTCAACGTGAAGCCGGACGAATGCGATATCGCCGCCGGTTTGCTGCCCGATGCAGACGCAGATTCCGTTTCCGATGCCTGCGACAACTGCCCGACCGATGCCAATCCGAATCAAGCGGACTGCGATCGTGACGGCCAGGGCGATGTCTGCGACCTCGGGCCAGGCCAACAGGACGGCGATTTCGACCAAGTCTGCGATGCGGTCGACAACTGTCCGACGACGGCCAACACCGCTCAGTCGGACGCGGACGGCGACACGCTGGGAGATTCATGCGATAATTGTCCGTCTGCGCCCAACTTGACCCAAACGGACGCCGACAGCGACGAGGTCGGCGACGCATGTGACAACTGCCCTGGCGCGGCCAACTCGGATCAAACCGACGCGGATGACGATGGCCTCGGGGACATCTGCGATAATTGCCCGGCGACCGCCAATCCCGCCCAAGAGGATAGCGATGGCGACGGTCTCGGGGATGCGTGCGATTGTGTGATCGTGCCCTACGGCGACATCGACGCTTCGGGTATCGTTGACGTCGGTGACGTGCTTTGCTGCATGAATGGCTTCGCGGATCCGCTTACGTGCCCCGCGGCCGACATTGCTCCGTGCAGCGCCAACGGTTTCATCGACGTGGGGGACCTCCTGGCCGTGCTGCAGGCCTTCGCCGGGTCGCCGGCCTGTCCGGACCCGTGCGTTCGCTAAAACGGGAGCGGCGACCTTGGCAATACTCTTGTCTTATGCCTGTTGCCTTAGGCCTATTGCCTTATTCTCGCGGTTGACATCCCTCTTACGCTCATCGTATAAATCCTCGACCGCGACGGGAGCCACGGGCTAAAGTCAATCGCCCTTTCCGGCCAAGAGGCGCATCGGATAGGCTGCCCAAAAGACGGGCTGGAGAGCGGGCACAACCCGACTGTGTCGGTCCCACAGCGGCTTGTTTCCGTGGGGATTCTCTTTAGTCCGAGAAATGCGAGAGTTAAGAGCGTGAAATTGAATCGAAATGACACTGCGTGTGTGCATTGGACGGCGGCGTGGATGTTGGGCATCGTTCTTGTCTCGATGGTTCTCTGGGCCGGCTGCGTACCGACGGGAGACGGCGGCAACAGCAACACAAACGGAGGCACGGGAAACGACAATGAAACTGCCGCCACTCGGATCGTGAGCCCGCGGACTAGTTTTGCGGTCTCCCGGCTTTCGCCGGCCATCTCGGTGGTCTATACCGTAGAGGGAGATCCCGAACTGATCAGCGGCTATTACGTTCGCGTGGACGCCGGACCCGGTAATGAGCGGGTGATCATCGACACTGGTCTTCCCGCCGGAACCAATCAGCAGTTCCTTTTTCGCCCCAAGGACGTGGAGGTCGGAAGTTACAAGGTCGGGATTCTCATCCAAGAGGGAACCGATAGCACGCCGATCGAAAGCGACGCGGTGATTGAGGTTCAAGGGCCGCCTGATCCGGTTTTCATTCAGCCGACGGGTGATACGCAAGTTGTCGTCGGGGGGACCGTGCCGATCGCCTTCGATGCCGGCGATCCCGAAAACAACGTGCAATGGCGGCTGTTTTACCTTGCAGAAGGCGATCCTGAGGGGGTCCCAGCGAATCAGTTGGGTACACAGCTTGCCGTGGGTGTAGGCAACGTCGGGCAAGCGGTCTTCGCGACCACGGGACTCGACTTGGGTGATTATCGGCTCGGCCTATCGGCGACGGATTCCGGCCTCTCCGTGGCCGCGACCGTCTCGCGCACGGGAGACGAGCAGATTGAGACGGAATTGGGGCCTACGGTGCAAGTCGTCCAGCAGCGTTTGCCCATGCCGCCGACGATCGCGATCACGGCTCCGGCTAACTCCGACGTAACCGTGTTTCGGAATGACCCTTTTACGATTCAATTCACCGCGACGATCCGCGAAGAAGGGGCCACGGGCCTGGTTGATCTGTTTTACGACACGGACGCCAATTTCAACAACGGGTTCACGCTGATCGTGGACAATCTGCCCGCGTCCATGACTTCGTACCCCTGGCCGTCGAACGTCGCCGAAGGCACGTATCGCGTCGGGGCGAGCGTGCGCGACGGCATCAATCCGGTGGTTTTTACCTACGCAGTGGGGGAAGTCATGGTGGTTCGGACGCCCACGCTCGACGTGACCGAACCCAACAGCGATCTGCCGATTCCGCCGGCGTCGCTGACCGGTGTGCCGGTCACGGTGCCGGTGCGCTGGACGACGAACGTGCCGGCGGGTCCGGGGCGCACCGTAGACGTCTACGCTCAGACACTGGACATTACGGGTTCGCCGTTTGGTCCCGAGATCGAGGTCCTGGCGCCTCGGCCCTTGACGGTGACCTCCGCGAATTTCAGCAGCGCGACGCCGGGTGTCTATGCCATCGTTATCCGGATTCGCCTTACGAGCAATGCGACGGCCGCGGATCAAGTGCTCGACGAATCGCCCAAGCCGGTTCGAGTCTCCTCGTTGCCCCGAATCCTTTGGTTGGGCTCGTTGGCCGCGGACGAACCGGCCTTTGAAGGAGCCATTTTCCAAGGGGTGAACTTCGAGGACAACGCGGGCACGTCGTTCACTACCGTGGGCGATCTGGACGGTGACAACCTTGACGAATTCGTCATCAGCGCCCGATACGGCAAGCCCTTCTTCGTCAATCCCACGGGCATTGGGCCTGGCGAGGCGTACCTGGTGTATGGCGGCTCCGGCGGCCAGAAATTGCGCGGCGAGTTTAACTTGAACTCTTTGGGCGTCACCTTTCGCGGTGTGAACTTTACGGGGATCCGGACACCGCAGGCTAGCAATGAGACCGATGGAATGAGTTCGGTTTCGCGCATCCCAGACGTCGACAACGATGGCGCCGACGAGCTTCTGTTTGGATTCCCGAACACGGAATCTCGGGGCCACAATATTGATCCGCAGCAGGACGGCGTCGTTGAGCCGCGATCTCTACAGACATTAGAACGCGAGGGCCAGTTTCTTCGGGGTGGAATTGTCATCGTCAGCAGTCAAAACGATGCTCTAAGCGACACCCGTATCCGCGATATCGCCATCAACCTCGACGTGGTCGGGCAAAACTTTGATATCGTGTGCATGGATCGGGAGCCCACTGCCGACGCCGCTCAAGGAGCATTTGCCCTGGATGTTCACTCTGCCGTGAATCCACAGACGCAGATGGGCTGCGCGGGCAGCTGCCAAACGCCGATGGGCGGGGGCAAGCCGGACGCCACGCTGTATATTGATCACGGCTTCGTGTCCGCATTGGCTCGTGACTATTTCCGCACGTACGTATATAGTTGGCATTTTTATGGCGGGACCAACTTCTGTCCCTCCGTCGTCCCCTTTTTGGATCACGAATGTCTTGAGCTTATAGATTTTGTACCACACGAATATTGCAATCAGTTTGTATCCAGTTGCGAACCGTTCTCTCCAGGGCTTCACGCGGCGGCCATTGATCCCGACGGATTCGTCGATCCATTTGGTCTGCCGACTTTTACGCGCTTGTCCGGCTATTATCCAGCCTTTGTGCCGGTAGGAACCGGTACGGATAACGTTGTGCCCAACGACCCGCTCGAGCCCTTGGGAGCACGAATCATCGGCGTGGGCTTTGGAGACAGATTTGGAACATCAGCGACGCTAGCGAATCTCAGGGCCACGGGAGCCGGCGACATCATTGTCTCCGCGCCTGAGCGTACGGGACGCGGCGTTCTTCTCGGCCAATTTCCGTCGGGTTGTATCGACCCGCCGTCATGTGGGGGGGAAATCGACGGTCTCGAAAGCGCGCCGGGCTCGCCAAAAACGAATCCGAATTCCGGGGTCGCCTACTTGTTTGCTTTGAGAAGCTTGTGGACCCAAGACAGTGCCGGGCGGTTCCCACCGAAACCGCACCAGTATATTGTCGGCGAGGCCAGCCATTGCAGCGGACCCATTGACTTGATTCCGAATATCGACGCGCTTCGAATCGTCGGGGCAGCGGGTGATCGAATCACGAATATCAGCGGTATTGACGATTTCAATGACGATGGCCTCAACGACTTCGCCGTAGGTGCTCCGGACGCCAACGGCGGGCAAGGTAGGGTCTACGTTGCGTTTCGCCGAACCGCGGCCATCGAAGGCGACTACGTTCTAGAGAAGCTTTCGCTCGACCCTAACAGTCCCGACCGGCTGACCGGAGCGCTCATCGTGACGGGGAGCCTGGACGGTCTGGGTTCCAGCTTGGCCAGCGGGGTGGACTTCAATGGCGATGATCTGTCCGACCTCGTCATTGGAAGCCCCAACGCTTCAAACGGTGTGGGAGAAGTGATCGTGGTCTTCGGCGATGCGAACTTGGTCAGTCCGATGAACGGCGTGTCCGTGCAGACGTTGCTGAACACGCGCGACGCCCTCGGCCGGCCGCGGGCCGCCCGCATCACCGGCAACTCGCGCGATACCAACGGGCGTTTCGGCTTCAACATCGCCAACGCCGGCGACGTGGACGGCGACGGCCTTGATGATCTGCTGATCGCCGCCCCCAACGCCTCGCCGCGCTTCGATCCCGATCCCACCAACGCCATGGATGTTCTCAGCGAAGCCGGTCTGGATTCCAATTTCGACGGTCTCAAAGACGACGTCAGCGGGCCCTTCGGCTCACCCGACGGCCGCGTGGACATGCGCGACGATCTGGCCCAGGCGGGTATCGTGTACGTGATCTCCAGCCGCAACCGCCTGGATGAGATTCCGCGGGCCAACGTCACGGTCAGCGTTTCGGAACTGGGCTCGTCGCTGCTCCGCGGCTTCATGATCGTGGGCCGCCGCTCCGGCGACCGCATCGGCGGCGGCGACGCCGGCGATACGTCCCAGGGCGGGATCACGGCGAAAGTCGGCCGGGGGCGGTCGAAGGGCCTGGCCTCAGCAGGCGATGTGGACGGCGATCAGCGAGCGGATATCCTCATCGGCTCCGTTCTGGCGGATCCGCGAGTTGATCCCAACACCGGCGTCGGCGTCCAAAACGGCGGCGAAGCATACTTGATCTACAGTTCGGCCGTGCCCTAGAGCTGCGAGGGAATAGGCCCGCGCTAGCGGGCACTTTGGGAATGGCGAAGTTTAAAGCAAGCTGGTACCGATAATGCGCTCGCGAATCGCCGACCGGCGTTGCAATAAAAACGCGTCGGACCGCCCCCCTGCCTGCTTCCTACATCCGGTAAGGTTGACAGACACTTGGCAAGAACGGTAGGATTGGTATCGGGACGAGGTCGAGAAGCGGTGAAAATCGCGCTAGCGGGGCTGAGCGGATCCGCTCTGTTCGGGTATGGCTGACGTTAGGGCCGGGCGGGCAAAACCCGCGGGCGGCTTCATCCTTCTGGCCGACTTAAATTCTACCCTTTTTGCCAATCCCCGCGGATGGCGATCGTTTTAGGATGGGTGTTCATGATTACGACGGGAAGTAGATTTGGAATCGCGATGTTCGGGCTGGCCTGGGCGTTTGTTTTTTGCGCCTGGACCGGCGGGGCACGGGCTGCGGATCGCATGTTCATGGTGATCCTCGCCAATTCGCCGAAGCAGTATCCCAATGGCGGCCAGCCACCGGGGGGATTCGTCAACCCGACGACTATTGACAAACAATACTTCGATGCCACGCCGTTTAACGGCATCAATTCGTTCGCCGAATACTGGGAAGAAATCAGTTACGGCGACGTCACCATCGCCGGACGAACCGTCGGCTGGATCGACCTTCCTTGGGCCATTCAGCCGCCGCTGCTTAGTCCGGCTCGCCACGCCGCCGGCGGGCGCCCGCCGGTGGACGATGACATCAATAATGGGAACCTTCGCGTAACGCCATTTGACTTTTACGACATGAATCGCAGCGGCGGTTACGAGTACGGTGCCGGCGAATTCTTCAACAATTCCCTGGCGGCGAGCATTATTGATCTCAATGGCGACCCGTTTGGAATGAACGATGGTCCTTTTAGCGTGGGTCCGGGCAGCGGGGATGAGAGCCAGCGCGGTCGCAACGCCGGCCTGGCGGTTTGGATGCCCGGGGAACGCTTCGTTGACATGGACGACGACGGCAAATGGGATGGGCTGGACCAGGCGCTGAACTGGGGTGACTGGTTTACCGCGGTTCCGGGAACGAATTTCTTGATCCCAGGTTCGCCGCCGGATGGTCGACCGGATCTCGCCGGTCCGTGGATCGATCTCAATGGAGACAATGACGCCCAGAACAGCGGTAACTGTTCGTGTACCGGCAACAGCGGTTGTTACCTGGTTGACAGCGACAACGACTTCTTTCCGGATTGTTGCCCAAACGGGCCGGGAACGTGCCCGCATTTCAGTTGCCCGCCGACTCGATGGGAAGAGCCCGGCGGCGTTGAAGTCATCGATTGCAATGGGAATCTCGTTTCTGACTTCGTCGATATCGGTCTTGCGGGCGGCACGGTCGTCGACTTCAATCCGTGGAGGCAAGAGCAGGACGACCAGGGACGCCAAAGGTGTGTTGCCGGAGCGCCGGACGGCATCCCCGATCAGTGCCAGTATGTTCTGCCCGTGTCCACCGACCCCCAACGTCTCCGCTGCACAACGGGCGGCTCACCCCAAAACAACGTTTGCTTGGAGCTCGGCCTGCCCCCTTGCGTCGAGCGGGATCCGCCGATCACCCCGAGAGCGAGGTGCGAGTACGCCGATTCCGTCGCACTGGGTGGGAACGGCGATGGTCAATTCGACGTCGTCGAGCCGTTTGAGAATTTCATTCGCCGATGGGATCCGTGTATTTTTGACCCCGACGCGTCACCGGAAAACTTGCTGCGGGACCAGACGCACTGGATCAAGGTCTATGATCCGATCAGTTTTTTCGCCGGCGTCAATATTCCTTGCAACGATCCCCAGTCAACGGTCAACTACGCAGATCCGTCCTACATCATTAACAACTACCCAGGTGATCCTCGGAAGGTGATTGCCCAGGCGAATGTGCGGCCCATCTTCGGACAACACGATCCTTTGAACAGGCTGGCTCCCAACGCGCCCTGTACATGTGCCATTGGAATCGGTTTCACCGTTCTGACGGGGGACGCGGACTGCTGCGATGAAGACAATTATCTGGCCCGTTTGTTCAACGGTCTGTTCGGCCGGGAATGTCATGAATCCTTCGACGTCGACGGGGACGGCAGCATCGAAGACGAGGAACAGAACGTCTGCGTGCAGATCCTTCCGGTGGAAGGCGGGCCCTGCCGCGACTTGGACATCAATGAAATCCCCGGCATTCAGAATAATGAGCGAAAGCTCTGCATCGCCGGTTTCCACGCCCAATTCGACCCGTCGGATAATTGGATCAATCAAACCGTGCCCGGGCCCGGCAACGTCACGATTTCTACGACCAAGCTGCAGATCGTGGGCTCCCCGACCGGCGGTGCCGTGCCGACGGATGTGTATACGCCGGAGCCGGGAACCTACGGTCCGCTGACGGGGTTGGGAGAGGAAGCGTGGTACGAACAGGCATGGACCGATCGCTACGGCGAAAGCTGCTTCAGCGCGTCCGGTGGGCAAACGGCCTGCACGCCGCCGCCCTGGCCGGAGCGTTTGCAGCCCGGCAATTCGCCCATTGTGGCTCCGTTCGTTGACACGGATGAGGACACCTACGCGCCCGAAGTGAACAGGCGTTTCTTCCAAGCCAATTGGGGCGGGCTCAACGGCTTTGGCACCGGCTGGACGGGCGGGCCCGACGAGCTCTTCCTTCGTTTTGAGACGGGCCCGCTGGGTGAATCCGGCTTCGAAGAGAGTAACAACCACGCGATTCTACCGGAGGAGCCGGACGGTCAGGACACCGCCGGGGTCTTTTACGACGGCTGGGTCGAATACGACGATTTACCGTCTTCCAAGTACCACTCGGGCGGGGATCAATGGCTGGGCGAAATCACCGGGCCTTATCGAACCTATCTGCATTTGAGAGGAGTCGTGGCCACATACGTAGAGGGCCTGCTTCGGCATGAGCCGCCGTATCAGGCATCCACCGAGGAAGACGCACCTAGGGTGATCCCGGCTATTTGGGGAGACGACCGCGGAAATCATAATCCGGATTCGCCGCAAGTGGCTCGCGACGGAGTGATCATTGCTGCTGGACCGTACGCCAAGATGGTGCACGGATCCTCGGGCCGTGACGGCGGCAACGTCATGTTGATGGAGCTGCTGACTCGCCGGACGGACGGACGCCATCTGAACAACGGAAAAGTCTGGGAGTTCTGGCACGGCTTCCATCCCTATGCAGGCGCCACCAACGGCGAGAATCTGGGCTTCCGAGATTACAACCTGGACGGGCTGATCGACCAAGGCGAAGTGCGGCCGGCCGGCTCGGATAACTACATTGCCGATGCCGACCGGAATCCCGTCAACGACGGCACGAACACGCTTTATCCTTGGAACCGTCGGCGATTGTTGGAGGATTGCATCGCGGTCGTCGATGACGACGGGCCTGACCTTGACGATTTCGCGGATGCCGTGTCCATGAACGCGGTGACGTGCGATCAAGGTCCGTTGGGTCGATTGGCTCCGCCGCAGTTTCTTTCGGACCAGTTCTATAATACGGGTCTGCCCCGTCCAGAGGATATTGTCATTGCCAGCGGCGTGGGCTCGGGGATCGTGCTCCTTCCCGCGGGAGGTTCCAAGCCCGATGATTTTCCGACGGCTCCTTTCTTTTATCCTATTCACAACGAGGATGGCCTAAATAACACGGAGAATCCGTCGTCGCGCCTGCCGCGCATTCCCGGTCGGGAACAGATCAATTGGAATATCTTTTTCCACGATCTAGTGGCCACGTTGGACAGCACCGGCGAGAGCGGGGTTTCCGGCGTGTCTTCAACCTTCTTGACGGATTACTCCGCCCATGAATATCTGCACACATGGGAACATTACCCTGACCTTTACGATTACGACGTATTTCAGCAGGCCGGTGCACAGGTCAACTGCCCAGTCGGCATCTGGGATATCATGGCCAACGGCGGCTTGGTGCATCCCACGCCGATTCTGAAGGAACTGCCCTGCACAGCCTGGATTGAGCCGGTGGATTTGACCACCGTGGTGACACCGGGCGTGGACAAAACCTTGACGCTGCCGCCCGCCGAATTCGTCCGGGACAATAGTTACTTCTTCCTGGAAAACGAAAACCGGCTGGGCGAACGGTTCTATTTCTGGTCGGCCGGTTCGGGCTTCGATAGCCAGTTCCCGGGAGCGGGGATGCTGATCCTGCACACCGACGTCGGCTCCAACCCGGACGCGTTGCCCCGGCAGCAGCGAGTAGCACCGTTCAGCTACTACATTATTCAGGCGGACGGCGAGGATGACATGAACTCCTGCATCAACGCGGGTGACGCGGGTGACCCGTGGCCCGGGGCGACGCTTCGGACGCTGTTCGATTGTAACACCGTGCCAGCCGCCCGCTGGTATTCGGGCGACGCGTGCAGCGGCCTGTCCATTTCCAACATTACGCCCGATGCAATCGGTTCGATGCGGATTACGGTGAACTGGGTTCCGACGAGCATTCCGGGTCTTCGCTTGGTGGACCCTCCGGGCGGCAGTTCGGTCGGTTTACCGCCGGAAGTTGTGTATCAGGTTCGGGGTGTGGCCACCGACGTTTATGGCGGGACGTGGCTGCGGTTCTTCTATACCAATGATGAAACCGACGTGTCCATTGATCCCAATGGTGCCAACTTCATCGGCACGATCAAGAAAAACGGTCCGGGCAGCATCAACGTCAGCGCGCCGTGGAACATCAACAACGTTCCCGACGGCCGATACTTCGTTTTCGCCGAACTCATCCCGGCGCGAGGCGCCGATGGAACGGAAAAGCGGTTTACCGACCCCAAGGCCGGACGCAACAATACGGGTAACGGCACGATGACCGTCCATCAGGTGAACACGAATGAGATCGTGGGGTCCGGCGCATTCGGGATTCTTGCGTCCACGACGACGTTCAGCGCCCTCAATTCGGTGTCCGGCCAACCCATCGATCTCAGGACCTTGGGCGTACAGGTGGGTGACCAGTTAACGCTCGATGGTTTCACGCCGCGCGGGCCGATCCTTCGCACAATATCGGCCATCGAAAACGGTGGACGGGTGCTGCGATTCTCTCCGGCGGCGGCAGGCACGCACGGTTTTGGACCTTGGCAGATCGCCCGCGCCGGGCGGACAGCGCGATCCGAAACGTGGACGATCGAAGCCGTCAACGCCGCCGGAACGGAATGGAAAGTGTTCAGTTCATTAACGCAGCCCGAGCCTCCGCGGACCGCACCGAACCAAGACCCGTATCCTCATGCGGTCAACGGCACGCGATACACGTCGTTGAATGGGGCGGTTGTCTTTACGATCCACGCGGGCACGCGCCCGTTTATCATGGGCGATATGTTTACGTTCACGACCACGGGAAAAACCGCTCCCAGCCACGGTGTGGCCATTGCCAACCGGGTGATCAGCGAAGCCCCGACGGCGATCATTGTCGCCGCTCCCTTGGCCGGTGATCCGCCATTACGCGTGAGCTTCGACGGGCGCAATTCCGTTGAGCCCAATGGCGAACCGCTCCTCTATCGCTGGGATTTCGGTGATGGCAGCGGGTTTGCCGCCGGTTCGGTGCAGACCCATACGTTCTCGCAGCCGCGCACCTTTTCGGTTGTTCTTCGTGTGACCAATGCGCGAAATGGGTTGTTCCACCAATCGTCCGTGGATATCGCCGTCACCAATAACTCCCCCAACGCCGTGGCCACGGCCGATCCGACCAGCGGCAGGGCGCCTCTGGAGGTTCGCTTCGACGGTGGCTCGTCCAGTGATGCCGAAACGAACGCCGCCGATTTGATTTACCAATGGGACTTCGGCGACGGAACCACGGTCAACGATTCGCGCGTGCCCGGTGCCTCGTTTGCCCGCGTGTCGCATTTGTATTCGCGCGACACGGCGGGACCCTGCACGGCGCCTCGCCCGTGTTCGTTCACCGCCACCTTGACGGTGACAGACGACGGCGGAAAACAGGATTCCGATCACGTCACGGTGGTGGTCGGCAACTCCCGGCCGTTGATCAATATCACGACCTCTTCTCCCGAGGGGCCTGATCCCCTGACCGTGATATTTAACGCCATCAACTCCACCGATCCCGACGGCGACAAGGTGTGCGTTCTGTGGCATTGGGATGATGGGACCGCCGACACCTGCTTACCGCTTACGGGACCCTCGGGCTCAGCGGATGGCGCCGTGACCCATGAATACCGTCTGCCGGCAGGACAGACGTCCAGGACGTTCCGCCCAACCGCGATCATTCGTGACTACCCGGGCGATACGTCGGCGGGCTGCACGTGCGCCGAGGGCACCGCCGCAAGTTCGGTGACGTGGCCCGGAGTGACAATAACTGTCAGTGTTCCGACGCCGGGTTCTTCGGATCCGCAGGCCATTTTCACCATCACGCCCAATCCGCCCGTGCTGGGAGAGCCGTTTACGGTCGACGCACGGCGATCGTATGACCGCCCACCCAGCGGGCGAATTGCGTCGTACTCTTGGGTCTGGGGTGATGGGACGCCGGCCGGTTCGGGCGCCACGGCCACGCATACTTTCACGCGGGCGGGAACGTTCACCATCGCCTTGACCGTATCCGATGCCGATACGCCGCCGCATACCAACACAAAGACGACAAGCGTCACCGTGGCCGGCACGGGAGGCGATACGCCACCGCCGGGAACGCAGAACCGGGCGCCCGTGGCGAGCTTCACGATGGCTCCGCCGCGGGGGGCGGTAGGCGGCGTGGTCACTTTCGATGGGCGGGCCTCGACCGATCCCGATGGCGACGCGTTGCAGTTCAGTTGGTCGTTCGGGGACGGCTCAACCGCGAACGGATCGATGGTTGAGCACACATATTCGCAACCGGGCACGTATCTGGTCCGCCTGACTGTGACCGACATACACCTCGGCTCGACCGATGCGGCCCAGTCCATCGTGGTTGAATCGGAAACCGGCAACCGCCCACCGGTTGTTCATGTCGCGACGGGTCCGCGGAGCGGACCGGCTCCGCTTTCGCTGACGTTCGATGCGAGGAACTCGTACGATCCCGACGGCGACGTCCTGACGTTTCGCTGGGAATTCCGTCGCGATGGGGAGATGGTGGGTGAACCGGAGAGTGGGCCCGTGGTGACCCGCATGTTTACGCAAGTCGGGACCTATACCGTCGAGCTTGTGGTAAGCGATACGCAAGGGTCGACGACGGGAACGGAGCCCGAGCTGATCACCGTCTTTACGGCCTCCCAACCACCGAGAGACCCAGACCGTGACGAAACTCCGGCCGAGCAAGAGGTTCCTACCGATAGTGCGTGTCAGCGCCCACAGGGGATTTGCGCGATTGCCTCGACGGAATGTCTAATCGGTACGCTGTTGGGGTTGTCGCTGATGTTTGTTTCGCGGAGGCGGATGGTTCGATAGATCAGGCGGCGGCCGATCACATAGAGAGAGAGGTTAAGACCCCGATAGGCCCTTGAAGAGCCTATCGGGGTCTACTGCTTTGTTTGTCAGGCATGTTGTGACTGTTGGAGGTGGAAGTCCTCTGCGGGCCGTGATGACCG
>Ga0187892_10001097_pt1 | contig 65149 bp, 52 predicted proteins | sample MA1701073metaG_FD_139345 | JGI IMG/M metagenome (GOLD analysis project Ga0187892, IMG submission 139345) | Bio-ooze microbial communities from a basaltic lava cave in the Kipuka Kanohina Cave System on the Island of Hawaii, USA - MA170107-3 metaG ... | reverse complement strand
GACAAGGAGACAAGGAGACAAGGAGACAAGGAGAAGGAGAAACTCGCTCTCCTTGTCTCCTTGTCCCCTTGTCTCCCCTTCTCCCTCTCAGAATCCCAGGTCTTTCACGTGAATTTTGACCGGCCATTCGTAGGTGTAGAAAGGAAAGCTGACCAGACGGATGTAAGTGATGTCCGCTTTCATCCCTTTCCCCTCTCGCCAGACTTTTATGCCTGGTGATTCAGGCAAGCCGAATTCGCGAGCTTTCTCGTGCAATTGAGCCTCCGCATCTTTTTCGCTCAGGTTCTGAGTCGCCGCGCGATGGACTATTTCATTGGCGGCTTCCTCCATCCGCTGATTTCCCATGTAAGCCGGAACAAAGACCGCCACGAGATAAATGATGGCGGCGGTGAAAGCCAGCAGTAACAGAAACGAGAAACGGCTCGCGCCCAGTTGTGATTTGTTTCGCGGCGCGGGTTTGTGAACATCAGGCATATCTTCTCTCCCTTTCATTTTGGTCAGTAACGATTTGCCAGCAATTCACGGACGGCCTCGCGAATCACCGTTGGCGCTATGTCATCGCGCACAACCACCGAACCAATTGTCGTGGGCAGGATCAGGGGGAGTTTGCCTTGCGCGACTTTCTTGTCGTGCGCCATGGCGGCAATAACGTTTTGCGTTTTCAGATCGTCAATGCGGGGCAGCCGTCCAAGCTCATCAACGCCGAGCCGGATGGCTTCAGCGTCGGCGCGCGCGATTATACCAACCTTCTCCGCAATCGTAGAAGCGCACTTCATTCCGTAACCGACTGCTTCGCCGTGTTTCAACCGGCGGTAGGCGGTGACGGCTTCGATCGCGTGGCCCACGGTGTGGCCAAAATTCAGAATGCGGCGCAAACCCGATTCGCGTTCGTCGGTGGTGACGACTTCGGCCTTAATCTCGCAACTGCGCGCGATCACGCGGGCGAGCAGTTCGGGATCGAGCGCGTTGATGCCGCCCAGGTTGTCCAGGATCAAGGAGAACAACGTCCAGTCGCGGATCACGCCGTATTTGACCGCTTCGTAAAGCCCCGCGCGCAGCTCGCGCGGGGGCAGGCTGCGCAGAACACCCGGGTCAATGACGACTGCGCGTGGCTGATGGAAAGCTCCGATCAGATTTTTGCCGAGCGCGTGATTGACCGCGGTCTTGCCGCCGACCGAACTGTCAATTTGCGCGAGCAGCGTCGTGGGAATTTGCGCGTAATTGACTCCGCGCAGGAAAGTCGCCGCGACAAATCCCGCCAGATCACCGACAACTCCGCCGCCCAGCGCGACAATCGCATCGCTGCGTTCAAACCGGTTGGCGATCAAAAATCCCCAGGCGCGTTCCGCCGTGCGCAGCGATTTCGCCCGCTCGCCGTCGCCGATCAAATGCGTGAGCGTGGAAAAACCGGAATGCTTCAGGCTCTTTTCGATGACGCGACCGTACAGCGCGTGAATCTTCGGATTCGAGATGATCGCTACCCGGCGAGTTTTACCGCCGAGCGCAGCGCGAGTGGTTTCGCCGGTTTGAGCCAAAGCTCCATCGGCGATGGTGATGTCGTAACTTCGTTCGTCGAGCGCGACACGAACTGTTTGGGTCATAAAAAATCAGATTGATCGAATGTCATTGGGCGCGCCCTTCCACCTGCTCCAACAGTTCCGAGGCAAGCCAGTCGAAGTCCAACTCGCCCAACCCGATCATCGCCGCCAGTTCTTCGACTGTGTATCGCTGGCCCGTATTCCACAGGTCAATCAGCATCTCGCCCGCTCTGCGCGAAGCCCACCAGCGCTGCCCGAACTGTGTCTTCAAATACTCGCGCAACTGCGATTCGAACAGGCAACCTCGCAGGAAACTCTCCGAATAGAATTCGTCATCGAGATCGCGCAGATAGTACGTTTCGTCGAATCGCGCGCGGACAGCGTCAGTCATCAATTCGGCGTAACGCGATCCGGCGTTGTTCGCCAGTCTTTCCGAGTGGAATTCGGTTTCGTAGTTGAGCAAGGCCGCATAACGCCGCACAGCCATCAGTTTGAACGCGGCCAACGCCTGTCGAAACAGCATGTTTTCGGCGAAACCGAATACGCCCATCAGCCAGCGCCCGTCGAGCGGCAAATTCTCAAGGAGCATTCCCCAGGCCTGCTGAACCGCGCGGTCTCCGCCGATGCGAAATTCGGGATAGGCGCTCGGCGAAGTCCACGCGAAAAGCTGGGCGTGTCCCGACTCGCGCAGAAACTCCCGGTAATTCGCTTGTCCGCCGACCGGATTAGCGACCAGTTTGATTTCGTCGGGAATGCGAATCGGAGAGCAGAAGGCTGGTTGCTGTCGTGGAGTTGTGTCTATCTCGACGTTCGACTGTTTTTCGGTGTCGAATCCGATCGCGGCGAGCAGTTCACGATAAACTCCGAGCATCCGCTCGCGCGGAAAGAAATGATCGAAGCGATTGAAACGTTGCAGGAATCCCAGGTCCGCCCACGTCGCCTCATCAATCGAAACATCGGCTTCGCGCGCAAACAACCCGGAGATCGCGCTCACGTACGCGCTCTCGGTCTTCGATAAAAAAAACCGGGCGCGCTCCGCCAGCTTTTCGCCATCAACTCCGCGCAGTTCGCGATGCAGGGCGAGACGGCTTTCGTGTCCGAGTTCCTGCGCGGCCTCGCGCATTTTCTCGATCCGTTCGGATCGCAAATCGTTCGCGCCTTTAATCACGTCGGCGCGGCGGGCGAACAGATCGCGGCGGCGAGTGGCGTCCGGCTCGTTCGCCAACGCCCCAGCGGACTGGCGAAGTTCGACCTTTTGTCCCTGCCAGTCAATCTGCGCACCTGCTTCATAAATTTCGATCTCGTCGGAAACCTCGCAAACACGGGCGGAGATATTCCCTTCGATCGCAAAGGCGATCAACCGCCAGACGCTGGATCTTTCGGTTTCCAGATATTCGGATGTCTCTTCGAGTTTTGCGCGCAGGTCGGAGATGGCTGAGAGTGTGAACAGGTTGCTGTATTCACTGCGCACGTGCGCCGTTTCGCGCCTCGGCTTGCGGCCGGACCGGAAAAGATAATCTTCGCGGTGAAGACTGGTTTGAAAATCGCTGAAACGTTGGCGGTATTCGCTAAGCATGGCGCGCGCGCTCGTTCGACCTTTACGTCTGGAATTGAAAGTCCAAGCGCGCAACATAGCCAATGGCGGGAGCAGGAGTCAAGAAAGCTGAGCTTCCGAATCGGGCAAAGCCGAAAAGTCCGAGCCGGGTCAAAGAGCGGTCAGGCGCCAGGGGCGAGGATTTCCGCTTTCGGGCTTTTCAGGATTTCCAGGCTCTCAAACTTTACGTTCAGCAGACAGCCTGGCCGGCGCATGGCGCCCCAGTGCGGCGCATCCCTAGCCGCAATCTTTTACTAAGCCGCAATCATGCGCCGGCTAGACTGTCTGCGAAAACTTTATTTATGCAACAAATCGGATCAAGGAGTGCGGACCTTGATGGGGCGCGTGGGATGCGGCTTATGCCATTATCTGGGGGAGGTAAAAATCTGAAATGATGTGAGGAGTTTCGTTACGTTTTGATCGGCGCCGCTCAAAGCCAACCTGCCGCTTCAAGCCTGAGGGGGCGAAAAATTTCAAAATAAAAGGCGCTACAGTCGTGGGAAGTCTGTAGCGCCTGATGATTGTGGTTACCTTCCTCACCCTGGTAACCACTGACACCGTCAGTGGAGTTAACCACCTGGTATCTCGTTGCCCCACCCAGACTTGAGCAATCACGGCGCCAGAGCTTCCCCGCGCCGGACAAAACGCCAAAACCCCAATAAAGACGGGCTATTTACGCAATTCCGATCATTTCATTCATGAACTTGCCTCAGGCAATTCGAGTAAAACTTACCTGGTTCGGGAAGATTTGCTATGAAATTATTTCCGATCCTTCGCAGCCTTAATCGCGCGCTCGGTGTTGATCGTCGTTTCGGCCACAAAAGCCAACCGGACAAAAAAAGTAAGACAAAAAAATGGCCGCTCTTTATTTTTTTGTCTTACATTTTTTTGTCCGCAGGGTCTGATGGCCGAAACGACGATCAAGGCCGCGCGCTCCAGCGCATTCGCCATCATTGCCGGATGCAGGCTTGAAGAGAGCCGAGTGAAACTGTTATTGTGTCCGCGCCTTCGACATTGGCCGGTTCAGGCCAGCTCGAATCCGGTTGAATTCTTTCTGGTAATTTCCCTGGCGCTGTAGAGGCCGATTGATCGTTTTCCAACTCCCCTGGCCGCTACAGCTTTTAAAATCAAGCGAGTTTTATGAAGAGATTTAGACTGCATTACATCTGTCTTTTGCTGTTTGTTATCGTCTGTTGTTCGCTCGAAGCGCGCGCGCAATTGACCTTCGACCGGCCCAAAACCGAGCCGCCGCTCGATAACCCTTATACGATCGGCGTGGCGCGCGAACAAATTCTGCAAACCGTGCGCGAGGTTTTTAAAACCTGCGCAATCCAAATTGACGAAACCGAGAGCAAGCCGAACGAGGGAAAGATTGTCACGAAAAGCCTCGTCTTCACCCGCGGCGTGACGGCCAAGGCTGATCTGGAACATTTGGCGACATTGCCCGCAGGTGACGTGCGCAACTGGCAGCAGGGACGTTATCAACTGGAAATTACCGCGCTGCCGTTGGATGCGAAACGGTCGCAGCTTATGATTACGGCGCGCATTCAGGGCAAGTTGGCGGACGCGCTCGGCGGCAGCCAGTGGATCGAAGGCCAATCGAACGGTATGCTGGAGGACGAAGTGCTGCGCGGGTTGGCTGGTAAAATCCTCGGCATTGACCTGGGCGTCAAGGTCAGCAGCGGACGCCCCACGCGGCGCATTTTGAGTTGTGAATACTGAAATGACCGAATTGCTATGACCCGGACCCTGTTCTTCATCTTGTGCCTGCTTTGCGCCGCTCCGGCGGCGGGAGCGCAGAGCGCGAGTTCCGGCGCCCCGCCCGAGGAAGAACAGAACGAAACGATGCGCGATACGCTCAAGCGCATGCAGATCAAGCGCGAAGAGGGCGAGCACAAGAAGCTGCTGGAAAAAGGCGAGCAGATCAAGGTCGAAGCCGAGAACCTTGCGAAAGCGGCTGTGGGCAGCCATCTTCCACGCGCGGTCGAGAAGAAACTGCGCGAGATCGAGAAATCGGCCCGCCAGATTCGCTCGGATTTCGGCGGCGGGGGCGATGATAACGCCCTCGAATCGCCGCCGAACAACCTGGACGATGCGCTGAAACAACTGGGCGACGCGAGCGAGCGGTTAAACAAACATCTGAGCAAGACTTCGCGCCGGGTGGTCTCCATCACGGTCATCGAGGTCACAAACGAAATCACTCAACTGGTCAAAATCCTTCGCGGCTATCTGAACTGATTGCGGAAACCGCGAAGGGCGTTTATCCACTCCCATCTTCAATTTCTGGAAAACCTATGCGAAGCAGTCTGACCCTCTTGCTGCTATCGGCTTTCCTGTTTGCGCTTCCCGCCACCCGGGCGCAGCAGCAGGACCCGCAGAAACCGGCCAAGCCGGACGACGACGTGATCTCGCTCGAAACCAACCTGATCATGGTCAACGTCTCGGTCACCGACCCACTGGAAAATTACATCTCCGGCCTCAAGGCCGAGGATTTCAAAGTCTTCGAGGACAAGGCGGAGCAGAAGATCGTGGGCTTCGGATTCGAGGAGACTCCCTTCGCCGTTGTCATTCTACTCGACACGAGCGGGAGCATGGGCAGGAAGCTGACGCTGGCGCGTGCTGCCTGCGGCAATTTCGTCGACAGAATCCGCGATGGCGACGTGTTTTCGATCTACAGCTTCGGCGGGTTCAAGGTCAAACCCTTGCAGGACTTCACCGAAGTGCGCGATGTGCCCGACGCTGTCTGGGATTTGAGACCGGACGGCGAAACTCCGCTCTACGACGGCATAGTCAAAGCCGCCGAGGCGTTGTCCAAACGCCCCGAACTCCGCCGCGCGATCCTCGTCGTTTCGGACGGCGTGGACACCAAGAGCGGCGCATCGCTTGATGACGCGGTGCGTAAAGCCACCGACGCCGCGGCCGCGATCTACACCATTGATTTGAGCGACGCGGCGGTCTACAAAGTCGCCCCGCGCGACAACGGCTCCGAGATGATGAAGATGCTGGCCGTCAAGACCGGCGGCAGGTTCTTCCGCACCCCCGGCGGAAGCGAACTGCGCGACGCATTCACCAACACGGTCGAAGAACTCCGCCGCCAGTACACGATCACCTACGAATCGGCCAACGACAAATTCGACGGGCGCTGGCGCGCCATCGAAGTCCGCGTCGCCAGGCCGAACCTCAACATCCGCTCGCGCCAGGGTTATTACGCGAAGAAGAAGCGAGGGTAGAGGATTGAGGATCGAGGATCGAGGATCGAGGATCGAGGATCGAGGATCGAGGATCGAGGATCGAGGATCGAGGATCGAAGATCGAGGATAGAGGATAGAAGATCGAGGCGACCAATCCTCGATCCTCGATCCCCGATCTTCGATCCTCGATCTTCGATCCTCAAAACCCCTGCTTGACTCGCTCTCATGCGTCACTTAGTATTTGACTCAAGCTCGCAGTTGATATCCCCAACAAGGGCTGAAATTCTCCATCACAAAGAAAGAGAGAAACTTTATGGGTTTAGGAATGGGAGAAGTTGTTCTCATTCTCGTAATCGCATTGGTCGTCTTTGGCCCGCGCAAACTGCCGGAGCTGGGTAAATCTCTGGGGCAGGCGATGTCGCAATTCCGCCGCGCATCGGAAGATTTCAAGCGCACCTGGGAGCAAGAGGTTGAGGTAGAGAAGGTTCGCAAGGGCGATCTGACGAGCAGTGAGTCGAGTAACAGTCACAACGACACTTACGATCCATACAATTCCTATTCGGGTGAATCGTATGGAACGGAAACTTCCTCTGGCGACAGCGGATCGAATTCGACCAATGCCTCTTCGGCGCAGGAACAATCCAACCCAGAGGGCGCGACAGCCGCAGCCGCGCAGCCGGAGAAGAAACACTGGATCTAGTTTTTGATGAGCGGCTTGATTGCGGCTTCACACCGGTTCGCTGCAAACAAATTGGTTACCGTCGAGCAAAACAGCGCTGATTTTCGGCTCGCGGTCAACCAATTTTTTTTGGCTGATTGATTGGGGGAACAAATCAAATGAGCAGTGAAAATGTCGAGCAGGAGCAGGAAGGCTTGCAGATGTCTTTCCTTGATCACCTGGACGAATTACGCCAGCGGCTGATCTATTCAACGGTCTCGATTGCCGTGGCCTTCGCGCTCTGCTTCACGTTCGCCGACCATATCTTCAACTTCCTTGCAGTGCCAGTGAAAAAAGAATTGCGCAAAGCGCGACTGGCGCGGCAGGCTCTTTACGGCCAGCCGAAACTCGATTCGTTAAAGGATGGAGAGGTCGTCCAATACTCCTTCGCTCAGGAGACAGTGGTCGAGGGCGTTCCTGTTCCGATGGGAACCACTGTTCGCTGCAAAGTGGTCAGCGCGGACGGCCAGAAGGCTCTGGTTCTTAGCGAAGCGTGGCTCGTTGGCAAGAGCGCAATTCCGGCGGAAACATCTCTGAATCGGATCATCAAAGCGGGCGAGTCGCAGGTGGCGTACGGAGATAACGACGAGCTGGTCCTGCTAGGCATTCCCAGCGCCTTCACGCTCTACATGAAAGTCGCGCTCTACATCGGCATCGGGCTGGCGATCCCGTTCCTGCTCTATCAGGTCTGGGCGTTCATCGCGCCGGGCTTGTACACACACGAGAAGAGATACACCGTGCCGGTGCTTTCGATGACCGGATTCTTCTTCCTCGCCGGCGCAGCCTTCGCCTACTACATCGCATTCCCCGCCGCGTGCAACTACCTGCTCGGTTTGCAGAGCGAAGGCGGGTTCCGCACCTTGCCCGACGCCGAAAGCTATTTCGACCTGATCATTCTGATTATGATCGGCCTCGGCATAGTCTTTCAGATTCCGACCATCGCGTTCCTGCTCGGACGCATCGGGCTGATAACTCCGAAGATGATGTGGAAGGCGTGGCGTTATGCGGTGGTGCTCATCGCCATCATTTCGGCGCTCCTGACGCCGACTGCCGATGCGTTCAATATGATCCTCTTCGCGGCGCCGATGCTCGGGCTTTACTTTCTCAGCATCGGCATCGTCTGGGTCTTCGGCAAACCTCGCCGCACAGATGAAGAGGTCACGGCGCTGGCCACAACGAAATGAGAACCCGCGGCGCCAATCTCAGCGAATATTGATCGCCACAGTGTCACAGTGTTGGCGGTTTTGCCATCAACCGTGAAGAAGTGTTAGATTGCCGGCCATAATGATCGAGCGAGGAGTGAACTATGGCTGCACGTAAGCGCAAAGAGTTTGGCCAATACATCGTCTCCGACCCGAAGATTTGTGGTGGAGATTTGACTTTCAAGGGCACGCGCGTGCTGGTCAAGGATGTGCTTTACTACGTCGCGCTGGACAAGGATTGGGATTGGATCGTCAACGCCTATCGGAAGAGCATCAGCCGTGAAGCGATTGCCGAAGCCATCGCTCTGGCCAATGCGGCTTTGACCGCCAACTTTGAAAAACGCCGCCGCGCCGCATGAATGTGCTGGATGAAAATATTGACGATCCGCAACGTCAGCAACTTGAAGCCTGGAAGATTCACGTGCGACAGATTGGCGTCGAAATTGGACGGCTTGGGATGGACGACCGCGAACAGATCATTCCCCTCTTACACACCCTGCGTCGCCCAACGCTCTTCACACGCGATCGCGACTTTTACGACCCCTGGCTCCGCCATCCGGGTTACTGCCTGGTTTTCCTTGAAGTCAAACCTATCGCAGCCGCGCAATTCATCCGCCGTTTTTTACGTCACCCGATGTTTCGCAACCAGGCACAGCGTATGGGCAAAGTCGTGCGCGCTCACGAAGACGGGATCAGATTCTGGCAAGTCAATGTAGACAAGCCGCGAGAGATAGCCTGGTGAATGCGGGACGATGATCAATCACTATTCCCCCGCTCCTTCTCCTTGAACGGTTGCTTCAACCCCTTCTCCGCCTGCTCTCGGCTGTCGTAAACGTTTTGACGCGCAAGCACGGCTTTGTATTGCGCAATCGCGTCGTTGCGCTGTCCGGCCAGATCGTAAACCTGCGCCGCGCGCAACAGAGCCAGCGTCGCCAGATTTGCGTCCGCGCCCTTCGATTTCGGCACTTCCAGGAAATGCTCCGCTGCGCGTTTATGTTCCTTGTTGGCCGATAGAGCTTCGGCGTATTGGTAGTGAACCAAGTCAACTGCCGGAGCCGCAGCCGGATCTTTCAACAGTTCTTCAAACGCGGCGTAGGCGCTATCAGCTCGTTTAAGCGAGACCAGTGTATAAGCCTTTTCGAGTTTGACCAGATAACTGCGTGGGTATTTGGCGCTCAACTGTTCGAGCAAGGCCAGCGCATCTTCGTACCGTTTTTCGTTCTGATAGATCGCCAGCAGCATCACGCGCGCATCGTCGGCGGTCGCGGTTTCTTTCTCAACGATGGTTTGCAGCCGGCTGATGCCGCGCTGCTTGTTGCCGCGGATTCCGGCGAGGGCGGCGATGGCTTTGTAGCCGAATGGCAGAGTTCCGACGATGTAATCGTACATCCCGACTGAGAGATAAGCGTCGTAATAATCCGGTTTCAGCTTCAAGACCTTCTCATGCGCGTCCACGCCGCGCGAGCCGTTGCGCATCGCGGCGAAAAACTTGCGCGCAGTTGAAGCTTCGTATCCCGCCATCACGCCGTAATAAGCGCCGAGGAAATACTGCGCGTCGGCGTCGTTCTTGTTGCGGGCGACCAAGCTGAGAGCTTTGGTCTTGGCCTGCGCCATCCGATCACGAAACGCGCGGTCAACCGCTTGGTCAACCGCGTCGCCTTCGTTGTCTTCTTTCGCTTTGTCCGCGCCCGCGTAAAAGCTCGACTCGTTCTGGTAAAGGCTGGTCTGAAGACGGCGGCTCTTGTTCAGATGTTCGAGCCAGATGACGGTCGCGACGTAGAGATCGCCGGCCGGATGATGCGGCGCGCGTTTTTTGATCTCCTCGAATTTGGCGCGCGCCGCCGCATAATCCATGTTGTAGAGCGCTTCGTTGCCTTCGCGCCGCAACTCGATCACGTCAGCCGGCAAAGTGGCGCTGATGGCCGCCGCCGCGCCGGTTTCCGGCGTCGCGGTCGTCTGCCCCAAGCTCAACAGCGGAGCGAACATCAACGCGGCCAGAATGACCGCGACCTGCGGAGCGCCGCTCCGCGCCGCGCGCGCGAAATCCGCAACCCGCGATCCGCAGATGGCTATAACTCGCGCCACGTTGCGAACGTTCGCTGGCGTCAAAAAAATCGCCGCGTAATAAACGGCGACAAACATACTTTCGATTGAAGGAAAAATTCGATTCATAAAACCTCTGGAACAATTGAATCAAAAATCATGGCTCAACTCAAACCGGCGGAGCCACGACCCGCAGGGCCTGCGGCACGATCTCGAACTTCATCGGCAAATTCCCGACGACATCGCCGTCGAGCTGAACCAGCGCGGCGTCGTTTGAATTCGCCGCAACTTCCCGCGCCGGTTGATAAATAACGTTCGAGCTTCGCGTGTGACGGCCTCTGGCCATACTCATTAACGCGTAAGTCAGATAAGCCAGGCGGCTGCGCGAATTGAAGACGCAGACATCCAGCTTGTCGTCATCCAGCCTGGCCTCTGGCGCCAGCGTAAACCAGACAGCGTAGCTGGGAGCGTTGGAAATCACCGTGAAGGTGCTTTCCATCTCCCGTCCGTTGAAGTCAATCGAGAACGGCGTCAATGGCAACCGCGCCAGATAGCCCAGGCCGGCGGCCAGATAAGCGCCGATGCCGGTCAAACGTTTTAAATTCAAATCCACGCTCTGCACGATCGTCGCGTCCAACCCGATGCCAGCCATCAGCAGGAAGTAACGCTGCCAACCGGTCGCGGGTTTCACCGCGCGCCCCACGCTGATCGTACGCACACTCTCGCCAGCGATCAGTTTTGATAAAGCTTTTTCATCGCCGGGTAATCGCAACTCTTTCGCCAGCACGTTCGCGGTGCCGCACGGCCACACGGCCAGCGCGGTCTCGGTCCCGACCAGGCTCTGCGCCGCTTCGTTGATCGTGCCGTCGCCGCCGCAAACGACGACGACCTCGACGCCGTCCTCCACGGCTTGTCGAGCTAGTTGCGTCGCGTGGCCCGCGCGCTCAGTGGCTCGCAAAGAGACTTCGATCCCTTGCTCACTGAGAGCGAGCGCCAATCTTTCAATCTGCTTGGGGTCACGCCTGAGCGCGCCAGCCGTTGGGTTGTAAATTAAAGAAGCTCTTTTCATTGCCTTGTCATCTTTTCCGTAAAAAGCTCAGCAATCACAATGCCAGCGATGAATTGCTGGCAAGCGATTGAAAAGAAAGGGTTTTACTGCGAAGGTTAGGAAAATTGCCGCTATCTCGACCCGACAGGCGGTGAGTTTTGCCGACAGGTAGGCGACGAGCCACTACCGGATTTCAAAAGTTAGCGACGCCCACTTCGATTCATAATCCAGGCCGTCCTGCTTGAGCTTCGTCATGTGAATGAATTTGACGAACCATTTACCTCTGCCCGCGAGTTTGATGCGCGCCAAACCGTCTGAATCGGAGCGCACGCCCGGCGCCGCAATCACGCGCCGGTTCGATTCGCGTCCGGCCATCACGAACTGGTTGGCGATGGGCTGGCCGTCTTTCAGGCAGAGAACTTCGAGCGCGTCACCGGCCTTCAATTCGTAGGGGTTCTGTCGCGGAATGATCTCAACCGGGTAACCGAGCTTGGTGTTGAAGGCGTCAGATCGTTTGTCGTCAACCTGGAAGATTGATTTGACGTGCTTTGAGTATCGTTCGCGCGCGGCTTTGTTCAGTTCCTTGTCGCGCCGCCGCTGCGCGAGCGTATCGGGCAGGCCGTCGTGGCGGAGGTAATCGTTGAACTGAGCCGCCTTCAACGTGATCTCGCGCGGCTTGGTCGAAACTCCGGCGACGTATGTTCCGGCGTCGCCGGTTTGAATGCTCAACAACGCTACATTGGTTTCATCGCGCCAGTCAGTCGAAGGCGGATTGATGCGATTGCCAGAGGACGTGACGACCGACACGTCGCTCATCCGATCGCGCGCGACAGCGTTCTCGCTGCGGTTGAAGTAACCGTTCAACAACCGCACGGTCGCTTTCGAGTTGGGCGGCAGGAAGTAAGAGTCGAATTTGAGAAACAAGTCGTGCGCGGCGGCTGCCAGTGTCAGACCGGCGCAGAACAACAGAGTCATCAGCAACTTTCGTTTCATTCAGTGAGCCTTTCTTCGATTGAGATTCGAGCGTCTTTTCAAAACACTTTTGCTAATTCACCTGGTTGTTAGCCAGCGATGTAGTCGCCAGCCCTCTTTTATCCGCGTGATCGCGTGTTGTCGCCGTCGCCCCCGCCTGACCGTACTTCAGGTAGAGCGCCGGAATAACAATCATATTGAGAAAGGTTGAGGTAAAGATGCCGCCGAGAATGACGACAGCCATCGGCTGTTGAATCTCGCGCCCTGGTTCACCAGAGCCTAATGCCAGCGGAACCAATCCCACACCGGTCACCAGCGCGGTCATCAGAATCGGACTCAGCCGTTCCATCGAACCCTGCACAATCGCGTCACGGAAGCTTACGCCCTCTTCTTCCATCAGGTGGCGGTAATGGCTGATGAGCATGATGCCGTTGCGCGTGGCGATGCCGAAGAGCGTGATGAAGCCGATCAGCGAAGCCACTGACAGCGTGCCGCCCGAAAGAAAAACCATTACCACGCCTCCGATCAACGCCAGCGGCAAATTGGCCATCACCAGCAGCGCCGCGCGTGTCGAACGCAGCGCGACATAGAGCAGCAGGAAGATTCCCGCAATCGCCACCAGCGACAGCAGCGTGATCTGGCGCGAGGCTTTCTCCTGCGCTTCAAACTGTCCGCCGTACTGAACGAAATAGCCCTGCGGCAGCGGCGCCTTTGTCGAGATCGCCTGGCGCACGTCGTTGATGACGCCGCCCAGATCGCGTCCGGCGACGTTGGCCTGCACGATGATGCGGCGTTGGACGTTCTCGCGGTTGATCGTGTTCGGCCCCTGATCCACGCGCACTTCGGCGACCTGACCAATCGGAACTTTCGCGCCAGTGGGCGTGTCAATCAGCGTGCGGGCGATGGTTTCAACAGATTCGCGCGCGGCGTCACCAAACTTCACCAGCACGTCATAAGTGCGCTGTTCCTCCAGAACCTGTGACACGACCTCGCCGTTGAAGGCCGTGTCAACAGCCGCGGCCAAATCACCAGCCGACAGACCGACCGCCGCAGCCGCCTGCCGTTTCAGGTTGATCTGCACCTGCGGCACGCCGACCTGCGGTTCGACCAGCAGATCAACGACGCCTTCGACGTTCGCCATCGCATCGCGGACCTCTTTGGCTTTCGTTCGCAGCGTCGCGAGGTCGGGACCGAACAGCTTGATCGCAACCTGCGCGCGCGTGCCCGAAAGCAGATGATCAATGCGATGAGAGATCGGCTGGCCGACTTCAACCGCCACGCCGGGAATGACCGCCAGCTTCCGCCGCACGTCATTCATCACTTCGAGGTGAGATCGCCCGTCTTCTTTTGTGACGACTTCGAGTTCGCTGGTGTTGACGCCGGCGGCGTGTTCGTCGAGTTCGGCGCGCCCTGTCCGGCGCGTGGTCGAGACGACTTCGGGGACTTCGTGCAGCGCGACCTCAATCAGATTGCCGGCGCGGTTGGATTCTTTCAGCGAAGTTCCCGGCGGCAGGTTGGCGTTGATATTGAGCGTACCTTCGTTAAAGGGCGGCAGGAATTCGCGCCCCATCAAAGGTATGACGGCGATGGCGGCAATCAACATCAAAGCTGATGCGCCGATGATCTGGAATGGGTGGCGCAGCGTCCAGTTGAGAATGTTCGCGTAACGCTGTTTGAACCACGCTACCAGCCGCGAATCTTTTTCATCGTGGATCACTGATGAATTGGCGAGCAGGAAGTAGCACAACGCCGGCGTCACGGTGAGCGCGACGACAAGTGACGCCGCAATCGAGATGATGTAGGCGAAGGCGAGCGGCGCGAACATCCGCCCCTCGAACCCGCCCAGACTGAACAGCGGCAGGAAGACCAGCACGATGATCAGCGTGGCGAAAACAATCGAGCCGCGAATCTCGCTCGACGCTTTGAAGATGACTGGGAGCAGAGGCTGCGGCGTGGCGGATTGCGCGTTCTGTTTCAACCTTCGGAAGACGTTCTCGACATCCACAATCGCGTCGTCCACCAGTTCGCCGATGGCAATCGCCAATCCTCCGAGCGTCATCGTGTTGATCGTGATGCCAAACCATTCCATCGCCAGGATCGCCGCCAGCAGCGAAAGCGGGATCGCCGTCAAGCTGATGAACGTCGTGCGGAAATTCCAGAGGAACAGAAACAGCACGATGATGACGAGAATGCCGCCTTCGATCAGAGCCTTTTGCACATTGCCGATGGCGCGTTTGATGAAATCGGCCTGCTGAAATGCTTTCGTGTTGATCGTCACGTCGGGAGGCAGCGAGGACTTGAGAGCGGCGAGCGTCTCCTCGATTCGGTTGGTGACTTCGAGCGTGTTGGCGTTCGGCTGTTTCTGGATCGTGGCGACGACCGCTGGCTGCATGTTGAAGCTGCCGTCGCCGCGTTTGAGCGCCGGCGCGGCTTTCACCGTGGCTACGTTTTTGATCAATATCGGCGCGCCGTCGCGCACCGTGACGACGGCGCTCTCTAAATCTTCAATCGAGTAAACACGTCCCCGCGCGCGGATCAGGAACTCTTCGTTCGGCCGTTCGATGAACCCGCCCGAAGCGTTGACGTTGGAATTGCTCACAGCCTGTTTCACCTGCGCCAGCGTCAGACCGTAATCACTGAGCCGCGCCGGGTCAATCAAGACCTGATACTGTTTGCGCTCGCCGCCAATCACCGTGACTTGCGAAACTCCGCTGACGCCCAGCAATCGCGGACGCACGACCCAATCGGCGATGCTGCGCAGTTCCATCTGCGAAGTTTTCTGACTAGTCAGCGAGATCAACATAATCTCGCCCATCGTGGACGAAATCGGCCCCAGCACGGGCGGCGGCGTCCCGGCGGGCAATCTGACCTGTTGCAATTTCTCAGTCACCAGTTGCCGCGCGCGATAGATGTCCGTGCCGAAATTGAATTCGACGAAGATGATCGAGATGCCGACCGCCGAGTTGGAGCGCACGCGGAAGACTCCGGCTGTTCCGTTCATCGCCGCCTCAATCGGCAGCGTGACGAGCGATTCGACCTCCTCCGGCGCGAGTCCGTGCGATTCGGTCAGAATCGTCACCGTCGGCGCAGTCAGATCGGGAAAGACATCCACCGGCGAACGCATTGCCACAACGCCGCCGTAAATCAGGAGCGCGACCGCCGCGACGATCACGAGCAGCCGGTTGTTGAGCGACCATTGAATAGTTTTGTTCAGCATCAGGTTTCGTGCGTGTGCGCCGGCCCTTCGCCCGGATTGAGTTCGTGCAGCTTCAATTGCAATGCGCCCTGCGTGACGACACGCTCGCCTGCCTTGAGTCCTTCCAGCACGGCGACCCTGCCGCCGCTTTCGGGGCCGAGTTTCACTTCGCGCCGCTGGAATTCTTCACCCGATAGCAGCACGTAAACGATCTTTTTGCCTTCGTCTTCGACCACGGCTTCGCTCGGGATCATCATCGCCGTGACAGATTCGCCCGCATCCAGCCGCACGTCGGCTTGCATCCCGATGCGCAAGCTGTGGCCGCGATTGGGAACCGAAAAGACCACTGTCGCCGCGCGCCTGGTCTCATCCACTACTTTGCCGATGTCAACGATCGCGCCGCTGAATTCCTGCCCCGGAAAAGCCGCCGTGGTGAAAACCGCGCGCACGTTTCTGGCGAGCAGTCCCAGATCGCGCTCGAAGATCGGCGCTTCGACCCAGACGGTGTCGAGATTGGTGATTTCGATGATCGCTTCGCCCGCCGCGACCTGTTCGCCGAGACTCTTGTTGACTTTCGTGACGACGCCGCTGATCGGCGCGCGAACCACGTGCGTGGCGTTTGCGCCGTCGGTGACGGGTTTCAACGGCTCAACCGCGCGCATCTCGTCCAACGCCTTGCGGCGTTGCACGGCGGCGGCGTAATCAGCCTGCGCCGTCTTGCTCGCGGCCTCCGCTCTCTCCGCCTCCTGCTTCGGCATAACCTGCAAGTCGTAAAGCCTCCGCGCGCGGTCCGCTTCGCGCTGCGATTGCTCCAGCCGGACGCGGGCGGTTTCGATCTCTCCGTCGGCGTCGCGCCGTTCGGCTTCAAGCCGCGCGGCCTCCAGCGCGACTTGAGCGTCCTGAGCCTGTGCCTGTGCCTGCGCCGCGCGAATTTGCGATTGATCCGCCGCCGTCACGATCTGCCGTAACACGGTGATGGTTTGCCCCGCGGTGACGCGCTGGCCTAGACGCGGTAATGAGCCGCCTTCGATCAGCCCGCTGATGGCCGGAGCGACCGCCGCGTGCTGATTGGCTGCGGGGATGACACGGCCAGTCGCCGTGATCTGGCGCGCAATCGTCTGCTCTTCCACCAACGCCAGCCTCATGCGGATGCGCCATTGCTGCTCCATCAGAAACTTCACCGTGCCGCTGGCGTTAGCCGCGGACGGAGCCGGAGCCGTCTCTTCTTTCGCGCTGCGCCGCGACAGAACGAAGTAACCAATCACCATGATCGCAATCAGCGCGAGCGCAACGAACGCTATTCCGCGCCCGCGTCGTGGCGTTTTGTCGAATGAAGATTGCTTGTTTACATCTTCGGTCGTTTGAGCGTTCATCGCTTTCATTCCACCTTGAAATCACTGAGCGGCATTCGTTCATCGAGTTTCGCGTTTTTGACGTGAAACTCGATGTCGTATTCGCCTGGTTTGGCGACCATCACCTCGGCCACGTAGATGCCGGTCACTTTGCCGACCTTCGCCTTCGTCCGACCAACCTGCGCGCCGCCTCTGGCGCGAATCGTGAGCGTCACCTCGGCCTTCTCGACCGGTGAACCCTCTGACAAATCCGTGAGGTGAACCAGGAACTGGCTCGGCTTTCCGGCCTTCAATGGTTCGTACTCGAAGAAGTTCTCGATCCGGCTGGTGAATTCGGTGCGCGACAGAGCTTCTTCCTCTCCGGCCCCGGCTTGTGGTTTGGTCCCGCTCCCGCAACCGCCGAGGGCGCAAGCCCAGATCAACAACACCGCCGCCCAAATCGCTTCTGATTGAATCTTTCGGATCATTCCGCCGTTTCCTTTGTCTCGACTACAAGCAGTAGTTTTTGATGGTAAAAAAATCGCCGCTCTCGTTCACCGGGAGCGGCGGAATTAGCCGTGAAATATTCGTAGCGCGGATTCTACCAACCGGTGAATTGCCAGCGGCGCCGTGAAAAATAAAACAGCCAGAGAGAGAACAAAGATCGCGGTTCCCGCAAAAGCCGTTCGCACACACGACCGCGACAGCGATTCGGCGTCCGCCAACAGCGGCGCGTCTTCCAGCGAGAGCGCCCGTGTCACGCGCTGTTCAAAACTCTCATGACCATCATCAAAAAATCCTGAACCGGCCAATCGCGGCGCGTCCAGAGGTATGGCCAGTGTCAGCCGTTTAAGCCGCACCAATGCGCCAGCCAGATCAACCGGCGATGCGGCCCCACGGGCGGCGACCTCGTCACAAACCATCTCGATCTGTTCGTTGAGCCAGCGATACAACATCGCGGTCAGCGGGAAAGCGGGCGTGGCGTAGCGGCAAACCGTCAGCGCCCACTTCAGCAGATTGTCGCGCCGGGCGTGGTGCGCCGCTTCGTGTTCCAGCACGGCAACCAACTCTTCTTTCGTCAGGGCGTTGAGCAGCCCGGTTGAAACAATCAGTTTTGATTTCAGGTACCCCCACACGAACGAAAACGGATAATCGCTCACTACCAGCCCGACCGCGATCCCGTACCGGCGGCAGACGGCTTCAACCTCTCTGATGCTTTCCGCCGGAGCCGGCTCCGCGCCGATCTCCAGGCATTCAACCAGGCGGTTGATGCGAAAGTAGGCCCGCCACGCCGCCCACGTTGCGACCAATAACGACAGCAACGTGAAGATCATCGCCGCATATCCCAGCAGCGGGTCGGCGACGACGGTGAAGGCGTTGAGCAGATGCAGCGAGTGTTCGTTAGCGTGTTCCTGCGCCCACATCTCCTCGCCGAGCCACAACGCCGGAAACAGCGAGGCGCAGACCAGCCAGGCCGATGCGACGGGCGGAACAGCCAGCGCAGCAATATACACACGCGCTCTCGCGCTCGGATGCCACGCCTTCATCCATCCTGAGCGGCGAAGGAGATACGCGGCGGCAAACGCCACCACCGAGAGCGCCGTGTTGAAGAGGATGAAATTCTCTATGCCTGCGAACGCGATTTGCCATCCCCGCAATTCCATCATTTCTTCTCCTTGCGCTTCCGCCGGATCAATTCCTCCAACTGTTCCAGCTTCTTCTCGTCCTGGCCCACGAGTTCGACGAAAGCGGACAGCACAGGCTCGCTCAGGCCGCCGAGCAGCGCGCCGAGCACCTCCTGCGCCAGCCCGCGCTCGAACTCCTCGCGTGAGTAACGCGGCGAGTAGGAAAATGCCTTACCTTTTTTCTCGCGCGTCAGGTAACCCTTGCGGTGCATGCGGTCGAGTGTGGTCAGGACGGTGGTGTGCGCGATCTGGCGGCGCTGCTGCAAACGCTCCTCGACTTGATTGACGGTCAGCTCCGGCTCGCGCCAGAGCAGTTCCATCACGGCTGTCTCAAGCTCGCCGAGCACGTGGCCCGCGCCGCGCGCATTCGGCTTGAAACCGCGTAAGGTGATCTTCGGACGAATAGCCATAAGAGAGTTCCTCTGCGCTTTGATACGCGAATGATCCCCAGCCTAACGGCTCGGTCTGACTACTGTCAATAGTCGTTGTTGTCGGACTTTCACAGCCAACGGCGAGTCTGGCGGCGATATTGCTCGTATTCTCCGCCGTGAACGCGGCTCAAGTATTCTTCTTCCAGTCTGACCTGAATCTCAATCAGCGCATCGCCCAAGACCAGCGCGGCCAGCGTGACGGCGTTGGGCAGGACCAGGAATAGTCCAAACAGATTGACTCTCATCCCCAGAAAAATAGGGTTGCGCGACAGCTTGAAGACTCCGTGTCTGACCAGCGACGTCTTCTGCTCCTGGTCAATCCCGATGCGCCAGGAATCGCCCATCTGCTTTTGCGCAATCAGTATCCAGGCGAAAGAAACCAGCAACAATCCGACTCCGATCAGGACCAGCGCTGGGCGTTGCAACCAGTAGATCGGCGCGAGGAAGCGATAGACCTCGCCCGACAACGAATAGATCAACACGACGCCGGCGCAGGCAATGATCGTCAGGCGAAACAACCGCCCGATGAAATCGTGCGCGCTGTCCGTTTTGCCCAGCCGGTAGGGGTTGCGCCCGGTTCGCTTCCAGGTCAGGTACGAACGCAGCGCGAACGCCAGCGCAAACCAGGCCAGAAAATATACCGGCAGAAAGATTTTCAGCATGGGTTCAGACATTACGCCTCCTTCTATGGCCTTCAAGAAAAAGCGTTGCCGGAGAGTGACCGAAATTCGCCGCGAAACGTACCGCAGACTGTCTAGTCTGCGGAGGCTTGATCACTGAATAGCTCAAACAAACCCAGAGTCTGTGATTGGAGGCGCTCACCCCTCGACAAATTCCGGGTAGAGAAAGCCCCCGCAGACTGGACAGTCTGCGGTACGTTTATTTTTCTTGAAGACTATATCTCGGCCCTTCAACCTCGTGATCGCGATCGAACCAGCGGTAGAGCATCGGCAGCAGGAGCAATGTGAGCACGGTCGAAGTCACCAGTCCGCCGATGACGACCGTAGCCAGCGGCCTTTGCACTTCAGCGCCGGCTGAAGTGGCTATGGCCATCGGGATGAAGCCGAGGCTCGCCACCAGCGCCGTCATCAATACCGGCCTCAAGCGCGTCATCGCGCCTTCGGTCACGGCTTCGTTGAGTGTCCGCCCTTCGTCGCGCAGGTGGTTGATGTAACTGACCATCACCACGCCGTTCAACACTGCCACGCCGAAGAGCGCGATGAAGCCAACGCCCGCCGAGATCGAAAATGGCATCCCGCGAAGGGTGAGCGCCAGTACGCCGCCGACAACCGCGAACGGAATGCCAGTGTAAATCAACAGCGCCTGCCGGACAGAATTGAACGTTGCGAAGAGCAGCGCGAAGATCAGAAATAGCGCGAGCGGAACCACCAGAAGCAGTCGTCGTGAAGCTCGTTCGAGATTCTCGAATTGCCCGCCCCACTTCAGATAGTAACCTGGCGGCAGCTTCACTTGAGCGTCAATCGCCGCTTGCGCCTCGCGGACAAAACTGCCGATGTCGCGCCCGCGGACGTTCAGTTCGACGCTGACGCGGCGGCGCGCGTCCTCGCGCGAAATCTGCGCGGGGCCTTCGACAACGGCTACATCAGCGACTTCTTCGAGCGGGATGCGCGCGCCGAACGGCGCGGCCACGAGCAATTTCCTGATCGCTTCCTCGTCGCGCCCCGTCTGCTCATTTAATCGCACAACTAGGCCGAACCGCTGCTCGCCTTCGTAGACCAGCCCGGCTTCTTTGCCCGCGACGACTGATTCGACCAGGTCGTTGATGTCCTCGACGTTGATGCCGTAGCGCGCGATGCGGGCGCGGTCGGGCTTGATCTGCAGTTGCGGCAACCCGGCGGTGGCCTCGACCTTCACGTCCGCCGCGCCGCGAACGCCGCTCACCACGCGGCTGATCTGTTCGGCGAACTTCCTCAACGTGTCGAGATCGTCGCCGAAGACCTTGATGGCGATGTCGGAGCGCACGCCGGAGATCAGTTCCGCGACGCGCAATTCGATGGGCTGCGAAAACCCGAAAGACGCGCCGGTCGGAACCCGCTGCTCCAACGCCTCCGACATCTTCTCGACCAATTCCTCTTTCGTGTCTGCGGTCTTCCACTCGGAGCGGGGTTTCAGATTGATGTAGACATCGCCGGAATCAACGCTCATCGGATCGGTCGCCACCTCAGCCCTTCCGATTTTGGTCACGACCTTTGTCACTTCGGGGAATCCAAGCAGGACACGCTCGACCTCCGTGTAGGTTCGGACGGATTGCGAAAGCGAGACGCTCGGCAGCAGTTTGGCTTCAATCGCCGAAGCGCCTTCGTCAAGCCGCGGGATGAACTCCGAGCCGAGCGTTGAAAAAAGAATGCTGCTTAGGGCGACCAATGCCGCGGCGATGAACACGGCGGTCTTGCGATTGCTCATCGCGGAGGCGAGAGCCGGGCCGTACCAGCGTTTGGCGAAACGAATCAGCGGGCTCTCGGTCTCCGCAACCTGGCCGCGCAGGATGAAGGTGAGCGCCGCCGGAATGTAAGTGAGCGAGAGTATCAGCGAACCGAGCAGCGCGAACACCACGGTCAGCGCCATCGGCTTGAACATCCTTCCTTCGATGCCGGTCAGGCTGAGAATCGGCAGATAGACAATCGCGATGATGGTGATGGCGAAGACCACCGGTCGCCCGACTTCGACGCAGGCGTTGAGGATCGTCTTCTCCGGTTCTTCTTCGCCGCCCGCGCGTTGAGCTTCGGCGCGCCTGCGCACCGCGTTCTCGACCATCACCACTGCGCCGTCAACGATCAGCCCAAAATCGAGCGCGCCGAGGCTCATCAGGTTGCCCGACACGTTGAAGACGCGCATCAGGATCGCCGCAAAGAGCATTGAGAGCGGGATGATCGTCGCCACCAGCAATGCGCCGCGCCAGTTGCCGAGCAACAGAATCAGCACGATGATAACCAACGCCGCGCCTTCGATCAGATTGATGGCGACTGTCCTGATGGTGCGGTCGACCAGTTCTGCGCGGTCATAAAACGGAATGAGTTCAACGCCACGAGGGAGCGTCTTCTTGATCTGCTCGATGCGCTGCTTGACGCGCTCGATGACTGTGCGCGAGTTCTCGCCCTTGAGCATCAGCGCGATTCCGGCGACGATCTCGCCCTCGCCATCCGCTGTCACCGCGCCTTGCCGCACCGCCGCGCCTGTCACAACCTCGCCCAGGTCACGCACGTAAATCGGGACGCCTTCTCTTCCGGTCTTGACGACGATGGCGCCGATGTCTTCCGCCGATTCGACCAAACCGATGCCGCGCAACAGGTACTGCTCCTGGCCGCGTTCGATGTAAGCGCCGCCGACGTTGGCGTTGTTGCGCGCGACGGCCTCGAACACGTCGCGCAGGCTCAATCCGTATGATTGGAGCTTCGCCGGATCGAGTTGAGCCTGGTATTGCTTCTCGTAACCGCCGAAGCTGTTGACTTCGGCGACGCCCTGCACGCCCAGCAACTGCCGCCTCACGCTCCAATCCTGAATCGTGCGCAACGCCGTCGCATCAACATCGCTGCCAGGCGCAGCCTTGAGTTCGTACTGGTAAATTTCCCCAAGCCCAGTCGAGATCGGCCCCATTTCGGGCGAACCAATGTTGGCAGGGATTTGCTCGCGCGCCTGCGTGAGCCGCTCCAGCACCAGTTGCCGCGCAAAGTAAATGTCCACCCTGTCGTCAAAGACCACCGTCACCGCTGACAATCCGAACTTGGACACTGAGCGAATCTCCGCGAGATTCGGTAATCCACTCATCGCCATTTCGACTGGAAAAGTGACTTGCCGTTCCATTTCGAGTGGAGCCAACGATGGCGCGGCGGTCAGAATTTGCACCTGCACGTTGGTCACGTCGGGCGCCGCGTCAATCGGCAGACGTTGGAACGAGTAGACGCCCGCGCCGATTAGTATCAATACCGCGAGCAACACGAGCGGTCGTTGAGCGACGGCAAAACGAATCAATGCGCCGATCATCAGTGTTCATCCCCCAGTTCGCCCTTCATCAGTTGCGTCTTGAGCGCGAAGCTGCCTTTGGTCACAACCCGCTCACCCGCTTTCAACCCGCTGATGATGCGGCGCTGTCCATCGGTTACGGCGCCGACCTCCACGTCGCGCACTTCGAAGCGACCTGGCTCTCCTTCCTTCGGCGCAAAGACGACCGTGCGTTCGCCGATGCGTTGAACGGCTTCATCGGGAACAACCAGTTCGTTCTCCGCAGCCTCAATCGCCCTCGCGACGGTTTGAAAGCTGACCTCGACGAACATTCCGACTTTGAGCCGCTCCTGCGAATTGGCTATCTCGACGCGAACGCGCGCCGTGCGCGTATCTTCATTCAACACCGGGTCAATGTAGGTTACGCGGCCCACGACCGCCTGCTCACCGAGCGCTGACACGCGCACCTCGGCGGGCGCGCCCACGCGCAGGCTGCCCACTCGCGCTTCGGGCGCGTTGGCGATTACCCAGAGCATCGAAATGTTGGCGACGGTGAAGAGCGGTTTGCCGGCCTCAATCCCTGCGCCCGTATTGACCAGGCGCTCGATGACCGTGCCTGAAACGGGCGCGCGCAGAGTGATGAGCGAAGTGTCGCCTTTATGATGATCCTGTTCGTTTTCCGGCACGGGAGCGCCGAGCGCGCGCAATCCGTCGCGTATGTGTTGCACGTCCACGCGAGCCGTGTCGACTTCGGCCTGCGCTTCGGCCAACTCCTTGTTGAGCGAGATGTTGCTCTGAAATTCGTACTCGGCCTTCGCGGTTTTGTATGCGGTCTCGGCGGCGATCAAATCCTTGCCCGCGCCCGCGCCGAGTTCGATCAGTCGTTTCGTGCGCCGCAGTGTTGCCTCGGCTTCGTCCAATCGCGCCTTTGCCGAAAGCGCGGCGGCGCGGTTTTCGGCCTTCTGCACACGCGCCAGATTGCGCTCGGCTGATTGCAATCGCGTTTCGGACTCGTGCAGTTTGCCATGCATCTCGGCGATCTGCGGGCTGGAGATGACGGCCAGTGGAACGCCCGCGCGCACACGGTCGCCGAGCGTCACCAGCACGCGCTCGATCCGTCCCCCGACGAGCGGCGTCGCCTGCTGCACCTGTTGCTGATTGACTTCAACCGTGCCCGCCACTCGCAACAGCGCGACGGCGGGACGCTCGGTCGCAGTGGCGTACTTGATCTTCGCCGCTTCCATCGCTTCCGGAGAGAGTTCAACCTCACTGACCTCGCCGTGCTCATCAGCGTGTCCTTCCTTCGCGCTGGCGGCCTTCTCATCCGGCCTTGAGTTTTGATTACTCAGCCGGAAATACAGCCCTAACGCGACAGCCAAAGCCAACGCTGCGGCGACGAGCAAGACCAGCCTACGGTTGAAAGGCGGCATGCGCTGCTGATTCGACGTTTCATTTTTCTCGTCAGACATCTTTCACCTCCTTCATTTTTGATCAGCCGCTCCCATGGCCGCGTGCAGGTCAGCCAGCGCGCGGTAACGTTCAGCCAGCGCTTCGGTCATCTCGCGCTGCGAATCAACCAGGCGGCGTTGTTCGACCAGCAACTCTGTGACCCGGAACCCGCCGGCTTGATAGGCCGCGCGCATCGTTTGGACGTTTTGCTCCGAACGTGCGATCACGCCCCGCTCATAAGTTTGGATTGAAGCTTGCGCGGCTTCGTAGCGGCGGTAAGCGGCGGCGACTTCAGCGCGAATGGCTGATTCCGTGAATTCACGCCGCCGTTGCGCCTGAGTGATCGCCAGGTTCGCCTCGGCCTTCGCCCCCTGATTGCGATTGAGGATGGGCAGGGTGATCGAGACGCCGTAGCCGAATAATCTGTCGCGGTCCGACAATACGCCGATCGGCGTGTTGTCGAATGTTCCGAGGATGTTGGTGTAACTTACGAAGGCCGAGACCTGGGGAGCGGCCTCTGCCCGCGCGAGCCTGTAGCCCGCCTGCGCGACTGTTTCAGTGACTCGCGCCAGCCGCAGATCGGGCCGCGTGCGCAGAGCAATCTCAATCGCCACATCGAGCGAGGCCGGAGGCGCGGGCTGCAACGGCGCATCCAGGGCTTCGCGCAATCGCAGCGTCTCATCCGGCGGCATGCCCACGATCTGTTTCAGCCGTATGGCCGCCGCGTCGAGCCGTCCCTCGATCAGGGCGCGCCGCGCCCGCAGCCGGTCGCCCTCCGCCTGCAAGAGATTCAGTTCCAGCGGCGCCGCGTCACCTTCCTTCACGCGAGTCTCGACGATGCGCGCCGTCTCGACGTCGAGCGAGTACAGGTTCTGTGTCACCTCGAGATCGCGCAGCGCGGCCAGGGCTTCGGCGTAGGCCACGCGCGCTTCCCAGGCGAGCCTCCGCTCACGATCAGCGACTTCGGCCTCGGCGGCTTCAAACTCAGCCCGCGCCAGATCAATCCGCCGCCCGCGCTGGCCCCACAACTCCAGCGGCAGGGAAAACCCGATGTTTGCCGCCCGCTCCCCTTGCGTTCCGGCGACGCCGTTCAACTGCAGGAAATCCACGGTCGGATTCGGGCGCAATCCGGCCTGGCGCAACCGCGCGCTCGCGCGATTAATCTCCAACCGGGCGGCGGCGAGTTGCGCATTCGAGCTGAGCGCGCGGCGCACCAAATCAATGGATGACGAACCTTGAATCGGATCAACATAGTTTGCGATCCAACTCTCCGGCGCGTTTGAAGTGTTCGCAGTCCGAACTTCAGCGGCAGTTCCCGGCGAATCCTTGCCGGAGTTCGAGCCGCTGGCATGCGCCGGAGCCTGCCCGTAACTGACGGCTGTGGCCGCGAAGCTGAGGATCAATATCGAAAGAGATTGAATGAGTGGGCGCGGAAATGCCTGCGCCACTCCTCGACATAAAAACAGCGTCAAAGAAATAACCTTCATAATAATTTCACCAGGTTGGGGGTCTCGAAGTCAGCGCCGCGCAAAATCAACACAGCAAAAAGGGATCGGCGTCTCAGGTTCAAACCGCTCGACGGAGGAACGCGCCCGCGCGTCTGCCGGAAATGCAGCCGCATCAGGACGCACACACGTCGAGTGTTTCGGAACCGCTCCAAGATCAAAAGGAGAAACTAGGAAAGACGAGGAGGGTGAAAAGCGTCGCGCGGCGGTGATAACGGAAGAGAACTGATCGCCGAGGCGCCCGGCTGTGGCGAGCCATTCAGGACGGCGACGCTTATGCACACGCCGGGAATGATGTGAGAGCAACAGCAGAAACAATCTTCATCTATCGGGGATTGGTGTGAGTCTTGGCCTGGCTGTGAGTCGTGAGTCTTGATCGCCCCCGCTTCACCGGCGACCTCTTCGGTTGAATCAACCGGGCCGGTTAAGGAATGTGACACTTGCTCATCGCCGCAAAGCTGCGGGGAGAACATGTCAACAACCGCCAGATCAAAAAACGCGAACGCCAGCAGGAAAATCGCTACCCCGCGCCGCAGGCGATCCAATCTCATCAAACTTTGAAGCAATTTCGACTGCATAAATACGCGACGAAAAGTAGCAAATGGCCGCACGCCAGTCAAACCTGACTTTGTGAAGAGTGAAGAGGCTGTCTCCGCATTCTGCGCCCGGACGCTTACTCGGCGTCGTTTGGGAATTACCAGACTGAGCCGGTCGCTCCTCGCGGCTAAGCTTTGACGGATAAACGCGAGCCCAAACGTAGTCGTAGGCTTGCGCTGGCAGTTCCTCGCGCAGAGTAAATTCGCTCAATGGGTTGATTTTTCTATCCGGAATTTTCCTGTTCTTGAACGCTACAGCTTCAGCCTCCGTAACCGCAGCGCGTTGGCGATGACCGAGACTGAACTGAAGGTCATCGCTGCGCTGGCGATCATCGGGCTGAGCAGCAGCCCCGTGAACGGATAGAGAGCGCCAGCCGCCATCGGGACTCCCAGCGCGTTGTAAACGAAAGCGAAGAAGAGGTTCTGGCGAATGTTGCGCATCGTGGCGTAACTGAGTTTGATGGCGCGGACAATGCCGCTCAGATCGCCTTTGACGAGCGTCACGTCGGCGCTCTCCATCGCCACGTCCGCGCCAGTGCCCATCGCAATCCCGACCTGCGCCTGCGCCAGCGCCGGAGCGTCGTTGACGCCGTCGCCGGCCATCGCCACTACGCGGCCTTCGCTTTGCAGCCGGCTGATGACCCTGCTCTTCTGCTCGGGCAGGACTTCGGCGATCACCAGGTCAATCCCCAACTGCCGCGCCACGGCTTCTGCGGTCACGTGGTTGTCGCCGGTCAGCATCACGATGCGCAGCCCTTCTGCGCGCAACTGCCGAACGGCTTCGTAGGAGGAGTCTTTGATCGGGTCGGCCACGCCGAGCAGACCGGCGGCGTGATCATCAATCGCCACCAGCATCACTGTCTGCCCTTCGGCGCGCCACGCTTCGGCGCGCTCGGCGAGCGAAGGATCAACGACGATTGAAAGCGACTCCATCAATCGTTGATTGCCGAGCGCGACGTGTTTGTTGTTCACCTGCCCGATTACGCCTTTGCCAGTGACCGATTCAAAACTTTCAACGTTCGACATCTCGATCCCGCGCTCTCGCGCTCCGGCGACAATCGCTGCAGCCAGCGGATGCTCACTCGCGCGTTCCAGACTGGCGGCAAGTTTGAGCATCTCGTCTTCGCTATGTGGCGGCAATGCGATCACAGACACCAGCCGAGGCTTGCCCTCTGTGAGCGTGCCGGTCTTGTCAACGACGAGCGTGTTGACCTTTTCGAGCGTCTCCAACGCCTCGGCGTTTTTGATCAACACACCCGCTGTCGCGCCGCGCCCGACGCCGACCATCACCGACATCGGCGTGGCCAACCCCAACGCGCACGGGCAGGCGATGATCAGCACCGCCACCGCGTTGACCAGCGCGTAAGCCAGCCGCGGCTCAGGCCCAACGAAGCTCCAGATCGCAAACGTGATGATGGCGATCACGACGACCGCTGGCACAAACCAGGCTGACACGACATCGGCCAGTCGCTGGATGGGCGCGCGGCTGCGCTGGGCTTCGCCGACCATCCGCACGATCTGCGCGAGCAGCGTGTCGCTGCCGACTTTCTCCGCGCGCATGACAAAGCTGCCTGTGGCGTTGACCGTGCCTCCGGTGACTTTATCGCCCTCGGTCTTTTCCGCCGGGATCGGCTCGCCCGTGACCATTGATTCGTCAACCGCGCTGCGGCCTTCGACAACCACGCCGTCAACCGGGATTTTTTCGCCGGGCCGCACGCGCAGCAGATTGCCGGGATGAACCTGATCGAGCGGAATGTCTTCTTCGACGCCGTCTGGCCTGACCACACGCGCGGTCTTCGGCGCAAGGCCGAGCAGCATTTTGATCGCGCTGCTCGTCTGGCTGCGCGCGCGCAATTCCAGCACTTGTCCGAGTAGAACCAGGGTCGTGATTACAGCGGCGGCCTCGAAATAGACCGCCACTTCGCCGCCGTGGCCGCGAAACGAAGCGGGGAAGACGCCGGGAAAGAATGTGGCGATGACGCTATAAATCCACGCCGCGCCAGTGCCGATGGCGATCAGCGTGAACATATTTGGGCTGCGATTGACGATGGAAGCCCAGCCGCGTTGGAAGAACGGCCATCCGCCCCACAGCACAACCGGCGTGGCCAACGCGAATTGAAGCAGCGTGACCAGCCGGTGTCCGAGCGTGTGCTGCACAAGCTGTCCCGGAATCATCTCCGACATCGCCAGCAGGAATACCGGCAGCGTCAACGCCAGGCTGATCCAGAACCGCCGCTTCATATCCTTCAATTCAGGATTTTCTTCTTCTTCGAGCGTGACGACGCGCGGTTCGAGCGCCATCCCGCAAATCGGACAGCTTCCCGGTTCATCTCGCACGATCTGCGGATGCATCGGGCAGACATATTCCGTCTTCGTCGCGGCGAAGACCGGGGTCTTCGGCTCCAGAGCCATCCCGCACTTCGGACACGCGCCGGGACCAACCTGAACGATCTCCGGGTCCATCGGGCAGGTGTATTCAACCTCGGCTGGCGGCTGCGGCGCGGGATGCAGATCGCCCGGCATTGGCGGCACAGTTGTCATCACGGGCAGCGACTCCGCCTGGGCGGAAAGCTGAACCATTGGCTGTGGCGTTGCGTGACGCATCGCCGCAGGCTGTGGCTGCTTGCTCAAATATGCCTGAGGGTCGGCGCTGAATTTTTGCAGGCAGCGCGGATTGCAGAAGTAGTAGGTCTGGCCTTCGTAATCGAACTTGCCAGCCGCCGTCGCTGGGTCAACGGTCATCCCGCAAACGGGGTCAATATGTTTGTTCATCCATCCTCCATCGCTCGGAGGATGTTTGAAAATTCGCCGGAATCCCCCCAACGGCAGTTGGGGGATGTTTCAAGTCCAACCTACAAAGACGACCAAAGATTCTTGAATCCCCCCAACGGCAGTTGGGGGATCGTTCAGATCCAGCCTTCGCCTTTTGCGGCCTGGAAGGTTGGACTTGAACAATCCACCGACTTCCGTCGGTGGTATTCAGCAGTGTGGCGCTGCGCTCTGTAGGTTGGACCTGAACAATCCACCGACTTCCGTCGGTGGTATTCGCCTGCCCATAATTTCCAAACAACCTCTGTTCTTCGGCCAGGAAGTTTCAATAAATGATCGTGAAGCTGCCGTCGTCTTCAGCTACGACCGTCGCCAATCCCCACACCGGTACGCCTTGCGCCGCTCCCATTTCTCTAATCGGTTTGCCGGTTTTATCGAAGACCTGCCACGCCAGCGAACCGCCTTTTTTCCAACCCGTGCCTTCCGTCCAGACCAGGATCGTCTCGCCGCGCGCGTTCGAGGCAATCGCCGGATGTTTGCGCTTGCCCGTTTCGCCCGGAGCGGCGGTGGGAGCAGGCGCCGGCGCCGAACCTATCGCGGCGAAATAGACCTGGCCGTTGTTTTCCCACGCGGCCAGCGTTTGTTGATCGCCATTCACGGTCATCGTCGCCGAACTCATCGGGCAGGTCGTCAAATGCCACTTGTCCAGCCGTTGTCCGCTGAAACGTTTTCCGCCATCCGTTGAAGTCAGAAGAAACATTCCACGTTCGGTCATCCCGGTCGCCGTGCGGTAAAGCAAGTGAACCGCGCCGCGCTCGTCAACGAAGGCGCGCATTCCGCAGCAGGCGCACGCGCCGGTCTCTTCGTCAAAAGCCGCAACCTCTTTCGCAAACGTCTTGCCATCATCGGTCGAGCGCGCCAGCCAGACGCGGCGATGCGGCTCGCCTTTCTGCTTGCCAGCGCCGTGCCACGCGACGTAGACGGCGCCGGATTTGTCCGCGGCGACCGAGCCGCCACCGTCCAACTCGTGGCTGATCTGCATCAGGTTGCGTTGCGGTTCAAAGCCGGTCTTCGCATCGTTCATCCGCGCGTAGAGCATCGGCGAGGAATGATGCCCCTCGCCTTTGCTCGCGCCGTTCCAGGCGACGTGGACGCGCCCGTTCCTGCCGATGGCCAGGTGCGCGCCACGGATCGTGCCCACGGCCACGGCGCTGCCCGGCTCGCTGTTGACGCGAATCGGCGCGGTGAAATCCGCTTTCCCACGCTCGCGGCGGACGTAGAAGACATCGCCCGCGCTCGGCTCGCCCGCGATATAGATCAAATGCAGCGCGCCGCGTTCGTCCATCACGGCCTGCGGCTGCAGTCCGTTGTTCGGCGTGCGGAGCAGGTTCACCTTTGCGAAATCCACTAGATTGGAGGTTGGGCCGCTCGCCGGCGCGAACGGCCAGATGGCTACAACTAGCAACAAACACAACTGAACGAATTTCATAATGTCTCCTTATGGTAATGGCATTGTGGCGGTGAATACGCGAGCGCCGGTCCAGGCAAAGACCAGCGTGTTTCCGGCGCGCGCCATCTGCGGGAAGCCGTTGGAACGGGCCGTGCCGGAAGGCGCGACAGTGAGGGATTGATCGCGTTTGCCATCCGGCCTCACCCGGCGCACGCGAACTTCGCCGCCGCCGGGCAGCTTCTCCAGCCAGCAGACCATTGCGCTTCCGTCCGCCAGCAATAGAACGTCTACGCGGCCCACGGGCGCGCCGTCATCCACGACGACCGGCTCGTTGAAGCTCTCGCCAGCGTCGTTGGAAAAAGCCAGCTTCACGCGCTGAGTATTGCCAGCAGCCGTGAACCACGCCACCGCCACGCGACGGCCTGAAGCCGCCACGGCAGGCCCGTTGACGGGACACCCGTTGAGCTGCCAGCCGTCTTGCGCGACCCAGCGTGGCTGGCTCCACTTCCCGTCTTTCAATCGAATCACCGAGATGTCGCGGATCTCCTGATCCGAGCGGTCACGATAGACCACGACAGGCCCCTCGGCAGTCATTGCGGCTGAAGTCTGGCAGCATTCACACACCTTCGCATCCAGCGCCGTCTCATCCGTCAACGCGCCATCGCGCGTGATCTTCACGTAGCGCAAAGTCATATTGCCGTGATCGCCCTGTCCGTGTCCGCCTTTCATCTCGCGTCCGTCGAGCCATACCGCCGCCAACGACCCGTCCCTCGCGGCAAACATCGAAACGAAGCCGTGTTCGGTCTGCGTCCCGTCACGATGTGGAACGAAAGGCTTGCTCCACGTCTTGCCGCCGTCGAACGACCGCGAGATGTTCACGTCGTAGGCGTATGTCCCCGGCCCGCTCTTGACCAGCCAGTGCGCCGCCAGCGAGTTGTCAGGCAAGGCGATCATCGAAGGGAAGTCGGCCCAGTTGACGAACCAGTTCGCGCCTTCGGCGATGACGCGCGGCGCCGACCAGCCGTCCTTCTCTTTCGTCGAAAATCGTAGCGAAAAACGATTCTCGCCCAGTCGCTCGATCCAGCTCAGGTGGACGCGGCCATCGGGCGACACGGACAGATTGGGTTGGCCGCTGCCCACTCCGGCTGGCGACGGTAACTCACGGACTTGCGCAAGCGCCGGAATGGGAAAAAGCAATAAGCCGGCAACCAGGCTGATTCGCAATTTATTCATATCGGATTACCCTCCGTGTTTGTGCTGATGAGTTTCCTGTTTGGCAGGCCATTTCGGCCCAGGTTCATACTTGCCTTCTTTGATGAGCGCCATCATTCGATCGTATTTTTCAGCCGGCAGCACGCGCACCAGCGACATCATCCCCATCATCGAACCCGTCCAGCCTTCGGGCAGCCACGATGTTTCGGGCTTGGCGACTTCGGCGTCCATCGTCATCCACATATCCTGCGGATAGCCGGGCACGCGCTTCTGTTTGCCTGTTTTCGGCAACACTAGAGCCATTCCGCATTTAGGGCAAGCTCCCGGCTTGTCAGATTTGACTTCGGGGTGCATCGGGCAGGCGTAGACCGCCGGCTGCGGGCCGACGGCGTTCGAGACTTGTTGTTCGAGCGGGACGCCTGTTGTGCGGCCCAGCGACGGTCCCAGATCATCTGACAACGCGCCGCCTTTCGAGACGATGCCCATTCCTTCTTCCATCCCACGTCCGGTCTGTATTCCGTGTCCCCCGTGCGCCATCGGCCCGACCATCGAGACCATCTGGTTCATCATGTGGTGCGGCAGGTGGCAGTGGATCATCCAGTCGCCTTCGTACTGCGCCACGAATTCGACGTCGCGCGCTTGCGCCACGCCGACCAGCACGGTGTTGCCCGGATACCAGGTGGATTCGGGCGCGCGCCCGCCTTCAGTACCCGTGACGTAAAACTGGTGGCCGTGCATGTGGATTGGGTGATGATCCATGCTCAGGTTGACCAGGCGGATGCGCACACGTTCGCCCTGTTTGACGATCAGTGGAGTCGTCGCCGGGCCAGCCTTGCCGTTGAAGGTCAGCCAGTTGAACTCCATCGCCAGCGTGTTCGGCACGGTGTTGTTCGGCAGGATCGCCCAGCCTTGCAGGATCATTGCGAAGTCCTTGTCCACACGCGGCCCGTGGGGCTTTTTCGGATGAACGATGAACAGCCCGATCATTCCCAGCATCTCCTGCATCGGCATGTGCGAGTGGTAGAAGAAGGTGCCGTTTTGATTGACCGTGAATTCGTAGGTGTGCGTCTCGCCGGGCATGATCAACTGCTGGCCGATGCCCGGCACGCCGTCTTGCGACATCGGCACTTCCAGCCCGTGCCAGTGCGGTGTGGTCGGCTCCGGCAGCTTGTTGGTGAAGAGAATGCGCACTCGGTCGCCTTCGACAATTTCAATCGTCGGCCCCGGACAACTGCCGTTGTACCCCCACACGTCAACAACGCGGGCGTCGGCCCACGAAGCTTTCGGCAGAAACTCGACGCGCACTGGTTCGGCGATCAGGTGAAAAACTTTCACCCCGTTTTCCAGTTTGTACGGCAGCTTCGGCAAGTCGGGCGCGTGGACGGGCAGAAAGCCCGATCCGCCTGCGGCCTGTGTTTGCGCCTGATTGTTCGGCGTCGGGGTGACAGTTTTCGGCTGTCCGTGTTGCGAATGATCCTGGTGTTGATGCTCGGCTTGAGCAGGTTTAGTCTGTTGGCGCCCACTGACCGATGACTGGCTGGCCAGCACGCCAGCGCCCAGTAACGATGTTCGACGAAGAAAATTGCGACGATTCATAGTAACTCCTTCCGGTACGGTACAGGGAGCGGTAGCGACCTGGCGCTCACTGAGCCAACTTCTGACGAGGCGTCAGGTCGCTACCGCTCCCTGTACCGTACCAATGTTTTAGTCGTTTGGCAGCACCAACGGCGGCCTAACTCGCCCTGTATTTCCCGCGCCTGGCTCCGCGCCCGGCGCCGAACGCGGAGCGTCAAGACCGCCCGTCAAAAGCAGCCCGCGCAACAAGGTGACGTTTTGCCAAACGCCAATCAGAGTATTGACGTATTCAGCTCGCGCCTGAAACAGCGTGCGCTGCGAGATCAATGCTTGAGGGTAGGCGGCGGCCATCTGGCGGAATTTCGACAGGTACAGCTCGTAAGCCCGCTCGGCTCGCGGCAGGATTTCGCGTTTGTAGCGGGCGGCCACGCCGAGCGAATTCAGGTAGAGGGTGAACTCGTCGGCCAGATGCGCGCGCAATGAGAGCTCGACGCGCTGCAATTCTTTTTCGGCGCTCACCAGATCGGCTTTGGCGGCGGCGACGTTACCTTGATTGCGGTCGAAGACCGGCAGGCGGAGTCCGACTCCGAACTCAGTTTCCCAACCGGTCTTGCCGCCGAAGAATTCGGCCCAATCGTTGCTGTATCCAATCCTGCCGAACACAAACACGTCCGGCTTAGGCTCGGCTTTCTCGCGCGCAATCACGGCCTTCGCCCGCGCGACGCCGGCCATCGCCGCTTTGATCTCCGGGCTGTCGCGCAACAGTTCGGCGAGCATATCCTCTTGGTTGAGCATTGGCGCTTCCGCTTCGATTGAGCCGGCCAGGCGCGCGGGTTTAAGTCGCCGATCGCTGACAACCGCCGCCAACACTTTCCAAACGCGCGTCAGTTCGTTTTCGGCTTGCATCAGATCAATCTCCGCGCGCTGCGATTCGACTTCGGTCGAGAGCACATCGGGGCGGTCGGCCTGGCCGACGTTGAAAAGCTCTTCGGAAATATCCACGGCTTCGCGCGTCAGATCGAGAAGTTGTTTGCGCAAATCAACCATCCGCTGCGCGCCGAGGGCTTCGTAATAGAGCATCCGCACGGCGTTCAGCACCCGCCATCGCTGCGCCTCGGCCTCGGCGACGGTTTGATCCTTCTCCCGCGCGGCGATGTTTTTATTCTTGCCCAGCTTGCCGAACGTGACGATGTTCTGTTCAGCGAAGAAGTAATGGCCGGCGCGGAATTGACGCACCAGGTCGTTGAAGGCCAGCCCTTCGTTTTCGTACCCGACAATCGGGTTGGGCCACAAGCCGGCCTGTTTGCGGCGGCCTTCGGCGGCGCGGACGGCGGCTTCGGCCTGCGCGAGTGTGGGATTGTTCGCCATCGCCATCCGCTCCAGGTCTTCGAGCGTGAGCGTAGGCTGGCCAGGCTGATTGGATGTGTCCTGTGATTTTGTTTGCGCCGGAGCTTGCGCGTGATTGTGAGGTGTTTGCGCCGCAACGTTACGGACGAAGATCACGGCGCAATACGCCACCAACGCACAGGTGAAGAGCTGTGCGGGGATTCGTTTGATACACATTGTTACTACTCCCAATCGGATCGTGATTGAAATTTGCCGCAAGCGCCGCGCCTTGAAGCGCAGCCTGATTTCGACGAACAAGCTCTGGCCGAAAATAGGCGGACGAAGACGCCGATGCTCGCGGAAGCGATGATACTTCGATCAGGGAGTTGTTTAGATTCTTAAGTGAAGCCGGAAACCGCCGAACGGCGGCGAATGTGATTGGAGAGAATGCGGCGAGGTGTTTGGCGACAGAGTTTCGATCACCCAGGGCGACGAGTGTGATGAACCGAACAAAACCTGAGGCGCGGGTCGTTCTTCAGACGATCTTTTCAGGATCGCGGCGGTGTTTCGCTCTTCACGCCGGACGCTGCACCCGCACAGATGCGCGGCGGGCGCGGTTGACGATTTCGCCCGCTGGCTATGACGTTGCGTGGCGAGTGATTGTTTGCCCGGAGTCGGCGAGGGTCGTTTTTGAGCCTGTGATCGTGAACTCTCTGATTTGCTTGCGTGCAGGGGGCAATGGCCGCTTACGGCTTTCGATTCCGATTCGATCTGAGGCGCAACGGCCTTCTCTGCCGCCGGATTGAAATCCACGCCGCAGCACAATTCCGCGGACAAGCCGCTCGCAACGAAAAGCTGCAAGGCAAGCAATGTGGTGATGATCGGTTTCGCCATTCGCATCGCCGCGATTAAAGCAGATGAAATTGCCGGTCGCAAGCCGGCGCCAAGACACATCTGTAAAAACACGGAACACAAACCCAGGCAGCAGAAAAATGCCGGGCAGAAAAATGAAGACCAGACGCGCTTTAATCGCAATTTTTCTGCCCGCCATTTTTCTGCTTTTGAGCTTGGCCTGGCTGGCGAGCCCGATCTTGAAAATGTGTCCTGACTCCCCACTCCCTCATTTCTTCCACGCGACCTTGCCCAACTCGCGCCACGTGCCAAGCTTGATTCCCAACTCCTTGATCAGCGCCTCGATCTCCGGGTCGGTGAACGCGAGGAAATCGCCGTAACGCTGTTCCCACGACCCGGTCGTCGCTTTCAACTCCGGATCATTCATCCCCAGATGCACGATCAACATCGTCACGCCCGGCTTCAGGTTCCGCAGCAGATTTTTGTACGCCTCCTTGCGCTCAGCCGGAGTTCTGCCCGGCACGCCCGTGACCAGATAGTCCAACATCGCGAAACCATCGGCTTCCACTTTTTTCAAAACGTCTTCGGTGATGGGCGAGCCGATCAATTTGCCGTAAGCGATGGCTTCGGGCGTGGGCCGCATCACCATCACCGGGATGCCGTACTCTTTGCCGAGTCTGGTGTAAACCTCGAAGAAATCCTTGCGCGTGTACATCGTGCCCATGTGCGTGTCCAGATGGGTTGGCTTGATCCCGAAGGCCAACGCGCGTTCGATCTGCGCGCGCAGTTCGATCTCGATCTCCTGCGGCGTGGCTTTCTGAGCCGTCTGCCGCTCCGACCGCCACATAAAACCTTCTTCGTCGAGCAAGCCTTTCACTTTTTCCGGCGAAGCGACAGGCCGCCAACGCAGGTATTTCCACTCGCTGGTGAAAGTCAGATGCAGACCCAGATCGAGCTCGGGATGCTCGCGCGCGTAGGCGGCGATTTCGGGAAACCACGGGCAGGGAACCATGATGCTGCCCGAAGTGACCAGGCCTTTTTTGAAGGCTTCGGTGGTGGCGGCGTTGACCGAATGCGACATGCCAATGTCGTCGGCGTGGACGATCAGAACTTTGTCGTTCGGGCCATAGCCGAGTTGTTGCGCAGTGGTCGTCTGCGCAAATGCCGTGGCGCTCAAGGCGACGAGAAGCGTAAAAACGACTGAGCAATGTTTCGTCATTATTTTCACCGTGTGTTAATCGGCAGTCACAGGTTCTCACGCTTGAATTCATTGGCGAGGTAATCACAGGCGCGCGCCGTGATCGCCATCATCGTCAACGTGGGATTTTGGCAGCCCTGCGAGGCGAAGCACGCGCCATCGGTCACGAAGACGTTCTTGACCTCCCACGATTGGTTCCACTTGTTCAATACCGACGTCTTCGCATCGGCGCCCATTCGCGCCGTGCCGACTTCGTGGATGCAGAAGCCCGGAGGCGCGGGCGTAGAGCTGGAATACAAAGTCCTGAACCCGGCGGCGTCAACCATTTCGCGGATGGTGTCGAGCGCGTCTTTGGCCATCGCGCGTTCGTTATCGCCGTGCGTGCATTCGACGCGCAGGACAGGAATGCCCCAGGCGTCGACTTTGCCCGGATCAATCGTGACGCGGTTCTCCTTGCGCGGCAGCATTTCGCACCACGCGCCGAGCCAGAAGGGAATCTCACGCGGGTTTTCGCGCACCAGCTTCTTGAACTCCGCGCCGAAGCCCGGCGTCTGTCTGGCGTGCGAGAACGAATAACCCTGCGTGCAACCGCCCTGCATTCCGTAGCCGCGAATGAAATTCGGATTTTTGTCGAAGATGTTGCGGAAGCGCGGGACGTAAATCCCATTGGCGCGCCCGTCGGAAAAATCGTATTCCATCCCTCTCAGCATCGGCACGACGCCGCCCGCGCTGATCTGGTACATGTGATCCATCAGGTAATGGCCCAGCGCGCCTGACGAATTGCCCAGCCCTTCGGGATGCTGGCGCGATTTCGAGTTCATCAGAATCCGCGTTGATTCGAGCGTCGAAGCGCACAGCACAATCACCTTGCCGTACTCTTCGTAATCCTGTTTCGTGATCTGATTGACGACACGAACGCCCTTGGCCTTGCTCGTGTTCGGATCAACGATGATCTCGCGCACGACAGCGTTCGGGCGCAAAGTCATTTTCCCAGTCTTGGCGGCGGCGGGAAGAGTCGAGCCTGGGCTGCTGTAATACGAATGCGTCGAACAGCCACGATCACAATGCCCGCAAAAGTGGCAGGCGGCGCGGCCCTGATGTGGTTTGGTCAGGATCGCCGCGCGCCCGATGATGACGTTGCGCCCCTGGAATTTGCTCTCCACCGCTCGCTTCAACATCCGCTCGCCACAAGTCATCGCCATCGGCGGCAGGAACTTGCTGTCGGGCAGTTGCGGCAGATTTTCGTAAGAGCCGCTGATGCCGACGAAGTCTTCGACCTGTTCGTAGTAGGGTTTCAGCTCTTCGTAACTGATCGGCCACGGCTCGCCGTAACCGTCGCGTTCAGCCGCCTTGAAATCGAAATCGCTCAAACGGTACGACTGGCGGCCCCAGGTGATCGAACGCCCGCCAACCTGCCGCCCGCGAATCCACCAGAACGGCTTGTCGTCGGGTGTCGTGTACGGGTTATCAATGTCGTCAACGAACAAGTGACGCCCATATTCGTTCGCCGCGTAACACCGGGATTGAATCGGCTGGCGCGGAGCGTAAGTCGAGCCGGAAACCAGGCCGCGATATTTCAACTCGTAAGGTTGCGTGTGTTCACGGAAATCTTTTTCCGGATTGAGCTGGCGTCCGGCTTCGAGCACAAGCACTGTCATCCCGCGTTCGGTCAGCACTTTTGCGGCCCAGCCACCGGTGGCGCCGGAACCGACGACAATCGCGTCATAGATTTTGCGCTTCGATCTTTGCATTGACGATCTCCTTGTGGTGATTTGGAAACGATATTGCCTGATAAGTTGCGCGCAATCTAACGCAAATGTCTGGCCCGTGTCCATTCCCGGAAGGGCGATTCCCCCGGCCAGAAAATTTCGCTTGACAGTAAACTACAAGTGTAGTTAGTATGACCTCAGTTGTAGTCTGAACGATTATTGCGGAGGTTGACTATGACGCGCAAACGACCAATCAAACTGACCAAATTCGAGCTGGAAATAATGGACGCGCTGTGGGAATTATCGAGCGGCTCGATCCGGGAGATTCACGAAAAACTTCCCGAAAAGAAGCGCCCGGCATACACCACCGTGCAGACGATCATCCGCCGGTTGGAGGAGAAAGGCGCAGTGCGGCAGACCAAACAGGTCGGCAACGCGCACATCTTCGAGCCAACGATCACGCGCGAGGCGGCGCATCGGCGGTTGATTAATGAACTGCTCGATCTGTTTGGCGGTTCGGCCCGCCCGCTGATGGCGCACCTGGCCGAGGCCGGGAAGTTGACGCTCGAAGATGTAAAGGAACTGGAGAACATGCTGGCTGGGCGCGAGGAACAACAATCTGAACCGAGCGCAAAAGAATCACGCAAAAACGCCAGCGCGCGCCGAACGCGTAAATCCTGAAAACTGGGAAAGGAGCAGTGAACCATGACATCCCATCAATTTTTGGCCGAATGGTCGCAGTGGTTCTGGCCATTGTTTGCCAATCATCTCTGGCAGGCGACGCTCTTCGCGTTCGTCGTGTGGATTGCCGTGAAGTCGCTCAATCAGGCGCCGGCGCGGTTTCGCCACGTCCTCTGGTTGATTGCGCTGGCGAAGTTTCTGGTTCCGTCAGCGTTGCTGGTCTGGCTGGTTGGGCAGGCGGGAGTTGATCTCTCCCTGCCGTTCGAGGTGATTCAGTCAGCGTCATCGACGGCGGCTTCGGGGGTAGCGACTGCCTACACCGAGGTTCGGATCATTTTTCAACTCGCCCAGCCGGAGTCGCCCGCCGCGCAAACGCTGGCGGCGAATGTGGCTAACGCAAATCATCACGATGAACTCTATTGCGCGCTGACCATAGTCTGGCTGCTCGGCGCGGTAACGCTGATGGCCCGATGGTTGACCAGGCGCTGGCGTTTCGCCCGCTCACTGCGCGGCGCCCGAACCATTACCTCCGGGCGCGAGTTCGACGCGCTCGAACGCGCGCAGTCCCGGTTGTTCGTGAACCGGAAGATCAGTCTCGTCGCCTCATCGCAAGTTTGTGAGCCGGGCGTGTGGCGCGTCCGCCAGCCGGTGATCGTTTTACCGGAAGGCGTCGCCGAGCGATTGAGCGACGAAGAGATCGAAGCAGTGATGATGCACGAACTGGTTCACATCCAACATCGGGACAATCTGATCGGGACTTTGCAGATGATCGTTTGCAGTTTGCTCTGGTTCCATCCGCTGGCGTGGCTGATAGATCGCCGGTTGCTGGCCGAGCGAGAGATGTGGTGCGACGAAACGGTCGTCCGGTTGGGCGGCGAGCCGAAACTCTATGCGGCCAGCTTGTGGAAGGTCGCGCAGTTCGGCCTGGGCTGGCCTGTCGCTGGCGTTTCGCGCGCTTCGGGATCGAATTTAAAAAGGAGGATCGAGCGTATGTTGACATCGAATAATCAATCGGAGATGACGATCGGGCGTCGCGCGGCGGCGTATGCGAGTTTATTTGTGCTGGCGTTTCTTTCCGTCGCGGTCGGTCTGCTCGGCGACCCGGCGTTCGCGCAGCGAAATGAAATTCAAGCGACCGACGAGAAAGAATTAGCCGAAGGTGTGAAGGGCGGTGTCGAAGGTGGAGTTCCAGGTGGAGTCCCTGGTGGGGTAATTGGCGGCGTCAGTGGCGGCGTCAAGAGAGAGATTAGCGATGGAATCGGCATTGTGGAGAGTCCGCTGTCCAACAAATGGGAATTGATCAAACAGGCGCCCGAGTTTTCGATGAAGGTTGAGAATCGAAACGACTCGCCTCTTCTCATCACGGATGCGCGGGTCAGAATCATGGGATGGGAATTCAAAAAAGAGACTGGGCTATCAGCCCACGGAAATGCCCAGCATAAGGTCATGGCGGATGAAGAGAATCAGACGCCTAAAGACCCAAAATCCGCGGATGTGATCATCGCCCAATTCAATATCACCCTGGTCAATCAAACGGATCGGCGGATCACTGGCGTCATTCTGGAATACAGGAATCCTGGCTTGAAGGGAGGAAGATTTCAGATCGAGCGACCGACCCTGCCGAATAACAGCCTCATTGAGCCACACGGCTCTTATGTTATTGGCAAAGACATGCTGCATCATCACATCAGAGCCACCAGCGGAGTCGCAGGTGGTATAGGAGGTCCTTCTGATGACCCCACTCTTTTTTCTGTCAGGATTGTGGACGTGAAGTTTGAAAACGAGCCGCGCTTCCAACAATCGAATAATTCGAAGCGCCGTCCGTCGCGGCTCGACCAAGCCCTGTACGAAGCCGCCGAGAGTGGCGACATCGAGCAGGTCAATGAGTTGCTCAACGCGGGCGCGAATGTGAATTGCGCGCTGGACGGCGACGGCAGCCCGCTCATCGGCGCGGCGCGCAAGGGCCGGCTCGCCGCCGTTCGACTGCTGCTGGAACGCGGCGCCGACCCGAACCTGGCTGTGCCCGGCGACGGGAATCCGCTGATCATGGCTGCGCGCGAAGGACACGCGGATGTTGTCTTGTTGCTCCTGGATCGAGGCGCAAATATTGACCAGATCGTTTCCGGCGACGAGAACGCGTTGATTCAGGCGAGCGGCAAAGGGCATTTGCAGGTCGTAAAACTCCTCGTCGCCCGTGGCGCCGACGTCAATGCCCGCGCCTGGGCCGAGCGGGCGTTAGAGCCGCCGAGCGGTGAGTGGCGGACGCCACTCAGCATGGCTCGAAAGGGTAGGCATGAAGCGGTAGTCACCTTCCTGCTTGCGGCTGGCGCATGGAAGGATTCTGCCAGCGAGCAGGATCAGAAAGCAGCCGATCAAACCCTCCCAATAAGCACCTCGTTGCGACCAACGATCTTGTACAGAGAGAAGGCTGAGTACACTCAGGAAGCGCGAGATAACGGGGTTGAGGGAAAGGTTCAATTGAGCGTCGTTTTCGGCGCGGACGGCCAGATCAGAGACCTCAAAATAGTTCGGGGGTTGTCCCACGGTTTGACGGAGAAGGCCATTGAAGCGGCAAATAAGATCCGGTTTGAACCGGCGATGAAAGATGGCCAGCCGGTGAACGTGCGCGGCATGCTGGAGTATTCATTCAATCTTGGTAAGTAACTGGCGCCAGTTACTGTTTGTGGCGTAATCAAGCGGCGCGCGGCCCAGGCGAATCAGAACCGCCTGACGCGCGCCGTTGCTCATTTTAAACAGCGATCAGCCTCTCTCCCTCCCGCTTCCCCCGAAGGTGTATAATCCGCGCGCCATTCGCTGAGGAGAGTCTATGAAACCCGTAAAACTCAATCGCATCGCAAAAAGCCCGTTGGCTGCGTTCGCGCTGGTAATGCTGATGTGGCAGTTCGCTTCGACAACTGCTCGCGCCCAGAGCGCCCCGTTCACGCCCAATTACGACGAATCAAAGATCGAACCGTACACGCTGCCCGACCCTCTGATCGCGGCGGATGGAAAGCGGGTCGGCGCTGCAAGCCAATGGCGTCAGCGCCGCGCAGAGATTCTGCGGCTGTTTGAAACAAACGTTTACGGACGCAGCCCGCGCCAGTCGCCTCGCATCAGCTTTACCGAAACTTCGCGTGACGCGAAGGCATTGAACGGTATTGCAACTCGCCGCGAGATCACCATCTTCCTGACCGGCAGGAAAGACGGCCCGCGAATGAGCCTGCTGCTTTACGTCCCGAACAACCGGAGCGGGCGAGCGCCAGTCTTCCTCGGAATGAACTTCAACGGCAACCACGCCATCAGCAAAGACCCGGGCGTCACGCTGTCGAAAAGCTGGATGCGCGATTCGAAAGAGAACGGCGTGGTCAACAACCGCGCGACCGAAGCTTCGCGCGGAGTCGAGGCTCGAAGATGGCCGATTGAGATGATTATCAAGCGCGGATACGCGGTGGCGACAATCTATTACGGCGACCTTTTTCCCGATCACGCTAATGGTTTGAAGGATTCGATCATCCCGTATTTTTATCGCAGCGGTCAGACCGCGCTCAACAACGACGAATGGAACGCCATCGGCGCGTGGGCGTGGGGATTGAGCCGCGCGATGGATTTCATCGAACGCGACCAGGAACTCGACGCGAAGCGGGTCGCCGTCTGGGGGCATTCTCGATTGGGCAAGGCCACGTTGTGGGCGGGGGCGCAGGACGAGAGGTTCGCGCTGGTGATTTCAAACGAGAGCGGCGAAGGCGGCGCGGCGCTGGCCCGGAGAAATTTCGGCGAGACTGTCGAACGCATCAACACGTCGTTCCCGCACTGGTTCTGCGCCAACTTCAAAAAATACAACCAGCAGGTCTCGGCCTTGCCCGTTGACCAGCACATGCTGATCGCGCTCGTCGCGCCACGGCCGGTTTACGTCGCCAGCGCCGCCGAAGACCTCTGGGCCGACCCGCGCGGAGAATTTCTCTCGGCCAAAGCCGCAGAGCCGGTCTATCGTTTGTTGGGCAAAGATGGCCTGGGCGCGGCGGAGATGCCTGGCTTGCATCAACCGGTACTCACGACCATCGGCCATCACATTCGCGCGGGCAAACACGACGTGACCGATTACGACTGGGAGCAGTTTCTGAACTTTGCCGACCGGCATTTGAAGGGGCTACGGTGAATTACTTCATCAGTGGCCTTTTCATGATCTGAGCGACCGAACCATAAGCCTCCCCCTCAAGGTCGCTCAAGCTACCGTGCTCGATGTCTTCCAATTCACCTATTTTGCTCGTCCATTTGCCTGACGAAGTTTGTCTCGCGGCGTGGCTTGGGTCGCCAGCGTCGTCAACGTAAATGGCGATCTTCTCATATCCCGGCTCAAGTTCAGGATTGTCGCAAGGCGCGTAACTGTGCGTCTCAAAAGCCCACATGTAAGCGGCAAGCGTGTACTCTTTCATCGCCCCCGGCGGCCAATAGAGACCTGGCGATGGCTCCCACCATTGGCGGCTGTCCCCAGCCGCCCAGGCGATGCAGTTGTAATCCACGTCTTCTTCGCTGGTGATGGCGTAGCCGGCCTGCTTCAAATTCGGAAAGAGGCTCTCAAGATTTTCTGCTGGCATTTTAGATGTATCGTCGTTCCTGACCCCATCGCAACCAGGCTTGTGTGGCTTGCGAGATTGTGTCTTCCGGTTGCGCCGGGTCTTCTCCTGTAATCGCTTTCAGCGCCCAGAACCAGTGGCCGGGCTTGTGCTGCAATTCGAGCAGGATCAGCGGCACGGCGTCTGGCCCCAAGCCAATGATTCTCTGGTAGGCAGGATGCATTACCTTTTTGATTGCTAGTGACAAGTGAGCAGTCTCTTTGCGCCACTGATCGGCCAACTGCTGAAAAAGTCCTTCTGTATCTGTCACCGGCGTCACTGGCGGAGATTGTTCAACGGCGCCGGTTGACATCAGTGGCGGAGAATCGCCTAAGACAGTGAGCTTCACGAGTTTGCCGGACAATTCATCGGCGTGCTCGACGATCTCTTCCCAAGCGCCCTCTAAAACCTGTTGTGACATATTCCCCTCCTCTGGTTCCAGTATAGCAGGGGAGCCTTTCGAGATGAACGGCGTAACTGAATCGTTGGCGCTTTCATCCGCGCCCGCAAACAGGCTGCACCGATCGCTACGGATGCGGCTGGCTCGGTTTGGGCTTCTCCGAGGTCGCCGTCGCCTCCGGCCCGAATCTGATGTGCTTTGCGGCGAAGCCTGCGAACGTGTCGCCGTAAATTGCGCGCACGATCCGCCAGTCGGCGATCAGCGAAAGCGCCGTCGCCATCAACCCAATGATCACAGTCTTCCTGATCAACGCGCTGAAATCAGCGGGTTCTTTTTGATCAACGTTTGGGCGCGCTCCGGCGTAAAGCAGCGCCAGCAAAGTGCAGACCGAGGCGTTGAAAAAGATCACGCCCTCGGTCACCAGCCGCTGTGGAGCGAAGGCGACCAGCGCGCGCTCAAAATTGCCCGCGACCATCCACCACAAAAAAACGAGGTAGAGCAGTTGGCTTTTGCCGAGCCAGCTTGCGGGGATGAACGGCAGCGCGCGGCGCGTGTGCGACACCAACAACCAGATCACCATTACTGCCATAACCAGGTAAGCCAGCTCGAACCAGACCTGCGATGAAACCCCGATTATCGCCTCAGGCGCGACTTTGGCTTCCACCCACCTTTCCGGGTTCTTGCGCAGATTGAGCCACGTGACGAGCAGCAACACGAACCCGACGGCGAACAGATCGGTCCAGCGCCGCTCGCCGGGTTGATCGTCAACTCGCGGCGCGCGTTTGGCCAGAAAGAGCATCGCCACCGCGATGCCAACGCCGTTGATGAAGCCATAGGTCTGTTCGAGCACGCTGTGCCAGTTGGTGTTCCAACCGGTTTTGATCGCGATCAGTTTGAAGAGCGTCGCGGTTGCGAAACCGAAGCCGCCGATGAAACCCGTCACCAGCGAGGCCCAGGTCGCGTGGTTCAAACCGCGGCGATGGAAATAGACCAGCATCCCTGCGACCATCCCCACGCAGCCGGCCCAGTTGTCTCCGCGCGGCGGCGTCATTCGCCAACCCAGAACCAGCACGAGAAGCGCGAAGCCAACCCACCAGCCGATGGCCATGTGCAGGATCAATGAACTGGCGCTGTCGAAACGCCGGCGCGCGATTGAGAAAACTGCGATCGCAATGATCGCAGTCAGCGCGGCCAGCCAGTCGGTGTCGTACCAGTAGAGCAAGCTCTCCTGCCGGTATTGCGAATTGACGGCGAAGAGCGTGTTTTCAAAAACGTCCTGCGCCAGCCACGCAATGAAGACCGCGATCAATGGGGGGAAGAATTCGGTCAGTTGTTTGTGATCCAGCGCGGCTGGCAGCGCAGTTCCCGCTCCGCCGATCGCCGCCCACACGAATCCGATCACGAACAAAGACGCAAAGCCGTATAGCACCGAGAGCGAATGGCCGGAATGTGTGTAAGCGATGACTTGTCCGTAAGAGACGCTGCCGCCGAATGACCAGCCCAGCGCGCCGAACATTGCGAAGTAGGCGATCCGCCTGCGCCAGTCTTCGCGCCCGGAGAGCAACACGACGGCCATCGCCGCGAGCGCGCCCGGAATCATCGCGCCGAATTCGTGGCCGAAATTGCCGCGAATCCCCCAACCGATGGAGAGCGACAGCGCGGTCAGCCATAACGCGGGAGTATTGAGCTTCAGGTCTGGGGGAAGAAGTTTGATCATCTATTTTTGCAGCAGGCCGGAGAGCCAATGCGCGACGTTGAGCAGGAATTGGGGATTCTGTTTGGCGATCGGCGCGTTCATTCCCATCGGGGCTTTTTGAGGCCCGGCCAGTTGCGCTGAAAACATCGCGGCTTCGCCGAACACAGCGACGCGGCCTTTGCCGGATTGCAAGACTACGCCTTGATGCCAGCCTTTGATCAAAACGCGCGGCGTGTTTTCGTCGGGCCTCTGGCCGAAAGCTTTTGGCGTATACGAAATCGCTTCGGCGCCGAGGAAGGTCATTAACGGTTCGCCGCGATCAACCTGAAAAGCCGAGCCAGTGAATGTGGCGACTGAATCAACCCGCTCCTTCTCCGACCGTCCGCGCGTGATCGGATGATCGGCGAGCGATTTGTCGGCGAGTTTGTAGACGAGCGGCCCTGGCGGAGCTTGCGGATCAACCGCATAACCGTTGTGGATGCGAACGCCGAACGCCTCGGCCAGTTTGCCAGCGGTGGCGGGCATCGGAAAATGGTCAACGATCAACATCAGCGCGCCGCCCTGGTTCACCCAATCGCGCACGGCGGCGATCTCTTCGTCAGTGAACGACGGGTCGATAGGCGGATTCCAGTTGAGCGCGTTGCGCTGGCTGAGCGCGTTGGCGATGACCAGAATCTTCGCGGCTTTCAACGACTCCTGGCTGAATTTCTCCTTCGACCCCTGCACAACGTAACCGTCGCGCCGCAGAATATCGGCGAAGGTTTGATAGCGGCCCGACGCGGTGTGAAAGTTGAAGTGGGCTTCGTCAACCAAAACAACCGGGCCTTTGCCCTCGGCGTAAGCTGGTTTTTCAATTGGCGGTTTGAAGTCGGAGTCAGAGACTTGCTGAGCCTTGACTCCGATGGAGATGAAGAGCGTGATGATGATCAGCCCGATGCGGGAATAGTTCATCTGCGACCTCCGGTTTGATGGTCAGTGTGGACGATGTTTGTTTGATTTCGGCGAGGCGCATTTCAGCACACGGTTCCGTCAAAGGTCAATTTGTAATCGGCGTGAACCCCGCGTCTCTGCGCCTCGTAATCAGGCTTGAAATTGTCTCGCTCGATTTTTTCGTGGTAAGGTTCGCGCGCAAACGCTCACCGAAGGAGGCGATCAATGTTTTGCCCACGCTGCGCAACTCAAAACAAACCCGACCAGAAATTCTGCCGCGGCTGCGGACTGTCGCTGGCTTCGGTACGGTTGGCGATCGAAGGAAAGGTTGATGAGGCCGCCGCGACGCTTGAAAAAGACGTTGAAAGTATCGCCAGTGGCGCGCTCACGCTCATCATCTTCGTGTTTATCGCGCTGATCGCTTCGATCTTTTCCGCCGGCAGCGCCGCGTTCAATTTGATCCTGGGGCTGCTTATTGGCGGCACACTCATTTACAAAGGATTCAAACGCACAAACCAGACGATCAAGCTCATCTCTGCCCAGGAAGCGTTGGCAGGGCGGGGAAAAAGCCCGCTCAGTCAATCCTCTGTCATTGAAGCCGAGCAGGACATCCCTGCGCTGATTTCCGTGCCTGATACTGACCCACTCATCTCTACGCCCGCGCCTGGTTCAATCGCCGAACACACCACGTACGAGTTGAAACAGCCTGAACCGAGACAGTAGCCGTGTTTGGCTTCGCTTGCATCGTCTGCGTCCACGGCTTAATCTGTCCGGCACTGTGGCTTCAGCCCTTGCCGATAATTTAAAACAATGAAAGTGAGATATTCACCAGCGTTAATGAGCAAGATCAAAGTTTGTTATCACGGAAATTGTTTCGATGGAGTGTCGTCCGCTGCTGTCTTTTCGCGTTTTTATCGCGAGCGGATCCATTCAACCTGGGAATTCACCTATCAACCGATGATGCACCGCGCGGGCGCGCTGTTTGACGAAGAAGCGTTCGATGGCGACGAAAACGCCATCGTGGATTTCAAATACAGCAGTTCGCCGAAGCTGATTTGGTGGTTCGATCATCACAAGAGCGCATTTTTAACGGCGGAAGACGAAGCTCATTTCAGAGCTGACACGAGCGGCAAAAAATTCCTGGACGCGAGTTACAAATCCTGCACAAAATTCATCGCGGACGTTGCGCAAAGCCGGTTCGGCTTCGACGCTGCGCCGATGGGCGAGTTGATCCATTGGGCGAATAAGATTGACGGCGCGCTGTACGAACAGGCGGCCGAGCCGGTCGAGATGAAAGCCGATGCGTTCAAACTCGCGCTGGTGATCGAATCCGACCGTGACCAGAAATTGATCGAGCGCATCATCGGCGATCTGCAAAACAGGCCGCTTGGCGAAGCCGCGCGCTTGCCTTACGTCGCCGAACGCGTCGAGCCGTTGTACGAACGCCACCTGCGTGCAATGGAAGTAATCAAACAAACTGCGCGCGTGGTTGGCCCAGCGGTCTTTTTTGACGTGGTCGGGCACGATATGGAAGGCTACAGCAAATTCATTCCCTACTATTTGTTTCCCGAAGTGACTTACAGCGTGAGCGTGAGCCAGTCGTCGTTCCGCTCGAAAATTTCGGTCGGGTCGAACCCGTGGGCGCCGCGCCCGCGCACGCACGACCTGGCGGCGATCTGCGAACGTTACGGTGGCGGCGGGCACGCGGTAGTCGCCGCGATTTCGCTGGCGCCGGAGGATTTGGAGAGGGCCAGGAAGATTGCGGCGGAAATTGTCGAGGAGTTACAAAGGTAATGGCAGACAGAAAAGCGAAATCGAAGACCGTTCGTTCAATCGCCACGGCGGCGAACAAAAAGTTCCCGCCGCTGCGTGAAGTGACGCCGAAAACGAAGCTCGAAATCCGTTCGACTCCGGCTGGGCAGATGAACCTCCACCCGCTCGACACGTTCGAGTACGAATATCCGGGCAGCCCCATTGAAATTGATTTCACCTCGACAGAGTTCACGGCGATCTGCCCATTCTCGGATTTCCCGGACTTCGCCACGCTGCGCATCCGCTACACGCCGCACCGCCGCTGCATCGAGCTGAAGTCGCTCAAGCTCTACATCAATTCGTTCCGCGACGTGAAGATCTTCCACGAGCACGTGGTCAACAAAATCCTCGAAGATTTCGTGGCCGCCTGCGACCCGCTGGAATTTCACATCGAAGGCGATTTCAACCTGCGCGGCAACATCAAGACCGTGATTCGCGCGAGCTATTACCGGGAACCATCGAAAAAGTCGCCAGCGCGGATTGCCAGGAACTGAGCGGCGCCCGCCGTCGTAGTCTGAGCCGTAAATCCAAAGCAAGGAGACCGACAATGTTTTGTCCGAGATGCTCAAGTCAGATAGTCGACAACCAACGGTTTTGTCGCAACTGCGGACTCAAACTGGATCTCATCGTGGACGCGGTTGAAGGCCGGGCGCGAGGGCCGCTGGATTTCGAGAACCTCAAACGCGACCTGCGCGATCTGGGCGCGAACCTGCGCGCGGGCCTTGAAGAGGCCAGCAGCGCAATCAAGAAGACCAAGAAGCTCGATAAAAATCCCGCGCCTCCAACTCCCGTTGTTCAACAAGTCCTGCCGGCGGATTGGGCGCGCGAATTGAACAAGGTGGTTACAAAAGTCCGCGCGGCGCACGCGCGCAAGTATAGTTTGCAGCAGGCGACGCTCTCGATCTTCGGCGGCGCGGCGTGGATGGCCGTGTGGTTCTACTTGCTGAATGCCGCGGCCGATTCCGGGCTGCTCAACAATCTGGAGACGATCATCCTGGAAAGGACCGAGGTTCCGATCTTCGGCCTGGTTCCGGTGATCCGGATGTTGTGGATGCTCGGCCTGATCCCGGTCGCGCGCGGCGTCGCTCATCTGATCAACGGCATCTTCTTCGCCCCGAAGATTGAAAAAGCGACTCAGGAGCAAGCCAGCTTCACGCAAAGTTACGTTCAACCCCCGCCTGCTTACGTCTCCGCAGTGACGCCCCCAGTGACGAATGAATTGGAGAACGAGCGGAACCCTCAGCCGCAATCGAGCGTGACTGAAGACGCGACGTTGCGCTTCGAAGCGAAATGAAATTCCCCCACAACTTTTTTCACTCCCTCAAAGTTTCGGCCAGGATGAGATCAATGGGAAAACTTCGCGCCGCTCTGACGATTGTTGTGTGTGCGGTCCTTGCCGCCGCCAGCATCGTCTCGGCTCAAAACCCAACCGAGCTTTCGCGCGAGGAGAAATGGCGCGAGGATTTGAAGTTTCTGGCGGTCGAGCTTCCGAAACGCCATAAGAATTTATTCTTCAAAATCACGCGCGAACAGTTCGACCGGGAGATCGCAAAGATCAACGAGTCCATCCCGAAACTCACAGATTCCGAGGTCAAGCTGGCGCTGTGGCGATTGGCCGCGATGATCGGCGACGCGCACACCCGGATTCAGTACAGCAAAGAGAAGACCTATCCGGTCATTCTCTATCAATTTTCCGACGGCGTTTTCGCCGCCGCGACGACTGAAGAATCCAAAGCCATCCTCGGCGCAAGGCTCGTCAAAATCGGGAAGATCGAGGTCGAGCGGGCGAAAGAAGCCGTGCGTTCGATCATTCCCGTCGAGAACGAGTCGTGGTTCAAACAACAATTCCCGAACTACCTGACCGATCCTGAAATTCTCTACCTGCTGAAAATCCTGCCCGACCGCAATGAGGGCGACTTCACGTTCAGAGACCGGAAAGGGAAACAGTTTTCGATCAAGCTGCGGCCAGTTTCCGTGAAGGACCAGATCAAGTGGATCAGGCCGTTCGATTCGCCAGCGGGCGTCATTCCGCTCTTTCTGCGAAATCCCGAATTGTTTTATTGGTACGAATACTTCGCGGATTCAAAGACGCTTTACCTGAATTACCGCCGCTGCGCGAACATGGAGTCGCAGCCGTTCAGAGTTTTCGCCGAAAAGCTGTTGAAGTTTATGGACGAGAACCCGGTCGAACGAATGGTGATTGACCTGCGCCAGAACGGCGGAGGCAATTCGGCGATTTTCGATCCGTTCATCTCGGCTCTGTCGAAACGAACGGATGTCAACCGCGCGGGCAGGCTGTTTGTGTTTGTCGGCAGAGGGACTTTCTCTTCGGCTTATTTGAACGCGTTGCGGTTGAAGAAGGAGACGAAGGCCATTCTGGTTGGCGAGCCGACGGGGCAGAGGCCGAATGCATACGGCGAGGTCAGGACGATGAATCTGCCGCATTCGAAGTTGCTCGTGCAGTATTCGACCAGGTTCTTCAAGACGATGAATGACGACCTGCCGTCGCTGGCGCCGGATGTTCCGGTCGAGCGTTCGTCGGGGGATTACGTGAGCGGGCGCGATCCGGTGTTGGAAAGAGCGATGAATTACAAGGGCAGGTGAGCGTAGTTTCGAGGGCGGGGTCACGAGCTTCTGCTCTTCACGATCCCCAGAATTCGCTCGACCACTTCTTCAATCGCCATCGCTGATGAATCAATGCAGATCGCGTCTTCGGCCTGGATGAGCGGCGAATCGGCGCGAGTTTTATCGCGGAAGTCACGCTGTTCGATTTCAGCCCTCATCTCCGCAACCGAAGAGACGGCGACGCCACGCGCGCGGTCTTCATCAAAACGCCTCTGCGCGCGAGCTTCGGATGAGGCGTCAAGATAAATTTTCACTTCAGCGTTCGGAAAGACCTGCGTGCCGATGTCGCGGCCTTCGATCACCACGCCTCCGGCGCGCCCCATCTGCTGCTGGCGGGCGACCAACGCTCGACGAACCGTGGGAATCGCCGACACGACCGACGCCGCCTGGCTGATTTGCGGCGTGGCGATTTCATTGGTGATGTCGCGCCCGTCAATCAGCACGCGCATCGAATCAACGCCGCCAGTCAATTCGATCAAAGGCTCTCTGGCGAGTTGGCCGATGCGCTCGGTGTCATCGAGCGAAACGCCCCGCCGCAAAGCCTTCCACGCGACCGCGCGGTACATCGCGCCGGTGTTGATGAACAAATAGCCGAGTCGCCGCGCCACCGCTCGCGCCACGGTGCTTTTGCCCGCGCCCGCCGGACCGTCAATGGCGATGATCAATCGTCGCTCAGCCACGCCTTTTTACCTTTCCAGAATCTCTCGCGCGACTTGAAGCGTCCGCTCGATCTGTTCGCGGTTGACATCGTAATGAGTGACCATCCGCATCTCGCGCGGATTGATGCCGTTGGAGAGCGCGCCGCGCGATTTCAGCTCGGCGGAGAACTGCGCGGTAGTCATTCCAGTCTCCTCAATGTCGAAGATCACGATGTTGGTTTGGACGCGCTCCGGATCAACTTTCACTCCGCGCAATTCGGCCAGACCTTCGGCCAATCGCTTAGCGTTCGCGTGGTCTTCGATCAGGAGCTTCGGCGATTCTTCGAGCGCGATCAGCCCCGCCGCCGCCAGCACGCCAACCTGTCGCATCCCGCCGCCGAGCATCTTGCGCACGCTGACGGCTTCTTTGATGAAATCTTTCGAGCCAGCGATCAGCGAGCCGACCGGCGCTCCCAATCCCTTCGACAGACAGAACATCACCGAGCCGAACGGTCGCGCGATTTCGGCGACCGAGGTGTCGAGCGCAATCGCGGCGTTGAAGATTCGAGCGCCGTCCAGATGAACTGGCAGTCCAATCGCGTGCGCGCGTTCGCAAATCTCGCGTGACACGCTAAGTGGCATCACCGAGCCGCCGGCCATGTTGTGCGAATTTTCGATTGCGACGAGCGAAGTCGGCGTGACGTAGTATGGCGAGTTGTGATGGATCGCGCCGCTGATCGAATCCCAATTCAATAAACCGTCTGCGCCAGCCACTGATCGAAACGTGACGCCGGAGACTACAGCCGACGCTCCCATCTCGTAGTTGAAAATATGACTGCGTTGTTCCAGCACAACTTCGGTTCCGGGCCGCGTGTGCAGCTTGAGGCAAATCTGGTTGCCCATCGTGCCGGAGGGGACGAAGAGCGCGGCCTCTTTCTCGAAGATTTCCGCCGCGCGCTCCTGGAGGCGGTTGACGGTTGGGTCTTCGAGGTAAACGTCGTCGCCGACTTCAGCCTCGGCCATGGCGCGGCGCATTGCAGGAGTAGGTTTGGTTACTGTGTCACTGCGAAGGTCTATCAAGTTCATTTTGAAGTTTGGATTTGAGATTTGTGATTTGAGATGATGTTCTACACGAAAGCCGCGAACACCTCATTCGCCAATACCGTGCCCGCGCGCGAAATCTTCAAGATGTTTTCGTCAAGTTCGACTAGCCCGGCCTCGCGCAATCGTTCAAGCTCGTTATGGTAACGTTCAAGCGCGTTCACTCCGAAAATCCGCTGGTGTTCGCCCAGGTCAACGCCATCTTTCAACCGCAATCGCAAAAACAGATTCTCGCTTTGCCTGTCTTCTTCGCCGAGTTCGACTCTTTCGGCGATTGGCGATTGGCCGCTCTCGATCTTTTGCAGATACTCGTGGATGTTGCGCGTGTTCGACCAGCGGGTCTGGCCATCGTAACCTGCGGCTGAAACTCCGAAAGCCCAGTAAGGCGCGCCCGTCCAGTATTTCAAATTGTGACTCGATTCGAATCCGGGCCGCGCCCAGTTGGAGATTTCGTAATGCTCGAAGCCGTGACGCTCGGCTTCGTCCATCAGCGCGAAGTACATCTCGACGGTCAACTCTTCGTCAATCGCGCGCAACTCGCCACGATTGATGCGATGCAGCAGCGGGGCATCGTTGTAAAGTTCCAGCAGGTAGACCGACAGATGGTCGGACGCGAGCGTGAAGGCTTCATCGAGATTATGTCGCCACGTCTCCATTTTTTGTTCGGGCAATCCGGCGATCAAATCAATGCTGACGTTCACGAAGCCTGCATCGCGCGCCATTCGCACAGCTTCGCGGGCGTCTTCGGCTGAATGTGTTCGTCCGATCATTTGCAACTCGCCGTCGTCGAACGATTGCACGCCGAAGCTCAGGCGATTGACGCCAATCGCGCGCAAGTCTTCGAGATAAGCCTGCGAGACCGATCCGGGGTTGGCTTCCGCCGTGACCTCGGCGTTCGGCGCGACGTTGAACGTCCGGCGGCAGAGTTCGATCAAACTTGAGATTTGTTGAATCGAGAGCGTGGTCGGCGTGCCTCCGCCGAAATAGATCGTGTCCACATCTCGCATCTCAGGCTTCGTCGAAACATCCGAGCGATTGATCTCTGCGCGCACAGCGGCGACGTAACGCCGCGCCAGTTCCGGCTCGTAGCCGCCGGTGGCGAAATTGCAGTAATGGCAGCGTGTCGCGCAGAACGGGATGTGGATGTAGATGCCAGCGGAGATGTTCATAGGAACGGCGAGTATAGCACGCGCGCTCCGGCCAGGGTGCGTCGTGGATTCACTTCCACTTGAAGACGCCCAGGATGTTCGAGTAATCGTCCGTCCAGACGGCGGTTCGCGCGCCGCTTTTCAGTGGCTGCCAGCGCGTGTCTGCGCCCAGATCGCCCAGATGCTCCGCGTCTCGGGTCAGGATCACCCACTGCGAAGAGTCTTTTCCCCGCTCCTGCTCGCCCGACGGCGGGGTGAGATCGGTGTTGACGAGGCCACTTAAATTCATCTCCGCAGCCAAATCGGCGATCACCGGACAGAGGTCAAGGTATTGGTTGGAAGTGTGCAGCGCGAGGAGTCCACCGGGAGCCAGTTTCGACAGATAAAGATCGAACGCCTGCTGCGTCAGCAGATGCGTGGGGATAACGTCGGAACTGAATGCGTCAAGCACGAGCAGGCCATACCGCCCGTCGCCGGAGTTCCGCAGTTGGAGCCGCGCATCGCCGATGACGATCCGCACGGGCGCTCTGGCGCAGTTTTGCAGGTACGTGAAGTAACGGTAATCGCGGGCGATTCCAGCCACCGCCGGATCAATCTCATAAAACGACCATCGCTGGCCGGCCTTTGAATAACAGACCATCGCTCCGGCGCCCAGGCCTACGACGGCGACCTCGGGCGCCGCTTGCCGGGAGTCGAAGAACTCGAAGATTTGCCCCAGCGGCCCGCGGCGGTGGTAGTAAGAGAGCGGCTCGCATTGGCGAGCCGGTTCGATGAATTGCCGCCCGTGGCCGGTGTTGCCGTGAAACAGTTGATGGAAAGCGCCGGTTTGATCGCGCGCGACCCGTAGCACGCCGAAGAAACTGCGCTCGATCCGCAGAATGCTGCCGTAATACAACCCCTGATAGAACAGGCTGCCCAGCATCACCGCGCCGACGGAGAGCGCGAAACGCGCGGGCCGCATGGCCCAGGCGTAACTCAACAGCAGCGGGACGGCGAGCGTCAGCACTACGGCCAGCATTGTGGCGACTCCCAATCGCGGGAGCAGCGCGGCAAGACCGGCGGTAAGCAGCCAGACCGCGAGCGGCGCCGCGACCTCCGGCCAGCGACTTGCCGATCGTTGGCTTCCGTACGCCGGCCGCAGCAGCAAGGAAAGCACAATCGCCAGCGGGTACTCGATCACCGCGTCGAAGATGATTGGCGCGAGCAAACTGTTGAACAACCCGCCGAGCGCGCCTCCGAGGGAGACCCAGAGGTAGAACTCCGTCAGGTGTTTTGACGGAGGCCGGTCGCCGGCCAGACGGCCGTGACAGACCGTCGCCGCGACGAACAGGAAGAGGAGGTGCAACGCTCCCAGCAGCCAGATCGGCCGGTTGAGCCTGGTGAGCATCAGAAAGGTGAGAAGGATCGCCAGCAGCGGCAGCAGACGGTCGAGCAATCGCAACGGCAGAATTCGCCTCCGCGCAAAGACCAGGATGAACGTGATCAGATAAACCGAGAGTGGGAGAACCCAGAGCAACGGCACGGAAACGAGGTCGGTCGTGAGATAGGTCGTGACGCCGTACATCAGGCTTGCGGGCGCGAACGCCAACGCCACCCAGCGCAACCGGCGCGCAGGAGCGATGGCGTGCGTTTGGGAATCGCCGTCGTTGGAGAGGCGAGTCGCTTCCATCGCGGCGGGCGCTGTCTTCCCTGCCTTGTTTTTCAGGAGCGAGGCTGCGCAGACCAGGAAGAGCGCGGTGAGCGCCGCGTAACCGATTGACCAGAGCCTGCTCTGGCTCGACAACTGAAAGTTCGGCTCGATCAGCGCGGGATAGCAGAGCAGAGCCAGCAGGCTTCCCGCGTTGCTCGCGGCGTAGAGGAAGTATGGGTCGCCCGCCGACTCTCGCCCCGTGTGCGCGAACCAGCGTTGCAGCAACGGCCCGCTCGTCGAGAGCATGAGAAACGGCGGCCCGACGGTCGCCGTCAAACATCCGAGCAGCCACAGGAAAGGCGAAGGCTGATGGCCGAGAGATTGAATGAAACCCGGCGAAATCGCGATCGGAAAAACGATCATCGCCGCGGCAAGTAACGCGATCTGCAGGATTGCCTGGAGCCGGAGTTCGAGCCGTTTTGTCACTAAATGTGCGTAGCCGTAGCCGGCCAGCAGCAGGCACTGAAAATAGAAGAGGCAGGTGTTCCACACGGCGGGCGCGCCGCCGAGCAACGGCAGCAGCATCTTCGCCACCAGCGGTTGAACCAGGAACAGCAGAAACGCGCTCACGAAGAGCGTGAAGGCGAACAGGAACTGCACGGATTTCTCCCGAATCTTCGATCAATCGGTTCACATCGCTCACACCACGAGCGCCCACTCGAAAAAGGCCATCAACAAAACGACGTTGATCAGACAGAGCGTGACCAGGCAAAGCGCGAACGCGAAGGGGTGTCTAAGCAGAACGGCGCCACTGGCGAAGGCCGGAAACACCGCCAGCGTGTAGCGAATGGTGCTTTGCAGCAGCGGGTCGGTTTTCTTGGTCAGAAAGGTAATCAGCGCCGCGAGCGCGAAGAGCGTGTATTCGATCCGGAATCGTTTGACGAACGCGGGGATGAAGATCACGCAGAGCGCTGCCAGATTCAAGATCAACGCCGCGTCGAAGGTCATGAACGATTCGCGAATGGTGGCGAAGAGCGTCGTCCAGGGGAATGCGAACTCCGTCTTCCAGTGTTTCGGGTAAGCGCTGGAAGCGAACTGGTGGCCTGAGAATTTGATGACTGCTACGACAATCAGCGGCGAGAGCAGGGAAGCCGCGACCGGTAATGCTTTCCAGCTTTTTTTCCGCCAGGCGATGATAACCAGCGGAATTACCACGCAAACGCCGACGGCTTTCGTCAGTCCTGCGAGCAAACCGAGCAATCCCGCCCATAGCCATCGCTCTTCGCGGGCGAAATAGACCGACCAGATCATCAACGCGATAAGCGGCGATTCGGGGTAGCCAGCGAAAAGGATGAAGCTTGAGGGCCAAACGGCGAACAGGATCAACGCGCGCCGCACGGTTTCATCGGGCAGATCAAGCTCGAGAAGTTTTTGAAACCCCCAGACAAGAAAGAACACGGAAATTGTCGAGATGAACAACGAGGCGGCCAGCGGCGATTGCAGCAATGGAGACAGGATTTTTATGAGCAGTGGATAGAGTGGGAAGAAGACCACAGCTTCGGGCCGATCATAACCATGCTCGGCGATGTGAATGTACCAGAGCGTGTCGAATCGTTCCCACACGCCCAGCAGCCGGTACGACCATCCATCAGCGGGCGTCATCAAATGCTCGATGAAATCATTGCTGCGAACCAGATTTGGATCGAGTTTCAGGTGTGAAGCGATGAGCGCGCCCATGATTGAATAAACAAGCCGCAGCGTGCAGGTTGCGATCAGGGCGATAACCCAGGGCTTCCCGGATTTTGTTGAAGGCATGGTCAAAAGTTTCGATTGCGTAGAAGACGTTTTGCTGTTTTGAAGGCGATCCACCCACAAAAAGCCAGCCAGGCGATGGCCGAAATCAACCGCGCCGCGCGTTCGGAAGGCTCGCGGATTTCAAAATCAAGCCTGAGCGTGTGAGTTCCGGCTGGCAGATTGAGGAGCATCAATCCGCTGTCTTTCTCGACGTTGATATTGACCTCGCGGTCGTCCAGCCGCGCGACCCAGTGTGGATAGTGATAGGTTTCGATCCGAGCCTGCGCCGGTTCCTCATTCTCAATCACAAATTCGCGGGAGGCGATGTTGAGTTTTTGTGAAACGACGCGCCCGCGCCCGGCGATGATCGAAATCCCGCCGGGCTGTTCCGCTGGCGGATAAAGGTTGAAATCCGATCCGGGCGGGCGGAAGTAGATTTGATTTGCGGCGTAAGGGATGTATTTCAGGTCGTCTTCGTTTTGCAGCCTTCGCCCTTCTTCAATCGTTACCGGTTCGGCGTTCGGAGAGCTTAGAAAATCAGCTACTTGTGCGCGAGTGACCTCTGGCTCGCTCAAATGCGCGAGCATGATTGTGAAGATCAGATTGGCGATCACCACCCAGGTCAGAAAAGCCGCGACTCTCATTCGCGATTTCGGGTTGAGCGACGGCCATTTTTCACAAGCCGTCGCCGCCAGTAATCCACAGCCGAGCGCGACGAAAGGTTGAAATCGCCAGGGGAATTGAACGAATTTCAGTCCGGGCAAATAACGCCAGAGCATTTCCGAAACCGGCAACGAGATGATGAGGCCGAACACGGTTAGCGCGAGTCCGAACCACGCGATGGCGGTCAATCGGCTCGGCGTTTTTCGAGGCGCCAGAATCTCTCGACACATCAGGCTGAGCAGTAGCGCCATCAAAGTCTGCGCGAGCGTGATGAGGCTGGTAACGTGATTGACGCCGGCCCAGGCTTGGCGATAGCGGCTAGCGTCGGACGATTTCGCAAAGAGGAAGTAGTTGCGATAATCCTGTTGAACCGTCTGCAATCCGATCTGTACCCAGCCAGCCTCGACTCGTTGTGGCCATAGAAAGAATGCCGTGAGCGCGAGCGTGACGGCGCCTGCTCCGGCAAGTCGGGCAACGGCGCGCCAGCCGTAACCCGGAAGGTAGATCAGAGCCATCAACCCGATGGCGATTGCGCAGAGGTAAGTCGTGATCGCATGCGTGAGGACGATTGCGCTGAAGCTGATTGCCAAAACGGCCAGGCCACGCGCGCGGCGCTCTCCAACGAGCAGAAGATGAACGCCAGTGAGCGCCAGCGGAACGAAACCGAGAGCCAGCGCGTTGGCGAAAAAAGCCCGGTGCAGCGCGACCAGCGGGTAAGCGGGAAGCAGAACCCAGGTCAGCGATGCGATCAGGCTCTGGCGACGGCTGAAAAACTGCCTGGCGAAGATGTAGGCGCTCATCTGCGCGAGGATCAGGATGAGCAGGGAAACGATTTTGAGCGAAGTGATCGCATCAACTCCGGCCAACTTCATGATCGTCGCGCTCAGCAAGTAACTCAGCGGCGGGTAGAAAGTGAAGAGCGCATCACCCCGTCCTCCGTCCAGCAACCCGGCCCATCGCGGCGCGGGATCGCCTTCGGAAAAACTGCGCGCGAACGATCTGGTGATGTGGTAATGAAGCGGCAGGTCTCCCTGAATACCGAAGGCCGGATGGGCGACGCGGATGAAAGTGAGCGATGCGCTGACCAAAAACCAGATGGCGAAGATTTGAGCGGCGCGTTTGAAAAGCGACGCCTCTGAGGCTATAACATCTTGAATTGAGCTTGTCTGATTCATTCGTTCGATGGAATGACGGGTCTGATTGAATTCGGGGACAAAGATGATGGCACAGACGCAACTGTAGGCCAAACTGATGTGGGCTTGAACCAGGGCTAAGAAATTCAATCTCGCGGGATTTTTTCGCGGAACGCAATTCTCCCTTGATCATTTCAGGAGTTTGTGGATACAATGCGCCCGCATTTTTGCTCCTTGTTGTTGATCGAGCTGACGCGCAAGCTGAAAGCGCCAACACGGTCTTTAAAGCATCAACAATTCGTCCCCCCAGAAAAAAATCAAAATCCTATACTGCTGAAGCGTTTGTCAGGGGATAGGCATTTTCAAAGACGAAAATGATTGCCCGCGTTTTCGTCCGCGAAGTGTTTTTGTTGATGTCAGGATTGGTTGGTGGATTGTCAACCTGGGGCAGGAAGTTAAGTCACAACCATCTTCACCAAAGTAACTGGTTGTATTAACGGGTTAACTGTACAAGTCCCCTGGGTTACATCCGCGTAACCAAACAACTACTTAAACCATAACCAGGCTAATAGGAGGAATCCATGATCAAGCAGTTTCTCAAGGATGAACAAGGGCAGGATATTGTTGAATATTCGTTGTTGCTGGTTTTGATCGGCGCGGCGGCCGTTTTCGTCCTGACGACGATGGGGCAGAGCATCAGCCAGATCTTCAGCAAGATCAATGTTCGGCTGACTACTGCGAATAACAGCATCTCATAGTCGAATGCGCTTGAAGTAGACTCTGGTCGCCATCTCGCCTTCCGAATTGGGAAGGCCTGCGATAGTTGTGGACTCTATTCTTTCGATTCGGTCGCCGAAGAGTTGCCCTTGTAGTATTTAACTGTCCCTGTATTTGAGCGGCTGAACGCCTGTGAAAAGGTCTCCGACCCAAAACATACGCACCTCACCGAGTGGCATTCCATTATCCGATGGCTGCGCTGAACCAGCTAGGCCGTTATGTCTCTTCGGCTTGTCCTAAACGTTTGTTTGACATTTGTCATCAGCGTGTTACGCCCCTTTCGTCACGCTCGCTCGTCAATCCCCAGGATACATCACCGGATTCTTTGCGGCTCTACCTGGTAGAGAAACAGGGGGCGGTCTTGTTTGGAGATTGAGTCAGGTGTGACCTGATACGATATAGCTATAGGATCATCGTTAACTATCTCGGTGCCCGGTGATCCTAACGCTATAGCCTCAGACAGGCGTCGTCAGGCATCATTTAAATGGGCGGACAGAATCGGGCAAAACAAAATGGACTGGCAGAGAGAATTATCGACAGCATTACTGACTGCGTTTGTCGTCGCCATTTCGTTTTTTGATGTACGCGAACGCCGTATTCCCAATTTCCTTGTCTTTCCCGCCACATTCGTCGGATTAGGATTGAATCTGAGCATACAGGGTTGGGGAGGTCTGGTCTTTGGATTGAAGGGGCTGGCCACAGGATTCGTGCCGCTGTTCATTCCTTATCTAGTCGGGGGCATGAAGGCTGGCGACGTGAAATTCCTGGCGGCGATCGGCGCTTTTCTGGGAGCAACCGATGTCATTCGGGCGCTGCTGGCGACAGTGCTTTGCTATCCCCTACTGGCGGCTGTCGCAGTTATCAGGGAAAAAAAAGCGCGGATCACCTGGCTCAGATTTCGGCGGGTTCTTTTCAATTTTCTGGGCTTTTTCGCTCCGGCGTTGAAGCTCTATGCGCTTCGGCTCGACGGACAGGATGATACAAGCGTCGCTTCGGCGACCACTCCGTTCGGAGTCGCGATTGCCGCCGGAACATTAATAGCGATCTATACCGACTTTTTGCGTTGAAGGTCCCAAGCCCTGAGCGTCGCACTATTAACAAAACGGATGCCCTGATGATTAATTTAAAATTTCCCCTCAGGCCTTTGACAAAATCGTTTTGACATAGCCATTACGCATTGCTTTCCACCCCCATCGTCTGGAAGAATTGCCGGGCCAAACCTTTTGCTTCTCAAGAGAGGTACCCGAATGAGAGAGTTTACGAATCATCCTCGCGATCGCCGCCAGTGCGGCCGTAAGACTGCGCGAAGAAGCGAGCAGGGGCAATCGTTCCTCGAGTTTGCATTGATCGTGCCGGTGCTATTCATCATGCTGCTCGGTGTGGCAGTCATCTCGCAGGGATTCAATCTGCAGATGGTCTTGTACGGAGCTGCTTACGAAGGCGCTCGCGTCTGGGCCAAGAACCCTGCAGGCGGTGACGCCATTCATTGCACACCGCCTGCTTGTGATCCCAATGCGGGGCAGTCGAATAATTTCGAGAAGTATGTGATACCGGTCGTGCGCCAATATCTCACGAACAACGGGTTTGAAGGCAGCAGGGTCTATTTCTTCGCCGAGGATCAGCGCGGATATCAAAACGCCCTCAGCATTATCGGTAACAATCCGCAATGGGTTAGAGTGACTCTGCTTTATCCATATGAGTTGCCTGTCGGCAACTTCGCCATTGGCACTGAACGGGTGCTGGTCAGCGCGACTTGCACTCTGAAACGCGGCGGCTAATCGCCGCAGTTCTGCGATTGCCGATCTGCCCTGGGTTTGGAAGAGGCGTGATGAACGAGAAGCATTATCCAACAGAGATCAACATACCCTGTCGTCAGCCGGGCAATTGCGGCAATCAAGCGGCAACCGACTCGACCATGAAAGACATCTCAGGCGCGGAATCGAGCGGCTGCCATCGCAGGCTTCTGTTCGGATTGAGAGAGCGGGGGCAGTCGATGGTCGAGATGGCGTTTGTTCTTCCGCTTTTCCTGGCATTGGTTTTCGCCATCATCGAGATGGGGCGCGCCTGGGGCGCGAAACAGTCGCTCACGATCGCCGCGCGTGAAGGCGCGCGCATTCTGGTTTTGCCCTACGGCGCAGGACTGACTTACACGTCGGAGAGTGAAGTTCAAAACGCCGCCATCAACACTGTGAGGGCGTCAATGAACAGTTCCGGTGTGCCGGTGACGCCGCAGACTCAAATCACTCTGGTCAGGATCACACCGGGCAACAATGGGATTTATGATAACACTTACCCCAATGATGATCAGGTAGAGCAGAATTACACCGGTGGAAAACGCGGTGAGCGGGTCGGAATACAGATCAGTTATCCCTTCGAAACGCCGCTGCCGATCATTCTGGGAATGTTCAATAACGGGGGGCCGCACGATCTGCCGAATCAAACAGGCATCGTCATGAGCCTGACCTGTTATATGGATCACGAGTGATTTTGTCGAGACACTCAAAGGAGTCAAACAAATGAACAGACGCTTCCTGCTGGCCCTGGCCGGCGCTATCTTCTTCGGCCTGCTGGCGATTATTGCCGCTCAAAGCTATTTGAAGACCCGGGTCGATCAAAAGATCGCGGAGAATGAAACCAACGTCATCATTGCGAAGACCGACATCCCACTCGGCGCCAAAATCGGCCCTGAGCACATTGCGCTTGAGAAGTATCCGAGACGGCTGCTTCCCGAAGGGGCGATGGTCAAGAAGGAAGAGGTGATTGATCGGGTGGCTTACACCAACATCTCATCCAAGACGGTAATCCTGAATAACCAGTTGGCGGGGTTGGGCGCGCAGCCCGGTTTGCCCGGAGTGACCGCGCCGGGCATGCGCTCGGTCTCAGTCCGCGTTGACGAATCGAGTGGCGTGGCGGGATTTATCGCTCCGGGAACTTATGTTGACGTGATTGCGATTATGCAGCCGCAACTCGATGGCGCGAAGCCGGTTTCAAAAGTGATCCTGCAGAAGGTCAAGGTCGTGGCCGGCGGCCAGCAGATGCAGACTAAAGCTGATGGTAAACCGGCGCTCGTCAACACTGTGACTTTGGAAACCACGCCCGCGCAGGCGGAGAAATTGAAACTCGCCGAAGCCGAAGGCCGCTTGCAGCTTTCGATCCGCAACGCCACCGATCAGATCATTGAAAAGACTCCGGGCGCGACCAAGCGCGATGTCTTGAACGATATCGCTCTGGAAAACCGCGCACGCGAAGGCAGTCGCGATGGTTTTAGTGGCGGTCCGGCGAGGCCGATGCAAGCGCCTCCGCCGTTCAACATCAACTTGAATCAACCGAATCCCCAGGTGGCCGCGCCGCCGACTGTGAAGGTCATCTCGCGGGAGAAATCCCTCGAATTGATTGAAGGTTCCAAACGCACCCACCTCGAAATGGTGCCGTAACCTTGAAAACCGTAAGGAGGCGGCGTTGGCGCGTTGCCTCCTGTTTACCGTGTCGCCGTTGCTGACCGTCCCCCACAGGCTGAAAAAAAAGCCGAGCCGTTTGCAAAATCTCGAACAGCCGAATTTTCAGGAGACGTTATGACTATCCAACTCCGCAGATTTCACCCAGTCCTGCGATGCGCTTCCCTGCTGGTTCTGATGATCGCTTTGGAGGGGGGCGTGACCGCGCAGGAGAAAGCCACTATCCAGGCTTCGTTCGCCAACAACTCGCAGCCGGTCAAGATTGACGTGCTGGTCGGCCAGTCGCGCGTAATTGAGTTCGATCAGGATGTCGACCGCGTCGCGAGTTCCGATCCGAAGGTCGTCGAAACGGTGCCGATCTCGTTAAGACAGGTGCTTTTCAACGGCCTCCAATTTGGCCAAGTCAACTTGGTTGCCTGGTCGAAGCCGCGAGTGAAAGGCGAAGCCTCGCGGATGCTGGTTTTCGACATCTACGTTCAAGTCAACCTCTCATTGATTGACAACCAGATCAAGATTCTTTTCCCGAAAGAGAACATCCAACTCTCTCAGGCGAACAATTCGGTCGTTCTCTCAGGCAGCGTGACGAGGCCGGAACTGGCCGAGCAGGCGCAGAAGATCATCGAGGCCGCCGGGTTGAAAGTCACGAATTTGCTCAAATCGCCGGTGATGGACGCCTTGCAGGTTCAGTTGCAGATTCGAGTGGCTGAAGTCAATCGCCAGATTTTGCGTGAGGTCAGCGCCGCTTACGGCGTACCAAACAACACCATTCCTGCTTATATCAGCCCCGCGGGCCCGGGCGAGATCACTTCATCAATCAGTCCAAACCTGCGGGATCCCAATCTGCCGGGGCTTAACACCATACTTTCGAACGTTCCCGGCATTAACCTGCTTCTGGGCAATCCGAATGATAGAGCCGGCGTCATTGGGTTCGTCAGGGCGCTTCATCAGCGCGGCGCCATCCGCGATCTGGCGGAGCCGAATTTGATTGCGATGAATGGCCAGAAGGCCAGTTTCCTGGCAGGCGGTGAATTCCCGATTCCGATTATTCAATCGCTCAACAGCGGTCAGACTTCGGTAACGATCTACTTCAAAGAGTTTGGTATCCGGCTCAACTTCACTCCGAAGATCATTGACGAGAATCACATCCAACTCGAAATGGAGCCGGAAGTTTCAACTCCTGATTACACTTACGGCATAGTCTTGCAAGGGTATTCGATTCCGGGACTTGTTACCCGGAAAGCGAAGACAACGCTCGAACTTCGCGATGGTCAGAGCTTTGCGCTCGCCGGGTTAATTGATAACCGCGAGCAGGTCAGTTTGTCCAAAATTCCTCTGCTCGGTGACATCCCTGTGCTCGGAGAACTTTTCAAGAGCCGCCGGTTCCAGCGCAACGAAACCGAATTGCTGTTCCTGGCAACGGTCAAGATGGTCGAGCCGCTCAACCCTGATCAGATCCCGCGACTGCCCGGCGTGAGCGAGCTGAAGCCGGTCACCGCGAATCCT
>Ga0187892_10001096_pt1 | contig 65176 bp, 65 predicted proteins | sample MA1701073metaG_FD_139345 | JGI IMG/M metagenome (GOLD analysis project Ga0187892, IMG submission 139345) | Bio-ooze microbial communities from a basaltic lava cave in the Kipuka Kanohina Cave System on the Island of Hawaii, USA - MA170107-3 metaG ... | reverse complement strand
GGTGAACTTCGTGTGCAACACCTTCGTGATCGCACTCGTCAACGTCGTCTTGCCGTGATCGATGTGCCCAATCGTCCCAATGTTCACGTGCGGCTTCGTCCGATCAAACTTCTGCTTGGCCATCCCGGGGGACCTCCCTCGTCTCTACCGGCCGGTGATGATGGAGCCCATGTCCGGGATTGAACCGGAGACCTCGTCCTTACCAAGGACGCGCTCTACCGACTGAGCTACATGGGCCTGAATGCCGAGCCTCGTCCAATGCGCGGTCCAAGGCGAACCGGTGGAGCGGGAAACGGGATTCGAACCCGCGACCCCCAGCTTGGAAGGCTGGCGCTCTACCGCTGAGCTATTCCCGCCCGTTCTCCCGGCGCGCGCGATGTCGATCCAAAGAACCGCTGGCACACAAGTGGTGGGGAGAGGAGGATTTGAACCTCCGAAGGCGTTCGCCAGCAGATTTACAGTCTGCCCCCTTTGGCCACTTGGGTATCTCCCCGCCTGTCCCCCTGACCCCAACTTGTTGATTTTACTGGCGCTGGCGGGAGGATTTGAACCCCCGACCCACTGCTTACAAGGCAGTTGCTCTACCCCTGAGCTACGCCAGCAGTCGCAAAACTTCACTCTAGGTTTGGCCCCCCATCAAGTCAAGGGATTTCTGTCACGATCTCCGTGGATTTTTCCGGCCGGCCCTCTGGCGAAGCACTTCATAGCAAAGGACCGCGGCGGCGGCCGAAATGTTCAATGATTCGAGTCGCCCCCGCATCGGCAGGCTCACCACGAAGTCGCAGCTCCTGGCGACCAGAGGGCGCAGGCCCTCCCCCTCCCCACCGAGGACGAGACACAGGGGGCCAGTCAGGTCGGTCTCCCACGGTAGCTTGCCCCCGGTCGGAGCCGCCCCCATGGTCCAGACGCCTTCTTTCTTGAGCACTTCCAGGACGTTGACCAGGTTGGCCTCCCGGGCGACCGGGACCAGCTCCGCTGCTCCCATGGCCGACTTGGCCGCCGACGCGGTCAGCCCGACCGCGCGGTGCTTGGGCACCACCACCCCGTGGACGCCCGTGGCCTCGGCCGTCCGGAGGACAGCCCCGAGGTTCCGGGGGTCCTGCACCTGGTCCAGGGCGAGAAAGAAGGCGGCCTGGCCTCGGCTGGCCGGGATCTCGAGCAGGTCGCCGAGCGACGCATAGCTCACCTCCGCCACTCGGGCGACCACGCCCTGATGGTGCGCGTCCCCGGCCATGGCGGTCAGCTGATCGCGTGTGCGGTAAGAGATCTTCACCCCCAGGCGCTTGGCCAGACTCAGCAACTCCAGCAGCGCGGGGCCGCGTCCCTCCGAGATGACCGCGATCTCCTCCACCCGGCGGCTCCCGGTCCGGAGCAGCTCGAGCACCGGGTTGCGGCCGAAAAGGGGCGGTCGCTCCTCGGGCGGCTCCCGGGTCACGCCTGAAGCTTCCACGTCGTCCCGTCCCGGGTGTCCTCGAGAATGACGCCCAGCCGCGACAGCTCGTCACGCAGTCGGTCCGCCTCCCGGAAGTCGCGCTGGCGCCGCGCCTCCTGCCGCAGGTAGACGAGCGACTCGATCCTGACCTTGAGCTCGGGATCGACGGGGGTTTCCCGGCGCGCGAGCTCGAGGAGACCCAGCACGCGCGCCAGCATCACCAGTTCTCCGACGCCCAGCAGGAACGCCCCCGCGCCGGTGGTGCCCTGCGACACCTGCTCCCGGGCCGCGTGCAGCACCCGAGCCAGGTCGAAAAGCACGCCCAGGGCCTGCGGGGCGTTGAAATCGTCGTCCATGGCGGCTTCGAAGCGGGCGCGCTGGGTCGCGACCTCCTCCAGGAGGCCGCCGTCCGGTCCGGGCGCGGGCGTGCCCTTGGTGGCCATGCTCTCAGCCTCGGCGACCAGCCCGCGCAGCCGGGCCAGCCCGCGCGCGGCCTCGGTGATGCGCTCCTCGGCGAAGTCGAGCGGGTGGCGGTAGTGGGCGCCGAGCAGGTAGAGGCGCATGGCGTCCGGCTCGTGGCGCTTGACGAGCTCGCGAATGGTCAGGGTGTTGCCCAGCGACTTCGACATCTTCTCCGCGCCCAGGTTGAGCAGGCCGTTGTGCAGCCAGTAGCGCACGAAGGGCTTCCCGGTGGCCCCCTCTGCCTGGGCGATCTCGCACTCGTGGTGCGGGAAGATCAGGTCGTCGCCGCCTCCGTGCAGGTCGAACGTCTCGCCGAGATACTGGATGGCCATGGCGGAGCACTCAATGTGCCAGCCGGGCCGACCCGCGCCCCACGGGCTCGGCCACGAGGGTTCGCCCGGCTTCGCCCCTTTCCACATGGCGAAGTCCCGCGGATCGCGCTTGCGCTCGTCGACCTCCACCCGGGCGCCCGCGAGCAGCTCGTCGAGGTTCTTGCCGGACAGGCGTCCGTAGGCGGGAAAGCGCCCGACTTCGAAGTAGACGTCGCCGTCCACCGGATAGGCCAGGCCCTTGGCGATCAGCCGCTCGATGAGGGCGATCATTTGCGGGATGTGGTCGGTGGCCTTCGAGTACACGTCGGGGGCGAGCACGCCGAGGGCGGCCATGTCCTCGCGCTCCGCGGCTACGTAGCGCTCCGAGATCTCGTGGGCCGTCACGCCCTCCCGCTGGGCGCGCTGGATAATCTTGTCGTCCACGTCGGTGAAGTTCCGGACGAATGTCACCTGGTAGCCCCGGAACCGGAGATAGCGGCGAATCATGTCGAAGGCCAGGGCGCTGCGCGCGTGGCCCACGTGGGAGAGGTCGTACACCGTGACGCCGCAGACGTAGATCCCGACCCGTCCAGGCGTGAGCGGGACGAACTCCTCCTTCTTGCGCGTCAGCGTGTTGTAGATCCGCAGGGCCACTGCCCCCTCCTCTGACTCAGGGAACCTCTACCGACACGACGGCCAGGGCCGCGACGCCTTCCTCGCGGCCGAGCATCCCGAGGTGCTCCGGGCTCTTGGCCTTGACGCCCACCTGCTCGGGCCCCAGATCCATCGCGGCCGCGAGGTGCTTGGCCATCTCGGAAAGGTATGGGGCCAGGCGTGGCGTCTGGCAGACCACCGTGACGTCCACGTTCACGACGCGTGCTCCTCTGGAGGCGACGAGCTCCATGACCGACCGCAGCAGACCGAGGCTCGAGGCTCCTTTGTAGCGCGGATCGGTGTCCGGGAACAGCCGTCCGAGATCCCCGATGGCGAGTGATCCCAGCAGCGCCTCGCATACCGCGTGGGTGAGCACGTCGGCGTCCGAGTGCCCCCCCAGCCCGCGCTCCGCCGGCACCGTCACCCCGCCCAGCACGAGCGGCCGCCCCTCGACCAGCGGGTGCAGGTCGAAGCCGAGGCCGGATCGGAATGCGGTCATGCCCGGCGGCGGGGTCGAGCCCAGGCCCGGGCCGTCCGGAGATCCTCCGGCGTCGTGATCTTGAGATTCTGCGCCAATCCGGGAACCATCGCCACCGTCATGCCGAGCCGCTCCACCAGGACCGCGTCATCGGTGCCGACGAAGCCGTCCCGCCGCGCCTTCTCGTGGGCCTCCCAGAGCAGGTCGCGCGCGAAGGCCTGCGGGGTCTGGGTGAGCCAGAGCCCCTGGCGCTCCACCGTCGCTTCGATGGAGCCGTCCCTCACGCGCTTGACCGTCTCGCGCACGGGCACGCCGCAGGTGGCCGCCCCCTGCGCCGCCGCCGCCCGAACCTGCTCCACGAGCGCCCCGGTGATGAAGGGGCGCACCGCATCGTGCACGACGATCCACCGGGCGTCCTCCGGCACCCGCTGCAGGGCCCGCCAGACCGACTCCTGCCGGTCGACGCCACCCGCCACCACGTCGAGGATCTTCGGCACTCGAAGACGCGCGAGCAGCCGCCGGGTCGCCTCGACGTGCGCATCGGGTACCGCCACCACGATGCCGTCGAGGCCGCGCGCGCGCCCGATGGCCCGCAGGGTGGCGACGAGGATCGGAGCCCGACCCAGACGGAGGTACTGCTTGGGCCGGCGGGAGCCCATGCGCGCGCCGAGGCCCCCCGCCGGAACGATCGCGTAGGTCACCGCGACGCGTTCTCCTCTTCGCGCTGGCGGGCGAAGATCATGCGGCCGGCCGCGGTCTGGTAGATCGTGGTCACCGTCACGTCCACCGTCTGGCCGATGAGCCGCTTGCCGTGCTCCACCACCACCATGGTGCCGTCGTCGAGGTAGGCCACGCCCTGGTTGGCCTCCTTACCCTCCTTGACGATGTGCACGTGGAGCGGCTCGCCGGGCAGCACCACCGGCTTCAGCGCGTTGGCCAGCTCGTTGATGTTGAGCACGGCCACCCCCGACAGCTCGGCCACCCGGTTCAGGTTGTAGTCGTTGGTGACGATCTTCCCTCCGGTGGCCCGCGCCACCTCGATGAGCTTCCGGTCCACCTCGCGCACGTGGGCGAAGTCCACGTCGTCGACGCGGATCGTCACCCGGGGCACCCGCTGCAGCCGCTGCAGCACGTCGAAGCCGCGCTTGCCGCGGTTGCGCTTCAGCGCGTCGGCGGAGTCGGCGATCTGCTGCAGCTCGCGCAGCACGAACTGGGGCACCAGGAGCGTCCCGGCCAGGAAGCCGGTCTGGCAGACGTCCACGATGCGCCCGTCGATGATCACCGAGGTGTCGAGGATCTTGTCGCCCTCCTGCCGGGCCGCCGTCTTGGGGAAGAGCTTGACCGACATGTCCTCCAGCTCGTCCCGCTTGGCCAGGGTCACCATGGCCCCCAGGTAACCCAGGAGCAGCGCGAAGAGCCCGCGTCCGAGCGCGCCCGCCCCGGGCACCGCCGCTTCCAGCGCGGTGCCGAGCCCCAGCCCGAGGACGACGCCCAGCATGGCGCCGGTGGCCCCCCAGAAGAGTCGGTCCACCGGAATGCGGCGCGCCTGCCACTCGAGCAGCACCACCAGCACCCCGGCCAGCAAGCCCGCGCCGCCGAGGAAGAGGTTGTTCGGGGTCTGCAGGCCCAGGGCATGCGCCAGCGCGAAGCCGGCGGCCGTGGCCGTCATCAGCACGAGGACCCGGACGATGAGAATGCCTATCTGCATTCCGCCCTCAAGGCCCCAACAGGACTTTCACTGCCTCGTCCACCGACCCCACTCCTTGCGCGTCCAGCGCGTACCCGCCGCGGCCCGTGAGGCTGCTCTGCGGCACCAGCGCCGCCGTGAAGCCGAGCGCCGCCGCCTCCTTGAGCCGCACATCGAGGCCGGTCACCGCCCGCACTTCGCCGGCCAGGCCCACCTCGCCCACCACGACCAGGTCGCTCCGCAGCGGCCGGTCGAGGTAGCTCGAGGCCGCCGCGAGGATCAGCCCCAGATCGGCGGCCGGCTCCGACACCCGCGCGCCCCCGGCGACGTTGACGAACGCGTCCTGCGACTGCAGGGGAAAGCCAACACGCTTCTCGAGCACCGCCAGCAGCAAGCATACGCGATTGTAGTCGGCTCCCAGTACAGTACGACGCGGGGTTCCGAAGCCGGCCGGGGTCACCAGGGCCTGGATCTCGACCAGCAGCGGCCGAGTCCCCTCGAGGGTCGCGACCACCACCGAGCCGGCGGCGTCCTTCGGGCGCTCGGCCAGGAAGAACCCCGAGGGGTTGTGGACCTCGGTGAGGCCCCGCTCGCCCATCTCGAAGACCCCGATCTCGTTGGTCGACCCGAATCGGTTCTTGACCGCCCGGAGCACCCGGTAGGCGTGGTGCTGCCCGCCCTCGAAATAGAGCACCGTGTCGACCAGGTGCTCCAGCACCCGGGGCCCGGCGATGGCGCCCTCCTTGGTGACGTGACCCACCAGGAACGTGGCGATGCCCCGCCCCTTGGCCAGAGCCATGAGCCGCGCGCCGCACTCGCGCACCTGGCTCACGCTGCCCGGGGCCGACTCGAGCCCGGGCAGGAACACGGTCTGGATCGAGTCGACGATCAGCACCTTGGGCTGAAGCGCCGCGACGTGAGCCTCCACCGCCGTCAGGTCGGTCTCCGCCACGAAGTAGAGACCGCCCGGGGGCACGCCGAGCCGATCCACCCGGAGCTTCACCTGCCCCGCCGACTCCTCACCCGAGACGTAGAGCACCGGGCCCGCGCGCTGGGCGAGCTTCAGGCTCACCTGCAGCAGCAGCGTGGACTTGCCGATGCCAGGATCCCCACCGATGAGCACCAGCGAGCCCGTGACCACGCCGCCACCCAGGACGCAGTCCAGCTCGGCCATGCCGCTCGAGGTCCGGTGGCCGTCGCCGTCCACCCGGATCTCGCCGATCGGCTGCGGCCGGGTCGACGTGACGCCGGGTCGTGAGCCGCCGCGCGCGGGCGCCGCGCGCTCCTCCACGAGCTGCACGTACGTCCCCACCCGCGCGCAGTCCGGGCAGGTGCCGGGCTTGGCGGCGGCGAGCCCGCACTCCTGGCAGCGGTAGACGGACCGGTCGCGCGCCATCACTGCCCTCCGCCGCGAGCCGTCTCGCTCGCGCTGCTCCCGGAGTTGATGGTCGACCGGATCAGGGTGCGCAGGAGGAAGCTTCGCCGCGCGCCCTCGAGGAACTGCACCAGGTTCTCGTAGACGGTCGGATCCTCGAGCAATCCCCCCACCGTCCCCTCGCCCGCCTTGAGCCGGTCCGTGACCGCGCGGAGGTTGGCCATCGCGACGCGGAAGTCCGCGGCGGCGTCGCCCAGCGCGAGGGAGCCGTCGCCGCCGTCGCGGGTGAGCTGGCCGAGCAGGCCCTGCCCCTGGGCCACCCGCTCGGAGACGTCACGGAAGTTGTGCGCCACCACCCGGAGATCGTCGGCCACCGTCTTGTACTGCGGGTCGTAGAGCAGGGCCGAGAGCAGGTTGTCGCGGGCCTCCAGCTTCTCCGCGCCCCGGCCGATCGCGTCCATCGCGGCCAGCAGCGAGCGGACCGACTTGCCGCTCTCCGGCGAGAGGAGCACGCCCACCGCGTGGTCGCCCTGCTCGGCCCGGGCCAGGAGCTGCTGGGTCCGCGTGAGGAGCGCGTTGAGCCGGTGGAGCGCTTCCGGCTCGTCGTAGATCACGGCGTGGACCAGGCCCTTGCCGGTCTCCACCTCCTTGGCGATCCGGTCCACGCGCTCCACGGTGGACTTGAGGCCGGCGGCCAGCTCCTTGACCGTGTGCATGGTCTCGGCGCCCGCCTTGAACATCTGCTGCATCTCGAACGGCTCCGCCGACGCCAGCACCTCCCCCGGCTTGAGCGGCGGCGCGGATGCCGAGCCGAACGTGATCTCGACGATCTTGTCGCCGAGCAGGCCCTGGGTGGCGATGCGCGCTTCCGAGTCGCGGCGGATGCGCTCCGCATAGCGACGGGCGATCGTGAGGGTCACCCGCACCTTGGCGCCGGACTGCTCGGGCAGCCGGACCTCGGTCACGCGGCCGACCTGCACGCCGGCCAGCCGCACGGTGGCGCCCTCGATGAGACCGCCCACCTCGGTGAACTCGGCCACGAGGTCGTACTTGCGCTCGAAGTACCGCGCCTGCGCCCCCAGCAGATAGATGATCGCGAAGAACACGAGCAGGCCGGACAGGATGAAGGCGCCGATGCGCACCTGCAGGGCGAACTGTGAGCGCTCGGCCATGGCTAGATCTCCCGCAGCTCGCCGGCCAGGAAGCGGCGCACGTCCGGGTTGGCCGAGCGATGGATCTCGGCGGGCGTGCCCACGTCCGCGAATTCGCCGTGGAGGAGAATCGCCATCTGGTCCGCCACCAGCTCAGCGAATTCCACGTCGTGGGTCACCACGATGGCGGTGTCGCACACCCCGGTGCGGAGCTGCGCGATGAGCTGGGCCACCAGCCGCGCGTTGGTCGGATCGAGCCCGGCGGTGGGCTCGTCGAAGAACACCACCTCCGGCTCCATCACGAGGGCCCGCGCGATGCCCACCCGCTTGCGCATGCCGCCGCTCAGCTCGGCGGGCAGCAGGTCGTCGGTGTCGGGCAGTCCCACCAGGGAGAGGAACTCATGGACGCGCTCCGTGATCTGGCCGAGCGACATGCGGGTATGCTCCCGGAGCGGGTAGGCCACGTTCTCGAAGACGGAGAGCGAATCGAAGAGGGCCGCGCCCTGGAACACGAAGCCGGTGCGCCGGCGCAGCGGCAGCATCGCCTCCTCGCGCATCCGGTCGGTGCGGGTGCCGAAGAGATAGACCTCGCCCGCATCCGGCCGGTGGAGCCCGGCCGCGATGCGCAGGAGGACGGTCTTGCCGGTGCCGCTGCCGCCCATCACGGCCAGGATCGTGCCTTTGGTCAGCGCGAGGCTCACCCCGCGCAGCACGTAGTTCTTCTCGAAGGACTTCTCGATGTCACGAAGCTCCACGAGCGGCGGCGCGGTGGTCACGGCGCTCACCAGAACATGAAGAGGAAGAGCCGGGTGATGAAAAAGTCCGAGATGATCACACCCATGGCCACCTGCACCACGGTGGCCGTGGTGGAGCGGCCGAGCCCCTCGGTGCCGCCCTCGGTGGCCAGACCGTTGTAGCAGCCGATCAGCGTGACCAGCGCCCCGAAGACCACGCTCTTGCCGAGCCCGGTCAGGAAGTCCTTCAGGACCACCCAGTAGGCGATGGTGTTCCAGTAGAGATACGGATCGACGTTGCGGTCGAACACAGCGATCAGCATACCTCCGAGCAGGCCCATTCCGTCAGCCAGGATGGTGACCAGCGGGAAGACCAGCAGGGCCGCCATGAGGCGCGGGACGATCAGTTTCTTGATGTAGTTGACGCCGAGGGCGCGGAGGGCGTCGATCTGCTCGGTGACCTTCATGGAGCCCAGCTCGGCGGTGATGCCCGACGCGACCTTGCCGCCCACCAGGATGGCGGTCAGCACCGGCCCGAGCTCGCGCAGGATGGACAGCGCCACCACCGGGCCCACGTAGTTCTCGGCGCCGAAGCGGGCCATGTTCACCGCGCTCTGCAGCGCGAGCACCATGCCGGTGAACAGCGCCGCGGTGAGGGCGACGGTCAGGGAGCGCACGCCGATGGTGTCGATCTCGCGGGCGACGATCCAGAGGTAGGAGGGCGGCAGGCTCAGGTTGCGGGCCACCCGAACCGTGAGCAGCCCGAGGCCCCCGTACCAGACGGTGGCCTCCCACAGATGCCCTCTCAGGTCCTTCGCCACCATCATCGTCGCTCCCGCGTGAAGCTCTCGACCATCGCCCGGAAGGCCGGCCGGCCGGAGGCGAAGGCCCCGGTCGGCGCCACGTACAGGAAGTCGTGCACGCAGGGCTCGACCCGCAACACCATGGCCTCCACCGTGACGTCCCGGCCCTCCGCCATGCCCCGCACCGTCGAGTGGGCCGCGTCATGGCCGGCCACCCTGAGCGTCCCGTTCTCCACCACTTCGCGCTTCGTGAGCCCGAATGTCAGATGGCGTGTCAACACGTCGAGCGGCCGCGACATCTCGCGGCCACCGCAGGTGGCGTCGACCAGCATGCCGCCCGGCGTCGCCTCGCGTTGGAGCGCGAGGTCGGCCCGCGTGCCCTGCTCCACCTTCCAGCCCGCCGCCGGCAGTGTCACCCGATACCCCTTGGACGAATGAAAGACCCCGTTCTCGATGCGCCCCGCGCTCGCGCAGCCCGTGGCGGCGAGAAGCACGAGCATCGCCAGCAGGGTACGCGGTGGCGGACTTTGCCGTGGCGTCACGTACCCTTCGCGTGCCGGGAGGCCAGCTCTTGGAATACGCGACGCAGCGGAATGCCCCGAGCCGTCAGGAGCACCATGGTGTGGAACCACAGGTCGGCGATCTCGGACACCACCCGCGCATCGCCCTCGCCGCCCAGCGCCGCCGTCATCACCTCCGCGGCCTCCTCGCCGATCTTCCGGCAGATCTGCGCCTCGCCCTTCTGGAGGAGCCCGGCCACGTACGACCCGGCCGGCGGGGACACCTTGCGCGACTCGAGCACGCGCTCCAGCACCTCCAGCATGGCCGGTCCCGCGGCCCCGGGCGCGGGCGCCGCCGCGCCGTCGTCCAGGCTCGTGAAGAAGCAGCTCCGGGCTCCCGTGTGGCAGGCCACCCCATCCTGGTGCACCTGGACCAGGAGGGTATCCCGATCGCAATCCGCGTAGAGGCCGTCCACGTGCTGGGCATGCCCCGAGGTCTCGCCCTTGCGCCAGAGGGTCTGGCGCGAGCGCGACCAGAAATGGGTGAGTCCCGATCGGCGCGTGGCCTCCAGGGAGTCGCGGCTCATCCACGCCACCATCAGGAGCTGTCCGGTCTCGGTGTCCTGCACCACCGCCGGGATCAGCCCCTGCTCGCCCCACTTGATCTCGTCGACCACACTCACGGCTCGAGCCTCACCGGCACGCCGCGCTCCGCGAGATAACGCTTGGCCTCCGAGACCGTGAGCTGCCCGAAGTGGAACAGGGAGGCGACGAGCGCGGCGTCGGCCCCGCCTTCGACCACGCCCTCGCGCAGATGCTCGAGGCTTCCAACCCCGCCGGAGGCGATCACCGGCACCGAGACGGCGTCGGCCACCGCCCGGGTCAGCGCGAGATCGTAGCCGGCACCCGTCCCATCGCGGTCCATGCTGGTGAGCAGGATCTCGCCGGCCCCCAGCTTCGTCGCCTCGCGGGCCCACTCGACCGCATCCCGGCCCGCCGGGCGGCGCCCACCGTGGGTGAAGACCTGCCAAGAGAGCTTCCCACGGGAAGCTTCACTCTTGTATTCGCTCGGCTCGCCTTCGGCTGCACCTCGCCCTGCGGCATCGATCGCGATCACGATGCACTGACTGCCGAAGGCGTGCGCGGCTTCCTCGATCAGCGCGGGCCGCTCGAGCGCGGCGGTGTTGAGCGACACCTTGTCGGCGCCGGCGCGGAGGAGCGTCCGGATCTCCTGGAGGGTCCGGACGCCGCCTCCCACCGTGAGCGGCATGTGGATGCCCTCGGCGGTGCGACGCACCACATCCAGCATGGTCGCACGTCCCTCGTGCGATGCGGTGATATCGAGGAAGACCAGCTCGTCCGCGCCCTGGGCGTCGTAGGCCAGGGCCGCCGCCACCGGATCACCCGCGTCGCGAAGCTTCACGAAGCGGACGCCCTTCACCACCCGGCCGTCCTTGACGTCCAGGCACGGGATCAGGCGCTTGCAGAGCATGGCCCTACTGGACGTCGGCGACGGCGGTCGCCAGGTCCACCGCGCCGCTGTAGAGGGCACGCCCCACGATGACGCCGGCCAGCCCCGCCACCGTCGCGAGCTGCCGGATGTCTTCGAGCGAGCCGACCCCACCCGAGGCGAAGACGGGGATGCCGGCGGCCTGGGCGACCGCGCCCGTGCTCCACAGGTTGGGGCCGTTCTGGGTGCCGTCACGGGCGATGTCCGTGTAGATGATCCCCGCGGCCCCCGCCGCGGCAGCGTCCCGGGCGAGGGCCAGCGCGTCCAGCTCGAGCACGCGCGTCCACCCGTCCACCGCCACGCGCCCGTCGGAGGCATCGATGCCGATCATGACCTGCTCCCCGAAGCGCCCGCAGACCTCCCCGAGGAAGACCGGGTCCAGCGCGGCTCGCGTGCCCACGACGGCCCAGCGGGCGCCCGCCTCGAGCACGGCCTCCACGTGGGCGATCTCGCGGAGCCCGCCGCCCACCTGGACCGGGACCGCCACCGCCCGGATCATCGCGCACACCAGCTCCGTCTGGGCCGGACGTCCTGCGAAAGCCCCGTCGAGGTCCACCACGTGCAGACGCCGCGCGCCCGAGCCTTCCCAGCGCCGGGCGATGGCCACCGGATCGTCGGAGAAGACGGTCTCGACGTCGGCCCGGCCCTGTCGCAGCCGCACGCAGCGCCCCGCCTTCAGATCGACGGCCGGCACGATCTCAAACATGGGCTAGCGGCACTCCCGCACGAACGCCGCGAAGTTCTCCAGGAGGCGGATACCCCAGCGCTGGCTCTTCTCGGGGTGGAACTGGGTGGCGAAGAGGGGGCCACGTCGCACCGCGGCCGGAAAGGTGATCCCGTAGGTGCAGCTCGCCACCTGCAGCGAGGCGTCGGTCGTCTCCGGATAGTAGGAGTGCACGAAGTAGAAATTCGCCCCGCTCGGGATGCCGTCGAAGAGCCGCAGGTCGCCCCGGTGCTCGACCTGGTTCCAGCCCATGTGCGGCACCTTGAGGTTCGACGGGAAGCGCCGCACCGCGCCCGGAATCACGTCGAGCCCCTTGCCCTGGCCGAATTCCTCGCTCTCGGTGAACAGGAGCTGATAGCCCAGGCAGATGCCGAGGAAGGGCCGGGCGCTCTCGAAGCAGGCTTGAAGCGGCGCGATCAGGCCCAGGGCCTGGAGATTGCCCATCGCGTCGTGGAAGGCGCCGTCGCCGGGCAGCACCACCGCCTCGGCGCCGGCGACCACCTGGGGGTCCTGGGTCACCACCGCCGGCATGCCCACGCGGCTGAAGGCGTTCTCGACGCTCCCGAGATTGCCCCGCCCGTAGTCGACGATGGCGATCACAGACTGCCCTTGGTGGACGGGATCCCGGTGATTCTGGGGTTGAGCCGCGTGGCTTCGGCGAGGGCGCGGCCGACCGCCTTGAAGGTGGCCTCCGCGATGTGGTGGAGGTTCTCGCCGTAGTGCATGTTCAGGTGCAGGGTGATCTCCGCGTTCACGGCCACCGCGCGGAAGAAGTCCTTGATCAGGTCGAGATCGAAGCTGCCGATCCGCGCCCGCTGCAGCGGCACGTTGAAGACGAGGTAGGGCCGCCCGGAGATGTCCACCGCCGCGTGCAGCAGCGCCTCGTCCATCGGCAGGAACGACGCTCCGTAGCGGACGATGCCCTTCTTGTCGCCGACCGCCTCACGCAGCGCCTTGCCCAGGCAGATCCCCACGTCCTCCACCGTGTGGTGCAGGTCCACGTCCAGATCGCCCTTGGCGTCGACGTGGAGATCCATGAGCGCGTGCTTGGCCCACGCTTCCAGCATGTGGTTGAAGAACGGGATGCCGGTCTCGACCTTGGAGGCCCCGGTGCCGTCCAGGTTGAGCTGGAGCACGATCTGCGTCTCCTTGGTGTGGCGCTCGATCCGGCTCTGCCGCGGCACCGCCGGCTCAGCTCCCCGCTCTCCGGTCATCGTGCTCCCTCCCGCGCGGCCGCGATGCGCACCGCCGCCGCCGCGCCGTGCCCCTCCAGACCTTCCACGCGGGACAGCTCCGCCACGTGCGGCCCCGCCTCGACCAGTCCCTCCCGCGAGTACTCGATCACGCTCAGCCGCGTCACGAAGTCCTCGGTGCTGAGCGCCGAGGAGAAGCGCGCGGTGCCGCCGGTCGGCAACACGTGATTCGGTCCGGCCACGTAGTCCCCCACCACCTCCGGCGTGTGCCGGCCGAGGAACACGGCCCCCGCCCGCCGCACGCGCCCGAGCAGGCCTTCCGGGTCGCGCACCTGCAGCTCGAGGTGCTCGGGCGCGAGCCCGTTGGCCAGCTCCACCGCCTCCTCCAGGTTCGCGGTCAGCACGAGCGCGCCGTGGCGGTCGAGCGCCGCGCCCGCGATCGCCCGGCGTGGCAAGGCGGCGAGCTGCCGCTCGAGCTCGGCCGCCACCGCGTCGCGCAGCGCGCTCGAGGGAGTCAGCAGCACCGCGCGAGCCATCGGATCGTGCTCGGCCTGGGCCAGCAGGTCGGCGGCCACGAAGGCGGCCGCCGCGCTCTCGTCGGCGACCACCAGCACCTCGCTCGGCCCCGCCACCATGTCGATCCCGACGTCGCCGAAGACCTGGGCCTTGGCCAACGCCACGTAGATGCTGCCGGGCCCGACGATCTTGTCCACCCGCGGGACGGTCTCGGTGCCGTAGGCCAGCGCGGCCACCGCCTGGGCGCCCCCCACGCGATAGGCCATCGTGACGCCCGCGATGCGGGCCGCGGCCAGGACCACCGCGTTCAGCGACTTGTCGGCGGCGGGCGGCGAGACCAGCACGACCTCGGAAACCCCCGCCACGCGCGCCGGCACCACCGTCATCAGCACGGTCGAGGGATACGCGGCCCTCCCCCCGGGCACGTAGACGGCCACGCGGTCGAGCGGCCGAACCTCTTGGCCGAGCCGCGAGCCGTTGGCGTCCTCCATGCGCCAGGAGCGAGGCGCGCACTCGCGATGGAAGCGCTCGATGCGCTCCGCGGCATAGCGCAGGGAGTGCCGCGTCGCCTCGCCCACCGCACGCTCGGCGGCCGCGAATTCCTCGGGCGTCACCCGGAGCTCGGGAGCCGTGAGGACCACGTGGTCGAAGCGCTGGGTGAAGTCGAGCAGAGCCGCGTCACCCTTCTCGCGGACGGCGGTCACGATCTCGGAGACGCGCCGCGCGATCTCCGGATCCACCGCCCCGGGCGGTCGCTCCAGCGCGCCGATGACACCGGCGACGCCCAGGACCGACGTTTCAAGCCTTCGAATCATTTTTGTATCCGCTCGGCTCGTTCTTCGAGATCGGCGGCTCGCCTACGATTGCGCCTCGCCCAGCCACTGCCTGACGCATCGAGGTTATGAGCTGGTTGACGAGCGAGTGCGCGGTCTTCAGCGAGGCACGGTTGACGATGAGCCGGGCGGTGGAGGTCAGGATCTCGGCCACCTCCACGAGCCCGTTGGCCCGCAGCGTCTCGCCCGACTGCACCAGATCCACGATGCGCTCGGCCAGCCCGACCAGCGGCGCCAGCTCGATGGAGCCGTCCAGCCGGACCATCTCCACCTGGATCCCGCGCTCGGAGAAGTAGGCCTCGGTGAGACGGGGGTACTTGGTGGCCACCCGCACCCAGGACCACTTGGCCGGATCGTCCCGCACCCACAGCTCGCGCGGCTCCGCCACCACGAGGCGGCAGAAGCCGAAGCCCAGGTCCACCGGCTCGTAGACGTCCGGCTGCTGCTCGAGCAGGATGTCCTTGCCCACGATGCCGAGATCGGCGGCGCCGTACTCGACGTAGGTCGGGATGTCCGCCGGCTTGAGCAGGATGAAGCGCAGCCCCGCCTGCTCGTCGGCGGCGAGAAGCCGCCGCGAGTCGGGCGCGATGCCGCGGATGCCCATGCCGGAGAGCAGGGCCAGCGCGGGATCGAGCAGCCGGCCCTTGGGCAGGGCGAGAGTGAGCATCACCGCACGCGGTCGATCGCGGCGCCGAGCGAGCGCAGCTTGACCTCGAGCCGCTCGTAGCCCCGATCCAGGTGATAGACGCGGGAGACCTCGGTCTTGCCGCGGGCGGCCAGCCCGGCCAGCACCAGCGAGGCGGAGGCGCGCAGATCGCTCGCCATCACCGGGGCGCCCTGGTAGTAGCGCACGCCGCGCACGACCGCGGTGGAGCCCTCGGCTTCGATGCGCGCGCCCATCCGGCCGAGCTCCGCCGCGTGCATGAACCGGTTCTCGAAGATCGTCTCGACGATCTTGCTGACCCCGTCGGCCAGCCCGAGCATGGCCATGAACTGGGCCTGCATGTCGGTGGGGAAGCCGGGAAAGGGGCTCGTGATCAGCTCGGCCGCCTTCGGGCGCGCCGGGCCTTCGCAGCGGATGCGATCGTCCGACACCGTGATCGCCGCGCCGCACTCCTCGAGCTTCGACAGCATCGCCGACATGTGGCGGGGCTCGGCGCCGGTCACCGTGACGTCGCCGCCGGTGATGGCCGCCGCCATCAGCAGGGTGCCGGCCTCGATGCGGTCGGGGATGACACGATGCCGGGCACCGCCCAGCTCGGACACCCCCACGATCTCGATGCGCTCGGTGCCGGCGCCCTCGATGCGCGCGCCCATCGCGGAGAGCAGGCGCGCCAGGTCGGTCACCTCGGGCTCGCGCGCCGCGTTCTCGATCACGGTGGTGCCCTCCGCGAGGGCGGCGGCCATCATGAGGTTCTCGGTGCCGGTGACTGTGACGAGGTCGGTCGTGATGCGCGCGCCCTTGAGCCGGCTGGCCCGCGCCTCCACGTAGCCGTTGCGGATGAAGACCTCGGCCCCCAGCCTCTGGAAGCCCTTCAGGTGCTGGTCGATGGGGCGCGCCCCGATGGCGCAGCCGCCGGGCAGGGCCACCTTGGCGAGCCCGGTGCGGGCGAGCAGCGGGCCCAGCACCAGCACCGACGCGCGCATTGTCGAAACCAGCTCGTAGGGCGCCGCGTTGCTGGTCACCGTCGCCACCTGGACGCGCGTGCACCCGTCAGCCCCGGTCGAGACGACGCCGCCGAGCCCCTCGAGCAGCGAGCGCGTGGTGGTCACGTCGGCGAGGTCGGGGACGTTCTCCAGCTCCACCGGCCGCGCGGTGAGCAGCGCGGCGCAAAGCGCGGGGAGCGCCGCGTTCTTGGCCGCGCTCACCGCCACCTCTCCGCGCAGCGGCGTACCTCCCTCGATCACCAGTCTGGTCGCCATCAGCAGCCCTCCCGTCTCGCCGCGCCCGAGGCGCACACCGCGAAGGTGGTGGCGGCGGTTTCCCACCGCCCGCCGATGTAGCGCTCCACCCCGCTCAAGTCCCGCCGGGCCCGGATGCCGGAGAACCCCTCGGCGGCCATCAGCGAGGCCAGGGGGCCCGCCTGCTCCTCCCCGATCTCCATCAAGAGCCAGCCGCCCGGCTTGAGCACGGTCGGGGCACCCGCCACGATCCGCCGGATCACCGCCATGCCGTCCGGCCCGCCGTCCAGCGCGGCGCGGGGCTCGTGGCGCGACACCTCCGGGGGCAGCGACGGGATCACCGCGCTCGGCAAGTAGGGCGGATTGGCCACGACCAGGTCGAGGCTCGCCGGGATCGAGCCGAGCGGCGCAAAGAGATCGCCGGCCAGGAGGCGCACGCGGGACGAGAGGGCAAGCTCGCGCACGTTGCGCGAGGCGACCGCGAGGGCGCCCGCCGAGAGCTCGACCGCCAGCACCTCGGCGCCCGGGAGGGCGCGCGCGATCGCGCACGCGATGGCGCCGCAGCCGGTGCCCAGATCGGCCACCACCGGATCCGGCCGGCCGCCGAGCACCTCCACCGCCCATTTGACCAGGCCCTCCGTCTCCGGACGCGGCACCAGCACGTCCGGAGTCACGGCGAGCCGCAGGCCGTGGAAGTCTTCCCAGCCGAGCAGGTACTGCAGCGGCTCACGCGCGACGCGCCGCTCGATCAAGGCCAGGTAGCGGGTCACGGTGGGCGTGGAGAGCCGGCGCGGGTCGAGGTAGAGCGCGAAGCGCTCGACGCCCAGGATCCCGGCGAGCAGCCACTCCGCCTCGGGCCGCGCCGTCTCGATCCCACTCGCCTCGAGGGCGGCCGTCCCCCGCTGGAGCAGCGCGGGCACCGTGCGGTCCGCCACCACGCCGATCACGGCACGCTCTCCGCCAGCTTCTGGCTCTGGTCCCGCTCCCGCAGCGCCTCGATCAGCTCGTCCAGATCGCCCTCGAGCACGATGGGCAGCCGGTGCAGCGTGAGGTTGACGCGGTGATCGGTCACGCGTCCCTGGGGGAAGTTGTAGGTGCGGATGCGCTCGCTGCGCTCGCCGGTGCCGACCTGGCTGCGCCGGTCGGCCGCGATGGCGGCCGCCTGCTCATCCTGCGCCCGCTCGAGCAGCCGGGCCTTCAGCACCCGCAGGGCCTTCGCCCGGTTCTTGATCTGGGAGCGCTCGTCCTGGCAGGTGACGACCAGCCCGGTGGGCAGGTGCGTGAGGCGCACCGCCGAGTCGGTGGTGTTGACGCCCTGGCCGCCCGGCCCGGACGCGCGGTAGACGTCCACCTGGATGTCCTTCTCCTCCACCTTGACGTCCACGTCCTCCGCCTCCGGGAGCACCGCCACCGTGACGGTGGAGGTATGGATGCGGCCGCTCGACTCGGTGGCGGGCACGCGCTGGACGCGGTGCACCCCGCGCTCGAACTTCAGCCGGCTCCACGCCCCGCGGCCCTGGACCAGGGCGATGACTTCCTTGAGACCACCCACGCCGGTGGGGTGGCTGTCGATGACCTCCCATTTCCACCGCTGCCGCTCCGCGTACTTGGTGTACATGCGGAACAGCTCGGCCGCGAAGAGCCCCGCCTCGTCGCCACCCGCGCCGGCCCGGATCTCGAGAAAGACGTTCTTGTCGTCGTTGGGATCCCGGGGGACGAGCAGCCCGCGGAGCGTTTCTTCGAGAGCCGTCTGACGGAGAGTCAGCTCGTCGATCTCGGCCTGGGCGAGGTCACGCATCTCCCGCTCACCGTCCTCGGCCAGGATGTGGCGCGCCTCCGAGAGGCGGGCCAGCACGCTCTTGTAGTCCTCGAACTTGGAGACGGTCTCGGCCAGCTCGGCCGCCGCCTTGGCGGTACGGGCGTACACCGCCGGCTGCCCGATCACCTGGGGATCGGACAGGGAGCGATTGAGCTCGCCGTACCGCTCTTCGATCTGTCGGAGCTTGTCGAACATAGGCGCGCCTCAGGGAAGGGCACTCGGGAGACGGCGCCGCCGCGGCGAGAGACGACCGAGAATCGGGTGCTGCCGGGTCTGGGGCTCGGAGCGCGACGCGGCGCCGAGCCCAGCCCTACCCCTCCGTGCTGCCCTTCCTCTTATATTTCCGCTGAAAGCGCTCGACGCGACCGGCGGTGTCCAGGAACTTCTGCTTCCCGGTGAAGAAGGGATGGCACTTGGAGCAGACCTCCACCCGGATAGCCGGCACGGTGGAGCGGGTGTGGATGACCTCCCCGCAGTTGCAGGTGATCGTCGTATCGATGTAGTCCGGATGAATGCCAGCCTTCACGGCGCACCTCCTAAATGGATCTCAGAGCATATCAGGGTGCGCCGGAAAACGCAAAATCCCGGCACTAGGCCAGCTGGTTCATCTGGTTCAGGAAGTCCTTGTTGGACTTGACCATTTTGAGCTTGTCGAGCAGCAGCTCCATGGCCTCGACCGGGTTCAGCTGGGAGAGCGCCTTGCGCAGGAGCCAGACTTTCTGAAGCTCGTCCTTCTCCAGCAGCAGCTCCTCTTTCCGGGTCCCGGTTTGCTCGATATTGATCGTGGGGAAGATGCGCTTGTCCATCAAGCGTCGGTCCAGGTGCACCTCCATGTTGCCGGTGCCCTTGAACTCCTCGAAGATCACGTCGTCCATCCGGGAGCCGGTATCGATGAGGGCGGTGGCCATGATGGTCAGCGATCCGCCCTCCTCGACGTTCCGGGCCGCCGCGAAGAAGCGCCGCGGCCGCTGGAGCGCGTTGGCGTCGAGACCGCCCGAGAGCACCTTGCCCGAGGACGGGATGACCGCGTTGTGGGCACGGGCGAAGCGGGTGATCGAGTCGAGCAGGATCACGACGTCGCGCTTGTGCTCGACGAGGCGCTTGGCCTTCTCGATGACCATGTCCGCCACCTGCACGTGCCGCTGCGGCGGCTCGTCGAAGGTGGAGGAGATCACCTCGCCCTTGACCGAGCGCTGCATGTCGGTGACTTCCTCCGGGCGCTCGTCGATGAGCAGCACGATCAGGTAGACCTCGGGGTGGTTCTTGGCGATGGCGTTGGCCAGGTTCTGCAGCAGCACCGTCTTGCCGGTGCGGGGGGCCGCCACGATCAGGCCGCGCTGGCCCTTGCCGATGGGACAGAGCAGATCCATCGCCCGGGTCGTCAGGTTGTCGGAATCGTGCTCGAGCCGGAGCCGCTCCATCGGATAGAGCGGGGTCAGGTTGTCGAAGAGCGTCTTGTCCCGCGCCTGCTCCGGCGTCTCGAAGTTGATCGCCTCGACCTTCAGGAGGGCGAAGTAGCGCTCGCTGTCCTTGGGCGGCCGCACCTGGCCGGAGATGGTGTCGCCGGTGCGCAGATCGAAGCGACGGATCTGCGAGGGCGAGACGTAGATGTCGTCGGGACCCGGCAGGTAGTTGTAGTCCGGCGCGCGGAGGAACCCGAAGCCGTCGGGCAGCACCTCGAGCACGCCCTCCGCGAGGATGAGCCCGTCGCGCTCGGCCTGCCCCTGGAGGATCTTGAAGATCAGCTCCTGCTTGCGAAGACCGCTGGTGCCCTGCACACCCAGCTCCTTGGCGACGTTGTTCAGATCCGCGATGGTCTTGTCCTTGAGCTCGGACAGGTTCATCCGCTTTCCTCCTGCACCGACCACCCCGCTCGCTTCGGTGGCGCTGGGCGGCTCGGGTAGTGCGACAGACGGCTTCGGCGAGGGACGCTTCGGGCTACGCTCTGATGAAGAGTTCGGGCTACGCTCTGATGAAGAGTTCGGGCTACGCTCTGATGAAGAGATGGTCGTCTCCGGCGGGTTGCGTGTGTACGGGTCTGCTCTGTAAGGGGGTTGGGTCAGCTGCCGCGCTACGCGGACAACTTTCCCACACGATTTCCCGCCCTGTCAACCTGATTCTCGGCCCCGCTCGCTCACATTCGGATATCGATGATCGCCCGCTGCTTGATCTCCACCAGCCAGTCCTTGAGGCGGACGTCATACTTCTGGCGGTAGAGGATGTCGCGGATCTGGCCCCGCACCTGGATGAGGGCTTCGCCGGTGAGCGCCTCGCGCGACTCGAGGCGGAAGAGGTGATAGCCCACCTGCGAGCGGAAGGGCGTCGAGGCCTCGGCGGGCTTCAGCCTGAGGATCGCCTCCTCGATGTCGGCGGCCAGCTCGCCTTTCTTGAGCTTGCCGAGGCTGCCCCCGTCCTTGGCCGAGGCGTCCGCCGAGTACTTCGTGGCGAGGTCGATGAAGTCCTGCCCCTCCAGGAGATGGGCGTAGATCTCGTCGGCCTTCCGGCTCGCCTCGAGCCATCCCTCCTCGCCCTTGGTCGGATCCGGCAGCACCAGGATGTGCCGGGCCGCGAAGGTGAGCCCGGTCTCCAGCTTCTCCCGGTTCTCGGCGAGGTACTTGTCGATCTCCTGCTCGGTGACCGAGATGCGGAGCGCGACCTTCCGTCGAATTACTCGCTGGACCATGAGTTGTTCCCGCAGCCGCTTCCTCACCCCCTCCATCGTGAGGCCCTGGACCTTGATGATCTCCTCGAACTCCTTCTCGTCCTTGGCCTTGAGCTTCTTCATGATGTCGGCGATGTTCTCGGCGAGCTCCGCGTCCTCGATCACGACCTTGTCGCGCTCGGCCTGCTGGAGCTGGATGCGGTTCTCGATCAGGTTCTGCAGCAACCGGCCGCGCAGGGTCTTGCGCGCCTCGCCGTCGCGCATCGGCTCCCGGGTCTCGGCCAGGTAGTAGAGCTCGGCCTCGTCCAGCTCGTACTGGGTGATCGCGTCGTTGTTCACCACGCAGATCACGCGATCGAGCACGTCGGGGGAGACCTCGAGCTGGGCGCGCGAGCTCAAGATGGGCGCGGAGGCGGGCGGCGCCGGCTTCGGCGCCTCCGCGGCCGGGCCGGGCGCCTTGGCGCGCCCAAGCAGGGGGACCCAGCTCGGGATCGACATCGAGCAGCCCGCGGTCACGAGCGGGAGCAGCGCCAGGAGGAGGAAACCCCCGACTCGGGCCCCCCCCGCGCGGCGCCGGACGGACGGAGCGCTCACCGCAGGGAATCCAGGAGCTTCGCGAGGGCGTCGCGCACTGCGGGCCAGGGCTCGGCAGGGATCCGCGCTTCCACCGTGTACTCCTTTCTCAGCTTCAGAGCGCCGCGGCTGGCCGCGATCGTTTGCAGCATGAGCGACGGCGTGACCGGAGTCGACGCCGCGAAGGTCAACACCGCGCGCCCCCCGCCCGCCTCCACCCGCTCGATACCCAGGGCGCGGGCGGCCACCCGGAGCCCCACCACGTCCAGCAGCGCGTCCACCGCCGCGGGCGGCGGTCCGAAGCGGTCCGCCAGTTCGGCGCGCGCGTCGGCGATGTCCTCGACCCGCTCGATCTCGGTCAGCCGCTTGTAGAGGGCCAGGCGCTGGTTCACCTCGGGAATGTAGCTCTCGGGCAGGAGCGCTTCCACGTCCGCCGAGATCACCGGATCGACGCGCTCGGCCGCTGGTTCGCCCTTCAATTCTCTCACGGCCTCCGCGAGGAGCTTGCTGTAAAGATCGAACCCGACCGCCGCGATGTGCCCGTGCTGGGCCGCCCCCAGGAGGTTGCCGGCCCCCCGGATCTCCAGGTCGCGCATGGCCAGCCGGAGGCCCGCCCCCAGCTCGGTCATCTCCTCGATCACCCGGAGCCGCTTCTGGGCCGTCTCGTCCACCCTCCCGTCGGCCGGCACCAGCAGGTAGGCGTAGGCCTGCTGCCGCTCCCGCCCGACCCGCCCGCGAAGCTGGTAGAGCTGGGCCAGGCCGAAGCGATCGGCCCGGTTGATGATGATGGTGTTGGAGGCCGGGATGTCGAGACCCGACTCCACGATGGCGGTGGACACGAGCACGTCGGCCTGCCCGTCCACGAACTTCACCATCACGCTCTCCAGCTCCCGCTCCGCCATCTGGCCGTGCCCCATCACCACCCGCGCCTCCGGCACCAGGCTCCGGATGAACGTGGTCATGGAGGCGAGTGACTGGATGCGGTTGTGGACGAAGAACACCTGGCCGCCCCGGTTCAGCTCCCGCTCGATCGCCTCGCGGATGATCGTGCGGCTGAACGAGGTGACCACCGTCTCCACCGGCAGCCGGTCGAGCGGCGGCGTCTCGATGACCGAGAGATCGCGCACCCCCGACATCGCCATGTGCAGCGTCCGCGGGATGGGCGTGGCGGTCAGGGTGAGCACGTCGACCGAGGTCCGGAGCTGCTTGAGGCGCTCCTTGTGGGTCACCCCGAAGCGATGCTCCTCGTCCACCACCAGGAGGCCGAGGCTCTTGAACGTGACGTCCTTGGAGAGGAGCCGATGGGTGCCGACCACCACGTCCACCGCGCCGGCGGCAAGCCCGGCCACCACCGCCTTCTGCTCCTTGGCGCTGCGGAAGCGCGAGAGCAGCTCGACCCGGGCCGGGAAGGGTCCAAAGCGCTCGGCGAAGGTGTTGAAGTGCTGCTGGGCCAGCACCGTGGTGGGCACGAGCACCGCGACCTGGCGCCCGTCGGCCACCGCCTTGAAGGCGGCGCGGAGAGCTACCTCCGTCTTGCCGTAGCCGACGTCGCCCGCGACCAGGCGATCCATGGGCCGCGTCCCCACCATGTCGGTCTTGACCTCCTCGATGGCCCGGAGCTGGTCCGGCGTCTCCTCAAAGCGGAACGACGCTTCGAACTCGCCCTGCCACGGCGTGTCCTCCGAGAAGTGTGGCCGCTCGGCCACCGAGCGGGCCGCGTACAGCTTCAGCAGCGCCTCCGCCATCTCGCGCAGCGCGGCCCGGACCGACTCCTTCACCCGCTGCCACGCGCCGCCGCCCAGGCGGTCCAGGCGGGCGGCGCCGTCGGGCGCGCCCATGTACTTCGAGATCAGGTCGAGCCGCTCCACCGGCAGGTAGAGCCGGCCGCCGTCGGCGTACTCGAGCAGCAGGAAGTCCGCGTCGTGACCCTCGGCGGAGAGCGTGCGCAGGCCGTGGTAGCGGCCGATGCCGTGCTGCTCGTGCACCACCAGGTCGTTCGGGGCCAGGTCGTTGAAGGAGGCGATGGCCGCGCCGCGCTGGAAGAGCGGCCGCCGCAGGCGTCTCCGCTGGGCGCCGAAGATCTCCTCCTCGCAGAGCACGATGAGGCCGAGGGCGGGGATCTGGAAGCCCGCCGAGCATTCTCCGACGATCACGCCGAGGCCTTCCTGACTCCAGAGGGTGGCGGCGGGCCAGGGCTCGAGGTCGTTCTCGGTCAGCATCTGGCGCAACCGGTCGCTCTGTCGCTCGTCGTCGACCACGAGGCGCACCGTGAAGCCCTCGCCTCGCCAGGTTCTGATCTCGCCGGCCAGCGTCTTGAACTGGCCGCGGTAGCCGCCGATCGACCGAGTGCCCATCGAGACGCGCGGCGTCGCGCCCTCGCTGCGCTGGAGCAACGGCAGCTCGAGCCGCTGGTAGCGCTCGAGGACGGAGGCGAGCGGCGCCGCCGAGGGCGCGTCGTCCGGAGGCGCCTCCAGCATCGCGGGATCCTCGAGCACGACGAGGGTTTCCGACGGGAGATAGTCCATCAGGGTGACCGGGGTCGCGTCCTTCGATCCGAGCGGGAGCACGGTCACCTCCTCGAGCTGGCCGACCGAGCGCTGCGAGGTGGGATCGAACGGGCGCAGCGACTCGACCTCGTCGCCGAGGAATTCGGCGCGCACCGGTCGCGCGTGGGCGGGCGAGAAGATGTCCACGATGCCGCCGCGCAGGCTCCACTGCCCGACTTCCAACACCGTTTCCACCCGCTCGTAGCCCGCGGACTCCAGCAGGTCGAGCAGGATCTCCCGGTCGCTGCTCTCGCCGACGGTGAGCGTGAACGTCCGGCGCTTGAACGACTCGGGCGGCGGCACCGGGATCGACAGCCCCGACGGCGTCGCCACGATCGCCACCGCGTCGCCGTCCAGCAGGCGCCGGCAGCACAGCGCGCGCTCGGCGTCGGGCTCGCGGTGACGGTTCCCGCGCCAGGAGGCGCCGGTGCCCGACGGGAACTCCAGCACGCGGCCCTCGTCGAGGGCTCCCTCCGCGACGGGCCCGCCCGAGAGTGCGGACAGGAAGAACGCGGTGTCCTGCGCCAGGCGGTGGCGCTGGGACGGTCCCGGGGTCAGCACGAGAATGGGACGGCCGGTGCGCTGGAGCAGGCCGGCCACCACGAGCGCGCGCGACGAGCCCCACAGGCCGTCGGCGCGCAGGCAGGGTACTCCCTCGGGGAGGGCCGCGAGGACCTCTTCGAGCGCGGCCCAGCGGGACAGGACAGACTCGGCGGACCCGGTCATCAGTGACTGCGACGCATCAGAGGTATCACCGGCCGGGGCCGGCGTCAATTCCAGGGCGCCGACCGGAGCCCCCCGCAACCGCTAGCGGGAGCCCTGCGCCAGATAGAACGACAGCGTCTCCAGCTCGATGGCCAGGTCCACGTTCTTCAGGCGAACGTCCTTCCCGGCCTTGATCCGGCCCGGCGCGAAGTTGAGGATCGTCTTGATCCCGGCCGCCACCAGCTTCTCGGTCACCGCCTGGGCGGACTCGCCCGGGACCGCCACGATGGCGATCTGGAGGTTGCGTGCCTTGGCCTCGCGCGCCAGCTCCTCCATCGGCTGGATCTTGACGCCGTCCACCGACTTGCCCCACTTGGCCGGGTCCTCGTCGAAGATGGTGGAGATCCGGAAGCCCTGCCGGGCGAAGCCCTTGTAGTGGAAGAGGGCCGAGCCGAGGTTGCCGAAGCCCACCAGCGCCACCTGCCACTCGCGGTCGAGTCCCAGGATGCGCTGCAGCTCGGCCTTGAGGCCGGAGACGTAGTAGCCGATGCCCCGCACCCCGAACTCGCCGAAGTAGGCGAGGTCCTTGCGCACCTGCGCCGAGTTGAGGCTGAAGCGCTCCGCCAGCTCTTGCGAGGAGATCGTCTTCACCCCGTCCTCTTCCAGCTGCAGAAGACTGCGGGTGTAGACGGACAGGCGGCGCACCGTCATCTCCGGGATCCGGGGGATCTTGAACGGGGACCGTCGCGCCATGTTTCGTTCCCGGGCGCTCACCGCGCCCGACCTAGCCGCCTCGCGGGGATGCCCGCGTGCCGTCCCGGGGCACAGCCCCGGGACGGTGCCTTCTCCGTTGGTCCTATGACTTCACGAACAGCAGGATGATGGCGATGACGAACACGAACAGCACGAGCGACTCGATGAACGCGAGACCCAGCAGCATGGCGGTCTGGATGCGCGTGATGGCGCCGGGCTGGCGCGCCATGGCGTCCACCGCGGACCCGGCCGCGCGGCCCTGAGCCAGGCCGCAGAGGCCCGCGGCCAGGCCGAAGCCCAGGCCGGCCGCCAGCACCGCGAAGGCCTTCGCCATGTCGCCGCTTCCCGCGGCGGCCGCCGCCCCCTGCGCCCAGGCCATCCCCGGGACCGCCAGAATTGCCATCAAACTCACGGTGACGATGCGTCGCACGGCTCTCCTCCTTGTTGAGGGTGACTGCCAACTCAATGGTGTTCGGCTTCCTCGACCGCGGCGGCGATGTAGAGCATGGCCAGCTTGCAGAAGATGAAGGTCTGGATGAACGCGACCAGGATCTTGAGGGGGAGCAGGAAGCCCACGACGAACACGACCATGATCACCGCCGCGGGCGCCCCGATGATGATTCCCAGGAGCGTGCCGCGAAGGGCCCAGCCCAGCATCCCGTCGAAGCCCATCATGAAGAAGAAGATGGCGAGGAGGATGTGGCCGGCCATCATGTTGCCGAAGAGGCGGAGCGAGAGCGACAGCGGCCGCGCGCAATGACTGATGATCTCAATGACGAACATTAGGGGCTTGAGAGCCAGCGGCACCGGCCCCGCGAAGTGCTTCAGGTAGGCGATGAAGCCCTGCTTGCGCACGCCGATGATGTGATAGGTCACGAAGACGATGAGAGCGCAGGCCGCGGTGGTGTTGAGGTTGGCGGTGGGCGCCACCAGCCCGGGGACGAGACCCATCAGGTTCGAGACCAGGATGAACAGGCCGAGCGTCGTGATCAGCGGCAGGTAGCGCCGGCCCTCGTGCCCGATCGTCTCGTCCAACTCCTTCACGAATTGCTCGAGCACCATTTCCATGAAGTTCTGGCTGCCGGTGGGCACCAAGGAGACGCGCCGCGAGGCCACGAGGGACACCGCCACCAGGATGGCCATCACGATCCATGTATAGAAGATGTGGTCCGGGATGGCCGCGATGTGCAGGAGCGGCGGGTGCTCGATCATCTCCATGTCAGGCGTCCTTGTCTCAAGCTTCTCGGCGCGCGCCGAGCAGACCCGCGGCCAGCAACACCGGCGGCAGGGCCGCGAGCCCGACGCCGACCCCGACGGGATGCGCCCAGCCCTGGGCCACCAGCAGCCCGAGGGCGCCGAAGGTCACGAGCTGGCGGAGCCCGATGCGGCTGATGCGTCCTATCGCGGCCTGCCCCCCGACGACCAGGGCGGTGGCGCGGGAGACATCACGCGCGAGCCACCAGAAGTTGAAGATGGCGATGGCGCCGCCCCCGGCAACGCCGACGGCCGCGGAAACCCCCGCCAGCCACCAGGTCCCTGCCGTCATGGCGGCCACCGTGAGGCCTCCGGTCCAGCTCACCCGCGTCGCGAGATCAGCGATCGTCATCCTGCTGGCTCAGTACCTTGATGGTTCGGTAGAAGTTCACGGCCGCCGCCGCGATGCCGAAGCCCAGCCCGATCAGCAAGAGCCACGGGCCCGTCCCGAGCCATCGATCCGCGAAGTAGCCCAGCGCGAGCCCGACGGCCACACATGCGAACAGCATCGTCCCCAGATTGACGAGCTGCGCGGTCTGACTCCGCGACGGCCTATCCTCGGCCGGAGCCATGTGAACAGGAACACTATCACAGGGGTCCGAGGCTGACAAGCGGACGCAACTAGCTGATATCGAACGCGAATCGACTCTCAACCGGCCGCCGGTGAAGCACAAGCTCAGACGGGGTCAGGTCTTGAAATACGACATTTTCTGGTCCTCCTGCCCGTCTTGCGCCGCGAATGTCGTATTTCAAGACCTGACCCCAGGCTAGCCGAAGACGCCGCCCATGCGCGTGCCCGCCATGCGGTTGATGATGGCGACGCTGACCGCGGCGACCGCGATCAGGATCACGCCGAGGGCGGCGGCCTCGTTGGCGCTGCCCGCGATGTAGAAGGCGAAGATGCCGTTGGTGATGGACTCCCAGCCGCCGAGGGCCAGGAAGAGCACCGCCGAGGCCTCCTGCAGCGAGGTCATGAACGAGAAGAGGCTCCCGACGAGAACGCCCTTCCAGATGAGCGGCAGCGTGACGTCCTTGAACGTCCGCGCGCCGGAGGCGCCCACGCTCGAGGCCGCCTCCTCCAGCGAGCGGTGCACCAGCAGCAGCGAGGCGAAGGAGCCGCGCACCGTGTAGGGCAGGCGCCGCACCGCCAGGACCAGCGGCATGATGATCCAGAACGAGGTGAGCCCGCGGTCGAAGCCGGGCAGGTCGAAATGGAAGGCCCGGATGTAGGCGATGCCGATCGCGGTACCCGGCACGGCCAGGATCAGCGTGTTGATGGCGTCGAGCGCCCCGCGCCCGGGCACGGTGGAGCGCCCGAGCAGCCACGCGATGGGTACGCCCACGAGGATGCAGATCACCACCGCGAGCCCGGAGTAGAGAAAACTGTTCAGGATGTACTTGGGTGTCTCCACGATCACCCGCTCGTAGTACTGCATCGTGTAGGCCACCGGCAGCGGAGTGAGCGCCCAGCCCTTCCCGATCGAGGCCAGAGTCACCCCGAGATAGGGGATGAAGGACAGGAGTAGCAGGAAGCTCAGGAACGTCACCACCAGCACCTGCTTGCCCGGCGAGAGCCGGCGGCGGGCGATCCGCGTGTAGGAGAGCGAGGAGTAGTCCTTGATGGCCACGTAGTGCCGTGCGGCGAGCAGGAAGAGGATCGCCAGCAGCACCATCAGGGCCGAGATCACGATGCCCATGCGAAAGATGCGCCGGTCCACGAACTGCACGATGTTGAGGTAGGCCTGCGGGGCCAGCAGGTCCTGCACCCCCAGCACGAGCGGCGTGGCGAAGTCCGAGAAGGTCCAGATGAACACGAGCAGCGCCCCCGCCACGTAGCCCGGCGTGGTGAGCGGCAGGGTCACCCGCCAGAACTTGCTCCACCCACGCGCCCCCACGCTCTCGGCCGCCTCCTCCAGCTAGGGGTCGACCTTGCCGAGCGCGTCCACCACGTTCAGCGTGATCATCGGAAAGAGGTGAAGGGTCTCCACCAGCACCACCCCGTGGATGCCGTAGAGGAAGTTCACCGGCTTCAGCATGTCGAACAGGTCCATCAGCAGCACGTTCACCGTGCCCGCCCGCCCCAGGATGAAGGTGAAGCCGAGCACGCCCACCAGCGGCGGCGAGATGATCGGGATCATCGTCAGGTAGCTGAAGAGGTTGCGGCCCGCGAAGTCGAAGCGCACGAGCAGGAAGGCCACCGCGATGCCGAGGACCGAGGAGGTGATCACGGTCGCCACCCCCAGGATCAGCGAGTGCCACAGCGAGCGCAGGTAGAAGCGGTCCGTGAAGAACTCGTAGAAGTTCGCCAGGGTGAGCCGCCCCGCCTCGTCGGTGACCGCGTCGTAGAAGATCCGCCCGAGCGGATAGACGAGGAAGAGGATCAGGAACGCCCAGATGAGCCCGACGCCCACCGCCGGGCCCAGGCGCGGGCTACGCATCGTCGGAGACGGCCAGGGTCACCGAGGGCGGGAAGCTGAGCGTCACCGGCCGGCCCACCGGCAGCGGGTCGTGGTGCCACGGGTCGCGGATGTCGGCCTTGAGCACGAGCCCGGCCTCGGTCTCCACGTCGTAGCGAAGCGTGTTGCCGAGGTAGGAGATCAGGCTGATCCGCCCGGGCACCCGGTTGCCCTCGCCCGCCGGCACCGCGCCCACCGCCACGTTCTCCGGCCGCACCGCGAGCACGCAGCGCCCGGAGATGGCGCCGTCGGCGATGGCCCGCAGCGGCCCGAGCGCGGTGCTGACCAGCAGCTCCCCGCCCCGCGCGGTGGCGTCCCGCCCCTGCACCTCGCCCGGCACCAGGTTGTTGGTACCGACGAAGTCGGCCACGAAGCGGGTGCGCGGCCGCTCGTAGAGTTCCTTGGGCGGGCCGACTTGCAATACGCGCCCGTCGCGCATCACGGCCACGCGGTCCGAGAGCGACAGCGCCTCTTCCTGGTCGTGGGTCACGTAGATCGTGGTGATCCGCAGTTCCTGCTGCAGCCGCCGGATCTCCGCGCGCACCTGGATGCGGATCTTGGCGTCGAGGTTCGACAGGGGCTCGTCGAGCAGCAGGATGTCCGGGTTCAGCACGAGCGCCCGCGCGAGGGCCACCCGCTGCTGCTGGCCGCCCGAGAGCTGGCCGGGATAGCGCGCCTCGAAGCCGGTCAGGTTGACCTTGCGGAGCCCCTCGTGGAGCCGGGTCTGCACCTCCGCGGCGGGCAGCCTCCTGAGCCGGAGACCGTAGCGGATATTGTCCGCCACCGTCATGTGGGGCCAGAGCGCGTAGTTCTGGAAGACCATGCCGATGCGGCGTTCATACGGCGGCAACCCGTTCACGGTACGGTCGCCGAAACGGATGGTGCCCGCGTCGGGCTGGTAGAACCCGGCCAGGAGGCGCAGCAGCGTGGTCTTACCGCAGCCGGAGGGGCCCAGCAGCGTGAACAACTCGCCGTCGGCCACGGTGAGATCCACGGAGTCGACCGCGGTCACGGCCCCGAACCGCTTGGCGACTCCGCGGATCTCGATGATCATGCCGGGCCGGGCGCCGCGCCCGCTACTTCTTCAGCTCGTCCCACTTGGCCTCGATGTCCGAGCGGAAGCGGGTCTTGAGCGCCTCCGATCGCTTGGCCGCCACCGTCTCGTCGTAGACGTTGGCCACCTCGCTCTCGAAGTACGAGCGCACCCCGCCGGTGAACTCCACCGCCAGCTCGGCGGTCGAGCCCGGCGCGCCCTGCACCTTGTATTTCGGGGTGATCGGGAAGAGGCCGCGCTCCATGAAGACCTTCTGGCCGCGCTCGGTCAGCAGGAACTCGATGAACGCGCGCGCTGTCCTGGGATTGCGGGCGCCGGCCAGGACGGCCATCGGCTCCGGGGTGACGAAGGCGTTCCTGGGCGCCACGAACTTGATGTCGAAGCCGGCCAGCTTCTCCTCGAAGGCCATGTAGGACGGCACCGCGAAGCCGGCCGCGAATTCGCCCTTGGCCACCACCGTCGGCACGTCACGGCTCCGCGCGGTGAAGTGGCCGGTGTTGCCGGCCAGCCGCCGCAGCCAGCCCCAGCCCTGGTCTTCTCCGTGGAGCGAGAGGATCACCTCGTAGGTCGCGTTGGAGGACGACGACCGGGTCGGCGCGCACTGGGCCACCTCGCCCTTGAGCTTCGGGTTGAGCAGGTCATCCCACTCCTTCGGCGCGGCCACGCCCAGGCGCTGCAGGCGCTTGGGGTTGTAGACGAGCCCGTAGGGCTCGAGCGCGGTTCCCACCCAGTAGCCGTCCTTGTCCTTCAGGGGAATGGGCTTGGGCTTGCCGATGACGGCCGGGATGCTGTCCCACGCCTCCTTCGAGATCTCCACCTTCTGCAGGAGCTTCTGCTCGGCCAGCTTCTCGAAGAGCGCCGACTCCCCGCCCCAGAAGATGTCCACCTCGGGCCGGCCCTTCCACTCCGTGATGCGGCCGTAGGCCACCGGCGTGCCGGCCGGGATGGCGCTGACCTTCACGGAGACGTTCCATTTCTCCTTGGCGTACTCGGCGAAGGCCTTGAGCGCCGCGTCGTGGATGAACTTGGACACCGGCGTGATCAGGGCCAGCTCGCTCTCGATGGGCGTCTGCGCCCACGCGGGCGCCCCCGTCGCGCCCGCCAGAAACTGGACCGCGATGGCCATCGTGACCGTGGATAGAAGCATCATGGGCGTTCGAAGCATCATGAACTCCTCCTGTCGGGTTCGATCCATCCCCGCGCGCGCTCCACCGCGCGGCGCCAGCCCGCGTAGGCCGCGTCGCGCGTGGCCGCCGGCATGGCGGGCGTGAACTTCCGCTCGAGCTTCCAGCGCGTGGCCAGCTCCCGGCTCTTCCAGAGCCCGGCGCCGACGCCGGCCAGGTAGGCGGCGCCCAGCCCGGTGGTCTCGGTCACCGACGGGCGCAGCACCTCGACGCCCAGGACGTCGGCCTGGAACTGGCAGAGAAAGTCGTTGGCGGCGGCACCGCCATCAACTCGAAGAGACGTGAGCGCCACGCCCGACTCGCGCTTCATGGTGTCGAGTACGTCGCGGCTCTGGTAGGCGATCGCCTCGAGCGCGGCGCGGGCCAGATGGGCGCGCGTGGTGCCGCGCGTGAGGCCCACCAGCGTGCCGCGCGCGTACGGGTCCCAGTACGGCGCCCCGAGGCCCACGAACGCGGGCACGAGGTAGACGCCGCCGGTATCCGGCACGGACTCGGCCAGGGGCTGCGTCTCCGCCGCCTGCTTGATGATGCCGAGGCCATCGCGCAGCCACTGCACCGCCGCGCCCGCGATGAACACCGCGCCCTCGAGCGCGTAGGAGGTGCTCCCCTCGACCGTCCACGCCACCGTGGTCAGCAGGCCCTCCGTCGAGGCCACCGCGCGCTCGCCGGTGTTGAGCAGCGCGAAGCAGCCGGTGCCGTAGGTGTTCTTGGCCATGCCGGGCTCGACGCAGGCCTGGCCGAACAGCGCGGCCTGCTGGTCGCCCGCGATTCCCGCCACGGGAATGCCGGCCGGCAACCCGGACCCGGCGGCCGTCTCGCCGAACACGCCGGCCGACGGCTTCACCACCGGCAGCAGCGCCATCGGCACGCCGAGTATCCGGCACAGCTCCTCGTCCCACGCCCGCCGGTGAATGTCATAGCACAGCGTGCGCGAGGCGTTCGACGGATCGGTGGCGTGCACCGCGCCCCCGGTGAGCTGCCAGAGCAGCCAGGAGTCCACCGTGCCGAAGCACAGCTCCCCGCGCTCCGCCCGGGGGCGCCGCGCGGGATCGTGGTCGAGCATCCAGCGGATCTTCGTGCCGGAGAAGTAGGGATCTACGACCAGCCCGGTCTTGCGGCGCAGCTCCGGCTCCACGCCGTCCGCCTTGAGCCGGTCGCAGAGCGCGGCGGTGCGCCGGCACTGCCAGACGATGGCGTTGCCGACCGGCCGGCCCGAGGCGCGCTCCCAGAGGACGGTGGTCTCGCGCTGGTTGGTGATGCCCACCGCCGCGATCTCGGCCGGCGTGATGCCGGACGAGGCCACCGCCTGCGAGGCGGCCTGCCCGACGGTGGTCCAGATCTGTGCCGGATCGTGCTCCACCCACCCCGGCTGCGGGAAGTGCTGCGGCAGCTCCGCGTAGCCCCGCGCCCGCACCGCGCCGTCTGGGTCGATCAGCAGCGCGGTGGAGCCGGTCGTACCCTGATCCAGCGCCAGCACGAAGCGGCGCGCGGTCACCGACCGAGCAGCTCCTTGGCCAGGTCCGGGCGATCGGTGATGACGACGCCCACGCCCTGGCCGATGAAGCGCTCGATGGCGTCGCGCTCGTTCACCGTCCACACTCCGAGCGTGAGCCCGGCGAGACGGGCCTGCTTCGCCACCTCGGCGTTCACCAGGGGTTGGCTGAGGCCGACGAAGGCGACACCCGCCTGACGCAGCGCCTGCAGCTCCGACTCCACCGCGCCGGCCAGGAGGGTGCGCGCCGAGTGGAGCGCGCCCACGCGCGCCTCGGGACGGAGCTGGCGCACCCGGCGCCAGGTCTCGGCCTCGAAGGCCATCACGACCGCGAAGGGGACGAAGCGGTGCTGGTCCAGGATGGCGAGCACCTTCTCTTCGATCCCGGGATAGGGTCGCCGTTGCGCGTCCACCTTGATCTCGAGCAGCATCTGCCGCTTCCCCGCCGCGGCCAACGCCACCACCTGATCGAGCGTGGGGATAAGCTCCTCGGTGATCACACCGCCCCGATCCTTGAGGCGCAGCGACGCCAGCTCGGCGAGGGTGCGATCCCGCACCGGGCCGGCGCCGGTGCTGGTGCGGTCGAGCGTCGGGTCGTGGATGACCACCACCTCGCCGTCGCGGGTCAGATGGACGTCCAGCTCCAGGTAGTCGGCACCCATCGCGGCCGCGTTGCGGAAGGCGAGCAGGCTGTTCTCCGGCCACAGCAGCGCCCCGCCCCGGTGCGCGGCGAACAAGGACGCGACCATCCCCTGCGCGCCCGCCGCCGCCGCTCCCAGCACCGCGGTCAGCCCGACCAAGGCCAGGGTCAGGAGCAGGGGCGCTCTCACTTCTCGCTCTCGACCAGCCCTTTCACGAACCAGCGCTGCATGAAGATGATGATGGCCACCGGCGGGAGCAGCGCCATCATCGCGCCCGCCATGATGAGGTTCCAGGTGGGCAGCTCGGTGCCGCTGCGCGGGATGATCTGCTCGAGCCCGATCACCACCGTGCGCATCGCCTCGGTGTTCGTGATCATGAGAGGCCACAGGTACTGGTTCCAGCCGAAGATGAAGAGCACCACGAAGAGCGCGGCGATGTTGGCCCACGAGAGCGGCAGCAGGAAGGTGAAGAGAAAGCGCAGGGGGCCCGCCCCGTCGAGCTGGGCCGCCTCCGCCATCTCGTTGGGGATCGTCAGGTAGAACTGGCGGAACAGGAAGGTGGCGGTGGCGGAGGCCATGAGCGGCACCGTGAGGCCCGAGTACGTATTGAGCCAGCCCAGCGTGCCGATGACCTCGTAGGTGGACATGAGCCGCACCGGCACCGGCAGCATCAGGGTCACGAAGATCATCCAGAAGCAGAGCATGCGGCCGCGGAAGCTGAAGTACACGATGGCGAAGGCCGACAGCATCGAGATGATGATCTTCCCCACCGCCACCGTCACCGCCATCACCGCGCTGTTGAACAGCATGACGCCCATGTTGGCCTTGCGCCAGGCCTGGGCATAGTTCTCCAGCAGATGGCTGGACGGCAGGAGCCGCGGCGGGCGCTGCACCACCTGCTGCAGGTCCTGGGTGGAGACCACGAAGGCGAAGTAGAGCGGGAAGACGACCAGCGCGATGCAGGCGATCAGCACCGCGTGCAGGAGCAGCGAGCCCCACGGGATGCGCGTCTGCCGAGGCGCGGCGGCGGCTTGCGCGCGGACCCGCGCTCCGACCTGCGTTGCGCCTACTGCGCTCATCGGTAAGTCACTTTCTTCTCGGCGAAGCGGAACTGCAGCACGGTCAGGCCGATGACCATGGCCATCAGGATCACGGACTGGGCGCCCGAGGAGCCCAGGTTGAGCCCGATGAAGCCGTCCTTGTAGAGCTTGTACACCATGATCTCGGTGTCCTGGCCCGGCCCGCCCTTGGTGACCGCGTCGATCACCCCGAAGGACTCGAAGAAGGCGAAGACCATGTTGAGCACGACCAGGTAGAACGTGATCGGCGAGACGAGCGGGAACACGATCGCGGTGAAGCGGCGGATCGGCCCGGCTCCGTCCACGTCGGCCGCCTCCATCACCGAGGCGGGAATGGCCAGGAGCCCCGCGATGTAGAACGCGATGTTGTAGCCGAGATGGGTCCACGCGGTGGCCACGATCACCAGGGTCATGGCCACCCAGCCCTTGAGCAGCCAGTTGAAGTCGTAGGCGGTCACGAACGACAGGAAGTAAGGCAGGATGCCGTAGGCGGGATGGAAGATGAAGAGGAAGATGATGCCGGCCACCGCCGGCGCGATGCCGTAGGGCCACAGCAGCAGCGTGCGGTACACCGCCAAGCCGCGGATCTTCTGGGTGACCAGCCCGGCCAGCACGAGGGCGCCCAGGACCGCGAAGACGGTCACCCCGCCCGCGAACACGAACGAGTTCAGCACGCTCGAGTAGTAGTCGGGATCGGCCACGAGCTTGCCGAAGTTCTCGAGGCCCACGAACGTGGACCGGTCCCCGAACGGGGACACGCGATACAGGCTGAGCTGGAGCGACTTCAGGGCGGGCCAGAAGAAGAAGATCACGGTGACCGCCATCTGCGGTGCCACCAGCAGATACGGCAGCCACCGGCTCTTGAAGACGGTCCGCTGCATCGCCGACCCGGACGGCGCCCGCGTTACTGCTTGTTCGCCGCCGCGAACTCTTTCAGGATGTCGTTCGACTTCGCCGCCGCGTCGTCGAGCCCCTGCTTGGCCGACTTCTTGCCCGCGAAGATGTTCTCCAGCTCACTCTCGATCGCGTCGCGGATCTGCACGAAGTTGCCGAGCCGCAACCCCTGGCTGTTGGGGGTGGCGGTGCCCTTGGTGAGCTGGGCGAAGGCGGTGAACTGGTCCGGGTTCTTCTTGAAGTGGTAGCCCGTCTCCAGGTTCTTCACCGCGCTGTTGGAGATGGCGAGGTAGCCGGTGGTCACGTGCCACCACATCTGCTGGTTGGTATCCGAGATGAACTTCAGGAAGCGCGCGGTCCCCCGGTTCTCGGCGGCCGGCTTGCCCTTCATCACCCACAGGGTCGCCCCGCCGATGATCGACGTGGCCTTCTTGTAGGGCGCACCGTGGTGCGGGAGCTGGCCGGTTCCCCACTTGAAGCTGGCGCCCTTGGTGAAGCCGCCGATCAGCGCCGAGGACTGCATGTACATGCCGCACTCGCCGCTCAGGAACTTGGGATCGGCCGCGCCCGCCCGCCCGCCGTACGAGAAGACGTTCTCCTTTTGCCACGCCGCGAGCTGGCCCAGGTGCTTGACCCCAAACTCCTGGTTGATCAGGAGCTTGGGGTCGAGGCCGTCGAAGCCGTTGCGCTTGCTCGCGAACGGCTGGTCGTGCAGGGCGTGCATGTTCTCCACCTGGACCCACGAGGGCCAGCCGGTGGAGAAGCCGCACTTGGTGGCGCCCGACGAGATGAGCTTCTTGCTGTACTCCTCGACCTGCTTCCAGGTCTGGGGCGGCTTGCTCGGATCGAGCCCCGCCTTCTGGAAGGCGTCCTTGTTGTAGTAGAGGATCGGGGTGGAGGAGTTGAACGGCATCGAGTAGAGGTTGCCGTCCTTCGAGTAGTAGCCCACCACCGGCGCGATGAAGTCCTTCCAGTCCACCGCGATCTCCTGCTCCTTCATGAGCTGGAAGACGGGCAGGACCGCCCCGGAGAGCATCATGGTCTGCGTGCCCACCTCGAACACCTGCACGATGTGGGGCGCCTGGCGCTGGCGGTAGGCCGCGATGGCGGCGGTCAGCGTCTCCGGGTAGGTCCCCTTCCGGAGCGGCTTCACCTCGTACTCGGACTGGCTGTCGTTGAACTGCTTGACCAGCTCGTTGACCGCCTCCCCGAGCTGCCCGGTCATGGCGTGCCAGAACTGGATGTCCGTCTTGGCGAGAGCGGGCGCCGGGACTAGGAGCAGCGCGGCGACCAGCAGGAGCGTCGTCGCGGTCGGCCACCAGGATGTCGTCGCGGTCTGCGGCATGGGTAACCTCCGGTTGTTGTTCGGGATCATCAAATCCGTATCCGCGCCAGGGTAGCGATCGGGTGTCTCGACTGGGCTGCGCCCGGGTGACGTTTCCGTGACGCCCGACGGGCGCCCGGAACTATAGCACTACGGCCGCTTCTCGTACACGGCGGTGTTGCCGGTGCGGGCGGAGCGGGCGAAGAGCTGCTTCCGGTCGAAGGCGGCCTGGAGGGTGATGATGACCGACTGACTGCCCACCTTGAAGTTGAGCTGGACGTCGGTGTCGGATGCATCGTACCGGCCGCCGAGCCGCTGCCCACTCGGCTTGATGAGGACCACCCCGCCGTCCTGGGCGAACTCGAGCCAATCGTTGGGGCTTCCGTCGGGGTCGCGGATCAGCTCCCAGCGGCCGACGAGCCAGCCGTAGTCGGCCGCCCACGCCTCCGCGGTGCCCCCCACCAGCGCCACCGCGAGCATCGCGACGACCACCAGGCGGCGGCGCGCCATCATGCCTGCCGGAAGCGCCGGCTGCGCTCCACGTGCTGGGAGTAGCCCTCGAGCTCGGCGTCGAGCCTCCGCTTGGTCCACCCCCCCAGCTCGGCCATGCGCGCCGCGATGGGCTCCGCGCAGTCGAGCCCCTGGCAGCGGCTCTGGCCGATGCCGGTGCGGCGCAGCAGCACGTCCTGCAGCGACACCGCCAGCTCCTCGCGAACCGCGTGGTGGAGCTGGGCCACGATCTCGGGATTGCGCGGGCACAACCGCTCGAAGCCGTCGGGCAGCTTGCGGCCCAGCTCGAGCACCCGCGGATAGGCGCGACCGTAGGTCTCCACCAGCGTGCGCAGCGTACCACGCGACAGCCCGGTGGCCGCCATCTCCTCGGAGACGTCCATCCAGGCGCGCGCCTCGATCTTGCCGACCGCCTCGTCGGTCCCGTCCAGCATCGCCCGCGCGGTGCGGGAGGGCTCGCTTCGCCCGAGCAGGCGCATCACGCGGTTGCCCACGTCCTCGGCCAGGCTGCGGAAGCAGGTCAGCTTCGTGCCGGTGACGGAGAGGAAGCGGTCGTCGGGGCCCTCCGGCACCACGCGATGCTCCCGCGAGACGGCGGAGGCGGAGCGGCCGGGCTCGAAGGAGAGGGGCCGCACCCCCGCGTAGGTGTAGACGACGTTCTCGAAGGTCGCCCGCTTGTCGGGCAGCACCTTGGCCACCTCGTCGAGCAGGTAGGTCACCTCCTCGCGCGTGGCCCACAGCCGGTCGGGGTCGCCCTCGAAGTCGGTGTCGGTCGTGCCCACCAGCGAGAACTCGCGCCACGGGATGACGAAGATCATCCGCTCGTCGTGGGTGGACAGGTAGACCGCCCGGCCGGTCGTGCGCGGCAGGAGGCAGTGGATGCCCTTGGTTGTGCGCAGCAGCCGCGGCGTGCGGTCGGCCACCCCGGCCATCGCGCGCATGCGGTCCACCCACGGCCCCGCGCAGTTGACGATGGCGCGCGCGCGCACCGCCTGCACCTGGCCGGACAGGAGATCGCGCACCTGCACGCCGTCGAGCCCGCGCGACCCGGGGATGAACTCCGCGACCTCGCAGTAGTTGAAGGGCCGCGCCCCGTGGCGCGCGGCCGAGAGCACGTTCTCCAGGCAGAGACGCTCCGGATAGAGCAACAGGTCGTCGAAGTAGTAGCCGGCCCCGCGCAGGTCCTCCGCCCGAACGCTCGGCTCCATGGTGAGCGCGTCGAGGGGCTTCAGCACCCGATAGCGCTCGGTGGACTTGCCGGGGGTGAGCAGGTCGTAGAGCCACATCCCAAGGCGCACCTTGATCAGCCCGCGCGCGGCGCCGCGATAGACCGGCACCAGGAAAGGCATCGGGCGCACCAGGTGCGGAGCGAGTCGCTCGAGGGTCTTTTTTTCGCGCAGTGATTCGCGCACCAGCTGGAAGTCACCCAGCTCGAGGTAGCGCAGGCCACCGTGGATCAGCTTGGAGGACTTCGACGAGGTGCCGGAGGCGAAATCGCCCTTCTCGAACAGCGCCACCGAGGCGCCGCGGAGGGCGAGGTCGCGCGCTACGCCCGCTCCCGCCATGCCGCCACCGATCACCACGGCGTCCAGCGTGGCCCCGTCCAGCGCGGCCAGTCGGTTCGCGGACACGCTCACTCGATCACTCCACCAGGTCCCCGATCGATCGTATCACGTGGTCCGGAGCGATCGAGGCGATTCGCGGATCGTCGGTGCGCGTGACGCCGCTCAGCACGAGCACGGTGCCCAACCCGAGGCGCCGCCCCATCATCATGTCGGTCTCGATGCGGTCGCCGACGATAGCAGTTTCATCCGCCCGGACACCAAGGGCACCCAGCGCGACCTCCAGGATGATCGGCGACGGCTTGCCGACGATGACCTCCACCTTCTTATCGGTCACCGCCTCCACCGCCGCGATCATGCCCGCGCAATCCGGGATCTCGCCGCCCTCCACCGGGCAGGTCCGGTCGGGGTTGGTGGCGATGAGCCGCGCCCCCTGCTTCACGGCCTGCAGGGCGATAGTGAGCTTGGCGTAGTCGAAGGTGCGGTCGAAGGCGATCACCACCCAGCGGACTCGCTCGTCGTGCCGCACCTCGAAGCCGTGGGCCCGCATCTCCTCCAGCATGGGCGGCTCGCCGATCACGAACACGGGAGCCCCCGGATCGCGGTCCCGCAGGTAGCGCGCGAGCACCAGCGAGGAGTTGATCACGTCGTCGGGCGCCGCCGGTACCCCGAGACGGGTGAGCTTGGCCGCGTACTCCGCGCGCGTCTGCAGCGGCTTGTTGGAGAGGAAGGCCACGCGGCGGCCCGCGGCGCGCAGCGCGGCGATGGCGGTGTCGGCGCCGGGGATCAGGCGCTCGCCGAGGTAGACGGTGCCGTCGAGGTCGAAGAGCCAGCCGCGGTAGGGGAATCGGGGCCGCAACTACCGCAGCAAAGGGAGGACGGCGGCCTGGGCCAGATCGAAGAGCGGGCCGGGGGCCACGCCGAGCTGCACCACGCCCCAGAGCGCCACCACCAGCGCCAGCGCGCCGGAGAGCGACGGGGGCATCAGGGTGGGCGCGCCCTCGGGCTCCCGCATGTACATGTAGACGATGAGGCGGAGGTAGTAGTAGGCCGCGGCGGCGGAGTTCAGCACCCCGATCACCGCGAGCCACACGTAGCCCGTCTTCACGGCGGCGCCGAAGAGATAGAACTTGCCCACGAAGCCCGCGGTGGGCGGAATGCCGATCAGGGAGAGCAGGAAGATGGAGAGCGCCACCGCCACCAGCGGGTGCCGCGTGGCCAGCCCCCCGAAGTCCTCGAGCCGCACCGCCTCCTGCCCCGCCCGCTCCAGCACCAGGATGGCGCCGAAGGCGCCCGCGGTGGTGAAGGTGTACACGAGCAGGTAGAAGAGCACGCTGCCGTTGCCGAGCGGGCCGCCCGCCACCACGCCCACCAGCATGTAGCCCACGTGGGCGATGGAGGAATAGGCCAGCATGCGCTTGAGGTTCAGCTGGGCGAGGGCCACCACGTTGCCCACCGTCATGGTGAGCGCGGCCACCACCCACAGGAGCATGGGCCAGTCGACCGGCGCGCCGCGCACCGCGGTCAGCAGCACGCGCAGCAGCGCCGCGAAGGCGGCGGCCTTGGAGCCGGTGGCGATGAAGGCGGCCACCGAGGTCGGCGCGCCCTCGTAGACGTCGGGCGCCCACATGTGAAAGGGCACCGAGGAGATCTTGAAGCCGAAGCCCACCAGCAAGAGGCCGAGCCCGATGGCGAGCATCGGGTCCTTCCCGGCGCCCGCGGTCACCGCGTTGGCGATGCGGTCGAGATTGGTGGAGCCGGTGGCCCCGAAGACGAGCGCGATGCCGTAGAGGAAGAAACCCGAGGCGAAGGCGCCGATCAGGAAGTACTTCATCGACGCCTCGCCCGCCTCCAGCCGGGTGCGAAAGAAGCCGGCGAGCACGTAGAGCGAGATCGACATCGTCTCGAGCCCGAGGAAGACGATGATCAGGTCTCCCGCCGAGGCCATCAGCATCATGCCGAGCGCGGAGAGCAGCACCAGGATGTAGAACTCGCCCGACTCCACGCCCTCGCGCCGCATGTAGTCCATGGACAGGAGCAGCACGAGCCCGGTCGCGTAGCCGATGACGATGTTGAAGAAGAGGGCGTAGCCATCCAGCACCACCATGCCGCGGAAGGCGCGGAGCTCGGCGCCGCCGGTGGCGAAGGTCATCCAGTAGGTCACGACCAGCGTCGCCACCACCCCCAGGGCACTGATGAAGCCCAGGTGGTCCTTGCGATCGCGTGGCGGCACCAGGTCGAGCACCAGCACCAGCCCCGCCGTCACGGCGAGCACCAGCATCGGCAGGATGGGCCGGAGGTCGACCGGGGGCAGGACCAGCGGCGGGTTCATGGCCTCACCGTGGGATCAGCATCGCGGAGGTCGCCTGCGCCTTGCTCTGGACCTGGGCGATGAGGGCCTGCACGCTCGGCTCGGTCATCGCGGTGAAGGTGGTCGGGTACACCCCGATCCACACGATGAAGAGGAGCACGGGCAGGAGCACCGCCCACTCGCGCGGGGTCAGGTCGGTCAGGCGCCGGTTCGCCTCGGAGGTGACCTCGCCGAAGCACACGCGCTGGTACATCCAGAGCAGGTAGACCGCGGCGAAGATGATGCCGGTGGTGGCGAGCACCGCGGCGAGCCGGTCCACCTGGAAGGCGCCCAGCAGGATGAGGAACTCGCCCACGAAGCCGTTGAGCCCGGGCAGCCCGAGCGAGGAGAGGCACACGATCAGGAAGAGCGCGCTGAAGGCGGGGATCACCTTCCACAGCCCGCCGAAGTCGGCGATGAGCCGGCTGTGGCGCCGCTCGTAGATCATGCCCACCATGAGGAAGAGCGCGCCGGTGCTGAGGCCGTGGTTCACCATCTGGATGATGCCGCCCACCAGGCCCTGCGGCGTCAGAGAGAAGAGCCCCAGCACCACGAAGCCCAGGTGGCTCACGCTGGAATAGGCCACGAGCTTCTTGATGTCGGGCTGCACGGTGGAGACCCACGCGCCGTAGATGATGCCGATCACCGAGAGCGCGAAGATCCACGGCGCGAAGTGGAGGCTCGCCTGCGGGAAGAGCGGCAGGCAGAAGCGCAGAAAGCCGTAGGTGCCCATCTTCAGGAGCACGGCGGCCAGGATCACGCTGCCCGCGGTCGGCGCCTCTACGTGGGCGTCGGGCAGCCAGGTGTGGAACGGAAACATCGGCACCTTGATGGCGAAGGCGACCGCGAAGGCCAGGAAGAGCAGGTCCTGGGTGAGGCCCCCGGGCAGGACGAAACGCGCGAGCACCGGCAGGTCGAAGGTGTAGGTGTTGGTGGCCGCGCCGTGCTGGAAGTAGAGCACCAGGATGGCGACCAGCATCAAGAGCGAGCCGGCGAGCGTATACAGGATGAACTTGATGGCGGCGTAGATCCGGTTGGGGCCGCCCCAGACCCCGATGATGAGGTACATCGGGATCAGCATGGCCTCCCAGAAGACGTAGAAGAGGAAGAGGTCCAGGGCCACGAAGACCCCGAGCATCCCCGTCTCCAGGAGGAGCATGGTGATGGCGAACTCCTTCCAGCGCGACTCCACCGACGTCCACGAGGAGAGGAGGAGGAGCGGCATCAGGAAGGTGGTCAGCAGCACCAGCAGCACGCTGATGCCGTCGACGCCCAGGTGATAGGTCACGCCGAGCGAGGGGATCCACGCCCGCTGCTCCACGAACTGATAGTCCGCCGAGGTCGGGTTGAAGGCGAAATAGACCGGCAGCGAGACCACGAAGGTCACGATGGTGGTCACGAGCGCCACCCGCTTGGTGATCCCCTCCTGGCGCCGGGGCAGCAGCAGCACCAGCACGGCGCCCGCCGTCGGCAGGAAGGTGACGAGCGTGAGAAGGTAGGCCATGCCGGGCTAGCGGCGCGCCAGCAGGTAGGCGACCACGACCACCGCGCCCAGCACCACCGCGAGCGCGTAGTTCATGACGAAGCCGGTCTGCACCCGGCGCATCCCGTGCGCCCAGCCCGCGAACAGGCTCGCCACCCCGTTGACCATGCCGTCGATCACGCTCGGGTCGAAGATCCGGGCGAGCCAGAGTGACAGATGGTAGATCGGCTTCACGAACAGGGCGTCGTAGAGCTCGTCCACGTAGTACTTCTCGAGCAGCAGCTTGTGGAGCGGGTTGCGCGCCGCCCCGAGGGAGGCGGCCCGGACCGGCATGCGTCCGTAGACGAACCAGGCCAGCGCCACCCCCGCGAAGGCCACGAGGGCGGAGAGCACGAGGAGCGTGAAGGCCACCCCCGCGCTGTGCTCGCCCGCGCCGAGCGGCAGCACCGGGGCGAGGAAGCGGGTGAACGGGGTGCCGTGCGAGGACGGGATGCCGACCGCGAGGCCCGCCACCGCCGTGAGCGCGGCCAGGACCATCAACGGGGCGGTCATCACGGAAGGTGACTCGTGGATGTGGTGCGCCACCTCCTTCGGCATGCGCGGCCCGCCAAAGAAGGCGAGGAAGACGAGGCGGAAGGTGTAGAAGGCGGTCATGAACGCGCCCACCACCAGGAGCGCCCACAGCAGGTAGTGCTGCTCGTGGAAGACGGAGGCGAGGATCTCGTCCTTCGAGAAGAAGCCGGCCAGCGGCGGGATGCCGGCGAGGCCAAAAGCGCCGATCAGGAACGTCACCGTGGTGGTCATCATGCGCGGGGCGAGACCGCCCATCTTGCGCAGGTCCTGCTCGCCGGAGAGGCCGTGGATCACGCTGCCCGCGCCCAGGAAGAGCAGCGCCTTGAAGAAGGCGTGGGTCACCAGGTGGAAGATGCCCGCCGCGTAGGCCCCTACCCCGACCCCCACGAACATGTAGCCGAGCTGGCTGATGGTGGAGTACGCGAGCACGCGCTTGATGTCCGTCTGCACGAGGCCGATGCTGGCCGCGAACAGCGCGGTGAGGGCGCCCACCCAGGCCACGATCTCGAGGGAGAGCGGCGCCATCTCGAACAGCTTGTGGCAGCGCGCCACCATGTACACGCCCGCCGTCACCATGGTGGCGGCGTGGATGAGCGCGGAGACCGGCGTGGGCCCCTCCATCGCGTCGGGCAGCCAGGTGAAGAGCGGCAGCTGCGCCGACTTGCCGCACGCGCCCATGAAGAGAAGCAGCGCGATGGCGAGGTAGGTGTTCACGCCCACGCTCGCGTCGGCCTTGGCGAAGACCTCGCGGTAGTTCAGCGTGCCGAACGTCACCCAGATCAGTATGACGCCGAGGCCGAAGCCGAAGTCCCCCACCCGGTTGACGATGAAGGCCTTCTTGCCCGCGTCCGACGCCGATTTTCTCTCGTACCAGAAGCCGATGAGGAGATAGGAGCAGAGGCCCACCGCCTCCCAGAAGACGTAGAGGACGAGGAAGTTGCCGGCCAGCACCAGCATCACCATCGAGAACACGAACAGGTTGAGATAGGTGAAGTAGCGCGCGTAGCCGTGATCGCCGTGCATGTAGCCCGCGGAGTAGAGGTGGATGAGGAAGCCCACCCCGGTGACCACCAGCAGCATCACCGCGCTGAGCTGGTCCACCTGCCCGGTGACCGCGGCCTTGAAGGGGCCCGCGACTATCCAGGGGAAGAGTTCACCGACCCACGTCTCGCCACGCCAGACCCGGGCGAAGACGACGCACGACGTCACGAACGAGGCGAAGAGCGCTGGCACCGCGATCCAGTGCGCCTTGTGACCGATGAACCGCCCGAAGATCCCGTTGACCAGCGTGCCGACCAGCGGGAAGAGCGGGATCAGCCAGACGAGCCGTGACATGATTGTGCGTTCGGGTACAAACCCGCAACACTCTAAGCGGAACCAGGTGAGGGTGTCAAGGATCGGACCGCCCGCCGCCGTCGCGCTGCCGCGGCTCGATGAAGCGAAAATACATCAGCGGAATCAGGTAGAACAGCAGCAGGTGCCCGGAGAGCAGTCGCACGCTGCCGACGCCCTCCTCGGCCAGGAACAGCGACAGCCCGAGGTTCAGGATCACGTAGGCGATCACGGCCACCGCGGCGTGCCGCGGCCCCTCCGGCACCAGGGCGACCAGCCTCCGCCACTCCACCACCCGCACCGCGCCCTCCCCGCGGGCGGGGGCGCCCGCCTCGCGCAGCCGCACCACCATGGCCACCAGCAGCGCGAAGGCGCCCGCGAAGAGCGCCAGCGCGATCGCGGCGGCGTAGGCGGGCGGGAACGGCGTGAAGGTCGCGAGGTGCAGCGCGGCGCCGGCCGCGAAGCCTCCGGTCGCGGCCACGCGGAAGATCTTTCCCCAGGGCGCCCGAGTGGCCACGGGCGAGATTCTACGCGCAACATCTAGGCGCGAGCGCAACCGGCTGCTAACATGGCCACGTGGCTCGGTCGCGGGTTCGGGTTTGGCTGATCATCTTCTTCGTCCCGATCCTGCTGGTGCTGGCGGGAATCGGATATCTCGCGTGGCGGCAGAGCGTGCCCGCGGTGCGCGTGGAATTCCAGCCTCAGCCAAGGTTCATCGGCGTGCGCACGCCGATCACGCTGGATCTGCACGCCGGCCGCGGCGGCGTTCAGGCGGTGGACGTGCGGCTCCTGCAGGGCGGCGCGCGTGTGAACGTCGCGCAACAGACCTTCACGGGTCCGGTCAGCAATGAGCAGCGCGTGCAGCTCATCGTGGCCGGCGGCACGCTGGGGTTGCGCGAGGGCGCCGCGACCCTGGAAGTCCGCGCGCGCGACGGCTTCTGGCGGCCCATCCGGGTGGACGACCGTACCATCGCCAGCTTGCCCGTCACCCTCGACTTCACGCCCCCCACCGTCGAGATCCTCGCCTCCACCCGCTATCTCTCGCGCGGCGGCGGCGGCCTGGTGGCGCTGCGCCAGAAGGGCGCGGCGCGCGTCGGCGTGAGCGTGGGCGATCTCTTCTTCCCCGCCTTCCCGGCCGGCTCGCCGGAGTCAGGGCTGCAGGCGGCGCTCTACGCCCTGCCCTGGAACCTGCCGCCCAACTCGCCGATCACGGTGTCGGCGCAGGACGAGGCGGGCAATGCGGTCTCTCGCGCGCTGGCCGTCGACATCCGCCCGCGAAAGTTCCCGCTGGACACCATCGAGGTCAGCGAGCAGTTCCTCGCGAGCAAGATGCCGGAGCTCCTGCCCGAGCGCGGCCAGATCCCGCCCGACCAGCTCCTGCAAGCCTTCCTCGTCGTGAATCGCGACAAGCGGAAGGAAGCCGAGGAGATGAAGCGCAAGCTCGCGCAGAAGACCAAGCCGGCGCCCGTCTTCGAAGGCGCGTTCCTGCAGCCGCGCAATACCAAGGTCTTCTCCAACTTCGCCGAGACGCGGACGTATCGCTATCAGGGCAAGGACGTGGACACTCAGGTGCACCTGGGTTATGACCTGGCCTCACTGAAGAACAGCCCGGTCCCCGCCGCCAACTCGGGCGTGGTCGTCTTCGCGGCGCCGCTCACGATCTACGGCAACACGGTGGTGGTGGATCACGGGTGGGGGCTGCAGACGCTCTACGCGCACCTCTCTACGATCGAGGTGAAGGAAGGCGACGAGGTGAAGAAGGGCCACGCGCTCGGGCGCTCCGGCGCCACCGGCCTCGCCCTCGGCGACCACGTGCACTTCGAGGTGCTGATCCAGGGCATCTCGGTCACGCCGGTCGAGTGGTGGGACGGCAAGTGGATCCGCGACCACGTCGGCCGGCCGCTGCGCGAGGGCAACATCCCGCTCCTCCAATCCGACCAGCCCGCCGCCACCGAAGCCGAGTCCGCCCCCACCGCGCCCTCGCCCAGACGCCGCGCGCGCAGATAGTTGGGGTCAGGTCTTGAATTACGACATTTTCAGTCGGCCGGAATGTCGTAATTCAAGACCTGACCCCAGAGCTGGCGGGGCGGGACGAAGTCGCCGATCACGCCCATCAGCGCGCTGAGCAGCGCGGGGCGGTGATGCAGGAAGCGCGCGGCGATGTTGGCCAGGCGGCGGTGCGCGATGATGAGCTGCAGTGCCTGGGTCACGCGCGCCTTGCCGGCGAACGCCGCGTGCCGCGCCTGCGCATAGGGCGCCAGCGCGCGCGCCGAGACATCACCCGTGAAGAGCGCCGGATGCGCCACCTCCGCCAGCAGCTCGGCGGAGCGCAGCGCGGTGTAGAGCCCCTCGCCGGTGAACGGGTCGTAGAACCCCGCGGCATCCCCCGCCAGCAGCACGCCGCTCACGCGTGGCTCGCCGACGCGATAGGCCAGCGGCCCCATGACCATCAGCGGCCCTTCGGCCCGCATCCCCCGAAGCCGCGGCAGCACATGCCGTAGCTGCTTGAGCCTCGCCTCGAAGAACGTCTCGAGCCGCCCGCTGTACGGCTTGGCGTGCCCGAGCGGCACGACGAGGCTCAGGTTCACGATACCCGGCGCCACCGGGTTCAGGATGGAGTAGTCGGGCGGGTCGACGTAGATCTCGCCGCGATCGCCCAGCCCCGCGATGCCGCTCACGTGCCGGATCAGCGCCAGCCGCTGCAGCCGATGCGGCCGCACGAGCCCCAGCGCGTGCGCGACCACGGAGGCTCGCCCGTCGGCGCCCACGACGAGCCGGCTGCGGATCTCGAGCGGCGCGCCCCCGGCATCCTCGGCCTTCACGCCCACCGCCGCGCCGCCCTCCACGATCAACCCGGTCACCCGGTGCCGCTCGCGCACCTCCACCGGCAAGCTCCGCGCCCGCTCCACGAGGATACGGTCGAGGGCCTCGCGCCGGATGGCCAGTGCGTGATCGCGGTAGCCGCGCCACGGCCCGCTGGTCGGATACGTGCCCTCGAGCACGGTGCCATCGGGCGCGGTGATGCGCATGCCGTGAAGGGGCTGCGCCCCCGCCGCATCCACCGCCTTCAGGACTCCCAGGCGGTCCAGCACCCGCGCGGTCTCCGGGGAGAGATACTCGCCGCAGATCTTCGGGCGCGGGAACGCGGCCTTGTCGAGCAGGGTGACCGCCCACCCGCGCTCGGCCAGCAGGATGGCGGCCGCGCTGCCGGCGGGGCCGGCGCCCACCACGATGACGTCGGCACGCACTGAGGACGGCGTCACCGCTTCACCCGCACCGCGCAGAACCGCAGGTACGGCCAGTGGTGCACGACGTTCGCGTCGAGGAGCCCGGCCTTCTCGCAGAGCCCGCTCACCTCGTGCGGCGTGTACGAGCGCTTCACGGACAGCGGCCCGTCGTGGCGAGAGATGGCGCTGCGGGTGATGAAGCGCGTGATCAGCCACACCACCGCGTGCGCGATCCGGCTCCGCGCCAGGTCGTTGACCACGAAGCCCACGCCCGCCGCCCGGTCCATCTCGGCGAGGTACCGGACGCCCGCGTCCGGCTCCAGGTGGTGCAGCGTCATCGCGGAGATGGTGAGGTCGACCGCGCCCGCGCGGATCGGCAGCGAGAGCGCGTCCCCCTGGACGAAGGTGATCTCCGGATAGTCGCGGACGATCTGGGCGGCGATCTGCAGCGTCGCCGCGTCGCGGTCCAGCGCGAACACCCGGATGCGCCGGCCCTCACGCCGCGCCCAGCGCACGAGCGCGCGCGGGATGTCCCCCGCCCCCGTCCCCACGTCGAGCACGGTGACGGGCCGGCTGACCGGCACGTCGGCGAGCAGCCGTTTGACGTGGGTCATGGTGACCATCCGGCCCCCGAAGAGCCCGTTCACTCGCGCGATGTCCATCATGCAGCACGCCATCTCGGCGAAGGGGACGGGCTTGGGCCCGTCGATGATCTCCAGCACGCCCGCGGCGCGGGTCAGCGGAGGAAGGAAGGGCACGCTACCAGCGCAGCAGCGCGCCCTCGGCGGCGAACCCCGGTCCGAGAGCGATCATGAGGCCCCAATCTCCTGGCACCGCCTCGTTCGCGCGCATCAGCTCGTTGAGCACGAAGACCACGGTGGCCGAGGACATGTTCCCGTACTTCTGCAGCACGCGGCGCGAGTGCGTGAGCTGCCGCTCCTCGAGCGCCAGGAGCTTGCCCACCTGCTCGATGACGCGACGGCCCGCCGAATGTAGCACGAAGTGCGCGATGTCGTCCTTCTTGAGCCCGTGCGAAGCCATCAGGGTGTCGGCCATCTCCTTCATCATGCCCGGGCCGATGCGCCGCACGTCCTTGGAGAGCACCACCCGCGGCCGCCCACCCGGATACTCGAAGCCCATCGCCCCCAGGTGCTCGGAGCGGAAGATGGTGCGGTGCTCGACGATCTCCGGCCCTGCCGCGTCCGTGCTGAGCGCGATGGCCCCTGCCCCGTCGGCGAAGATGGCGTGCGCCACCGCGCTCTCGAGCCGATCGTCGAGGAAGTAGGCCGCCGAGCAGATCTCCACCGCCACCATCACCGCGCGATGCTCGGGGAAGGCGCGCAGGTGATTGGACACCTGCTGCATCGCCACCATCGCGCTGGCGCAGCCGGTGTCCCCCACGTGCACGCGCTGGATGGTCGGCTTGAGCCCCAATTCGTTGATGATCTGCGCATCGAGGCTCGGGCACACGCGCCCCGTGCAGGTGGTGGTGGCGAGGAAGTCCACGTCCTCGAGTCGCCAGCCCGCCTGCTCGATCGCCCGCGCCATCGCGGCCCGGCCTACCTCCACCGCCCCGCGCCGCCAGCGGTCGTTGAGCTGGTCCGCGCTCTCGTCGGGCGTGAACGTCTCCGGATCCATATAGAGGTGGCGGGTCTCGATCAGGCTATTGCTGAAGAAACCCATGCGCCGCGGATCGTCATAACCCGACATGCGCAGCACGGTGGCCTGGTCGTAGCGCCAGGGCGGGGTCGCGGTCGCGACGGCGGCAATCTTCGGCGCGGCCATGTTGGGCGCAGGCTACACCCCGCCCCTTGCCTTGTCCAGGCGACGGGGGCAATATCGTCCCGCAGTTATCCCCCTCGTCGTCAAGGAGCCCTGGATGCCGCTCTTCTCGTTCGAAGGCAAGTCCCCACGCGTGCACCCGACCGCCTTCATCGCCCCCACCGCCAACCTGATCGGCGACGTCACCGTGGAGGAGAACGCCTCCGTCTGGTACAACACGGTGCTCCGCGCCGACTTCAACCCGATCGTGGTCCGCAAGGGCGCCAACGTGCAGGACTGCGCGGTCGTCCACGTCACCCCGGCCGGCGGCGTCGAGATCGGCCCGGGCGCCACCGTCGGCCACCTGTGCCTGGTGCACGCCGCCACCGTCGGCGAGGAAGCCCTGGTGGGCAATTCCTCCACGCTGCTGGACGGCGTCAAGATCGGCGCGCGCGCCATGGTGGCCGCGGGCTCCCTGGTGACGCCGGGCACGGAGATTCCCGAGGGCATGCTGGCCATGGGCGCCCCGTGTAAGGTGAAGGGCCCGCTGGCCGGCACCCCCGCCGAGCGCTGGGTGAAGATGAACCCGGCGGGCTACCAGGCGCTGGCCCAGCGCCACCGCGCGGGAGTCACGCCCGCGTGACCCCCGGCCCGCCACGCCACATCCTCCTCACGGGCTTCGAGCCCTTCGACGGCGACAGCGTCAACCCGTCGGGCGAGGTGGCGAAGCGGCTCGACGGCAAGGTGATCGGCGAGTGCGTGGTGCGGAGCGCGATCCTGCCGGTGCAGCACGAGGCTGCGCGCGCCATCGTGGCGCCGCGGCTGGAGGCGCCGGGTCTGGTCGCCGTTGTGCAGCTGGGCCTGGCGGGCGGCCGCGCGCGCATCTCGCTGGAGCGGGTGGCCGTCAACGTGATGGACTACTCCCGCCCGGACGCGCACGGGCAGGTGCTGAGCGACGTGGCGTGCGTGGAGGGCGGGCCGGCGGCTTACGTGAGCACGCTCCCGCTGCGGGAGATCCTGGCCGCGCTGACCGCGGAGGGGATCCCGGCGGCGATCTCGAACACGGCGGGCACGTACCTCTGCAACGACATCAGCTACACAACGCTCCACGGGCTGGCGCGGCGAGGCCTAGCGATCCCGGCCGGCTTCATCCACTTGCCCCTCCTGCCCTCGATGGTGAGCGCGCACAACCTCGAGGAGCCCAGCATGGATCTGCCCGTGATGATCCGGGCCATGGAGATCGCACTGCCTCGCGTAGGATCCGCCTGACGAATAGGGGAACGCCATGCACAAGGCCCGTATCTTCCTTGCGGCCCGATCGCTCACCCGCTTTACCTCGGTCCTGCTGGCCATCACGGTCGTCTTCGGATGTGCCTCGCTTCGCGGGCGCGACGACGAGCGCACGTACGCGGTTTCCACCGCGCGTCTCACGCAGCTCTCGGCACTGACCGCCGCCGACGTACAGAAAGGGCAGTTCCCCGGCGCGGTGATCCTCGTAGCCCGCAACGGCAAGGCGGTTTACTCCGATGCGATCGGTGTTCAGGACCCCAAGACCGGGACGCCGATGCGGATGGATTCGATCTTCCGCATCGCATCCATGACCAAGCCGCTGGTCACCGTCGGGGTCTTGACTCTGGTCGAGGATGGTCGGGTCCAGCTCACCGATCCCGTCTCGAGGCACTTGCCGGAACTCAAGGGCTTGCCGGTCGGCGTCGAAAAGCGGGACGCATCGGGCAAAGCCTCGCTCGAGCTCGTGCCGACCCTACGCGAGATGACCGTGCAGGACCTGCTGCGCCACACCTCGGGCTTGACCTACGGCGTCTTCGGAAGGTCGCTCGTCAAGGATGAGTACAACAAGGCGGAGCTGTTCAATCCGGATCAATCCAACGGCGAGCTGGTAGCAAAGCTATCGAAACTGCCCCTCGCGTTCCAACCCGGTACGACCTGGGATTACTCGATGTCCACCGACGTGCTCGGCGCGTTGATCGAGCGCGTCTCAGGACAAGCGCTGGACGTCTTTCTCGCGGTGCGGATCACAAAGCCCTTGGGCATGGCGGACACCGGATTCTGGGTCGATACCGCGCAGCATGGCCGCATCGCCGAACCGCGCGTTCCGGACGTGCGAAAGCCGCGCCGGTTCCTCTCCGGTGGCGGCGGCCTGGTTTCCACCGCGGGGGACTATCTGCGCTTCGCCCAGATGCTGCTCAACGGTGGCAAGCTCGACGGCGTGCGCATCCTCGCGCCCAAGACGGTCGCCCTCATGACCTCCGACCAGCTCGGATCGGCCATCGCGCGGGGCCCGCTGTACTTCCCCGGCCCCGGCTACGGGTTCGGGTTCGGCGTCCAGGTACGCGTTGCGGCGGGCGAGGCGGCCAGCCTGGGGTCGGTTGGCGACTATAGTTGGGCGGGCGTGTACGGAACCACCTTCTTCGTCGACCCGAAGGAGCGGCTCATTTCCGTCTGGATGATGCGGCGCACGAACCTGGCCGCCAACGCGTACATCTGGCGGCGGATGCGATCCCTGGTCTACACCGCGCTCGAGTAGGTCGCGCGGTGTAGCACTCCCCCGAGCCAGGCACAGGGCAAGGCAGTGAGCACGAGCGCGATCGGGAACCAGGTCGGGCCCAGGTTCCTCGGGATCGTGGCGATCGCCGCGGCCGTGCTCAGGACGAGCCCTATGCCGCCCAGGGCCATGGCGTGGCGCATCGGATTCCTGGGCGCGAACCTTGCGGAGATGTAGCTGCCGACGACTCCGTACACGCACCGATAGGACAGCGCCAGAAGCACCACGCCCGTGTCGTACATCGGCTGGCCCCAGGGCGGATAGACCTCGAGCCCATGCAGTACCTGGTCGGTAGCGAGCGAGAGCACGACGACCGCGATGAATCCGAGGAGGACCGCGCCCGTGCTGCGCCACAGACGGCGGGGCTGCCCAGTCATGGTCGTCACTTCAGCAGCTCCGCCAGCTTGTCGTAGGCCTCGGCGACGCCGTGCTCCAGGGGGGTGCTGAGGACCGCGTCGCGCGCCTCCCGCGACTCGTAGGTCAGCGTGGCGGTGAATGTGGTCTCGCCGCCCTGCTCGACCAGCACCGTCGTGATCACGCACTCACCCGGGTACCAGGGCTGGTCGAACCGCTCGGTGTGCACGAGCCTCCCGGGCGGTACGACCTCGCGGTAGACCCCGCCCATCCCCATGTCGGTCGTCGCGTCGGCGCCCTGTCGCCACACGAAGCGAAAGGCGCCCCCCGCCTTCAGATCGACCTCGCAGAACACGAGCGACCAGCCGTGCGGTCCGTGCCAGCGCTTGAGCAAGTCGGGTCTGGTCAGGGCGTCGAAGACCCGGCGGCGCGGGGCTTCGAAGGCGCGCGTCAACACGATCTCGCGATCGCCGGCCGCGTCCACTTTCAAGTTTCCGGTGTTCTTCATCGAAGAACTCTCCGTCAGGGTTTGAGGACCCAGACATCGGTCGCCGTGCCGTCCGTTCTGGCTCCGGTGAACGTGACGCTCAGGTCACGTGTCTCGTAGCCCACCGGCCCTCGGATCTGTCGGCGCGAGCTGCCATTTTTGCCCTCCTTCAACGTCATCACTACCGGGTAGTCGAACAAGCCGACCCCAGATCGACATGCCCGGTCGGTCGATCTGATACTCTCCCGCCCGATGACCCTGCTGGAGCGGGAGGCGGCGCTGGAGGCGCTCGAGGGTGCGCTGGGCGAGGTCGCGGCCGGCGAGGGGCGCGTTGCCCTGGTGCACGGCGAGGCAGGGATCGGCAAGACATCGCTGGTCGATCACTTCACGCGAGCGCGAGCGCGCGCCCGACCGGCCCGCACCCTGTGGGGCGCCTGCGATTCCCTGCACACCCCACGGCCGCTGGGACCCGTGTATGACATCGCCCAGCAGGCCGGCGCGGGACTGCGAGAGCGGCTCGAGGCGGGCGCGCCGCCGCGGGCAATCTTCTCGGCGGTCCTCGACGAGCTCCGGCACCGCCCGCCGGTGATCGCGGTGCTCGAGGACCTGCACTGGGCGGACGCGGCGACGCTCGACCTGGTCAAGTTCCTCGGCCGTCGCATCCGGCAGGTGCCCGCGCTCCTCGTGGTGACCTATCGCGACGACGAACTCGGGCCTCGCCACCCCCTGCGGATCGTGCTGGGCGACCTCGCCACCTCCCCGGCGGTGCGGCGGATCCCACTGTCTCCGCTGTCCGTCGCGGCAGTGCAGACGCTCGCCGCGGGCCAGCCGCTCGATGCCGCAGCGCTCCACCGCCAGACCGGCGGCAACCCCTTCTTCGTCACCGAGGCCCTGGCCAGCCGCGAGGCCGGGATCCCGAGCACGGTGCGGCACGCGGTGCTCGCCCGGGCCGCCCGCCTGTCGGCCGCCGGCCGGACCGCGCTGGACGCGGCCGCGATCATCGGCGCCCAGGTCGAGCCGTGGCTACTCACCGCGCTCGTGGGCGATGCGGCCGTCGCCACCGAGGAGTGCATCGCGCTCGGGATGCTCCGGGCCCAGGGCGATCTGCTCGGCTTTCGCCACGAGCTGGCGCGACAAGCGATTCTCGACACCATCGGTCCCCCACGCCGGCGTGCGCTCCACGGGCTCGCGCTGCGCGCGCTCGCGTCACCGCCGACGGGCTCGCCCGACCTCGCCCGGCTCGCCGATCACGCAGAGCAGGCCGCTGACCGATCCGCCGTCCTGGCGCACGCACCGGCGGCCGCGGCGCGGGCCGCCGCGCTGGGCGCGCATCGCGAGGCCGCGGAGCAGTATGCGCGTGCCCTGCGCTTCGCCGCCCCGGTGCCGCCCGCGGACCGGGCGCGGCTCCTCGACGCCTACGCCGACGAATGCGTGCTCGTGGATCGCCTCGACGAGGGAATCCGCGCCCGGCGCGAGGTGCTGGACATCCATCGCGAGGCCCGCGACCCGGAGCGGGAAGGGAAAGGTCTGGCGGTCCTCGCGGCGGCGCTGGTCCGGGCCGGGCGCAACGCGGAGGCCGAGGAGGCGAGCCAACGGGCCATCCAGGTCCTGCGTCCGCTGCCCCCGGGGGCGGCGCTCGCCCATGCGTACCGGATCCAGGCGAACCTGCGCATGCTGAACCGCGACCGGGCCGAGGCCGTCCGGTGGGGCCGCAAGGCCATCGCGCTGGCCCAGCGAGTCGGGACTCGGGAGACGCTGGTCGCCTCCTACAACGCCGTCGGCGCGGCCATGCTGGTCTACGCCGACGACCGCGGGCGCGTGCACCTCGAGCGCAGTCTCGCCCTGGCCCGCGAGGCGGGGCTGCCCGAGTGGGTCGCGGGAGCCTTCATCAACCTCGGCTCGGCCTGCGGCGAGGTGTACCGCTTCCCGGATGCGGAGCGCTACCTGACGGAGGGCATCCAGTACGCGGCCGAGCGCGATCTCGACTACGCCAGGCACTACATGCAGTCCTGGCTGGCCCTGACCCGCCTGTATCAGGGTCGGTGGGCCGAGGCGGGCGAGCTGGCGCGCCCGATCGCGGAGAACATGCACGTGGCCGCCATCAGCCGGATCATGGCGCTGCTGGCGCTGGGCCGGCTGCGGACGCGACGGGGCGACCCCGGCGCGGCGGCCGTGCTCGACGAGGCGCTCGAGCTGTCGGAGCGCACCCAGACGCTCCAGCGGCTGGGGCCGGTGCGGGCGGCGCGGGCGGAGGCGGCGTGGCTGGCGGACGATCGCCCGCGCGCCATCGCGGAGGCCCGCGCGGCGTGGGACCTCGCTCTCCACCACCGGCACGCCTGGCACACGGGCGAGCTCGGCTTCTGGCGCCGGCGCGCCGGCGAGCGCGTTCGGCTGCCGTCCTGCGCGGCGCGGCCGTTCACGCAGCAGGTCGCCGGCGACTGGCGCCGCGCCGCCGCCGCGTGGGAGCGCCTCGGCTGCCCCTACGAGCGGGCCCGCGCCCTGGCCGAGGGCGACGAGGCCGCGCAGCTCGCCGCGCTGGAGATCTTCGATCGGCTCGGCGCGCGGCCGGACCTGGAGCGCCTCCGTCAGCGCCTGCGCGCCGGCGGCGTGCGCCACATCCCGCGCGGCCCCCGGCCAAGCACGCGCGCCAACCAGTTCGGTCTGACTGCGCGGGAAATCGAGATCACCGCCCTTCTCGCCCGCTCGCTGACCAACGCCCGCATCGGTGCCCGCCTGCACATCTCGCCCAAGACCGTGGACCACCACGTCTCGGCCATCCTGGGCAAGCTGGGCGTCGCCTCCCGCGAGGCCGCCGGCCGCCTGGCCATGCAGCAAGGGCTGATCCCCGACCCCGCCCGCGAAGATGGGGAGGCGGTGAAGCCAAAATAGGGAGCCCCTCCCGATGTGGCCGAGGCGCCCCTGCCCTAGCCTGGCGGCGTCGCGATGGAGCCAGCGCGCTCGCGCGGCGGAAAAGGAGCATCACCGCCATGCCTCGCTACCTCGTGGAACGGACCTTCCTGGACGGTCTCGCGATTCCGCTTTCGGAGGCCGGCGCCAAGGCCTGCCAGGGCGTCATCACCACTAATGCCGAGGACGGCGTGACGTGGGTGCACTCCTACGTCACGCCAGACCGCAAGCGCACCTTCTGCGTCTACGACGCGCCCGCCCCGGAGGCCATCCGCCGCGTGGCCGAGCGCAACAAGCTGCCGGTCGACCGCATCACCGAGGTCCGCGTGCTCGACCCCTACTTCTACCGCTGAGGCGGAGGGAGGACCCGATGAGGACCATGCACAGCGTGTTGATCGGTCTGGCCGCCGTCTCGCTCGTGTCGTGCTCGTCGGCCGGCATGGTGACCCACGGCGGCGCGAACGCGCCCCTCGCTCAGGAGGTACGCCGGGCCACCGAGCGCTACCAGGACGTCGCGGCGGCCACCGCCGCCGGCTATGCCCTCTTCCTCGGCTGCGTCAGCAGCCCGCAGGGCGGCGCGATGGGCATCCACTACGTCAACAGCACCCTGGTCGGCGACGGCAAGCTGGACGCCGCCCGCCCCGAGGCCCTGATGTACGAGCCGAAGGGCGGCAAGCTGGAGCTGGTGGGAGTCGAGTACATCGTGATCGCGGCCGCCTGGGACGCGGCCAGCAAGACCCCGCCCACCCTGATGGGACAGCTCTTCCACTACAACCCGAGCCCCAATCGCTACGGCATCCCGGCGTTCTACGCCCTGCACGTCTGGGCGTGGAAGCACAACCCGCATGGGATGTTCGTGGACTGGAATCCGCGGGTGTCCTGCGCGGAGCACACGGCCGCGCGCTGAGCGCGGCACTGGCCGAGCGGGCGGGTTCAACCCGCGCGGGCGGGCCGCTGCACGTGGGCGAAGTGGCTCAGGAGTAGCCAGGTCGGAAGCGCCGGGACGAGGTCGCGGGGGCCCTCCACCCGCAGGCCGCCCTCTCGGACCGCCTGGGCGAACATGATGGCGCCCGTCCATACCCGGGCCATCGCTCCCGCGTCGGCGGAGACCACGAGGTCGACCTCGTACCCGGGATCCTTCAGGCAGACGTCCGAGCCGCTGCGCTCGAGGATCAGCCAGCTCGTCCGCAGGGACCGGCAGCGCGCCGGGAATGCGCGAAAGTCGAAGCGGACGACCGTTCGTCGGTCGGGAAGCCGGGCGAAGGCGATGCGCCGCCGCCGTCGCAGCGGCGACCCGCACCGCGCTCTCGAAGCTCATGCCGGCCCAGCAGGCGGTCATCGACGCCGACTACCAGGCCCTGCTCGGGTCGGTCCCCGACGGCCCCGCGAAGACCGCGGGCATCGCCCTCGGCGAGCAGACGGCGACCGCCATCGTGGCGATGTGCGTCGACGACGGGATGGTCGCTCCCGACGTCTATCGCCCCCACGCGGCGCCGGGCGTGTACGTGCCAACGGTGACCCCGCGACGGCCCCGGTCGTCTACTGGCCGGTCGCCCGCTCGGTGGCCGCCATGCCCGGGCGCGACGTCACCGACAACGCGCGCCTGTTCGCGCTGGCCGCGATGACCATGGACGACGGGTTGATCGCCGTGTTCGACGCCAAGTACTCGTACAACCTCTGGCGCCCGGTCACCGCCATCCGCAACGGCGATCTCGACGGCAACAACGCCACCGAGCGGGACGCGGGCTGGACGCCGTTCATCGACACGCCGATGCAGCCCGAGTACCCGTGCGCCCACTGCATCGTGTCTTCATCGCTGGGCGCCGTGCTCGCGGCCGAGATCGGCTCCGGGCCCACCCCCACGCTCACCTCCGCCAGCCCCACCGCTGGCGGCGCGGTCCGGACCTGGAAGAGCGTCGACGACTTCACGAAGGAGGTCGCGCACGCGCGCATCTACGACGGCGTGCACTACCGCAACTCGACCGAGGTCGGCTCCGCGATGGGCAAGAAGATCGGCGAGTTCGTGGTCAAGAGCGTTCCGAAAGCGACCCGCTGACGGCGGCGACCCGTTGCACCTCTCGAGGCGATCCCGATCTGATAGGCTCCGCGTCATGGCAGGCGACGCGCGCCCCATGACGCTGCTGGAGCGGGAGCCCGCGCTGGAGGCGCTCGCGGCCGCGCTGGGCGAGGCCGCGGCCGGCGAGGGGCGCGTCGCGCTGGTGTACGGCGAGGCTGGCATCGGCAAGACCTCGCTAGTGGATCTCTTCACGCGGGTGCGCACCGGCTCGGCCCGCACGCTGTGGGGCGCCTGCGATTCCCTGCACACTCCGCGGCCCCTCGGGCCGGTGTACGACATCGCCCGGCAGGCCGGCGCGGGCCTGCGCGAGCGCCTCGACGCCGGCGCGCCGCCGCGGACGATCTTCTCCACGGTCCTCGAGGAACTCGGTCGCCGCCCGCCCGTGGTCGCCGTGCTCGAGGACCTGCACTGGGCGGACGCGGCCACGCTGGACCTGGTCAAGTTCCTTGGGCGTCGCATCGGCCAGGTGCCTGCGCTGCTGGTGCTGACCTACCGCGACGACGAGCTCGGCCCGCGCCACCCGCTGCGCATCGTCCTCGGCGACCTGGCGACGTCACAGGCGCTCCGGCGCGTCTCACTGGCGCCACTCTCGGCCGCCGCGGTGCGCACCCTCGCGGCGGGACGGGCCCTCGACCCCGCCGCGCTCCACCGGCAGACCGGCGGCAACCCGTTCTTCGTCACCGAGGCCCTGGCCAGCCGCGAGGCCGGCATCCCGCCCACTGTGCGCGACGCGGTGCTGGCCCGCGTCGCGCGCCTGTCGCCTGCCGGCCGCGCCGCGCTGGAGGCGGCCGCGCTGGTCGGCGCCCAGGTGGAGCCGTGGCTCATCAGCGCACTGGTGGACGACGCGGCCGCCGCAACCGAGGAGTGCATCGCCCTCGGCATGTTCCTCGCCCAGGGCGACCGGCTGGTCTTCAGCCACGAGCTGGCCCGGCAGGCGATCCTGGACACGATCGCCCCGTCCCGCCGCCACGCCCTCCACGCCCTGGCGCTGCGCGCGCTGGCCGCGCCCCCGGCAGGCCCGCCCGACCCGACTCGCCTCGCCCACCACGCCGAGGGCGCCGGCGATGCTTCCGCTGTCCTGGCCCACGCGCCTGCCGCCGCAGCCCGCGCCGCCAAGCTCGGCGCGCATCGCGAGGCCGCCGACCAGTACGCCCGCGCGCTCCGCTTCGCCGCCGCCGCGCCCCCCGTGGAGCGGGGGCGCCTCCTGGACGGCTACGCGGACGAGTGCATGCTGGTGGACCGACTCGACGAGGCGATCCGCGCCCGGCAGGAGGCGAGCGACATCCACCACGAGGCGGGCGACCGGCTGCGGGAAGGCAAGGCCCTCGCGGTCAACGCCGCCGCCCTCGTCCGCGCCGGCCGCAACCCGGAGGCGGAGGCGGCGAGCCGGCGCGCCATCGCCGTCCTGTGCGCGCTGCCCCCGGGGCCGGCGCTGGCCTACGCCTACCGTATCCAGTCGAACCTGCGCATGATGGACAGCGACCGTGCCGAGTCCGTCCGCTGGGGCAAGAAGGCCATCGCGCTGGCCGAGCGCTTCGGCGAGCGGGAGATCGTGGCGGCAGCCTACAACACGATGGGCGCGGCCCTGATTTGCTACGACCACGCACGGGGGCGCATCCATCTGGAGAAGAGCCTCGCCCTGGCCCGCAAGGCGTCGCTCCCCGAGTGGATCGCGAACGCGTTCGTCAACCTGGGCTCGGCCTGCTGTGACCTCTACCGCTTCGCGGATGCCGACCGCTACCTGACCGAGGGCATTCGCTACGCCGCCGATCGCGACCTGGACTTCAGCCGGCACTACATGCAGGCGTGGCTCGCCCTGACCCGGCTCTGCCAGGGGCGCTGGACCGAGGCGGGCGAGGCCGCGCGCCCGCTCGTGGAGAACCCGCACGTGGCCGCCATCAGCCGCATCATGGCGCTGGTGGCCCTCGGGCGCCTGCGCACTCGCCGGGGCGACCCGGGCGCCGCCGCGGCGCTCGACGAGGCCCTCGAGCTGGCCGAGCGCACCCAGAACCTCCAGCGCATAGGCCCGGTGCGCGCAGCCCGCGCCGAGGCCGCGTGGCTGGCCAACGACCCCGCGCGCGCCCGCGCCGAGGCCCGCGCCGCGTGGGACCTGGCGCGCCACCACCGGCACGCGTGGCACACCGGCGAGCTCGGCTTCTGGCGCCGCCGCGCCGGCGACCGCCTGCCCCTGCCCGCCTACGCCGCGCGCCCCTTCGCACGGCAGGTCGCCGGCGACTGGCGCCGCGCCGCCGCCCTGTGGGAGCGCCTTGGCTGCCCTTACGAGCGGGCCCGCGCCCTGGCCGAGGGCGACGAGCCCGCCCAGCTCGCCGCGCTCGAGATCTTCGACCGCCTCGGCGCCCGGCCGGATCTCGAGCGCCTGCGCCAGCGCCTCCGCGCCGAAGGCGTGCGCCACATCCCGCGAGGCCTCCGCCCGGCCACGCGCGGCAACGCCTACGGCCTCACCGCGCGCGAGGCCGAGATCGCCGCCCTGCTGGCCGGCGCGCTGACCAACGCCCGCATCGGCGCCCGCCTGCACATCTCGCCCAAGACCGTGGACCACCACGTCTCGGCCATCCTGGGCAAGCTCGGAGTCGCCTCCCGCGAGGAAGCCGGCCGAGTGGCCGCGCAGCACGGGCTGGTCCCCGACCCCGCCCGCGAAGACTAGCGAGCATCCACCGCTTCGGCCTCGCCCTGCATGTCTGGGCGTGGAAACATAACCCGCACGGGATGTTCGTGGACTGGAACCCCGAGGTGTCGTGTGCGGAGCACACGGCGGGCACCGCGACCCAATCGTCGGCCGCGCACGGGGCGCGTCACCAGCCGAGAGCCGCGGGCAAGGCCGGCCTGGGCGCTACGAGAGGAGTGCGGCGCAGCCGAGGTCCTCGAACGCGGCGAGGACGCGATGCAGATGGGGCCACCAGATACTCGGGTGGAGCCCGTAAGACTGCTGCCACACCGGTGTCGACAGGAGCCCGACGACCGAGAGCCGATAGTCTTCCCACAGCCGATCGAGGCCGTAGCCGGTGACGCCGTGGGCAAGGAGGCCGGCATGGTAGCGATCGATGAGCCGCGCCTCCAGCCGCGCGCGGCGCTCCGGATACCAGTGCACGGCCATCATATAGGCCAGGTCGGAGGCGCCGCGCCCGATGCGCCAGCCATCCCAGTCGATGAGGCGGATGCCGGACCCGGCCCCGTCACGGGGATAGAGGAGGTTCCACACGTGGGCGTCGCCGTGGGCGAGCGTGTGGGCCGCGTAGAGACGCCCGGGCGTGTACAGACGCCCCCACGCGTCGACCACGCGCGCGTAGACCGCGCGGGCCTCCGACCAGAGGCGGTCGCCGAGTGCCTCCGCGAAGCGCTCGTACCGTCCACGATACTCCGCGCTAATCTTCGCCAGCGCCGCCTCGTCGAGGAACGTGCCCACCTCTCGACCGAGGCGCGGGTGGCGCCACCAGAACGCGTGGAAGATCGCCCACGTGTCCACGATCCGCTCGCACGCCTCGACGCTCGGGGGAATCGGCCACTCCGTGAGGATCGTGTGCGTCTCGGATAGGTCCTCCAGCAGAAGGTGGAAGCGCCCCGACGAGTATTCCGCGTCGTAGCAGCGCGGCAGCAGGCCGCCCGGCATGAGCGGCGCGGCCTGGTTGTAGGAGGCGACCTCGCGCTCGCCGACCGACCGGAGGCTGGCATCGAGCCCGGCCCGCGTGGCCCTCAAGAGCAAGCGGGTCGGGGCCTCGCTCGGCGCGTCGCAAGAGTATTCCACGCGCAAGGGCACGATCGTGGACAGGATCGTCGTGCGGCGCTCTCCGGCGTGAACCGCGATGACACGCCCGGACGGGAGCACGTCGCGCAGGCGCTCGCTGAGCTGATCGGGGACGAGGTCCTCCGGTCCGGTGACAACCACGGTAGGCAGAAGTATAGCGCCTGCTCCGAGGTGCACCACCCACGCGGGCGGCAGTCTTGACCGCGAGCCCATGGCGGCGCAGGATGGCTCGGGGTCAGAGGGCGATCGCGGTGCCGACGCTCGCGTTCGCGCCGGTGAAACGGGCGGTCCCAGGCACGGAGGAGTCCGACGATGACTGAAGCGGTGACGCAGCTGGAAATCGACCAGCGGGTGTTCGATCTTTACGACGAGTACTGCCACGGTCACATCGACCGCCGGGAGTTCCTGCTGCGGGCCAGCATCCTGGTGGCCGGCGGCCTGGCGATGGCGCAGGCACTGCTGCCGCGCTACGCACAGGCGCAGACCATCTCCTTCACCGACGCGCGGATCAAGGCGCAGTACGTGACCTACCCGTCGCCCGGTGGCAATTCGGGACAGATGCGAGGTTACCTGGTGCAGCCCGCGGGGCAGGGGCCGTTCCCGGCGGTACTGGTGATCCATGAGAACCGCGGACTCAATCCCCCTTCAGGAAAAACCTGGCCTGATGATCCGCCGCATCGAGAAACTGGAGACCACAGATGGCAAACGCCAGCATGGGCACGGGACTTCAGCTTCGTTCAACGGTGAAGAAGGACGGCATCCTCGAGCTATCCCTCGTCAGCGTTGCCACCCCTGAGCCAAAACCGGAGGAGGTGATCGTCCGCATCGACGCCTCCCCGATCAACCCCTCCGACCAAGGACTGCTTTTCGCCGGAGCCGACATGAGCACCGCCCAGCTCAACCGCACCTTTGGCATGGCCTGGGGTATCGGCGGCTGGCTGCTCACCGCTTTCCTACAGAAAATCGGATTCGAGGCCGCCCAGAAGCTGCGAGAACGGGTCGCGGCCGAGATCAAGACCACGTTCGCGAGCACGTACACGAAGGCAGTCTCTCTCGCCGGGGCCCTGCAGCTCGAGGAGATCGCCGTCTATGGCGAGCAGGCCACGGGCGAGAAGTATCTGATCAACCCGAACAAAGAGCTGAACCGGCGGCCCGCCGCCCGCGCGACCGGAACGTGAACCACAACGTGCGCTTCTGCTTGCCCGCCACGTTGGAGTTGATGCCCATCATCCAGGCGTCGACCTGGGTGGGCGCGTCGCGGCAGTGCGCTGCGCAGGAGTCAGGTGCCCAAGAAGCCGGTCGAACAGCTGTAAGTAGTCCGCGGCGATCCGCTCCACCCTATACCGTTCCAGGACGTGGTGCCTCGCGTTCGTGCCAACCCGCTGCCGAAGTGACGGGTCCGTCACCAGGGCGCGCAGGCACGCGTGCCACTCGCGATCCTCGTATGCGAAGAATCCCGTCCTTCCGTGGGCGATGACGTGCCGGTCCGCCTCCGACGGCGTGCACACGACGGGGAGGCCGGCGGCCATGTAGCTGATCACCTTCGTCGGCGGCTTGCGTTGCTGGAACGGGTCGTCGAGCGGCTTGATCACCACGCCCACATCGGACGTGACGAGCACACGCTCCCAGCGGTGGACCTTCCATTCGGTGTACTGGATCGGGCCCTCGTCGCGGGCCGGCCCGCTCGTGTCGTACACGAGCCGGATGTCGAGGCCGGTTTCCTCACGGAGCCGCCCGATGATGGGGTGGAGCCGTTGCATCGGCGTGAGGTTCTCCGGAAACCCTTGCCAGACCAGCCGGATCGGACCCCCGTGAGCGTAAGAGGTCCGGTGCCGGCGATTGAGCACTGGCCGGGCGATCTCCACCTGCGGGATCCCGAGGTCCTCGAAGTCTTGTCGCTGCAGCGGGCTCGCCAGGATCAGGGCGTCCATCGACCGGAGGAACGGCTTGTAGTGCCGCTCGAGCGCGTGGTGGTCCTCGTAGATGTCGCGGCGCCCGCTCGTGGTCTGGACGACCCGGATGTCCGCGGTGTCGTAGACGAGCCGTGTGGGCCGCTCGCGCAGGCGGTGCACGACCTCCGGGCTGAGGGACTCGAAGTGCCTGACGATGACGACGACGTCGAACCGCGAGAGATCCTCGCCGGGGAAGATGTCGCCAACGTAGCGCGAGGATGACCGGTTGATCGCGTCTACGATCGGATCGATGTGCCACTTGCGCATGCCGAGCGTGTTCTCGCCGACCAGAATCGGCCCGAAGCCGACCTTGATCCGCCTGGACAGGGCGTTCCGGAGACGCAGCCGGTAGTACCATCCGCGCCTGACGAGCCCGCGCTCGTACACCCACGGGCGGAGCCGCATCGGCCACTCGCGGTCGGCTAGGCACTCCCAGGCCCGGCGCCCAAGCCGAAACGGCTCGAACGCGCGCATCAGAGATCTCCTCCCCGCACCAGGGCGGCCACGCTCGCGAACTGGGCCGAGACGGACTGCTGGGTGGGCCGCTTGGAGCCATCGCGGAGAGCCGGACGGGCTCTTCTGCTATCCTGGCCGGGAGTATGCGACCCGGGAGGAACGACATGATCCTGCCTCGGGGGGTGACGGTTCGTCCGCTGGAGCCTCACCATGACCGGCGCGGATGGCTGGTCGAGGCGTTTCGAGAGTCTTGGGCGCCGGGGGTTGAAGGGGCGCAGGTGAATATCACGTGGTCGCGGGCCGGAACACTTCGTGGCAGTCATGTGCATGGGATGCACACCGACTATTTCGTCTTGGCCTCGGGGCGTACCACTGTGGGAATCCGGGACGTGCGGAAGCGATCGGCCACCTTTGGGATGACCGCGCTCGTGGAGCTGTCCAGCGAATCCCCGTCGGCAATGACGGTCCCTCCCGGCGTCCTTCATGGACTCTACTTTCCGGTCGACTCGATCCTGCTCACGGTGGAGAGCCGGGTTTACGATCCGCTCGAAGAAGTCCAGTGCCGGTGGGACGACCCGGAGCTGGCCATCCCCTGGGCCTTCTCTTCCCCCATCCTTTCGGATGCCGGTCTGGGCGCAGTCGTATCGAAAGATGATGGCAGCGATCGAGCCCTGGCAGAGCGTGTATTCCATCTGAGCGGGGCCACCGCGCCCGGCGCTCCTACCGGAACGTGAACCCCACGTAGCCGAGGGCGGCGACCTCAACGCACTTCTCCCGATACTTCGGGGCGCCGCCCGCGTAGACGATGAACGTGCGCTTCTGCTTGCCCGCCACGTTGGAGTTGATGCCCATCATCCAGGAATCGACCTGGGTGAAGAGCATGCGCCGTCCGGTATCGTGCACGTGCTGGGTCCAGTCCCGCTCCGCCTCGGCGGTGGCCTCGACGCGCGCGTGGCCCTGCTCGCGCATGTGCCCGATCAGCGCGGTCACCCAGCCCACGTTCTGCTCGATGCAGCGCGGGATGTTGCAGAACGTCGCGGCGTTGTGCGGCCCGACCAGCGTGAAGAGATTGGGAAAGCCCTCGATCTGCAGGCCGAGGTAGGTGCGCGGCCCGTCCG
>Ga0187892_10001095_pt1 | contig 65195 bp, 56 predicted proteins | sample MA1701073metaG_FD_139345 | JGI IMG/M metagenome (GOLD analysis project Ga0187892, IMG submission 139345) | Bio-ooze microbial communities from a basaltic lava cave in the Kipuka Kanohina Cave System on the Island of Hawaii, USA - MA170107-3 metaG ... | reverse complement strand
CACGCGTTGCGCATTGGCCTGTTGCCCGCCGGGATTGCCGCTGGGGGCCGGACTCCCGCGCTCGATCAGGATCGGGTTCAGGCTGCTGGGCGCGTAGTGGCGCAGCCCGTCGTAGTCGAAGCGCAGCGTCGCGCGCAACAGGCCGAGCCGCGGCACCTCGTGGGCCGGCACGGGCGCGATGTGCAGCCGCGCGCTCGGCGCGATGCCTTGCAGCAACTCGGGGGCCTTGAGCAAGGGCGGCAGAGGCAGGCCCGCGAGGCGGCGCAGCAGCGTGGTTTCGTGCAGGGCAAAGGCCGACAGCGGGATGGGCGGGGCCTTGAGCAGCAGCGACAGATGCTCAGAGGACACCCCTGGTGCTTCGAGCGGGCCGCACAGCCCGGCATCGGCATCGAGGTACAGCGGTGGCGTGTTGCCGAACCAGTCCGCGTCGCTGCTGGCCTCGCCATCCGTGCCGGCCAGCCTCGGCCTCAGGGCCCACATCGGCTCCGGCGCCGTGGGCGAGGTGACCTCGTTCCACTTCCAGGCCAGGGTCCGCGCCGGCCCCCAAGTCACGGGCCGGTCCAGCACGCGTTCGTCGGAGATCGAGAACAGGCGGCCCGTGGCGGCCGCCATTTGCAGGGCCAGCAGGCCGATCTGTCCGGCCAGGACGTACTGCTGGCCGGAATGGTTGTAGCCGTAGGAACGCACCCCCAGGCTTTCGATCAACCGTCCGATTTCGATGTCCTGTGGCGTCGCGCCATGCCCATCGAGGTAACGCGGCTGTTTGACCTTGGCCCATTTGCCGCTGCGCAGCCGCCGCGACAGGCCCGCTCCGAGCTGCAGCACCGGCAGCGCCCCCTGCTGGCCCGGGATCAGCATGTAGACCAGCTGATCGTCATTCCCGGGTCGGAAGTCCTCCTCGTCGTCTGGCGCGTCCTCGGCCAGGTCGTCGCCAAACAGGTCCAGCCACTGGCGCACCTTCTGCTGGGACTGCTGGCGTTCGCGCTCCCGGGCTTCCCGCTCCTGCGCCTCCTGGCGCGCATGCAGTTCGGCCGCGCTCATGGCTGGGGCTTGCGGGGCGACGATGCGGATGCTGGCGGACTTGTACGCGGCCTTGAGCGTCAGCGCGACGCTGTGCTTGCAGTTGCTGCCTACCGGACAGCTGCAGTCGCCGCTGAAGAAGGTGACCCGGCCCTGCGGGTCGGCCTCGACCATCACCGAAACGCTGTAGATCTCACGCCCGCTGCCCAGCACATCGCCGTCGATGTTCCATTCCTGGCTGCTGACGCCGAAAAGATCGTAGTCCAGCACCTGCTGGTTGCGGTAGACCGTCAGGCCTCGCTCGAAGGTGGCCGCGGAGACCTTGGTCGCGAGCGAGCCCGGGTCCAGCAGGAACCGGTTGCCGCTCACGATGTCTTCAGAACGTCGTGGGCCTGCTGGTCGGCGTGGTAGCTGCTGCGCACCATCGCGCCCACGGCGGCGTGGCTGAAGCCCATCTCGTAGGCCTTGGCCTCGAACATCTTGAAGGTGTCGGGGTGCACATAGCGGCGCACCGGCAGGTGGCTCATGCTGGGCGCGAGGTACTGGCCAATGGTCAGCATGTCGATGTCGTGCTCGCGCATGTCGCGCATGACCTGCAGGATTTCCTCGTCGGTCTCGCCCAGGCCGACCATGAGGCCGCTCTTGGTCGGAACGTTCGGGTGCAGGGCCTTGAACTTCTTGAGCAGGTTCAGGCTGAAGGCGTAGTCGCTGCCCGGGCGCGCTTCCCTGTACAGGCGCGGCGCGGTTTCCAGGTTGTGGTTCATCACATCGGGCGGCGCGGCCTTGAGGATTTCGAGCGCGCGGTCGTCGCGGCCGCGGAAGTCGGGCACCAGGATCTCGATTTGCGTCGCGGGCGACAGCTCGCGGATCTTCTGGATGCATTCGACGAAGTGGCCGCTGCCGCCATCGCGCAGGTCGTCGCGGTCGACACTCGTGATCACCACATATTTGAGCTTGAGTTTGGCGATGGTCCTGGCCAGGTTCAGCGGCTCGTCTTTGTCCAGCGGGTCGGGCCGGCCGTGGCCCACGTCGCAGAACGGGCAGCGGCGCGTGCACTTGTCGCCCATGATCATGAAGGTGGCCGTGCCCTTGCCGAAGCACTCGCCGATGTTGGGGCAGGAGGCCTCCTCGCAGACCGTGTGCAGATTGCTCTCGCGCAGGATCTGCTTGATTTCGTAGAAGCGCGTGGTCGGCGAGCCGGCCTTGACGCGGATCCACTCGGGCTTCTTCAGCAGCTCGCCCTGTTCGACCTTGACCGGGATGCGCGAGAGCTTGGCGGCGGCTTTTTGTTTGGCCGAGGCGTCGTAGGTCTCAACGGATTGGACATCTCTGACGACGGGGCGAACGACTTGGGTGCTACTCATGAGGGTTCCGGTGGGGTCAGGGGCTGAGTCCGGCGCTGAGCTGGCGGCCCAGCACGTCGGCGGCTTCATCCCAGGTGGCTGAGACCCCGATTGTAAAAAGGTCCACGGTTTTCAGTCCCGCATAGCCACATGGGTTGATCCGGTAAAAGGGTTCCAGGTCCATTGCCACATTGAATGCGACGCCGTGGTAGGTGCAGTGGCGGCTGACCTTGATGCCCAAGGCTGCGATCTTGCCCAGCCCCTTGAACGGGTCGCCGGGCTCGGCCGGGCCGGTCAGCGCCGCATGGGCAAACGGGTCGTCCAGCCGCACATAAATGCCCGGCGCGCCGGCCACGCGGTGCCCGGTCACACCAAAGTGTGCGAGCGTGCGGATCACGGCCTCCTCGATGCGGTAGACATATTCCTTGACGTAGTAGCCGGCGCGCTGCAGGTCGATCAACGGATAGGCCACGACCTGGCCGGGCCCATGGTAGGTCACCTGGCCGCCGCGGTTGGTCGCCACCACGGGAATCTCGCCCGGGTTCAGGATATGGTCATGTTTGCCCGCCAGCCCTTGTGTGTAGACCGCCGGGTGCTCACAAATCCATAGCGAATCGGGCGTGGCCGCGGTGCGCTGGGCGGTGAAGGCCTGCATGGCGTGGTAGGTGGCCAGGTAGTCGACCCGGCCGAGCTGGCGCAGCAACAGGCTCACGGCGCTACAGCACAACCTTGACCATCGGATGTGTCGACAGCGCGCGGTACAGCTCGTCGAGCTGCTCGCGGCTGGTGGCCGTGATGGTGACGGTGATGCCCAGGTAGTTGCCGGCCTTGCTGTCGCGCAGCTCGATGGTCGAGGCGTCGAAGCCGGGGTCGAACTGCCGGACGATGGCGGTGACGGCGTTCACAAAGCCGTCGGTTTTGGCGCCCATGATCTTGATCGGGAATTTCGAGGGGTAGTCGATCAGCGAGTCCTTGCGGGCGGCGATGGGGGCGGTGGTCATGTTGTGGGCTCCAGCTTGGCGCGCGCCTTGGCCTGTTGGTAGCCGGCGTGCAACTTCCCATAGATAGGGCCGGGTCGGCCGCTTCCAATGGCCTGGCCGTCCAGCGTGGTGATGGCCAGCACTTCCTTGGTGGCCGAGGACAGCAGAAGCTCGTCGGCGTCGAGCACCTCGTCGCGCCGGATGCGGCGCAGCTCGAAACCCAGCCCCAGCTCGCGGCACAGCTCCTCGATCAGTCCGTAGCGTATGCCTTCGAGCACCAGGTGGTCCTTGGGCGGGCCCAGGACCTTGCCGTGCTTGATGACCCAGACGTTGCTGGCGGCGGCTTCGCTCAGGTAGCCGTCGCGAAACATCACGGTTTCCACCGCGCCCACGTCGGCGCTGATCTGGCGCGCCAGCACGGCGCCCAGCAGGCTGGTGCTCTTGATATGGGCCTTTCGCCAGCGGAAGTCGTCGGCCGTCACGCAGGCCACGCCACGGGCGCGCTGTTCGGCGCTGGGCGGCTTCATCAGGCTGCTCATGACGAACACGGTGGGGGTGATGTCCGTGGGCATCACATGGTCACGCAGGGCCACGCCCCGGCTCACCTGGACGTACACCAGTTGATCGATGTTTTCAGCGCCAGTCCCTGCAAATCGGGCGTAGTCCGCTATCAACCTGATGGCAATTTCACGCCACTGCGCATGCGTCATCGGGTTGGCGATGCGCAGTTCGGCAAGCGAGCGGTCCAGCCGCGCCATGTGCTGGGCAAAGCGAAACAGGCAGCCGCCGTAGACCGGCACCACCTCGTAGACGCCGTCGCCGAAGATGAAGCCGCGGTCCATCACGCTGATCTTCGCGTCCTGCAGCGCCGTGAACTCGCCGTTGAGGTAGCAGGGCAGGCGGGGCAGTTCAGAGGGACTCATGGGGTCGATTGTCTCGCGGATGCGAGGTGCCGCGCTCGGCGCCTGACATCGCCGCAACCGGGCCCATGTCGGTGTGGCGTCGGGTCCAAACGGATGTGACGGCCCGCCGTTTCGCATTGACCTGCCGGGTCATGGCGGGAGGGGGCGGGTTTCTACGTATAATGAGAGGCTTTGTGAAAGTTTCAGGCCGTAACCTGGGTGTAATTTCTAATGGTGATGATTGCGCCCGATCCCGAAGGCGGCCCAGTCAGGCCTCGCGAGGAAGGCCGCGGGTTTGATGACGAAGTTGGGGACGTCGAGCCCGATTTCAAGCCGTTGACGGCCGATGAGGCGCGTCAGTGGCGGCAGAGGAATCCGCCGCTCTCGCTTTGGCGCGTGGTGGCGGCTCAGGCCGCAGTGGGGCTGTTGGTGGCGCTGGCGGCTTGGGGCCTGAGCGGGCAAGCCAGCGTGGGCTGGTCGGCCGGCTACGGCGCCCTGGCGGTGGTGCTTCCCGCGGCGCTGTTCGCGCGGGGCTTGTCGCGGCGCTCGGCCGCCGCGAACCCGGGTGCCGCGGTGCTCGGGTTCTTTGTATGGGAAATGGTCAAGATCGGCCTGACGGTGGCGATGCTGGTCGCTGCGCCAAGGCTGATATCGCGCCTGAGCTGGCTGGCCCTGCTGGCCGGCCTGGTGGTCACGATGAAGGTGTACTGGCTGGCGATGCTGTTTCGCGCCAAGGCCCCGAAGTCGGGCAAACAGATTTGAAGAATTGAAGAACTGGTGATTTATGTCTGCTGAAAACGCTGGAACCGAAGGGCCGAAGGCTGGTGAATACATCGTCCACCACCTGCAGCATCTGCAAAAAGACTTCTCTTTTCAGAGCGTCAAGCAAAACAGCATTGTGGACTTCAGTCTGTTCAACCTGGATTCCGTGCTTTATTCGCTGATCCTGGGCGTGATCTGCTGCTTCCTGCTGTGGCGTGCGGCCAGCCGGGCCACATCCGGCGTGCCTGGGCGTTTCCAGGCGGCGGTCGAGCTGCTGTCGGAGTTCGTGGAAAACCAGGCCAAGGGCGTGGTGCACAGCGCCGCCAGCCGCAAGCTGGTCTCGCCGCTGGCGCTCACCGTGTTCGTCTGGATTTTCCTGATGAACGCCATGGACATGCTGCCCGTCGACCTGCTGCCGCGGATCTGGGGCTGGATCTACGGCGCCGCCGGCCATGATCCGCATCACGCCTATCTGCGCGTCGTGCCCACGGCCGACCTCTCCACCACGCTGGGCCTGTCGACCAGTGTGCTGCTGCTCTGCGTGTTCTACAACATCAAGATCAAGGGTCTGGGCGGCTGGGGCCACGAGCTGATCTCGGCGCCCTTCGGTGCGCACCCCGCGCTGTGGCCGTTCAACTTCCTGATGCAAATGCTGGAGTTCACCGCCAAGACCATGTCGCACGGCATGCGACTGTTCGGCAACATGTTTGCCGGTGAGCTGGTATTCATGCTGATCGCACTGATGGGTGGCGCGGTCACGCTCTCGGCTACGGGCTTCGGCTTGGTCATTGGCCACGTCGTTGCCGGTACGGCGTGGACTCTGTTCCACATTCTGGTGATCACGCTGCAGGCCTTCATCTTCATGATGCTGACGCTGATCTATGTGGGCCAGGCCCACGAAGCACACTAAGTAACTTTTCTCTTTCTTTTCCTCGTACTTTTTAAGGAGCAATCATGGAAAACATTCTCGGCCTCGTCGCACTGGCTTGTGGTCTGATCGTGGGTCTGGGCGCTATCGGCGCCTCGATCGGTATCGCGCTGATGGGCGGCAAGTTCCTCGAGTCCTCGGCCCGCCAGCCCGAACTCATGAACGAACTCCAGACCAAGATGTTCATTCTGGCCGGTCTGATCGACGCGGCCTTCCTGATCGGCGTGGCCATCGCCCTGCTGTTCGCCTTCGCCAACCCCTTCGTTCTGCGCTGATTCCTGCTGACCTTTCACGACCGAAAGGAATAAAGCCGTGAACATCAACGCAACCCTGTTCCTGCAGGCTGTCGTTTTTGCGATCCTGGTGTGGTTCACGATGAAATTCGTGTGGCCCCCGATCACGAAGGCGCTGGACGAGCGGGCTGAGAAAATCGCCGACGGCCTGGCCGCCGCCGACAGGGCCAAGTCCGAGCTGTCCGCCGCCCACAAGCGCGCGGAAGCCGAGCTGGCCACGTCGCGCAACGACACCGCCGCGCGCCTGGCCGATGCCGAGCGCCGCGCCCAGGCCATCATCGAAGAAGCCAAGGCCCGCGCGACCGAGGAAGGCAGCAAGATCCTCGCGGCCGCCAAGGCCGATGCCGAGCAGCAGACCGTCAAGGCCCGTGAAGCCCTGCGCGAGCAGGTCGCCACCCTGGCCGTCAAGGGCGCCGAGCAGATTCTCCGCAAGGAGGTCAACGCCGGTGTCCACGCGGAACTGCTGAACCGTCTGAAGACCGAGCTGTAAGAGCTGACCATGGCTGAACTTGCAACCATAGCCCGTCCCTACGCCGAGGCGCTGTTCAAGGCCTCGTCGTCTGACCTCAACGGCACCGCTGCCTGGGTCGACGAGTTCGCTGCCATCGCGGGCACGCCCGAGCTGCAGCAGTTCGCCGACAACCCCAAGGTGACGGCGGATCAGGTGTTCGGCCTGATCGCGGGCGTTGCCAAGTCGGCACTGCCCGATGCGGCAAAAAACTTCCTGCGCACCGTGATCGACAACGGTCGCCTCAATGCCCTGCCGGAAATCGCCCTGCAATTCCGCGCCCTGAAGAATGCCAGCAGCGGCTCTTCGGATGCCGTGGTCTACAGCGCGTTCCCGATGGATGCCGCGGCCCTGGCCGATGTGGCCGCGACGCTGGAGCGGCGCTTCGGCCGCAAGCTCAATGTCAGCGTCGAGCTGGAGCCGGCGCTGATCGGCGGCATTCGCGTCGTGGTCGGCGACGAGGTGCTGGACACCTCGGTCAAGGCCCGCCTGGAACACATGAAAGCGGCGCTGACGGCATGAAGATGCCGGCGGTCATCCTGAGCCTGAGCGAAGGATCCCGGCTTTCGTGTTATTGGAGATTCTTCGCTTCGCTCTGAACGACAGGGTGAAGCGAATCAATTTAATGAAAGGAATGGGTCATGCAACTCAATCCCGCAGAAATTTCTGAACTGATCAAGAGCCGCATCGAAGGCCTGGCCGCCAGCGCCGACATCCGCAACCAGGGCACCGTGGTCTCGGTGGCCGACGGCATCTGCCGCATCCACGGCCTGTCCGACGTGATGCAGGGCGAAATGCTGGAATTCCCGGCTACCGCCGACGGCACACCGACCTTCGGCCTGGCGCTGAACCTCGAGCGCGACTCGGTGGGCTCGGTGATTCTGGGCGAATACGAACACATCTCCGAAGGCGACACGGTCAAGTGCACCGGCCGCATCCTGGAAGTGCCGGTCGGCCCCGAGCTGATCGGCCGCGTGGTCAACGCGCTGGGCCAGCCGATCGACGGCAAGGGCCCGATCAACGCCAAGATGACCGACGTGATCGAAAAAGTGGCGCCGGGCGTGATCGCGCGCCAGTCGGTGAGCCAGCCGATGCAGACCGGCCTGAAGTCCATCGACTCGATGGTGCCCGTCGGCCGCGGTCAGCGCGAACTGATCATCGGTGACCGCCAGACCGGCAAGACGGCCGTGGCGATCGACGCGATCATCAACCAGAAGGGTCAGAACATGACCTGCGTTTACGTCGCGATCGGCCAGAAGGCCTCGTCGATCAAGAACGTGGTGCGCTCGCTGGAGCAGGCTGGTGCGATGGACTACACCATCGTCGTCGCCGCCTCCGCGTCTGAATCCGCCGCCATGCAGTATGTGAGCGCCTATTCCGGATGCACCATGGGCGAGTACTTCCGCGACCGCGGCCAGGACGCGCTGATTGTGTACGACGACCTGTCCAAGCAGGCCGTGGCCTACCGCCAGGTCTCGCTGCTGCTGCGCCGCCCGCCGGGCCGCGAAGCCTACCCCGGCGACGTGTTCTATCTGCACAGCCGTCTGCTCGAGCGTGCCGCCCGTGTCAACGCCGACTATGTCGAAGCCTTCACCAAGGGCGAGGTCAAGGGCAAGACCGGCTCGCTGACCGCCCTGCCCATCATCGAAACGCAGGCCGGCGACGTGTCGGCTTTCGTGCCGACCAACGTGATCTCGATCACCGACGGCCAGATCTTCCTGGAAACCGCGCTGTTCAATGCCGGCATCCGCCCCGCCATCAACGCCGGTATCTCCGTGTCGCGCGTCGGTGGCGCCGCCCAGACCAAGCTCGTGAAAAACCTGTCAGGTGGTATCCGTACCGACCTGGCGCAGTACCGCGAGCTGGCCGCGTTCGCGCAGTTCGCTTCCGACCTGGACGAAGCGACCCGCAAGCAGCTCGACCGCGGCGCCCGCGTGACCGAGCTGCTCAAGCAGGCCCAGTACAGCCCGCTGTCGATCTCGCTGATGGCGGCCTCGCAGTTCGCCGTGAACAAGGGCTTCCTCGACGACCTGGACGTCAAGAAAGTGCTGCCGTTTGAGCACGGCCTGCATGTCTACCTGAAGGACAAGCACGCTGCGCTGCTGGCCAAGCTGGAAGCCGACAAGGCCATGGACAAGGACGCCGAAGCCGAAATGAGCGCTGCCATTGGCGCGTTCAAGAAGTCGTTTGCTTGATTCCGACCTGACAACGCAAGGAGCCTATCGTGGCAGCAGGTAAGGAAATACGCGGCAAGATCAAATCGGTGGAGAACACCAAGAAGATCACCAAGGCCATGGAAATGGTGGCCGCCTCCAAAATGCGCAAGGCGCAGGACCGGATGCGCCACGCTCGTCCGTACGGCGAAAAGGTCCGCAACATCGCCGCCAACCTCGGCCTGGCCAACCCGGAATACGTCCACCCCTTCATGAGGATCAACGAGGCGAAGTCCGCTGGCGTGATCGTCGTGACGACCGACAAGGGCCTGTGCGGCGGCATGAACACCAACGTGCTGCGCGGCGTGGTCAACAAGCTGCGCGAGCTGCAGGCCGCCGGCGTGTCCACGCAGGCTGTTGCGATCGGCAACAAGGGGCTGGGTTTCCTGAATCGCGTGGGCGCCAAGGTCGTGTCCCACGCAACCCAGCTGGGCGACACGCCGCACCTGGACAAGCTGATCGGCCCGGTCAAGGTCTTGCTGGACGCCTATGCCCAGGGTGAGCTGAGCGCGGTGTACCTGAGCTACACCAAGTTCATCAACACCATGAAGCAGGAGCCTGTGGTCGAGCAGCTGCTGCCGCTGTCGCAGGAAAAGCTGGAGGCCGAAGCCCGCGCCAAAGGCGGCCAGCACAGCTGGGACTACATCTACGAGCCGGACGCCCAGTCCGTGATCGACGACCTGTTGGTGCGCTACGTCGAGGCACTGGTGTATCAGGCCGTGGCCGAGAACATGGCGTCCGAGCAGTCGGCCCGCATGGTGGCCATGAAGGCCGCGACCGACAACGCCGGCAATGTGATTGCCGAGCTCAAGCTGGTCTACAACAAGACGCGTCAGGCGGCGATCACGAAAGAGCTTTCGGAAATCGTGGCGGGTGCTGCTGCGGTTTAACAGGATTCAAATTTTTGGAGCAAAAAATGGCTCAAGTTCAAGGAAAAATCGTTCAGTGTATTGGCGCCGTGGTGGACGTGGAGTTCCCGCGCGACCAGATGCCCAAGGTTTATGACGCTCTGAAAATGGATGGCTCGGCCCTGACGCTGGAAGTGCAGCAGCAGCTCGGCGACGGCATCGTGCGCACGATTGCGCTGGGTTCGTCCGACGGCCTGCGCCGCGGCAACATGGTCTACAACACGGACAACCCGATCACGGTGCCGGTGGGCAAGGCCACGCTGGGCCGCATCATGGACGTGCTGGGCAACCCGATCGACGAGCGCGGTCCGGTCAGCTCGGAGCTGACGGCTTCGATCCACCGCAAGGCCCCGGCCTATGACGAACTGTCGCCCTCGCAGGAACTGCTGGAAACCGGCATCAAGGTGATCGACCTGGTGTGCCCGTTCGCCAAGGGCGGCAAGGTCGGCCTGTTCGGCGGCGCCGGAGTGGGCAAGACCGTGAACATGATGGAGCTCATCAACAACATCGCCAAGGCGCACTCGGGCCTGTCCGTGTTTGCCGGCGTGGGTGAGCGCACCCGCGAGGGCAACGACTTCTACCACGAGATGGCCGAATCCGGCGTCGTGCAGCTGGAGAACCTGTCCGAATCCAAGGTCGCCATGGTCTACGGCCAGATGAACGAGCCCCCGGGCAACCGTCTGCGCGTGGCCCTGACCGGCCTGACCATCGCCGAATCGTTCCGCGACGAGGGCCGCGACGTGCTGTTCTTCGTCGACAACATCTACCGCTACACGCTGGCCGGTACGGAAGTGTCGGCCCTGCTGGGCCGCATGCCCTCCGCCGTGGGCTACCAGCCGACGCTGGCCGAGGAAATGGGCCGCCTGCAGGAGCGCATCACCTCGACCAAGGTCGGCTCGATCACCTCGATCCAGGCCGTCTACGTGCCGGCCGATGACTTGACCGACCCCTCGCCCGCCACCACCTTCGCCCACCTGGACTCCACCGTGGTGCTGTCGCGCGACATCGCCGCGCTCGGTATCTACCCCGCCGTGGATCCGCTGGACTCCACGAGCCGCCAGCTCGACCCGCTGGTCGTCGGTGAAGAGCACTATCTGACGGCCCGCGCCGTGCAGGGCACGCTGCAGCGCTACAAGGAACTGCGCGACATCATCGCGATTCTGGGCATGGACGAACTGGCGCCCGAAGACAAGCTGGCCGTGGCCCGCGCCCGCAAGATCCAGCGTTTCCTGAGCCAGCCCTTCCACGTGGCCGAAGTGTTCACGGGTTCGCCCGGCAAGTACGTGCCGCTGAGCGAGACCATCCGCGGCTTCAAGATGATCACCAACGGCGAGTGCGACCACCTGCCCGAGCAGGCCTTCTACATGGTCGGCACGATCGACGAAGCGTTTGAGAAGGCCAAGAAGGTCTGATGGTTGAGTGTTGAGCGTTGAGAGTTCAGCGTGAATTCATTCGCTCAACACTGAACGCCGAACGCTCAACCCAGGAATTCCCATGAACACCATTCACGTCGACGTAGTCAGTGCCGAAGAGTCCATCTTCTCGGGCGAGGCCAGGTTTGTGGCCCTGCCCGGCGAAGCCGGCGAGCTGGGCATCTACCCGCGCCACACGCCGCTGATCACGCGCATCAAGCCGGGCACGGTGCGCATCGAGAAGGCCAACGGCGGCGAAGAGTTCGTCTTCGTGGCCGGCGGCATTCTGGAGGTGCAGCCCAACCGTGTGACCGTGTTGTCCGATACCGCCATCCGTGGCAAGGATCTGGACGAAGAGAAAGCCAATCGGGCCAAGGCCGCGGCCGAAGAGGCTGTGAAAAACGCCAAGAGCGAGTTCGATCTGGCGAAGGCCCAGTCCGAGCTGACCGTGATGGCCGCCCAGATTGCCGCGCTGCGCAAATACCGCCAAAAGAAATAGGAGCCAGGGCGGATCGACCCCTGGCCTCTGACAAGCCCCTGTTCACAAGACAGGGGCTTTTTTTATGTGCGCCCAGCATGGGCCCAGTCGCGGGGCAGGCTGGCTGCCCTGTCGCGATCCATGGCCCTGGCCGCGTGGTCGGTAACAAAGTGCATGGGGCCACCAGCTGATGTTTCTGTAGGCGTTTCGCCTACATGCCCCGATCGACTGGCTTGGGGGGCGAAAATGGCATCAAGCCCGCTAGAAATGGGTATTGTGCGCTATAAATTCAATAGCGTATCAGGTCTGACATTTGATCACGCGCCCTTACATCGTCACGGGCGCTGCTCCGGTATGGTTGACACCTAAGAAAAATCATTGCTCCAAGAGGGCTGTCGATGGTTCGGGATGAGGCTCTTGTCCCGTGGCTGTCGCAGGCGCAGGAAGCGGCAATCTGGGTTCAGACGCATGGCGGCTGCCCTGGTGGCCGCAGCGCTCACCGGCGTTGTGCCCGCAGGGCGTGACGGTGGCGTGTTCCCCCCTCGGACGAAATGAAAGCTTGGCCCTGCACGGCTGCCCGCTGCCGACGCCTGGGCTTTTCTCTAAGCCTCGTTTTCAAACTTAGGAGTTGCCATGGAATCCGCACGTCTCACTGTTTTTTTTCGTTTGCACAACGCCGCTGGCCAGCGCAAGGTCGTGCAAAACCTCAGGGAAGTCGCGATCCATGCCGCCAACGACGAGCGCTACTCGACTGCAGCCAGCAGTGCGGTGATCCGGGGCTCGACCGCCGTGTCGACCCGTTCTTTCCCGGCCTGCGCCAGGAAGGGCTGCACTTCTTCGACCTTGCCAACGTCGGCCGCCCTGAGGCACTGACCGGACTTGCTGCTCAATGGCCGCGGCTTTTGCGACGGCCTTGAGCGGGCCACGGTCGATAGCAACACGAGCTGTGGGCGACGCCATGGGGCTTCGCCTGAAGGTGGCTGCGCAAGCTCGCGACAGCGGGGCACGCCACGGCATTGCCCCAGCGCCGGACAGCCAGCCCAGCTTCAACATCTGACTCCGATTCAAGGATAGTAAACATGGAACAAGTTCATTCCCGTCCGCCTGAAGGCCGAACAACGCCTTCCCGCGCGATCTCGCGCACCGACCTCCCGACCGTGGTCCTGCACTGGGCCCTGGTGGTGACGCTGGTGATCAGCGTCTCCAGCGGCCTGCGCATCGCCGCCGACGATGGTGCGCCGGCCTGGCGTACCTGGCTCGAACCCCTGCTGATGCAAGGGCAGGTCTCGCAGTGGCATGTGCTGAGTGCGGTGGCCTTCGTCGCCATCGTGGCCGGCTACCTGCTCTTTTTGCGCCGCAGCGACCAGACCTCGCGCCTGGCGGTCTACAGCGCTGCGCTAAAGGCCTCGGACCGCCGCGCGCGCTGGTCGGCGCGCAACCGCCTGCTCTACTGGGTCGGCCTGGCCTTGCTGGCGGTGCTCGCGGTCACAGGCGTGTTGATGTACTTCCTGCCTGCGCTGCTGCCCAACCGCCTGCTCAGCACCATCCATCAGGGCGCGACCTGGGGCCTGCTGCTCTATGTGCTGGCCCATGTGATCGGCCAGCTGGGGCTCGGCGGCTGGCGCCAGCTGCTCAAGATCGTCAACCCGCGCTGGGCCTACGCCGGTGCCGCGGCGCTGGCGCTGGCCGGGGCAGGCGCGTTGGCGCTGGCCACCGGTGCGCTCGACGCCCTGGCGATCGGCGACCTGCATATGGCGCGCATCGCCGGCGCCAAAGGGGCTGAAGGCATGCCGAGCGAGGACCAATGGCAGCTGGCCAAGCCCATGCCCGTTCACACCACGAACGGCGCGAACTTCCCCGGCGGCGAAGTGACGGTGACGGTGCGCGCGCTGCACGACGGCCAACACGCCTATTTCCAGTACGAATGGGCCGACTCGACGCACAGCCGCAAGCATCTGCCGCTGGTCAAGACCGAGCAGGGCTGGAAGATGCTCAACGACAACTACTGGGCCAACAACGAGACCCAGTTTTACGAGGACAAGTTCGCCGTACTGCTGGCCAACAGCTCGGCGATCGCGGGCGGCGCCTCCCACCTGGGCCCCAACCCGCTGCCGGGCAAGCCCCAGCCCGCGAACGGCCGCGGCATGCATTTCACGACCGACGGCAGCCTGGCCGACATGTGGCATTGGAAGGCCAACCGCACCGGCATGCTGCGCCAGGTCGATGACAACTTCTTCGGCCCGCCGCTGAAGCCCGAAGATGGCAAGCGCTACACCGGCGGCTACGGCCAGGACAAGAAGAGCGCCGGCGGCTACGACAGCAACTGGAAGCGCGTGGACAAGACCGACTTCGTCACGCCCAAGCAGCTGCCCAAGGACTGGGACGCGCTGCGCAAGCGCATGGGGCCCATCAGCCTGGATCCCAACGTCAGTGACCAAGGCGTGTTCCACATGTGGACCGAGGAGACCGAGGCCTACAGCAAGGAACTCGACGACGCGATTCCGGTCGGCACCGTGCTGCCGTCGGTCTTGCACAGCAAACCTTTCGAGGGCGACCGCGGCGACGTCAGCGCGAATGGCGTCTGGCGCGACGGTCGCTGGCGCCTGGAGGTCCGGCGCGAGCTCGAGGCTCACTCGCCAACGGACATCCAGATCAAGAACGGTGTCTACATGTGGGTCGCGGCCTTCAACCATGCCCAGACCCAGCACACGCGCCATATGCGGCCGCTGCGCATCGTGCTCGACTGAACGCCGTCAGCAGCAGCCATGTCCGGATTCGTCATTCAACATTGAGCCCACCAAGGAACAGCCATGTCCAAACTCATCATTCAACAATGGCCCCAGGAGATCAGCCTGGGGCGCGGCCAGAAGATTCTCGATGCCGGGCTGGCGGCCGGTGCACCGATGCCCTTTAGCTGCATGAGCGGCGAGTGCGGCGCCTGCAAGTGCCGCCTGGTTTCGGGTCAGGTCGAGCATGGCCCGCACAGCCCCGACGCCTTGTCGGCGCACGAGCGCGCCAGCGGCATGATCCTGGCCTGCTGTTCGCGCGCCGCCAGCCAGGAGGTGGTGCTGAGCCTGCATGGGGCCGCGTCGCAGCGGCCCGCGCCGCAGCGCCATGCGGTGCGTGTTGTCGGGCGTGAAGCGGCCAACCACGACGTGATCCGGCTGCGCCTGGCCTTTGCGGCAGCGGCGCCGACGTTCAGCGCCGGGCAGTTTTCGCGGCTCAGCTTTGCCGGGCTGCCGCCGCGCAGCTACTCGATGGCAAACCTGCCCGGCGACGACACCTGGGAATTCCACATCCGGCATGTGCCCGGCGGCAAGGTCAGCGGCCATGTTTTCCAGCAGATTCAGGTCGGTGACGAGGTGAGCCTGGACGGCCCCCACGGCTTGGCAAGCTGGGAGCAGGTCACGCCCGCGCCGCTGCTGCTCGTCGCAGGCGGTACCGGGCTGGCCCCGGTCCTGTCGATCCTGCGCGCCGCGCTGGCGGCTGGCCAGAGCGTCGAGGCGCTCTACCATGGCGTGCGCTCGGGCGCCGACCTGTATGACCACGACCTGCTCGTGAGTCTGGCGCAGGACCATGGCTTTCGCTTGGTGCCCGTGCTCTCGGACCCCGGCGCCGAGCACCAGGGCGCGAGAACCGGCTTCGTGCACCGGGCCCTGGGCCAGGACTTCGCATCGCTGCAGGGCTACCGACTCTTCGTGGCCGGTCCGCCGCCCATGGTCGACGCGGTGAAGACCCTGGCCCTGGCCCGAGGTGCCGCCCCCGACCAGGTACAGGCCGATGCCTTCCATGCTGCCGAATCCGCTGCGAATGCCGACACTTTCGATGCCGGCGGATCCGCCACGGGCGCCGCGAACGCGACGCCGGCGCGGCTGTGGGATCGGTTACGAAAGGCGCTGAAGCGTGTCGCGTAAGGCCGGGCGGCGGCGACCGCCGGCGCTCTTGCGCCGGTCGCTGTGGCAGCGCGAACGGTAACAAAGCGCATCGGTCCACAAGCTGATGTTTCCGCCCGCGTTTGGTTATGTTCCATAATTCGCCCGCTTTGTGGGGAAATATAGGTGGTTTCCCTGGTGGGGTATACGTGATGCGCTATGAATTAAATAGCACTCCGGGCTTGACATTTCTTCACGCTCTCTCACAGCATCCAACGCTGCCCGTCGGTATTCTTGAGGCCTAGAAAATCATTACTCCAACGGGGCCATGGATGCTGGTTCGGGATGAGGTCCTCGTCCGCCAGCTATCCCATGCAGAGGACGCCACAGTTTTGGCTCAGATGCATGGTCTCGGTTCTCGCGGCAGCAACGGTCATCGGTGTTCTGTTCTCAGGGTGTGACGGTGACGCGTTCCCGATTGGATGAAATGAAAACTCGGTCCCCCACGGCTGCGCGCAGCCGAGGGCAGGGCTTTTCCGACGATTTGAACGTCGTTGTCAAACTCAGGAGTTCCCATGGAATTAACCCGTTTAGCCATTGTCTACATCCACCTCATCGCCTGCTGCGTGGCCGTTGGATTGGTGTTGACCAGCGACATTGCCATGGTCAAGCAACTGCTCAAGGGCGACCCGTCCGAGCCACTCGACAAGAACCATATGTCCGACCTGCAGAAGACGGTGTCGACTGCGCTTGCCGTGCTGTGGGTGACAGGCTTGGCCGTCATCGCACTTGATGCCTCTATCAAGGGCTGGGAGTACTTCGCCAACCCCAAAATCCAGGCCAAGATCGGCCTCGTGACCCTGCTGACGGTCAACGGCGTGCTGCTGCACAAGGCCGTCCTGCCGCTGATGGAGAAGGCCGGCTCCCTGCTCAAGCTAACCCTGAGCCAGCGCATGCTGGCGCTGTTTGCGGGCGCCGTCTCGGGCGTGACCTGGTTCTACGCCGCGTTCATGGGTGTTGGCCGTCCGTTGGCCTGGAAGTACTCGCTGGTGGAACTGCTGGGCGCCTATCCGGTGCTCATCGTGGGCGGCTTTGCCGGCATGCTGGCTCTCACGGCCTGGGCCAAGTACAAGGCCGGCGACAGCCAGCGCGAACTTTTTCACGCCAGCCTGGTGACCGCCCGCTGATGCCTGCCGCAGACCGCTCCACGGCTTGATGCCGTAGCCATCGGTTGCGACGCCGCATCCCCTGACGGGGTTGCGGCGTCGGTGCTTTTGCGCCGCGCCCTACAATCGCCGCCATGCGGTTCGGCAAATCACAACCCGGGGACGAGGCGCGCGACAAGGCGGCCCGGCTGCTGGTCACGCCTTCGGCTCTCGTGGAGCTGAGCCTGGCCGACGCGCGCGAAGTCGTGAACTTCATGCAGCCGCTCAAGGTGCCCGCGGGCACGGTCTTCATCCATGAAGGCGAGGTCGTGCACACCGATTACATGATGCTGGTGCTCGACGGCGAGGTCACGGTCGAGCACGAGCAGACCGCGGCCAACGACTCCCTGGTGATGTCGGTCATGGGGCCGGGCAGCCTGATCGGCGAAATGGGCCTGCTCGATGGCGCGCCGCGCTCCGCGACCTGTTCCGCTGCGACCGACCTGGCCGTGGCCATGCTGTCGCGCGAGGCCCTGCAATTGCTGATCCAGGATCGTCCCGGCGTGGCGGCCCGCTTTCTGCTCAGCGTGTCCAAGAGCCTGTCGGACCGCCTGCGCGAAACCAATCGCAAGCTCAAGACCCTGACCCAGGTGAGCCGGGCGATGGAGCAGGAGCTGGAGGCCACGCATGCCGTGAACCGCAGGCTGCTGGGCTGAGCGGCGCCGGCGGCGCGTCAGCGCGGCACCGGCCCCGCGAGTGCATGGTCAGAAGCCTCAATCCACGGCAAAATCGGGTCCAAGGCCCTGCGGCCCAGCCCCAGAGATTCCACTCATGCCTCCAACCAAACTCCAGGCCGCCACCGTCGGAGGCTCCGCCGACGATACCGAGGCGGCCTTTTACGAAGCGCTGCAAAACGGTGACATCGACAAGCTCATGGCCTGCTGGGCCGATGAGGACGAGATTGTCTGCGTGCATCCCGGCGGGCCACGCACCGTGGGCGCCGGGTCGATCCGCGCCACTTTCGACGCCATGTTTGCCAACGGCAGCATCCGGGCCTGGCCCGAGAAGGTGCGCAAGGTCGAATCGCTGACCAGCGCCGTGCACAATGTGCTGGAGCGCATCGAGCTCATGACGCCCGAAGGTCCGCGCCAGGCCTATGTGATTGCCACGAACGTCTACCACAAGACGGCGCAGGGCTGGCGCATGGTGGCCCACCATGCAAGCCCGGGGACACCGCGTGAGCTGCAGGAAACCAGCGAGGCGCCCCCGGTGCTTCATTGATGCGTTGGCAGGTGTAATTGTTGTCGTTGGGGTGTAGCGTGCTATGAATTATGTAGCGCCCGCGTGGTTGCCCGGCGGCAACCTGCAGACCATCTGGCCGGCCCTGTGTTCGCGCCGGGTGTTCGGCCCGAACCCGCAGTACCGGCGCGAGCGCTGGAGCACGCCCGACGGCGATTTCATCGATGTGGACTTTGCCCGGACGGCCGGTCATCCGGTGATTCCCGACACCGGGCCGGGCCGGCCCCACCCACTGCTGGTGCTGTTCCATGGCCTGGAGGGATCCTCGCGCAGCCACTATTCGGAAGCCTTTGCCGACTTCGCCCGCGAGCATGGCTGGGCCTACGCGGTGCCGCATTTCCGCGGCTGCAGCGGCGACATCAACCTGGCGCCGCGCGCCTACCACTCGGGCGACTTCGAGGAGGTCGGCTGGATCTTGCAGCGCCTGCGCTCGCAGCATGAGCGGCGCGGCGGCGGTCCCATCATGGCCGTGGGCGTTTCGCTGGGCGGCAATGCGCTGATGCGCTGGGCCGAGGAAATGGGCGAGCAGGCGTGCCAGTGGGTCAGCGCCGTCGCGTCGGTGTCTTCGCCGGTCGATCTGGCCGCCGGCGGTTGGGCCATCAGCCGGGGCTTCAACCGTCTGGTCTATACCCGCATGTTTCTCAACACCATGAAGCCCAAGGCGCTGGCCAAGCTGGCCCAGCACCCGGGCCTGTTCGACCGCGAGGCCCTGCTGGCCGCGCGCGATCTCTACGAGTTCGACAATGTGTTCACCGCGCCCCTGCATGGCTTTCGCAGTACCGAGGACTACTGGACCCGGGCCTCGGCCAAGCCGCAGCTCAGCTGCATCCGCCTGCCGGCGCTGGTGGTCAACGCGCGCAACGACCCCTTTGTGCCGGCCTGGAGCCTGCCGCGCGAAGGCGAGGTGGGCGACTGCGTGACCCTGTGGCAGCCCGAACAGGGCGGCCATGTGGGCTTTCCCGACGGCCGGCTGCCCGGCCATGTGCGGGCCATGCCCGACGCCGTGGGCAGCTGGCTGGCCTCGCAGTGCGGCATCGACAAGCCGGTGGCGGACAGCGCAAGGCAGGTGCACCATGGATGACATCGTGAAGCAGGCCATCGCCAAGTGGCCGAACGTGCCGCACTGCTACGGCTGGCTCGGGCTGGATGCGCGCGGCCAGTGGTACATGCGCGATCAGGCCACGCAGGCCGCCGGCCCGTTTCCCCAGGTCAAGGGATCGCGGCTCGTGCACGACAAGCTGATCGAGTTCATTCACCGCAACTACGAAAACGACCCGCAGGGCCAGTGGTTCTTCCAGAATGGCCCGCAGCGCGTCTACGTGGAGCTGGAGGCCACGCCGCTGGTCTGGCGCGTGAACGCCGATTACTCGATCACGGCCCATACCGGGCGCGCGGCCCGGGCCCAGCGCTGCGTGCTCGACGAGCACGGCCGGGTCTACATCGAGGCCGACCTCGGCTTTGGCCTGGTTCACACCCAGGACGTGGCACTGGCGGCCGAGGCCATCGAGCAGGGCCTGTGGGTGCCGCAGGACATGCCGACCCATGAACTGCCGATGCACTTCGGCTATGTGCGCAGCCCGCAGTTGCTACAAAACATGTAGCGCCTCACGACCGCTGCGTATGGGCTGAAGGTCCACAAGTCGCAAGAGCTCACAAAAAAAGCCGGTCAGCGACCGGCTTTTTCGCATGCGCTGCGAGGGCGCTTATTTCGTGGCGACCGGCGTCGCGGCGGCTGGCTTCGGCTCGGCGAGCTTGCCGCCGGCGGCATTGGCCATGTAGACCACGGCGCGGCCGATTTCCAGGTCTTCGAAGTCGCCGCCGGCCTGCGCGCCCATCGCGCCCTTGCCCTTGAGGGCGGAGTTCAGCAGGGCTTCGTAGCCACTCTTGATACGCGCGGCCCAGGCACCCTTGTCGCCGAGCTTGGGGGCGCCGGCCACGCCCGCGGCATGGCAGGTCGCGCACTGGGCCTTGAACACTTCCTCGCCCGACTTCAGCGCGCGGTTGGCATCGCGAATCTCCACCATGCCGACCTTCTGAATGCGCTCGGCCACCGACTTGTCCACGTTGACGGCGCCGGCAGCCGGCTTGTTGGCCGACGTCACGTAAGACACCAGGCCGATGATGGCAACAACGGGCACCACGAAGGAGAACAACACGGCCACCAGCAGGTGCCGCGGGTTCTTGATCGGACCGGTGTGGGCTTCGTGGGCGCTGTGTTCGTTCATGGCGTGCTCAAAATATCGGGGGCTTTGAAATCAACCTTCAATTATAGCTGGCGGCCTTGGCCCGCCGCTCAGCGACTCACCGGGCGCGCGGCGGCGTGGGCGCTGTCCTGCCAGCCGCCGCCCAGGGTCTTGTAGAGAGTGACCTGGTTCTGCAGCTGCGCCAGCCGGGTCTGCACCACGGCCTGCTGGGCCGCGAACAGCGAGCGCTGGGCGTCGAGCAGGTCCAGGTAGCTGGCCACGCCGCTGCGATAGCGCAGGTCGGAGAGCTGGAAGCGCACCGACTCGGCCTGGGCCTGCGCCTGCTGCGCGCGCAGCTGTTCGCCCAGGGTGGCGCGGCCCGCCAGGGCGTCAGCCACCTCGCGAAAGGCCGTCTGGATCGCTTTTTCGTATTGGGCGACGGCGAGGTCCCGGCCTGCCGTCGCTGACTCCAGCCCCGCCTGGTTGCGCCCGGCATCGAAGATGGTCAGCAGGGCCTGGGGCGCCAGGGTCCAGCCCCAGGAGCCGCTAGCGAACAGACCCGACAAATGGCTGCTGGCCGTGCCGAAGCCGCCCGTCAGCGTGATCCGCGGGAAGAAGGCGGCGCGGGCCGCGCCTATGTTGGCGTTGGCGGCGATCAGCTGCTGCTCGGCCTGGCGGATGTCGGGCCGCAGCGTCAGCAGCTCCGACGGCAGGCCCGCGGGCAGCTCCGGCAGCAGCCCGGCTCCGGCCAGCCCGCCGGTGTCGGGGCTGAGCTGCGGCGGCAGCGGCTGGCCCAGCAGCAGCACCAGGGCGTTTTCGTCGAGCGCGCGCTGGCGCTGCTGCTGCGCCATCGCAGCGCGCGCGCCCTCCAGCAGCGACTCGGCCTGCCGGTAGTCGAGCTCGGATGCGACGCCATGGTCAAAGCGCAGCTTGGTCAGCTTCACCGACTCCTCGCGCGTGAGCAGGGTTCGCCGCGTCAAATCGAGCAGTTCCTCGTCGGCCAGCAGGTTGAGCCAGCCATTGGCGACAGCCGCCACCAGGCTGATCTGGACGGCCTTGCGGCTTTCTTCGGTCGCCAGGTACTGGGCCAACGCAGCTTCCTTGATGCTGGCGACGCGTCCGAAGAAATCGAGCTCCCAGGATGTGATGGCGACGCCGGCGTTGTAGCTGCTCGTCATGCCGCCGCTGCTGTTGGGCACGCGCGAACCGGTGGCTGCGAGGTTCACGGTGGGAAACAAGTCGGCGCGCCGGATCTGGAACTGCGCGCGGGCCTGCTCGATGTTGAGCACCGCCACCCGCAGGTCGCGGTTGTGCGCCAGGGCCAGGGCGATCAGCTGCTTGAGCCGCGCGTCGCTGAAGAAGTCCTGCCAGGCCAGCTCGGCGGCGGCGCTGGCGCCGCTCGCAGCCGTGGCTTCACCGGGCCAGGCCGCGGGGACAGGCGAAGGCGGCCGCTCGTGGCTTGGCATCATCGAGCAGCTCGCCAGCAGGGCAGCGGCGGCAAGGGCGATCAGGCGTGGTTTAGTCATGGATGTCGATCCCCGCGTGCCTGGCATGCTCGGCATAGATGAGTTTCTGGCGTTCGCTGCCCTTGAAGAAGCTGCGCACCACGACGAAGAAGATGGGCACGAAGAACACTGCGAGCACGGTGCCGGTCACCATGCCGCCGATCACGGCCGTGCCGATGGCGCGCTGGCTGGCCGAGCTCGCGCCGGTTGCCAGCACCAGCGGCAGCACGCCCAGCATGAAGGCCAGCGAGGTCATGATGATGGGGCGAAAACGCAGGTGGGCGGCAGCCAGCGCCGAGGCGATCGCGCTCTTGCCCTGGGCCTGCAGGTCCTTGGCGAACTCGATGATCAGGATCGCGTTTTTCGCCGACAGGCCGATGATGGTGATCAGGCCGACCTGGAAGTACACATCGTTGGCATAGCCGCGCAGCCAGGTCGCCAGCAGCACGCCCAGCACGCCCAGCGGCACGACCAGGATCACCGACAGCGGAATCGACCAGCTCTCGTAAAGCGCCGCCAGGCACAGGAACACGGCCAGGACAGCAAAGCCATAGAGGATCATGGCCTGCGCGCCGGCCAGCTTTTCCTCGCGCGACTGGCCGGTCCACTCGAAGCCGAAACCGGCCGGCAGCTGCGCGGCCAGTCGCTCCATTTCGGCCATGGCGGCGCCCGTGCTGTAGCCCGGGGCCGCGCTGCCGCTGATGCGCATGGCCGGAAAGCCGTTGTAGCGCACGGTTTGCATCGCGCCCGTGACCCAGCGGGTGCTGGCAAAGGCCGACAGCGGCACCGGTCGGCCCTGGGCGTTGATGGCGTTGAGCCTGAGCAGGTCGTCGGGCTGCATGCGGGCCGGCGCATCGGCCTGCACCACGACGCGCTGCAGCCGGCCCTGGTTGGGGAAGTCGTTCACATAGCTGGAGCCCAAGGCGGTCGAGATCACGCTGTTGATCGCGTCGTAGCCCACGCCCAGGGCTTGGGCCCGGTCGCGGTCGATGTCGATCTGCAGCTGCGGCGCGTCTTCCAGCCCGTCGGGGCGGACCTGGGTGATCAGCTTGCTTTTCGCGGCCAGGCCCAGCAGCTGGTTGCGGGCCGCGACCAGGGCCTCGCGCCCCTGTCCGCTGCGGTCCTGCAGGCGGAAGCTGAAGCCCGAGGCCGTGCCCAGCTCGGGAATCGGCGGCGGGCTGAGCGGGAAGATGAAGGCGTCGCGAATGCGCAAAAGAGCGCCGAAGGCCCGGCCCGCGATGGCCTCGGCCGTCTGCTGTGCACCCTTGCGCTCGGCCCAGTCCTTGAGCGTGACAAAGGCCAGCGCGGCATTCTGGCCCTGGCCGGAGAAGCTGAAGCCCATCACGCCCACCATGCTTTGCACCTCGGGCTGCTTGAGCATGAAGCCCTCGACCTGCTCCGTCACCGAACGGGTGCGCTCCTGGGTGGCGCCCGGCGGCAGCTGGATGTTGACCAGCATCGTGCCCTGGTCCTCGGCCGGCAGGAACGAGGTCGGCAGTCGCAGGTAGAGCAGTCCCGCCACGGCGATGATGGCCGCATAGATCAGCAGGTAGCGGCCGGCGCGTTTCAGGATGCGCGCGACCCAGCCTTCGTAGCCCTTGGCCGTGCGCGAAAAGCCGCGGTTGAACCAGCCGAAAAAGCCAGCCTTGGCATGGTGGTGCCCGGCCTGCACCGGCTTGAGCAGCGTGGCGCACAGCGCCGGCGTGAGCGACAGCGCCAGAAATGCCGAGAAGCCGATCGAGGCGACCATCACGGCCGAGAACTGGCGGTAGATGTTGCCCACCGAGCCGCTGAAAAAGGCCAGCGGCACGAACACCGAGACCAGCACCACGGTCACGCCGATGATCGCGCCCTGGATCTGGTCCATGGCCTTGCGCGTGGCTTGCAGCGGCGGCAGGCCTTCCTCGCTCATGATGCGCTCGACGTTTTCCACGACCACGATGGCGTCGTCGACCACGATGCCGATCACCAGCACCATGCCGAACATGGTCAGCACATTGATCGAGAAACCCAGGGCCAGCAGCGTGGCGAACGCGCCCAGCAGGGACAGCGGCACGACGATGGTCGGGATGATGGTGTAGCGGATATTCTGCAGGAACAGAAACATCACGAGGAACACCAGCAGCACGGCTTCGGCCAGGGTTTGCGCCACCTGCGAGATCGAGAGCTTGACGAAGCGCGAACTGTCGTAGGGGATGTCCCACTTCATGCCCTGCGGAAAGTAGCGCGAGAGCTCCTGCATCTTCTCGCGCACGGCCTGGGCCGTGGCCAGGGCGTTGCCGCTGGGCGAGAGCTGCACGCCGATGCCGATCGAGGGCTGGCCATTGTGGCGCGCCGAGGTCGCATAGGCCTGGCCGCCGAGTTCGATGCGGGCCACGTCCTTCAGGCGCAGGGCCGAGCCGTCGGTGTGGGCGCGCAGCACGATGCTGCCGAACTGCTCGACGGTGGAGAGCTGGCCGTTGACCACCACCGTTGCCGCGATGCCCTGGCCGGCCACGTTGGGCAGGTCGCCCATGGCGCCCGACGAGACCTGGGTGTTCTGCGCGCGAATGGCGGCCGTGACATCGGCGGCCGAGAGGTTGAAGCCCGCCAGCCGCGCCGGGTCGACCCAGATGCGCATCGCGCGCTCGGTGCCGAACAGCTGGGCCTGGCCCACGCCGGCCAGGCGCTGGAGCTCGGGCACCACGTTGCGCGCGGCATAGTCGCCCAGCGCGATCGGATCATGCCTGTCCGACGACAACATGGCGAACAGCAGGAAGTTCGAGCGCGACTTGTCGACCCGCACACCCTGCTGCGTGACCGCCTGCGGCAGGCGCGGCGCGGCGCGCGAGAGCCGGTTTTGCACATCGACCTGGGCCAGGTCGGCATGGGTGCCGGGCTGAAAGCTCAGCGTGATCTGGCCCGAGCCGTCGGCCTGGCTGACCGACTCCATGTAGATCAGGCCGGGCGCGCCGTTCATCTCGCGCTCGATCACGCTGAGCACGCTGTCTTCCAGGGTCTTGGCCGAGGCGCCGGGATAGGCGGTCGAAATCACGATCGCGGGCGGCGCCACCGGCGGGTACTGCGCAATCGGCAACTGGGTGATCGAGACGGTGCCCAGCACCAGAATGAACAGGGCGATCACCCAGGCAAAGATCGGCCGGTCGATGAAAAACTTGGCCATGGGGCTTGCTCCTCAGGACTTGGCTGCAGAGGCGGCGGCCGCAGGCGCGGCCGGGGAAGTGCCGGCGGGCTGCCATGGAACCGCCTTGACCGGCGCCTCGCCGCGCAGCTTCTGGAAGCCGTCGACCATGACCTGTTCGCCGGCCTTCAGGCCGTCGACGATCACCCACTGGTTGCCCTGGGCCGTGCCCACCTTCACGCTGCGCGGGCTGACCTTGCCCTCGGGGCTGACCACCAGCACCGAGTCGCCTTGCGGCGAGCGCGTCACGGCCTGCAGCGGCAAGGTGATGGCGTCGCTGGCCTGGGCCTGTTCCAGCCGCACGCGCACATACAGGCCGGGCAGCAGCGTGCCCTCGGGGTTGGAAACCTCGGCGCGCAGCGTGACCTGGCCCGTGCCGGCGTCGACCGTCAGGTCCGAAAACAGCAGCCGCCCGGCGCGCGCGTATTCGCTGCCATCGTCGAGCACGACGCGCACGCTGGCCGCATCGCCGCCGTTGGCCCGCTTGAGCTTGCCGGCCTCCATCGCGCGGCGCAGCTTCATCACCTCCGCGGCCGACTGGGTGAAGTTCACATAGATCGGGTCGATCTGCTGGATTACGGCCAGCGGGGTTGTCTCGCCCTGTCCGACCAGCGCGCCCTCGGTCACCAGCGAGCGGCCGATGCGGCCCGAGATCGGCGCCGTGACGGTGGCGTAATTGAGGTTGATGCGTGCCGTCTGCACCGCCGCCTTGCCGGCCGCCACATCGGCCTCGGCCTGCTTTTGTGCGGCCACGGCGTTGGCGTAGTCCTGCCGGCTCACGGCATTGGCCTCCACCAGCGGCTTGTAGCGCTCGGCCAGGGCCGTGGCCTGCGACAGGTTGGCCTGGGCCCGCGCCAGCGCGGCCAGGGCGCTCTCATGGGCCGCCGCATAGGGGGCGGCGTCGATGCGAAACAGCAGCTGCCCGGCCTTGACGTCGCTGCCCTCGCGGAACAGGCGCTTTTGCAAGATGCCGGCAGCCCGCGCCCGGATCAGGGCCACGCGCGAGGCTTCGAGCCGGCCGGGCAGTTCGCTCACCAGGCCCACGTCGCCGGGGGTGGCGATGACCACGCCCACTTCGGCCGGCGGCAGGCCGTTGCCAGGCGGTATTCCGGGGGCCGCATTGTTCTTGCCGCAGCCGGCGAGCAGCAGCGCCAGCGACAGGCCGCCCAGCGCCAGGTAGCGGCCCGCAAGGGCCAACGGTAAATCGGTCTTGACATGGCGCAGGGCAAGCATGGGGTTCCTTCCAGAGGGAGGGTTGCGGGCGCGGCCGCGCACGCGGGCGGGCCAGCCGAAACAGGATAAACCCAGTATACATACATTCTGGAATGTATGTATAGTTGACAGATTGAAGCCCACAGATCCACCAGGAGTCAGGAAATGGTTCGCCGCACAAAAGAAGATGCGCTGGCCACGCGCAACAGCCTGCTCGATGCTGCCGAACTCCTGTTTCAGGCACGTGGCGTGTCGCGCACCTCGCTCAATGACATTGCCCTGGCAGCGGGCACCACGCGCGGGGCGATCTACTGGCACTTCAAGGACAAGGCCGATTTGTTCAACGCCATGATGGAGCGCGTCACGCTGCCGCTGGAGCAGACCTTGCAGCGCGTCGGCGCGGCCGAGGGCGCCGACCCGGTGGAAGAAATCCGAGGGGCCCTGCTCGACGCCCTGCGCAAGACCGCCACCGACGAGCAGACCCGCCGCGTGTTTGAAGTGGCGACGCACAAGGTGGAATACGTGGACGAACTCATGGCCGTGCAGCAGCGCCACCTGCGGGTGCGCAACGAATGCCTGGCGCGTACCGAGCAGGCCCTGCACCGCGCCGTCCAGCACCGCGCGCTGCGCCTGCCGATTCCGATCGCCACGGCCGCCCTGGGGCTGCATGTGATGATCGACGGCCTGATCCAGAACTGGCTGCTGGACCCCGGCGCCTTCGATCTGGTCACGACCGGCCGGCGCGCGCTGGACACCTACCTGGCCGGCCTGGGGCTGGGTGGCCGAAAGTGACGCTCGCCGCACAGTGGGGCTGCCGCGCGCGGAGCAGGCCGGCAATGGGGGATAATAGCGGCCAGTCTCTTCAGACCATGCGGCTGTAGCTCAGTGGATAGAGTATTGGCCTCCGAAGCCAAGGGTCGTGGGTTCGATCCCCGCCAGCCGCGCCAAATAAGGATTTGTTGCTATAAATTTTATAGCATCCGACGGCATCGGCCCAGCTCTCGGGCGGCTTTGGAGGCTCGGTGGCCGCGGGGCGTGCGTGACCTGTGGGCCCCGATGGGGCGGCTCCATCCGGTGCCTCCATTGCGAGCGGGCACCCACCCGACGAACCTGACCGGCCCTCCTGTGCTGACGCTGGCCGCGTGGCGGCGTCCAGCGTGTCAGCGGGTCAAACCTTGCCTTTCCAGGGCACGAGCACCTTCTCCAGGTGGCGCATCAGCATGTCGAAGGCGAACGCGAACAGGCCGATCACGATGATCCCCATGATCACGACATCGCTGGCCAGGAATTCGGCGGCGTTGAGCACCATGAAACCCAGGCCGCGGGTCGAAGCCACCATTTCGCCGGCCACCAGAGTGGTCCAGCCCACGCCGATGCCGATGCGCATGCCGGTGAAGATTTCGGGCAGCGCGGACTTCAGGATGACGTGCCGGATCACCTGCATGCGGCTCGCACCCATCGAATAGGCCGCGTGGATCTGCTCGATCGAGACCGAGCGTACGCCGGAGCGCGCTGCAATCGCCATGGGCGCGAAGATCGCCAGGAAGATCAGCAAGACCTTGGAAAACTCGCCGATGCCGAACCAGATGATGACCATCGGCAGGTAGGCCAGTGGCGGCAGCGGCCGATAGAACTCGATCAGCGGATCGAAGGTGCCCCGCGCCACACGGCTCACGCCCATCAGCACGCCGATCGGTATCGCGGTCAGGCAGGCCAGGGCGAAAGCGCCGAACACGCGGTAGAGACTCGCCAGCGTATGCTCGATCAGCGTGGCGCCGGCAAACCCCTCGGTCGACACCTGCACCAGCTTGGCGAACACCGCCTGCGGCGAGGGCAGGAACAACGGCTTGACCCAGCCCATGTTGGTGACCAGCACCCACAGTGCCAGCGTCACAATGATGGTGGCCATGGCAATGGTGCCTGCCTGGCCCTGTCCGGGGGCGCCGAACTGCTCGCCCGGACGAACCGAACGCTTGGCAAAAAGTCGCTGCAGGAGCCCGCTGGAGGACATGGTGTGGAGGGTCGAACTGCTGGACATGGTAATCGAGCCGCGTTGTTTTGCGCGGCTGTTTGCTTGTTTAGACATGGCTCAGCTCCTTGTGCCCTTCACCGGCGCGCTCGTCGCCGTAGATGATGCCCAGCACGGTTTCGCGCATCTTGATGAAGTCGGGGCTGGACTTGACGGCCCGCGCATCGCGGCATTCGAGGAATCGTTGGTTGAAGTCCAGCTCGTAGGTGTGGGTGATGCGTCCGGGCCGGGGCGACATCACGATCAGGCGGGAGGCCAGGAACAAGGCTTCCTCGACGCTGTGCGTGATGAAGAAGAACATCTTGTTCGTCTTGCGCCACACGTCCAGCAGCAGTTCCTGGATGGTCTCGCGCGTTAAGGCATCGAGCGCGGCCATGGGCTCGTCCATCAGCAGCATGGCCGGGTTGCAGGTGAGCGCGCGCGCGATGCCCACGCGCTGCTGCATGCCCCCCGAGAGCTGGTAGATCATGTGGTTGTGAAAGTCCTGCAGCCCCACCAGTTGGAGGTTTCTGGCCGCGCGCTCCCGGCGCTCGGCCCTGGGCACGCCCTGCAGCTTGAGGCCGAACTCGGTGTTCTCCATGACGCTGAGCCAGGGCAGCAGCGCGTGCTTCTGGAACACCACGCCGCGGTCGGACCCCGGCCCCTCGATGCGCCGGCCACCCAGCAGCATCTCGCCCCTGGATGGCGAAATGAATCCGGCCATCAGCGACAGCAGCGTGGTTTTCCCGCAGCCTGACGCACCGAGCGCAACCACGAAGGAGCCCGGATCGATGGTGAGATTGATGTTGTCGAGTGCGTGGACCCGCTCGTTGGCGTGGCGACCCGGGTAGATCACGCTGACGCCCTGCACCCGCAGTTGTTCGATGCTCATGCTCGCTGCTCCTGCTCTGGCCTACTTGAGCTTGATCGCGGCCTCGACGTATTTCGAGGTCACGTAGGGGCTGTAGTCGGGAGAGACCGCGTCGATGCGCTTCTGGTCTTTGAGGAATTCCGCGGTGGACTTCAGCGCCTTGACGGCCCCGCCGTCCTTGCCGCCGCCCAGCCAGGCGGCAGACGCCTGCTGCTCCGCCGAGGGGTAGGCATAGAGCTTCACCGCCTCGGCGATGTCCTTGGGTTCCCCGCCGATCTTGCCGGCGATCGCCTTGATCTGCGGCGAGGCCGCATCCCACGCGGCCGGATTGGCACGGTAGGCGGCATCGGCGTCGGCCAGCGCCTTCACGAACTTGGCCATGAAGTCTGCATGGGCTTCGCCCCACTTCCTTTGCACCGCGATCCCGTCGAACGTGGCCTTGCCTTTTCTGCTCAGTTCGCCCGAAGTGACAAGCACCTTGCCGCTTTGCTTGATGCGGCCGAGCGCCGGATCCCAGATAAAGGCCGCGTCGATGTCGCCGCGCTCCCAGGCGGCGGCGATCTGGTTGGGCTGCATGTTCAGGATTTCCAGCTCGTTCGGCTTGATGCCCCATTGTTCGAGCGCAAACATCGCATGGAAATGGGTGGTCGAGACGAAGGGGACGCCCAGCTTTTTGCCTTTGAGGTCGGCCGGCTTGGCGATGCCCGAGCCGTTGCGCACCACCAGCGCCTCGGCCTCGTTGATGTCGTCCAGAATCCAGAACAGCTGCAGGTCCACGCCGCGGCTGACCGCCGCAGCCAGGGGGCTGGAGCCGATCACGCCGACCTGGACGTCGCCCGAGGTCATCGCGGTCGCCACCTTGGCGCCCGACTCGAACTGTCGCCAGTTGATCTTGTAGCCGGTGGCCTTTTCGATGCTGCCGCTGGCGATCGCGGCGATCATCGGACCCGCGATCTGCTGGTAGGCAATCGTGGCCTCCTTGGTTTGCGCCATGGCGCCCTGGGTCGAGGCCAGGGCCGCAACGACCCCGAGTGCCAGCGCGGCCCGGCGTGTCAATGCTCTGATGCTGCTCATAGTTGTCTCCGGTTAAGGTATCGCTTGTGAAGTGAAGTTGATAAACTCAAATTGCATGTTGGTCAGCAAGCGGCTGCAGTTTGGCCAACAAACCCTGCCGCCAATAGCGCCAGATACGACTATTCGTTGATACCACGGTCAGCAGCGCCCTCAGGGAAAGCCCTAGATTGGCCCTGCTGCTGTCTCACAGATATCGCAGTTTTATACGATGACACAACACCTGAACGCTGCGTTGTGGAAGCAGTTGCTGCAGCGCTCGGCGCGCGAGAACATGAGCCTGCAGGGGCAGATTCGTGAAATGCTGGCCAGTGCCATCCTCGATGGACAGCTGCCCGCAGGGTCTCCCGTGCCGTCGAGCAGGGAAATGGCCGAGCAGCTCGGCGTGGCCCGCAACACCGTGGTGCTGGCTTACCAGCAACTGGCCGATGAGGGTTATCTGGTCTCGCGCCAGCGCAGCGGTCACTTCGTCAACGCCGAGATGCTGGCCGGGCGGATCCCGGCCGAGCGCGCCAGGCCCGCACCGGCCCACAGCCAGAACAAGGAACCGAACTGGTCGCGGCGCTTCCAGCAGCGTCCTTCGCGGCAGCGCAGCATCGTCAAGCCGGCGAACTGGCAGCAGTATCCCTATCCCTTCCTCTACGGCCAGTTCGATGCCATGCTGTTCCCGACGGCCGACTGGCGCGAATGCTGCATCAAGGCACTGAGCGTGCTGGACATCCGTCAATGGGCGCCCGACCAGATCGCGCGCGATGACGAGGCCCTGGTGCAGCAAATCCGCACCCGTGTGCTGCCGCGCCGCGGCGTCTGGGCTTCGGCCGACGAGATCATCGTGACGGTGGGCGCACAGCATGCACTGTATTTGGTGGCAGATTTGCTGGTGCGCGAAGGCACGCGGGTCGGCATCGAAGACCCGGGTTACCCCGACGCGCGAAACATCTTTTCGAGCCGGACTTCGCAGCTCATTCCTTTGCGCGTGGATCAGCAGGGCCTGGTGATCGATGAGGCGCTGCGCCAGCTCGACTTCGTCTACACGACGCCCAGCCACCAGTGCCCCACGACCGTGACCATGCCGCTGGAGCGGCGCGAGGCGCTGCTGACGATGGCCGACGAGGCCGACTTCATCCTCATCGAGGACGATTACGAGAGCGAAAACCGCTTCGACGGCGAGCCGACGCCCGCACTCAAGAGCCTGGACCGCAGCAACCGTGTCATCTACGTCGGCAGCCTGTCCAAGACCCTGGCGCCGGGCCTGCGGATCGGCTATGTGGTCGCCCCGGCCGACTTGATCGCCGAACTGCGGGCGCTGCGCCGGCTGATGCTGCGCCACCCGTCGGCCTATATCCAGCGCGCTTTCGCGTTGTTTGTCTCGCTGGGCCACTATGACGCGTTGCTGCGCCGGCTGGCTGTGGCCCAGCGCGAACGCATGGGCATTTTGCTGGCGGCGTTGGCGAGCCACCTGCCTCAATGCCAGGTCGTTCCCGTCTCCGGTGGCGGCTCGTGCTGGGTCAGGCTGCCCGAGGGCCTGAGCGCCACCGAACTGGCCGAACGCGCCCTGGAAAAAGGCGTGCTGATCGAGCCCGGCGAAGTCTTCTTCATGGCCGAGCCGCCGCCGTCGCAGTACTTCCGCCTAGGCTATTCATCGCTTGCACCGCAGGCCATCGAGCCCGGCATCAAGATCCTGGCCGAGCTGGTTCGAGACCTCGAACGCCAGCGCTGAACCGTCGCTCGCCCCGCCTGGCTGCGGCTGGCCCAACCGAATCCGTGCATCTGGCGCTATGGCCGCCAGCAGGCTGCCTCTACGCTCCATGTTCATCAAAGCGTAAACCGGAGCACCCATGAGCAGCACCCACCCGGGCGACAGCGTCGACGTCGCCACCTTGCAATCCTTTGCCGACGCATGGAACCGCCATGACATCGACGCGCTGATGTCGTTCATGACCGACGACTGCGTGTTCCAGACCGCCGCCGGCCCGCTGACTTGCGGCGCGCGCTTCGAAGGCCGCGAGGCCGTGCGCGCCGCCTTTGCCCAGGCCTGGATCAACTTCCCCGATGCGCAGTGGCTCCATGGCCGCCACTTCGTCGCGGGCGATCGCGGCGTCTCGGAATGGACCTTCGTCGGCACCAAGGCCGACGGCACCCGCATCGAGGCCGACGGCTGCGATCTCTTCACCTTCCGCGACGGTCGCATCGCGGTGAAGAACGCGTTCCGCAAGGACCGCCCGCCCGTGAAGGCCGCCTGACCATGAGCAGCAGCACCTGGATGGCGCGCCATCCGACCGGCCCGAGGAATCGCACCATGGACATCAGCCCCGATCACCTGAGGCCGTTTGCGGCCTACGACCCCCAGTACGATCCGCTGGTGGCGCCCAACCCGGGGCGCGGGCGCGACTATGCGCCCACCTACTGGGTCGCCACCGCCGGCGCGCCGCCCGAGGACGACGGCCCGATCCTGCATGACACCGATGCGGACGTGGTGATCGTCGGCTCCGGCTTCACAGGCCTGGCCACCGCGCTGTTCCTGGCGCGCGAACACGGCATCCGCGCCATCGTGCTGGAGGCCAACCAGAGCATCTGGGGCTGCACCAGCCGCAACGGCGGCCAGGGCCAGAACGCTAGCGGCCGGCTGTACCGCTCGCAATGGATCGAACGCTGGGGCAAGGAGACGGCGCTCAAACTCGACGCCGAGATCCGCGAGGGCTTCGAGACCTTCAAGGGCCTGGTGGCCGAAGTGCCCTGCGACGCCCAGCCCGGGGGCCACCTCTACGTGGCGCACCGCGAGAAGAAGATGGACTTCCTGCGCAACGAGGCCAAGGTGATGCGCGAGGTGTTCGGCTACGACACCCGCATGCTCAGCGCCGAGGAGCTCAGGCGCGACTACTTCAACGAAGCCGAAGCCTGCGGCGCGCTGCTGGAGCCCGACGGCGTCGGCGTGCACCCGCTCAAGCTGGCGCATGGCTACCTGCGCATGGCGCGCGCCCTGGGCGTGAAGGTGCACCCGGCCAGCCCCGTCATCGGGGTCGAAACGCGCAACGGCGTACACCACCTGAAGACGCCCGGCGGCACGGTGCGCGCGCGCGCGGTGGGCTTTGCCACCGGCGGCTATACCAGCAACGGGCTGCACAAGAGCCTCGACTCCAAGATCATGCCTATCCTGTCGAACTCGCTGGTGACCCGGCCGCTCACGCCCGCCGAGCTGGAGGCGACCAACTTCCGCACCACGACCTTCGTGACCGACACGCGCACGCTGCGCTTTTACTACCGCAAGCTGCCCGACAACCGCGTGCAGATCGGCAGCCGCAGCGCCATCACCGGCGCCGATGCGCCCAACCCGCACCACATGCAGGTTCTCATCAACGGACTGCACCGCAAGTTCCCAGCCTTGAAGGGCATACAAATCGACTACTCCTGGTGGGGCTGGGTCGACGTGAGCCACGACATGATGCCGCGCGTGATGCAGCCCGATCCCCGGGAGAGCGTGTTCTACGCACTGGGCTACGGCGGCAACGGCGTCAGCTTCTCGGCCCATGCGGGCCGGCGCATGGCCGAGCGCATCGCCGGCAAGCGCTCCAAGGTGTTCGAGTTGCCGATATACGACTCACCGCTGCCTTACCCGAACGTGTTCAACATGGTCGAGTCGCGGGCGTTCGCGCCGTTCAGGCGCTTCGGCCAGCGCTTCCTCTACCACTGGTACCACCTGCGCGACGAGCGTTTGTGATGTCGCCCGCACCTACAGACAAGAACCTACTCTCAATGGAGACACAGCACATGGATGACAGGACCCGGGAACAAGTCGCGGCAGCATCGATGCCACTGGGCCGGCGCCAGCTTCTGGCAGGCGCCGGCCTGGCAGGCCTGGGCGCCTGGGCCGGCAAAGCTGGCGCACAACACGCCAAGCCCATGCCGGCCTATGTGGCCTGGAAAGACCCGGACAGCATGGTCGTGCACAGCTCCAGCACGCTGGAGACCCGGCGCGGCGCTTTCGGCACCAGCGTGATCACGCCGGCCGAGCAACTCTACGTGCGCAACAACCTGCCTGCACCCGACCCCTCCATCCTCAAGGACCGCGACGGCTGGACCGTGGCGATCGAAGGGGTGAAGCAGCCGCGATCGCTGACGCTGCGTGAGCTCAAGACCCTGGAGCTGCAGACCGTGGCCACGGTGCTGCAATGCTCGGGCAATGGCCGCGGCTTCTTTCCGAGCAAGCCCAGCGGCACGCCCTGGACCGTGGGCGCGGCAGGCTGCGTGCTGTGGAGCGGCGTGCCGCTCAAAGTCGTGGCCCAGGCGCTTGGCGGCGTCGCCGAGGGCATGCGCTACATCACCGGCACCGGCGGCGAAAAGCTGCCCGAGGGGATCGACGCCAAGAGCATCATCGTCGAGCGCTCGGTGCCGCTGAAGGCGCTGGAAGACGCGATGCTCGTCTGGGAAATGAACGGCGCGCCGCTGTCGCTGGCGCATGGCGGCCCGCTTCGGCTGGTGGTGCCGGGCTACCAGGGGGTCAACAACATCAAGTACATCAAGCGCCTCGCCTTCAGCGCCGCCGAGACCGACGCCAAGATCATGTCGCACGGCTACCGCGTCTCGCCGCCGGGCAGCAAGGCCGATCCGAGCCAGCCCTCGGTGCAGGAAATGAGCGTCAAGTCGTGGATCAACTCGCCGACCGCCGACGTCGCTGCCGGCATGGTGCAAATCCATGGCGTGGCCTTTGGCGGCCTGCACGCGGTGCGGCGCGTGCAGGTCTCGGTCGACGGCGGCAGCAGCTGGAACGATGCCCGTTTCATCGGCCCCGATCTCGGCAAATTCGCCTGGCGCCAGTTCGTTCTGCAGGCCAGGCTGCAGCCCGGCAGCTACACGCTGGCCAGCCGCGCCACCGACATGGCGGGCAACGTCCAGCCCGAAGCCCGCATCGAGAACGTCAGCGGCTACAACAACACCAGCTGGGCGGACCACGCGATCAAGCTGACCGTGGTCTGATTCGCTCCCAAGGATTGCAGATGAAACCGAGCTCTGTTCGCGGCGCGCTGTGCCGCATCGCCCTGGCCCTGGGGCTTGCGGCAGCCGGCCTGCCCGGCCACGCCGCCGACCATGCTGAACAGCTGGCGCTGGGCAAAAAGCTGTTCGCCCAGGCGGCCACACCGGCCTGCGCTGTCTGCCACACGCTCAAGGACGCGGGCAGTGAAGGGGCCGTCGGCCCGGTGCTTGACGAGCTCAAGCCCGACGCCGCCCGCGTGGCCAATGCGCTTCGCCAAGGCCTGGGCAACATGCCGGCCTACAAGGACACGCTGTCGGAAGCCCAGATCCAGGCGCTGGCGCTTTATGTGTCCAGGGCCAGCGGCGCGGCGCGATAGGCCGCGCAAGCTCAGTACAAACCCTGAGCCTCTGGCCCAATCGAAACAGGGCTTTTGGCACTATGCCGGCGAGACCCAGCTGGCGAGACTGCTGAACATGAACAGCGCTTTTCATTGCTGTCTATCAGGAGACATTTCCCCATGCTGACTGTGAAGACTCCGAGGCGCAATGCCGTTGCAGCATTGTTCCTGCTTGCCGCGGCGCTTGCGGCGCCCCTGTCCTCGACCGCCCAAGACAGCATCAAGCGTGGCGGCACGCTGGTCGTCGGCTATCCGCAGGCGCCGCGTCATCTGAACGGCGCCGTGCAGTCGGGCGTGGCGACCGCATTTCCGTCGACGCAGCTGTTTGCGAGCCCGCTGCGTTTCGACGACAAGTGGAACCCGCAGCCCTATCTGGCCGAGAAGTGGACGCTGTCGGACGACGGCAAGTCGCTGACGCTGAACCTGCGCAAGGGCGCGACCTTCCACGACGGCAAGCCGATCACCTCGGCCGACGTGGCTTTCTCGATCATGGCGATCAAGGCCAACCATCCGTTCCAGACCATGATGGGTCCGGTCGAGAAGGTCGATACGCCCGATGCGCAGACGGCGATCATACGCATGGGCAAGCCACATCCGGCCATCGTGCTGGCGATGTCGCCGGCGCTGTGCCCCATCCTGCCCAAGCATGTCTATGGCGACGGCCAGGACCTCAAGAGCCACCCGCGCAACTCGGCCGACGTCGTGGGCTCCGGGCCGTTCAAGCTGGTCGAGTTCAAACCCGGCCAGCGCGTCGTGCTCGAACGCTTCGAGAAGTTCTTCCTCGCCGGCCGCCCCTACCTCGACAGAATAGTCTTCGACATCACGCCCGACGCGTCGAGCCTGATGCTGGGCTTCGAGCGCGGCACCATGCAGATGCTGCCGTTCGTGACCATCCCGAGCGACCTGCGGCGGCTGGCCGACAACCCGCAGGTGACGCTCACGCCCAAGGGTTACGAAGGCATCGGCCCGCTGAACTGGCTGGCCTTCAACCTGGAGAAGAAGCCGCTCGCCGACGTGCGCGTGCGCAAGGCGATCGCCCATGCGGTCGACAAGAACTTCGTGACCAAGGCGCTGATGGCCGGCTTCTCCAAGCCCGTCGACGGCCCGATCGTCCCCTCCAGCCCCTTCGCGGTGACCGACCTCGTGCGCTACCCGGTCGACCTGAAGAAGGCGGCGGCGCTGCTCGACGAGGCCGGCTTCAAGCCCGATGCCAACGGCGAGCGACTGAAGCTGACGATCGACTACGTGCCCGGCTCCGACGATCAACAGAAGACGGTGGCCGAGTATGTGCGCGCCCAGCTCAAGAAGATCGGCATCGCGGTCGAGGTGCGCACCTCGGCCGACCTGCCTGCCTGGGCCAAGCGCATGGCGGCGCACGACTTCGACCTGTCGATGGACATCGTGTTCAACTGGGGTGATCCGATCATCGGCGTACACCGCACCTACCTGTCGAGCAACATCAAGCCCATCGTCTGGACCAACACCCAGTCGTACGTGAACCCGAAGGTCGACGAACTGCTGGACACCGCGGGCAGCGTGCTCGATCCGGTCAAGCGCAAGGCCTACTACGCGACCTTCCAGAAGATCGTCACCGACGACCTGCCGATCCACTTCCTCAATGTCGTGCCCTTCCACACGGCGGCGAGCAAGAAGCTCGGCAATGTGCCGATGACGATCTGGGGACCGCTGTCGCCGTACGACGAGGTTTACTTCAAGTAACGCGCATTGGAGACCCTCATGCGTGCTGTTCAATTCACGCTGTCGCGGCTGCTCCAGGGCCTGGCCCTGGTGCTTGCGGTGGTGGTGCTCAACTTCGTGCTCGTGCATGCCGCGCCGGGCGATCCGGTGGAAACCATTGCCGGCGCCAGCGGCGGCATGAGCGAGGAGCTCAAGGCCGCGCTGCGGGTGCAGTACGGGCTGGACAAGCCGCTGGCCGCGCAGCTCGGCGTCTACCTCGGCAAGGTGGCCGGCGGCGACCTCGGCTACTCCTACTTCTTCAACCTGCCGGTGGCCGGCTTGATCGCCGAACGCGTGCCGGCCACCCTGCTGCTCGTGATCACGGCCGTGCTCGGCGCCTTCGTCATCGGCACCGTGCTGGGCGTGCTGTCCTCGCGCAAACCCAACGGCCTGCTGTCGCAGTTCATCAACACGCTGTCGCTGGTGGGCTTCGCGGCGCCGGTGTTCTGGACCGGCATCATGCTGGTGATCCTGTTCGCGTCGGTGCTGCCGATCTTCCCGGTTTCGGGCATGCGCGCAATCGACTCCGCCGGTGCCAGCGGCTTCACCGATGCGCTGGACGTGCTGCACCACCTGGTGCTGCCCGCGCTGACGCTGGGGCTCGTGTACCTGGCGCAGTACAGCCGGCTGTCGCGCGCCTCGATGCTGGACGTGCTCGGTTCGGACTTCATCCGCACGGCGCGCGCCAAGGGCCTGTCCAATCGCGTCGTGCTCTACAAACACGCGCTGCGCAATGCCGTGCTGCCGGTGGTCACCATCCTCGGGCTGCAGTTCGGCAACGTGATGGCCGGCGCCATCCTGGTGGAGACGGTCTTCAACTGGCCGGGGCTGGGGCGGCTCGCGTTCGAATCGGTGCTGCGGCGCGACTACCCGACCATTCTCGGCGTGCTGCTGTTCTCCTCGATCGTCGTGGTCGTGATGAACTTGCTGACCGACTACTGCTACCGGCTCATCGACCCGAGGATCAAGACATCATGAAATCGACTGTCCCTGTCGAACGACCGTGGCTAGAAGCGCTGCGCATGTTCGCGCGCAACCCGTCGGCCATCGGCGGCATGGTGCTGCTGGCCAGCGTGCTCGCGGTGGCCTTGCTGGGGCCCTGGCTGATGCCGGCCGATCCGTTCGAGATCGCCGCCGCGCCGCTGACGCCGCCGTTCAGCGCCGAGGCCTGGCTGGGCACCGACTACCTCGGCCGTGACGTGCTGACGACGCTGATCCACGGCGGCCGCGCCACGCTGCTGGTCGGCGTGGTGGCGGCGCTGCTGTCGGTGGTGATCGGCATCACGCTGGGCGCGATGGCCGGCTACTACGGCGGCCGCGTCGACAGCGCGCTGATGCGCGTGACCGAGTTCTTCCAGGTGCTGCCGGCGCTGCTGTTCGCGATGGTGGTGGTGACGCTGTTTTCGCCGACCCTTGTCACCGTGACGCTGGCCATCGGCATCGTCAGCTGGACCGGCACCGCGCGCCTGACGCGCGCCGAGTTCATGAAGGTGCGGGGGCTGGAGTTCGTGCGCGCCGAGCGGGCCATCGGCGCGCGCGACGCCCGCATCATCTGGAAGGTGATCCTGCCCAATGCCTTTCCCCCGCTCGTGGTCTCGGCCACGCTCGCGGTCGGCGCGGCCATCCTGTTCGAAGCGGGCCTGTCCTTTCTCGGCCTGGGCGACCCCAACCAGATGAGCTGGGGCCTGATGATCGGCTCGAGCCGGCAGTACGTGCTGACGAGCTGGTGGGCCGTCGCTTTCCCCGGCGTGGCGATCTTCATCACCGTGCTTGCGGTCAGCCTGATCGGCGACGGTCTGAACGACGCACTCAACCCGAAACTGAGGGAACGCTGATGGCTGCCCAGGACAAGCTTCTTCAGGTCGAGAACCTGCAGGTCGAATTCAGGACGCGCCGCGGCACGGCTCTGGTGCTCAACGGCGTGGACTTCGAGGTCAGGCGCGGGGAGACCCTGTGCGTGGTCGGCGAATCGGGTTGCGGCAAGAGCATGACGGCGCTGGCGTTGCTGCGCCTGATCCCGCAGCCGCCCGGGCGCATCCGCGGCGGGCGCATCCTGTTCAACGGCGAAGATCTCGTGCAGGCCAGCGAAGCGCGCATGCGCGAGGTGCGCGGCAACCGGATCTCGATGATCTTCCAGGAGCCAATGACCTCGCTGAACCCGGTGTTCACGGTCGGCGACCAGATCGGCGAATCGCTGCGGCTGCATGCCGGGCTCGACAGGCATCAGGCGCGCGAGCGCTCGATCGAGATGCTGCGCCAGGTGGGGATCCCGGCGCCCGAGCGGCGCGTCGACGAGTACCCGCACCAGATGTCGGGCGGCATGCGCCAGCGCGTGATGATCGCGATGGCACTGGCCTGCCGGCCCGACATCCTGATCGCCGACGAGCCGACCACCGCGCTCGACGTGACCGTGCAGGCGCAGATCTTCGACCTGCTGCGCGAGCTGCAGCGCGACAAGGGCACGGCCATCGTGATGATCACGCACGACATGGGCGCAGTGGCCGAGATGGCCGACCGCGTGATGGTGATGTATGCCGGCCGTGTGATCGAGCAGGGCACGGCCGAGCAGGTGCTGTCGCATCCCGGCCACCCCTACACGCAGGGCCTGATCGACTGCCTGCCCGAGCTCGGCAGCAGCCGCCACGCCGAGCGCACCGAGCTGACCGAGATCGCCGGCGTGGTGCCGTCGATCTGGGAGCTGGGCAGTGGCTGTGCGTTCCGCGAACGCTGCCCGCATGCGATGGCGCGCTGCGCGCACGAGGTGCCGCCGATGATAGCAACCGGCGCAGGCCACGGCGTGGCCTGCTGGCTGCACGCACAACCGATACGGAGGGCCGCATGAGAACCACCGAAACACCGCTGCTGTCGGTCAGCGACCTCAAGGTCCATTTCCCGCGCGCCCGTGCGGGCTGGTTCAAGCCGCCCGAAGTCGTGAAGGCCGTCGATGGCGTGTCCTTCGACATCGCGCGCGGCACCACGCTCGCGATCGTCGGCGAGTCGGGCTCGGGCAAGACGACCACGGCGCTGGCCGTGATGCGGCTCGCGCCCATCACCTCGGGCCATGTCACGCTGGGCGACACCGACCTCGGCGCGCTCGAAGGCGAGGCCCTGCGCCAGGCGCGCAAGCGCGTGCAGATCATCTTCCAGGACCCGTTTTCCTCGCTCAATCCGCGCCAGCGCGCCGGCGACGCGGTGCGTGCGCCGCTGGACCTGATGAAGGTTGGCACCCCTGCGCAACGTACCGAGCGCGTGGCCGAGCTGTTCACGCAGGTGGGCCTGAGGCCCGAGCAGCAGCAGTTGTTCCCGCACCAGTTCTCGGGCGGCCAACGCCAGCGCATCAACATCGCGCGCGCCCTGGCGACCAATCCCGACCTGGTGGTCTGCGACGAGCCGGTGTCGGCGCTCGACGTCGCGATCCGCGCGCAGATCCTGAACCTGCTGGCGCGGCTGCAGCGCGAACTCGGCCTGACCTACTTGTTCATCTCGCACGACATGGCGGTCGTGGAGCATCTGTGCGACGAGATCGCGGTGATGTACCTCGGCCAGCTCGTCGAGCGCGCGCCGCGCCGCGTGTTTTTCAGCAACCCGCTGCATCCCTACAGCGTGGCACTGATGTCGGCCGTGCCCACGGTCAAGGGCGGGCGCGAGCGCGCGGCGCAGCGCATCAAGCTGGTCGGCGATCCGCCGAGTCCGATCGCGCCGCCGCCGGGCTGCCGCTTCGTCGGCCGCTGCCCGATGGCAGAACCGGCCTGCGCGGCCGAGCTGCCGCCGCTGCGCGAGGTGACGCCGGGGCACTGGGTGCGCTGCCGGCGCATCGAGGTGGTGGGCGGCGTTGCGAAGCCATTGCTTTTTTTGAGACAGGCAGCATGACATGAAGACACCCGAACTGCTGATCCAAGGTGCGCGCCTGCCGGGCGGACAACGCGCCGACCTCTTGATCCAGCATGGCCGCATCGCCGCGCTCAGCCCCGACCTGCGCGCCGGACCGGGCGCGGAGCACATTGACGCCAACGGCTGTCTGGTGATGCCGGGCCTGGTCGATGGCCATGCGCATGTCGACAAGACGCTGTGGGGCCTGCCCTGGCATCCGCACCAGGCCGGGCCGACGCTGATCGACCGCATCGAGAACGAGCGCCGTGTCATGAACGAGCTGCGCCTGTCATCCGAGAAGCAGAGCGCACGGCTGCTGCGCCACATGGTGGCGCGCGGCACGACCCATGTGCGCACCCATGTCGACGTGGGACTGGACATGGGGCTGGGCTACCTGCACGGCGTTCAGGCCATGTACCAGGCGCATCGCGAGTTCATCGATCTGGAGATCGTCGCCTTTCCGCAGACCGGCGTGATGACCCGCCCGGGCACGCTGGACCTGCTGGACCAGGCCGCGCTCGACGGTGCGCAGGTGATCGGCGGGCTGGATCCGATCGGCGTCGACAAGGACCCCAAGGGCCAGCTCAACGCCATCTTCGCGATCGCCGAGCGGCGCGGCTGCGGCATCGACATCCATTTGCACGACCGCGGCGAAACCGGCGCGATGACGATCGAGATGATCGCCGAGCGCACCCAGACGCTCGGCCTCAAGGGCCGCGTGGCGATCAGCCATGCGTTTTGCCTGGGCGGGCTGGAGCCGGCACGGCTGGAGCAGATGATCACGCTGCTGCTGGACAACGACATCGCGATCATGACCCATGCGCCCTCGGGCGGCACGCCCTTCCCGCCGATCCGGCTGCTGGCCGAGCGCGGCGTGCGCCTGTTCACCGGCTCCGACGGCGTGCGCGACTGCTGGAGCCCGCTGAACACCGGCGACATGCTCGAGCGCGCCTACCTGATCGCCTACATCAGCGGCTTTCGCGACGATGCCGGCCTCGAGCTTGCGCTGCGCATGGCCACCTATGGCGGTGCGCAGCTGATGGGTGCGAAGGACTATGGCCTTGACGTCGGCTGCGCGGCCGACCTGGTGCTCGTGCCGGCCGAGACCGCCGCCGAGGCCGTGGCCACGCATCCGCGCCCAAAGGTCGTGCTCAAGCGCGGCCGCATCGTCGCGCGCGACGGGCGAGCGCTGCTGCCACCGCTGGCGTGAAACCATGGGCGCTATTCGTTATCACTCCCTCTCCCTCTGGGAGAGGGCAGGGGTGAGGGCCAGCGGTATGCCACGAGAAGCGCGCGCTGCCCCTCACCCCAACCCTCTCCCCAAAGGGGCGAGGGAGGAAATCCTTCGCTTCGAGGAACGCTGAGTTCTCCGAACCCTGCCACGACCCCGTCTTCGTCGACACGCAACAAGCCATGACCACCACCGTCTACCCAGCCCGCAAGATCATCACGATGAACCCCATGCAGCCCGAGGCCACGCATGTGGCGGTGCGCGACGGGAGGGTGCTGGCGGTGGGCGATCTCGAGCGCATGAAAGCCTGGGGCGCGTTCGATCTCGACATGCGCTTTGCCGACCATGTGCTGATGCCGGGCCTTGTGGAAGGCCATTGCCACCTGAAGGAAGGCGGCATGTGGGCCCTGCCCTATCTCGGCTGGTTCGACCGGCGCGACCCTCAGGGCAAGCTCTGGGCCGGCCTGCGCTCGATGGATGCGGTGGTGGCGCGGCTGCGCGAGATCGACGCGCAGCTCAGCGTTGCGGGCCAGCCGGCCGACGAGCCCATCATCGCCTGGGGGTTCGATCCAATCTACTTCGGCGGTGAGCGCATGACGGTCGAGCACCTGGACCGCGCCTCGGCCACGCGGCCCATCGTCGTCGCGCATGCCAACGGCCACCTGATGAACGTCAACAGCACTATGCTGCGCCTGGCCGGCATCACGCGTGACACCGAGATCGAAGGCGTGATGAAGTTCGCCAACGGCGAGCCCAATGGCGAGCTGCAGGAGCCGGCGGCGATGTTCCCCGTGGTGCGCAAGGTCGGCAACGCAGGCCTGCTGGCGCCGATGGACGAGGCGGGCATGCAGGGCTTTGCGGCCATTGCGCGGCTGCAGGGCGTGACCACTGCGACCGACCTCGTCAACAAGCTGACCGAGGCCGACTGCGCGGTGCTGGAGCGCGCCTGCGCCGACGAGGACTACAGCGTGCGCATCCTGCCGGCCTTCCAGGCCTTTCACGGCACCCATGGCGCGCAGCAGGGTGCCGAGCATGTGCGCGCGCTGATGGCGCGCAACACCGACCGCCTGCGCTATGGCCTCGTGAAGATGATGCTCGACGGCTCGATCCAGGGCTTCTCGGCGAGGCTGCGCTGGCCGGGCTACTACAACGGCGCGCCCAACGGCATCTGGGTCACGGCGCCGGCGCAGTACGAGGCCGACTTCGAGACCTACCACCGTGCCGGCCTCACGATCCACACCCACACGAACGGCGACGAGGCCAGCGAAGTGGCGCTGGATGCGATCGAGCGCGTGCTGGCGCGCCACCCGCGTCCCGACCACCGTCACACACTGCAGCACGGCCAGATGATCGATGCGGCGATGTTCCGCCGCATGGCCGCGCTGGGCCTGTGCGCCAACCTGTTTGCCAACCACATCTGGTACTGGGGCGACCAGCATGCCGAGATGACCATGGGCCCCGACCGTGCGCAACGGCTCGACGCCTGCGGCAGCGCGCTCGCCGCGGGCGTGCCGCTGGCGATCCACTCGGACGCGCCGGTCACACCGCTCGGTCCGCTGTTCACGGCCTGGTGTGCGGTCAACCGCGTGACGCCCAGCGGCCGCGTGCTCGGCGAGGCCGAGCGCATCAGCGTGCCGCAGGCGCTGCGCGCGATCACGCTGGGCGCCGCGTGGACGCTCAAGCTCGACCACGAGATCGGCAGCATCGAATGCGGCAAGCGCGCTGACTTCTGCGTGCTCGAGGACGATCCGCTCGTGATCGACCCGGTCAAGCTCAAGGACGTGCGCGTGTGGGGCACGGTGCTGTCGGGGCGGGTGTTCGAGGCGCGATCCGCCTGAGCAGCTGTGGCGATGCCGATGACGACGAAGCGCATCCCGCTGACCGTGATCGGCGGCTTCCTCGGCGCCGGCAAGACCACGCTGCTCAACCGGCTGCTGCGCGAGTCACAAGGGCAGCGCATCGCGGTGCTGGTCAACGACTTCGGCGCGCTCAACATCGATGCCGAGCTCGTTGCGTCGAACGCCGGCGACACCATCGCGCTGACCAACGGCTGCGTGTGCTGCTCGATCGGCGACGATCTCAGCGGCGCCCTGATCCGCGTGCTGGCCTCCGGCACGCCCTTCGACGCCGTCGTGATCGAGGCCAGCGGCGTCTCCGACCCCTGGCGCATCGCCCAGATCGGCATGGCCGCGCCCGAGCTCAGCCTGGACGGCGTGATCGTGCTGGTCGATGCGAGCGCGGTCCTCGATCAGGCGCGCGATCCGCTGCTGGCCGACTCGCTGCAGCGCCAGCTCAAGGCAGCGGACCTGGTCGTGATCAACAAGGCCGACCTCGCGAGCGACGACGAGCGACGGCAGGTACGCGACTGGATCGCCGGCGTGGCCGGCCGCACGCCCGTCTTCGAGACCTCGCAGGCCGTGGTGCCGCTAGCCATGCTGACCGGCGCCGCGTTGCCGCAGGCCCGCGCCCGCGCGGAACAGGGCTGCGACCATGCGCACCACGATCCCATGCATCAGCACTCGCACGATCACGGCCAGCTGTTCGACACCTGGTCGCAGCGGCCTGAGGCGGTGCTGTCGGCCCAGGCGTTGCGCGCGGCGCTGCGCAACATGCCCGATGGCGTGTTGCGATTGAAGGGCATCGTGCAAACCGACGAGCACGGCTGGGCCGAGCTGCAGTTCGCCGGCCGCCATGGCTCGCTGCGCCAGGCGGCGGCACCTGACAACGGCGCGGCTCTGGTGGCGATCGGGTTGCGCGGGAAGCTGCCGGCGCGGGAGCTGGATGCGCTGTTCAGCCGGCCGGAGTGAGTGAGTCCGTTACCGCATATCAACGCCGCCCGCGCCCGCCAATCATCGCGACGATCTCGCGAAACACCTCGTTGCGCACACCGGTCGAGAGGTCGAGCGCCCGGTTGCGGCGGTAGTAGGGGCTGAGGTCCAGACCGACGCCGACGCCGTAGATCTCCACCGTGCCCGCCTGCTCGTGGCGTTCGACCACCTCGCGCAGGTGGTGGTCGAGGTAGTGGTCGTCGTTGGCGAGGTTCGTCGCGCGGTCCATCGGGCAGCCGTCTGAGATGACGATCAGCACGCGCCGCCCTTCGCCGCGACCTTCCAGGCGCCGGCAAGCCCATTGCACGGCCTCGCCGTCGATGCCCTCGCGAAACAGGTCGGCCTTCAGCAGCGCGGCGATGTCGGGCCGGGCGCGGCGCCAAGGCGTATCGGCGTCTTTGAACACCAGGTGGCAGGCCTCGTTGAGACGCCCGGGGTGCGCGGGCCGGCCCGCGCGAATCCAGTCGCGCTGGGCCCGGCCGCCATTCCAGGCGCCGGTGGTGAAGCCGAGCACTTCGCTCGCGACGCCGGCCTGTTCGAGCGCGCGCACGAACACATCGACCAGCATTGCGACCGACTCGATGTGCTGGCGCATCGAACCCGAGCAGTCGATCAGAAAACTCACCAGAGAGTCGGCCACCGGGTCTTGCCGCTCGACGCGAAACAGGCGCCGCTCGGTCGGCGAGACGACGAGCTGCGACAGGCGCCGGCCGTCGATGTAGCCCTCCTCCAGGCCACTGTCCCAGCCTTCGCGCGCGGGCCGGGCGAGCAAAGCCTTGAGCTCGCGCGCCAGGCGCGCGATGTTGATGCCCTGACCGGCGATGCGCTGGTCCAGGCGCTCGCGGTATTCCTTGAGCAGGGCCGCGCGCACCAAAGTGGCGGCCTTGGTTTCCTGGTCGTAGGCGGTCGTGAAGACGCGGTAGCCATCGTCGGCCTCTTCGAGCACGCGGCTGTTGCCCGAGGCTGCCGTCGTGATGCCCTCACCGTCATCGCCCTTGAAGTCCAGCCACAGCCTGAACGGGTTGCGCTTGTCGTTGGCCTGGTCGTCGGATTCGTCGCCCGGGTCGTCGCCGGCCTCGTCGGCACTGTGGATCATTTCGGCCACGGCCTGGGCGATGGCCAGCGCATGTTGCGCGTAGGCTGCCTGGTCGTGGCGGCAGCAGCGCAGGCCCGCGAGGTCGTGGCCCAGCGCGGGCACGATCGCCATGCGCGTGGCCTCGATCAAGTCTTCGGTCGCCTCGACCACCGGCTCCGCCGTGACGCGCGCGCGGCAGATCTGCGCCACGGTGTAGAGCAGGATGCCCTTGGCGGTTTCGGTCAGGCCGCTGTGGTGAAAGGCCAGCGACCATTGCTCGTGGCGGTGCCGCAGGTTGCGCGCGAGGCCGGGCATCTGCTGCGGCGCAAGCGACTCGCAGCGGATCTGCTCGAGCAGCTCGAACAGCAGGCGCGCCAGCGGGTCGGCCGGGCAGAGGCTTGCGTGCAGCCCGGCGTCCGAATGCCTGAGGCGCAGCGCCATGCCGTCGGCCGCGCCGCGGAACGAGCCGAAGTCGTCATGCTCCAGCGAGGGGCTCAGATGCGGCGCATACAGCGGCAGCGCGCGGCGGCCGCGGTGCAGGCGCCGGCCGCGAAAGTGCAGCTCGGCATCGTCGCTCAAGGCGCGGATAGCTGCCGCGCACAGCTCCTCGACTTTTTGCTGGTGCCTGGTCGCAGCCTGGACATCGCCCATCGCTTCACTCGCGATGCGTTGCCAGCTCGTACGATTCATCGAGCTCGCGATCGAAGCAGCGCTGGAAGTACTCGGCCACGACGGCGCGCTCGGCCTCGTCGCACTTGTTGATGAAAGACAGGCGGAAGGCCAGCACCGGGTCGCGGAAGATCTCCACATTCTCGGCCCAGGTGATCACGCTGCGCGGCGACATCAGCGTTGAGAGGTCGCCGGCCGCGAAGCCCTTGCGTGTCAGGTCGGCCACGGCCACCATGGCGTCGATCAGGGCGCGGCCGGCCGCATCGGCAAAGCGCGGCACCCGGGCCTGCACGATCGCGATCTCTTCGTCGCGCGGCAGGTAGTTCAGCGTCGCGACGATGTTCCAGCGGTCGATCTGTGCATGGTTCAGGCGCTGTGCGCCGTGGTAGAGGCCGCTGAGGTTGCCCAGGCCCACGGTGTTGGCGGTCGCGAACAGGCGAAAGAAGGGGTGCGGCCGCAGCACCCGGTTCTGATCCATCAGCGTGAACTTGCCGTCGCGCTCCAGGATGCGCTGGATCACGAACATCACATCGGGCCGGCCGGCGTCGTATTCGTCGAAGATCAGCGCGACCGGCCGCTGCAGCGCCCAGGGCACGATGCCCTCCTGGAACTCGGTGACCTGCTTTCCCTCGCGCAGTACCACCGCATCCTTGCCGACCAGGTCGAGCCGGTTGATGTGACCGTCGAGGTTGACGCGCACGCAGGGCCAGTTCAGCCGCGCGGCGACCTGCTCGATGTGGGTCGACTTGCCGGTGCCGTGCAGGCCTTGCACCATGACGCGCCGGTCGCGGCTGAAGCCGGCCAGCAGCGCCAGCGTGACGTCGGGGTTGAACCGGTAGGCGGGGTCGACATCGGGCACATGGTCGTCACGTTCGCCGAAGGCCGGCACCTTCAGCTCGGTGTCGATGCCGAACATCTCACGAACGGAGATCATGCGGTCGGGGCGGATGCCGGTCAGATCGGCCATGGCGTTCTCCTTGGGGGTCAAGCCGTGGCGCTCGTTGCCACGGGTGGCACAGCGTCGGCCTCGATGCGGCTCAGGGCGTCGGCGGCACGTTGCAACGGCGGCAGCAGCTGCAGGGCCTTGTCCGCTGTCAGCCGCATGATCGGCGCCTGGACGGCGACACACAGGTTGGAGCGTGCGCCCGCGGAGGGCACCAGCACCGCCACGCAAAGCAGGCCGGGCAGGAACTCCTCGTTGTCCAGCGCGAAGCCCTGGCGCTTGATCTGCTTGATCTCCTGCTCGAGCTGCTCCATGTTGGTCAGGGTCTTGGAGGTATAGGCCTCCAGCGGCGCATGGCCCAGCAGGCGCTGGCGCTGCGACGGCGTCATCTCCGCGAGAAAGACCTTGCCGCTGGCCGAGCAATGGACCGGCACGCGCGAGCCGGGGTGCAGATAGAACCGCAGCGGTGCCGCGGTCTCGACACGATCGAGGTAGACCACCTCGCTGCCGGCCAGCGCCGTCAGGTTGCAGCTTTCCCCGACTTCGTCGACCAGGCGCCGCAGCACGGCGTGGCGTGCGCCATGCAGGATGTCGTTGAACAGCAGGTTCTCGGCCAGCCGGCGCAGCCGCACGCCCGTGCCGTAGTGGCGGCCGTCGACGCTGCGCTCCAGCAATCCGGCGCCTTCGAGCTGCTGGAGCATGCGGTGCAGGGTCGGCTTCGGCAAACGGGTTTCCTCGGCCAGCCCCTGCAGCGAGAACAGCTGGTCTTTGGAGGCGATCACCTCCAGCAACGCAAACAGCCTCATCGTGGGCGTGTCGCCGTTGATTTCGACCAGGTCTGACTTGGGATTGGGCACGATTTGCATGGCTCAATGATAGTTCAATTCCAAAAATTTGCAAAAAAAATTCCGAATTTCGAAATTTGTGTTGACGTTTCTTTGTTTCATGCCTATATTTCGATCACATTCCGAAATTTGGAATGAAACGTATCGAAATTTCCATCAAACCCGGTTGAAGCGACCCAGGAGACCCTCATGAGCCAACCCCCACGCGATACCCGCACCGTTGCCAGCGGCGTCCAGAAGATGACCCCGTCGGAAGCCTTCGTCGAAACCCTGGTCGCCAACGGCGTGACCGACATGTTCGGCATCATGGGCTCGGCCTTCATGGATGCGATGGACATCTTCGCGCCGGCCGGCATCCGCCTGATCCCGGTCGTGCACGAGCAGGGCGCCGGCCACATGGCCGACGGCTATGCCCGCGTGTCGGGCCGCCACGGCGTGGTGATCGGCCAAAACGGCCCCGGCATCAGCAACTGCGTGACCGCGATCGCCGCAGCCTACTGGGCGCATTCGCCGGTCGTGATCGTGACGCCCGAGACCGGCACCATGGGCATGGGCCTGGGCGGCTTCCAGGAGGCCAACCAGCTGCCGATGTTCCAGGAGTTCACCAAGTACCAGGGCCATGTGAACAACCCCAAGCGCATGGCCGAGTACACCGGCCGCTGCTTCGACCGCGCCATGAGCGAAATGGGCCCGACCCAGCTGAACATCCCGCGCGACCATTTCTACGGCGAAATCACGGCCGAGATCCCGAAGCCGCAGCGCCTGGACCGCGGCCCCGGCGGCGAGGCCAGCCTGAACGAGGCGGCCGAGCTGCTGGCCACGGCCAAGTTCCCGGTCATCATCTCCGGCGGCGGTGTCGTGATGGCGGACGGCGTCGAGGAGTGCAAGGCCCTGGCCGAGCGCCTGGGCGCGCCGGTGGTCAACAGCTACCTGCACAACGACAGCTTCCCGGCCAGCCATCCGCTGTGGTGCGGCCCGCTGGGCTACCAGGGCAGCAAAGCCGCGATGAAGCTGATCGCCCAGGCCGACGTGGTGATCGCGCTGGGCTCGCGCCTCGGCCCCTTCGGCACGCTGCCGCAGCACGGCATGGACTACTGGCCCAAGAACGCCAAGATCATCCAGATCGACGCCGACCACAAGATGCTGGGCCTGGTGAAGAAGATCTCGGTCGGCATCTGCGGCGACGCCAAGGCCGCAGCCGTCGCGCTGAACCAGCGCCTGGCCGGCAAGACGCTGGTCTGCGACGCCACGAAGGCGCAGCGCGCCGACACCATCGCGACCGAGAAGGCGGCCTGGGAGAAGGAGCTCAACGAGTGGACCCACGAGCGCGACCCCTACAGCCTGGACATGATCGAAGAAGCCAGGCGCGAGGTGACGCCCACCGGCGGCCACTACCTGCACCCGCGCCAGGTGCTGCGCGAGCTCGAGAAGGCGATGCCGGCTGACGTGATGGTGTCCACCGACATCGGCAACATCAACTCGGTCGCCAACAGCTACCTGCGCTTCGAGAAGCCTCGCAGTTTCTTCGCGCCCATGAGCTTCGGCAACTGCGGCTATGCGCTGCCCACCATCATCGGCGCCAAATGCGCGGCGCCGCACCGCCCGGCCATTGCCTACGCAGGCGACGGCGCGTGGGCCATGAGCATGACCGAAACGATGACCGCGGTGCGCCACAACATCCCGGTGACGGCCGTCGTGTTCCACAACCGCCAGTGGGGCGCCGAGAAGAAGAACCAGGTGGACTTCTACAACCGCCGCTTCGTCGCCGGCGAGCTCGAAAGCGAGAGCTTCGCGGGCATGGCAAAGGCCATGGGCGCCGAGGGCATCGTGGTCGACCGGCTCGAAGACGTGGGGCCGGCACTCAAGAAGGCGGTGGACCTGCAGATGAACCAGGGCAAGACCTGCGTGATCGAGATCATGTGCACCCGCGAGCTCGGCGACCCGTTCCGCCGCGATGCGCTGGCCAAGCCGGTGCGCCTGCTCGAGAAGTACAAGGACTATGTCTGAGTCTGCAGCGCGCCGCGCTGCCTGGGCGTCGCGGCGCGCCTTGTCAACCACCACCGGGATTCACCATGGCTTCCATTGATCTCGCGCCGGGCGCTGACGGCGCGCCACGCTCGCTTAAAGGCTCGCACCCGCACCTGCATGCGCTCGTCGAGACAGCCCGGGCCCGCGGTCCGATTCCGATCGCAATGGCCTACCCCTGCGACCGCTCGTCGCTGGACTCGGCCAGCGAGGCGGCTCGCGCCGGCCTGGTGCTTCCCCTGCTCGTGGGGCCGCGCGCGCGCATCGAGGCGGTGGCCGCCGAGGCCGATGTGGACCTGCGCGGCTTCGCCCTGCATGACACGGCCGACGACCCCGGCGCCGCAGCGGCCCGGGCAGCCGCGCTGTGCCGTGACGGCCAGGCCGCGGCGCTGATGAAGGGCAGCCTGCACAGCGACGAGCTGCTGGCCGCGGCGGTGGCGCGCGAGGCCGGGCTGCGCACCACGCGGCGCGCCAGCCATGTGTTCGTGCTCGATGTTCCCGGCGTGGCCCGGCCGCTGATGATCACCGACTGCGTGGTCAACATTGCACCCACGCTCACCGACAAGCGCGACATCGCGCAAAACGCGATCGCTCTGGCGCAGGCGCTGGGCATCGCGACGCCTCATGTTGCCATCCTCTCGGCCGTGGAAACCGTGAACCCGGCCATCCCCGGCACCATCGACGCCGCGGCACTGTGCAAGATGGCCGACCGCGGGCAGATCCGCGGCGGCGTGTTCGACGGTCCCCTGGCCTTCGACAACGCCATTTCGGCGCAGTCGGCGCGCAACAAGGGCATCGTCTCTCCCGTGGCAGGTCGCCCCGACGTGCTGCTGGTGCCCAGCCTGGAGGCCGGCAACATGGTCTACAAGCAGCTGGTCTACATGGCCGGCGCCGAATGCGCGGGGCTGGTGCTCGGCATGCGCGTGCCCATCGTGCTGACCAGCCGCTCCGACTCGGTCGCCAGCCGCATCGCGTCCTGCGCGCTGGCGGTGCTGATGAGCGCCGCCGCTGGTGAAGAGGAGCGTGCGGCATGAGCGCCGCCGGACCGCTCCTAGGCGCGAGGGCCCCCTCGGGGGGCAGCGCAGCACATGCAATGGCAAGCGTGGGGGCTAACCCATGAGCGCCGCCGGACCGCTCCTAGGCGCGAGGGCCCCCTCGGGGGGCAGCGCAGCACATGCAATGGCAAGCGTGGGGGCTAACCCATGAGCGCGACGCCCGACACCATGAAAGCCGGCCGATCCATCGCCAGCCCGGGCTCGCGTCTGCACCCGCTGGTGCAGCTGCTGCCCGGCGCCGCGCTGTCGGGCGTGATCGCGCTGGCCGCGACCTTTGTCTCGACGCTGCACGGCGGGCCGCAACTGCTGTACGCGCTGTTTTTCGGCGTGGCTTTTCACTACCTCAGCAACGATGCCAAGGCCAAGCCAGGCATCGAGTTCTGCGCCCGCGCCGTGTTGCGCCTGGGCGTGGGCCTGCTCGGCGCGCGCATCACCGCGACGCAGATCGCTGGCCTGGGCTGGACCACGGCCGCGATCGTGATCGCGGCCGTGGTCACGACGCTGCTGTGCGGCTTGCTGCTGGGGCGACGCCTAGGGCTGACGCGGGCCCAGGGCGTGCTGTCGGGTGGCTCGGTCGCGATTTGCGGTGCCTCGGCTGCGCTGGCGATCTCGGCCGTTCTGCCGCGCGAGAAAGAAAGCGACCGCTTCACGCTGATGGTGGTCGTGACCGTCACCGTGTTGTCGACGCTGGCCATGGTCATTTACCCCTTGATCGCCAAGCTGCTGCACCTGCCACCCGAGTTGGCGGGCCTGTTCATCGGCGGCACGATCCACGACGTCGCACAGGTCGTCGGCGCGGGCTACATGCTGAACCAGGAGACAGGCGACTATGCGACCATTGTCAAGCTGTTTCGCGTCTCGATGCTGGCCGTGGTCGTTGTCGTGGTGTCGGGCTTGTTCAAGCGGCAGCGCGAGCAGACGGACGACAAGCTCGCCTCAGCCAAGCAGCCGCTCGTGCCTTGGTTCCTGTGGGTGTTCGTTGGCCTGGTGATCGTCAACTCGCTGGGCGGGGTGCCGACCGTGGTGCAACACAGCCTCAACGACGTCTCGCGTGCCTGTCTGGTGCTGGCGATCGCCGCGTTGGGCATGAAGACCTCGTTCATGCAGCTCGCGCGCGCCGGCTGGCGGCCGTTCTCGCTGCTGCTGATCGAGACCTTGTGGATGGCAGCGCTGGTCCTGGCAGCCATCTGGTGGCGCAACTGAACGATGGGCTGAACGGCGGGGGAAGTGACCCGCCCTTTCGTCCCACCGCAGTCAGCGCCGCCGCAAGGTCTCGGACGGCGCACAGCCAAAACGCTGCTTGTAGTAGCCGGCGAAGCGGCCCATATGCGCAAAACCGTGTTGCAGGGCCACGTCGGTCACGCGCACGAGGCGGTTCTCCAGCGCGGCACGGCTCAGCGCCTCGTGCACACGGTCAAGCTGCACGCCGCGAGCGTAGGCCAGCGGGGATTGGTCGTAGCGGCGGCGAAAGGCCGCCTCCAGGGTGCGGGGGCTCACGCAGGCAGCTGCGGCAATGTCGGCGAGTGCCAGGCCCTCATGGGCGAGCGCGTGGATGTAGTCACGCGCTCGCCGCAGGCAGCGGCCCTGGCTGGCGGGAGTCGCTGCCGCCACGCCGGGGCCGGAACGTTCAGGTGATGGGTGCAGCAGGCTCAGGCCGGCGAGCAAAAAGGACTCCATGGCCGCCTGGGCCCTAGGCTGGCCCAGCCATTGCCGGCCGTGGTGGTGCAGGTTGCGCGTGAGGTCCAGCACCGACTGCCACCACGCCGCCACCGCCGGATCTTGCCTCGACAGGGTTAGTGTGGCCAGCCGCTGCTGCCCGATGTCCAGCTGGTCTTGCAGCGCATGGCTGGGCACCTGAAGCAGCAGCATCGCGCAGTCGCCGCTCCAGTTCATGATGGTTGGCGTGCGCGGGTGCAAAACGCCCATCACGCCGCGGTCCAGAACAGCCTCCTGACGACCGCAGTGCATGCGCGCCTGCCCTCGCAAGGGGAGCTGCAGCAGGTAGAAGTCGCCGCGCTCGCCAGGGTCGATTTCCACCTCGGCACCATAGCTCAGCACGTTGATGCCCAGCTGGTCGAAGCGCACCTGGTTGTGGCGAACCTCCAGGGCGCGGTCGCTTCCCCTCACGGCAAGGCGATGGGGGGAAAACACGCGTCCCACGAGATCGCGCGCTTCGTCGGCCGAACGCGAGCGAAACAGCGGAAAGCTATCCAGTAGTTGACCTGTGGCGCCTTGCATGAAGGTGCAGCGATTTCCGGGGTGGGGCGAGGTGTTGCGGGGCGGGGGTCTTTTGAATCCCGGCCATGCTAACTGCTTTAGGTCTAAACGTTTACTGGGGAAACCCCGGGTGTGGAAGCCACCAGTCGGCGTTTTTTGGATAACGCACTTCGCGAATCGGATTGCGGCAGTCGCAGGGCAGCCGCCAAACTGTGAATCGGACCTTGTTTCGCACCTTTGTCCTGCCTCCGGCCCATTCCCCCACGAAAGAGAGCAATCCATGAACACGACTCTTGCCCGCCTGACCCGTCGATCCCTGGCCGTGCTGGCGCTGGGCCTGCTGGGCGCCGCCAGCGCCCAGGCGCAGCCCGCTGCCTGGCCCACCAAGCCCGTACGCCTGGTGGTGGCGTTTCCGCCCGGCGGCCTGGCCGACGTGCTGGCCCGCATGCTGCAGCCGCAGCTCAGCGAGGCGCTGGGCCAGCCCGTGGTCATCGACAACCGGGGCGGTGCCAGCGGCAACGTCGCCGCAGCCGAGGTGGCGCGCAACGGCGGTGACGGCCACACCTTCATGGTCAACGTCACGACGATCGAATCGGTCAACCCGCTGATGTTCGACCGCATGCCCTATGACCCGGTCAAGGACTTGCAGCATGTGGCGCTGCTGGCCAACACGCAACTGTTCCTGATCACCCGTCCCACGCTGGCGCCCAACAACCTCAAGGAGCTGGTGGCCTACGCCCGGGCCAACCCGGGCAAGCTCAGCTACGGCTCGGCCGGCAACGGCACCACGCCGCACATCGCGGGTGAGCTGTTCAAGCTGAACACCGGCGTTTTCGCCACCCACATTCCCTACCGGGGCGCCGCTCCCGCGATCCAGGACGTGATGGCCGGGCAGATCGACTTCGCGTTCGCGCCGGGCACGGTGTTCAACAGCGTCAAGGCCGGCAAGCTCAAGCTGCTGGGCGTGGCCAGCCGCCAGCGCACCAGCAACTACGCCAGCGCGCCCACAGTGGCCGAGGAAGGCTTCGGCAACGTGTTTGTCGACGCGCCGTTCGCCGTCTACGCACCTGCGGCCATGCCCGCCGCCCATGTCGCCCGCATGAACCGCGAAATCAACCGCCTGCTGACCCTGCCGGCGATCAAGGCGCGCTTTGCCGAAGTCGGCGCCGACGCCGTGCCCATGAGCCCGGCCGAGGTCAAGTCGCTGGTCCAGGCCGAAATCGCCTTGTTCGGCCCGGTCGTCATGGCCCGCGCTATCAAGGCCGACTAGTCAACACACCCAGCAGGAGGCCCCATGGCTGAACGATCTTTTGCCGCCGAGGTGCAGCAACTGCGTGTGCCGCCCGGCACGGAGTTCCACGGCGAGGGCATTCTGGCCGTCACCAAGGCGCTGCTCGAATGCGGCGTCAGTTATGTGGCCGGCTACCAGGGCTCGCCGATTTCGCACCTGATGGACGTGCTGGCCGACGCCCAGCCGATTCTGGAGGAGCTGGGCGTTCATTTCGAGCCTAGTGCGAGCGAGGCCACGGCCGCCGCTACGCTCTCCGCGTCCGTCATGTACCCGATACGCGGCGCGGTCACCTGGAAGTCCACCGTGGGCACCAACGTGGCCTCGGACGCGCTGGCCAACCTGGCCTCGGGCGGCGTCACCGGCGGCGCGCTCATCATCCTCGGCGAGGACTACGGCGAGGGTTCGTCCATCATGCAGGAGCGCAGCCACGCGTTTGCGATGAAGTCGCAGATGTGGCTGCTGGACCCGCGGCCCAACCTGCCGGCCATTGTGAAGGCCGTGCACGACGGCTTCGAGTTGTCGGAGGCCAGCCGCACGCCGGTGATGCTGGAGCTGCGCGTGCGCAGTTGCCATGTGCACGGCAGCTTCGTGACGCGGGCCAACAAGCGGCCCGAGTTCACGCTCAGGCAGGCGCTGGAGCAGCCGGTGCGCGACACCAGCCGCATCGTGCTGCCGCCGGCGGCCTACCTGCACGAGCACGAAAAAATCATCGACCGTTGGCCGGCGGCGGTGCGCTTCATCGAAGAGCGCCAACTCAACGAATTTTTCGATGGCGACCTCAAGGACATCGGCATCGTGATGCTGGGCGGGCTGTACAACAATGTGCAGCGCGCGCTGATGGCCTACGACATGGCCGACCTGTTCGGCAACACGCGCATTCCGCAATATGTGCTGAACGTGGCCTACCCGCTGGTCGAGTCCGAGGTGCTGCGTTTTTGCGAAGGCAAGAAGGCCATTCTGGTGGTGGAGGAAGGCCAGCCTGAGTACCACGAGCAAAACACCCACACCATCCTGGGCCGTGCCGGCGTGCACACGACCACGATTCACGGCAAGGACATGCTGCCGCGCGCAGGCGAGTACACCGTGGCCGAACTCAAGAGCGGCCTGGGCAAGTTCCTGCAGCGCTACCACCCGTCAGCGCTGGCCAAGGCCGTGTCCATGGGCATGCCCAGCGTGACGCGGCGCCCGGCCGCCGCCGTGCCAGCCCCGGCTGCACCAGTGCCCGACGCGCCCGCGCGCATCCCCGTCACCTCGGAGGCTGCCGCGGCGGCAGCCGCCGCCCCGATGCGCGCAGGCGCCACCGAGTTGGCCGCCGTGGTGCCGGGCCGGCCCTCGGGCTTTTGCATCGGTTGCCCCGAGCGGCCCATCTTCTCCTCGCTCACGCTGGCGCAAGAGGAGCTGGGCATGCACCACATCGCGGGCGACATTGGCTGCCATTTGTTCGCCGCGCTGCCGCCCTTCAACCTGGGTGCTTCCACCATGGGCTACGGCCTGGGCGTGTCGAGCGCCGCGGCGCTCAACGTCGAGGCCGGCAAGCGCTCGATCGCCATCATGGGCGACGGCGGCTTCTGGCACAACGGCCTGGTCAGCGGCATTGGCAATGCGGTGTTCAACAAGGCCGACGGCGTGATCGTGATCGTCGACAACAATTACTCGGCCGCCACCGGCGGGCAGGACATCCTGTCCTCGCGCACGGGCAACGAGCACCGCAGCACCTCCCATCCCATCGAGGCGGCGGTGCGCGGCGTGGGCGTGGAGTGGGTGCGCACGGTGGACCACACCTACGATGTCAAGCGCATGCTGGGCACGATCCGGGAGGCGCTGACCACCGACTACAAGGGCCCCAAGGTGGTGATCGCGCAAAGCGAGTGCATGCTCAACAAGCAGCGCCGCGTCAAGCCCCAGGTGGCGGTGGCCGTGAAGCGGGGCGAGCGCGTGGTCAAGGAGAAATTCGGCGTCGACGCGGCCGTGTGCAGCGGCGACCACGCCTGCATGCGCCTGTCGGGCTGCCCGTCTCTGACGCTCAAGCCCAGCGGCGACCCGCTCAAGCCCGATCCCGTGGCCCATGTGGACGACGGCTGCGTGGCCTGCGGCCACTGCGGCGAGGTCGCGGACGCGGCTGTGCTGTGCCCTTCCTTCTACCGTACCGAATGGGTGCGCAACGCCGGCGCGTGGGAGCGCCGCTTACACGGCTGGCGCCGCAAGATCGTCGGCTGGTTCCAGTCCCGCCAGCGCCGCTCGCTGGCCGAGCGCGCCCTGTACCCCGAGAACGCATGATGAACGCCCCCCGCAAGCTCGGCGCCGACCCGCGCCGCCCCGTCACCATCGCCGTGCTTGCCATGGGCGGGCAGGGCGGCGGCGTGCTGGTCGACTGGATCGTGGACCTGGCCGAACACAACGGCTACCTGGCGCAGTCCACCTCGGTGCCCGGCGTCGCCCAGCGTACCGGCGCCACCATTTACTACATCGAGCTGTTCGCCCGGAGCCACGCCCAGGCCCAAGGCCAGGCGCCGGTGCTGGCGCTGATGCCGGTGCCCGGCGAGGTCGACCTCGTCATCACCTCGGAGCTGATGGAAGCGGGCCGCGCCATGCTGCGCGGACTCGTGTCGCCCGATCGCACCACGCTCATCACGTCCAGTCATCGCGACTACGCGACGGTCGAAAAGGTCGTGCCCGGCAACGGCGTGGCCGATGCGCAGGCGGTGTTCGATTCGGCGCGCAAGCACGCGCAGCGCTTCATCCACGACGACATGCAGGCTTTGGCGCGGCAGTCGGGCAGCGTGATCTCGGCGGTGTTGTTCGGCGCGCTGGCCGGCTGTGGCGAACTGCCGTTTGACGACGCTGCGTTCGAGGCCACCGTGCGCCGCGCCGGGGTGGGCGTGGAAGCCAGCCTGCACGCCTTCCGTGCGGGGGGCCAGGCGGCCCGCCAGCCGCTGCAGGCCGAGGCGAGCGCCGACCCCATGAGCACCGCGCCGCAGCCCCTGCCTTGGCGCGCGGCCAGCGCCGCGGTGGAGCCGCTGCGCGCGCGCATCGAACGCGACTTTCCGGCACCGGCGCACGCCATGCTGGGGGCCGGCCTGCAGCGCGTGATCGAGTTTCAGGACATTGCCTATGGCGGCGAATACCTGGACCGCATGGCCGATTTGCACGCGCACGCGCTACGCTGCGGCGATGCCGGGCACGGCCACGCCGCCCTTATCGAAGCCGCGCGCTGGGTGGCCGTGGCCATGGCCTATGACGACGTGATTCGCGTGGCCGACCTCAAGACCCGCGCCGAGCGCTTCGAGCGCGTGCGCGAGGAAGTGGGCGCGCCGGCCGGCGAGGTGGTGGGCACGACCGAGTTCTTCCACCCGCGGCTCGAAGAGATTTATGGCCTCATGCCGTCGGGCCTGGTCCACTGGATCGAGAGCTCGCCGCTGCTGCGCGCGCAACTGGTCAAGCGCATAGGCAACGGCAAGCGCATTCGCCCGCACACCGTGCGCGGTCAGCTGATGCTGCAAACCCTGGCCGGCCTGCGCCGCTGGCGCCGCCGCAGCCTGCGCCACGCCAACGAGACCGCGCACATGCTGCAGTGGCTGGATCAGGTCAAGGCCTTGATGAGTGACGACTACCGCCTTGGCCTGGAGCTGATCCGCTGCCGGCGGCTGGTCAAGGGTTACAGCGACACGCATGCACGCGGCAGCAGCAAGTTCGACCGCCTGCAGCGCGCGGCCGGTCTGCTCAAGGGCCGTGCCAGCGCTGCCGACGACCTGGCCGCGCTGCGCTTCGCTGCGCTGGCCGAGCTGCAGGGCACGCAGCTGCAACAGCGCTGGAGCCTGCTGGGCTTGCCGCAGGACTGAGGCCGGCCCGTCGTGTGCCGGTGTCCGGCCCGAAACAACCCCGACACGCACAGGGCTTGTATTCATGCGCCCGGATGTATAAAATGCTTTAAGCCTAAACAGTTTAGAGCTAACCAATCCGCGCGGCTCCGGTCGAGCCGTCCTTTGGAACTGGAGCGCATGATGAAGATCGTCTGTATCGGTGGCGGCCCCGCCGGCCTGTACTTCGCGCTGCTGATGAAGCAGCAAAACCCGGCCCACGACATCACCGTGGTCGAGCGCAACCGGCCCTACGACACCTTCGGCTGGGGCGTGGTGTTCTCGGACCAGACGCTGGGCAACCTGCAGGCGGCGGACCCGGTGACGGCCTCCGAAATCCTCGATGCCTTCAACCACTGGGACGACATCGAGGTGCGCGTCAAGGACCAGGTGGTGCGCTCCGGCGGCCATGGCTTTTGCGGCATCGGCCGCAAGCGCCTGCTCAACATCCTGCAGCACCGCTGCGAATCGCTGGGTGTCAAGCTCCTGTTCGAAACCGATGTCCAGGACGACGAGGCCTATGCCGATGCCGACCTCATCATCGCCTGCGACGGCCTGAACAGCCGCATCCGCACCAAATACGCCGCGACCTACCAGCCCGACATCGATGTGCGCCGCTGCCGCTTTGTCTGGCTCGGCACGAACAAGCTGTTCGAAGCCTTCACCTTCGCGTTCGAGAAGACCGAGTGGGGCTGGTTCCAGGCCCATGCCTACCGCTTCGACAACGAGACCTCGACCTTCATCGTCGAGGCGCCCGAGGACGTGTGGCGCAAGGCCGGGCTGGAGACCATGGAGAAGGAGGAGGCGATCGCCTTCTGCGAGAAGCTGTTCGAGAGCCACCTCGACGGCCATGGCCTGATGTCCAACGCCACCCACCTGCGCGGATCGGCGCAGTGGATCAAGTTCCCGCGCGTCGTGTGCCAGAAATGGGTGCATTACAACGGCGCGACGCCTGTCGTGCTGATGGGCGACGCGGCGCACACCGCGCATTTCTCGATCGGCTCGGGCACCAAGCTCGCGCTGGAGGACGCGATCGAGCTGGCCCGCAGCATAGGCCAGCATCCCGGTGACCTCGCCGCGGCCCTCACGCACTACGAAGACCTGCGCAGCGTCGAAGTCCTGCGCATCCAGAACGCGGCGCGCAACTCGACCGAGTGGTTCGAAAACGTTTCGCGCTACATCGACCTGCCGCCCGAGCAGTTCTCCTATTCGTTGCTCACGCGCAGCCAGCGCATCAGCCACGAGAACCTGCGGCTGCGCGACAAGGACTACGTCGAGGACTACGAGCGCTGGATCGCCACACAGTCGGGCGTCGGCAACGCGGCCGAGCGAGCGCCGATCCCGCCGATGTTCACGCCGTTCACGGTGCGCGGCGTGACGCTGAAGAACCGCGTCGTGGTGTCGCCGATGGCCCAGTATTCCTGCGTCGACGGCATGCCCGACGACTACCACCTGATGCACCTGGGCGCGCGCGGCGTCGGCGGCGCCGGCCTCGTGTTCGCCGAGATGACCTGCGTGTCGCCCGACGCCCGCATCACACCCGGCTGTCCGGGGCTGTGGAACCAGGCGCAGCGCAACGGCTGGTGGCGCATCGTCGACTTCGTGCACAACACCAGCGACGCGAAGATCGCGATCCAGCTCGGCCACGCCGGGGCCAAGGGCTCGACGCGCCTGGCCTGGGACGGGATCGACCAGCCGCTCGAAGAGGGCAACTGGCCGCTGATCTCGGCCTCGCCCCAGCAGTACCTGGACGGCATCAGCCAGTGGTCGCACGCGATGACGCGCGAGGACATGGACCGCGTGCTCGCGGATTTCGTGCAGTCCACGCGCTGGGCCACCGAGGCCGGCTTCGACTGGCTGGAGCTGCACTGCGCCCATGGCTATCTGCTGTCGTCGTTCATTTCGCCGCTGACCAACCTGCGCACCGACGAGTACGGCGGTTCGCTGGACCACCGCCTGCGCTACCCGCTGGAGGTGTTTCGCGCGGTGCGCGCCGCCTGGCCCGAGCAGCTGCCGATCTCGGTGCGCATCTCGGCCCACGACTGGGTCGAAGGCGGCATCAGCCCGGATGACGCGGTGGCGATCGCCCGCGCCTTCAAGGCCGCGGGCGCCGACATGATCGACTGCTCCTCGGGCCAGGTCAGCAAGAAGGAAAAGCCGGTCTACGGCCGCATGTTCCAGACCCCGTTTGCCGACCGGGTGCGCAACGAGGCCGGCATCGCGACCATCGCCGTGGGCGCGATTTCGGAGGCCGACCATGTCAACAGCATCATCGCCGCCGGTCGTGCCGACCTGTGCGCGGTGGCGCGCCCGCACCTGGCCAACCCGGCCTGGACGCTGATGGAGGCAGCCAAGATCGGCTATGTCGATGTCGGCTGGCCCAAGCAGTACCGCGCGGCCAAGCTGCAGCTCGAGCGCAACCTGGAGCGCGAGCGCAGTCTCGCGGCACAGGGAGCCGGCGTCTCGGCACAGGAGCGCGCCAACCGGGCCCTGGGCGTCTGAATGGCTGCGAAGTTTCCCATCACCGGGCCCCTGGCCGGACGCCATGCCGTGGTCACCGGTGCTGCGCGCGGCATAGGTGCTGCAATCGCGCGCACGCTCGCGGCGGCGGGCGCCCGCGTCAGCCTGCTGGGACGCCAGCGTGAGCGCTTGCAAGAACTCGCGCAGGAACTGCCCGGCGGTCCGCACCATGTCGTGGTGGCCGATGTCAGCAGCGCCGCCGACGTGGCGGCCGCGTTCGACAGCGCGCGCGCCGCGCTCGGCCCCGTGCAGATTCTGGTCAACAACGCAGGCCAGGCCGGCAGCGCAGCTATCCTCAAGACCTCGCTGGAGCTCTGGGAGCGCATGCTCGCGGTCAACCTCACCGGCAGTTTTCTCTGCAGCCAGGCTGTCCTGCCCGACATGCTGGCGCAGGGCGGCGGGCGCATCGTCAATATCGCCAGCACGGCAGGGCAAAAGGGCTATGCCTATGTGGCAGCCTACACCGCGGCCAAGCATGGCGTCGTGGGCTTGACGCGTTCGATGGCCCTGGAGCTGGCGCGCAGGAACATCACCGTCAACGCCGTCTGTCCTGGCTACACCGACACCGACATCCTGCGCGACGGGATCGCCAACGCCGTCGCCAAGACCGGGCGCAGCGCCGAGCAGGTGCAGGCCGAGTTCGTCGCCGGCAATCCACAGCATCGCGTGATCCAGCCCGACGAGGTTGCCGACGCGGTGCGCTGGCTGTGCGGCGACGGTGCAGCCTCGGTCACGGGGCAGTGCATCTCGGTCTCGGGCGGGGAGGTCACATGATGTTCGAACGCGAGCGGCAGATCCGCTTCTCCGAGTGCGACCCCGCGGGCATCGTCTTCTATCCGCAGTACTTCGTGATGTTCAACGACCTGATGGAAGCCTGGGTGGACCATGGCCTGGGCATCGGCTTCAACGACCTGATCACGCGGCGGCGCATCGGCCTGCCCACGGTGCGGCTGGAGGCGGATTTCAGGGCGGTCAGCCGCATGGCTGACAGCGTGATCCTGTCGTTGGCCGTGGAGCGCGTCGGCGCTCGCTCGCTGGGCCTGGCGCTGAACTGCAAAAGCACGGATGGCGAGCTGCGCATGGCGGTTCGGCAGGTCATTGTCACGACGTCGCTCGAGACTCATCAGGCGATCCCCGTGCCCGCCGACTTGCGCGCAGCGATCGAGCGCTGCGGCGCCCCGCTTCGGTAAAGGACGTCCTTGCGAGGGGAAGGCACTGATCCGGGGCGGAGAGGCCCTACCGTTTCTTCAACGGCTTCCAGCCGGCAAACTGCGGCGCCACCCGCTTGACGACCGGTCCATCGAAATCCCAGGCCAGGCACTTGCCCATGTAAAAGGGCGGGGCCTCCTGCGTCGTGGCGGACGGACTGTCCTGCCGCTGGTGCGACTGGTAGTGCGGAATGGTCTGGTAGGCCGCCGTCGCGCAGTTGTAGAGCAGCTCGCGCAGATGCGTGCAGCCCTGAACGCCGCCGATCGCGCGCTCGATCGTTTGCCGCCAGCCTGATCCCATCTTGGCGCCAATGAGCGATTGCATGGAGCCGCTGGCGCCCAGGCATTCGGCAAAAGGTGTGCTGTCCATCGAGGTGGCGATATCCCGGACGATGAACGCATCGTCCAGTGTGACCCGGATCGTCATGTCGTGCATGGGTTCGCCGGTCCGTACCAGGGCGCGTTCTGCCTTGTAGTCGTAGGCTTTGGTGTCGGTCATCGACGCCTCGATGTCCCACAGTCCGTCGCCGCGGGCGTAGCCGTGGAAGGTGACGGTTCGCGTGTGGGCGTGGATGCGCGGTGCGGCGGGAGGGAGTGGCATGGCAACTCTCGCTTTTGTGAACATGCGTGGTCGTGGACTTGCCATTTTCGCGTAACCAGTGCGCTTCGCCGCGTCGCCGTAGCGACGCGGCACCAGACGGGCGCGCCGTCAGCCTTCGACCAGCGCTAGCTCTGCCCTTGGTCTGAAAAAACCGCTGGACAAATTTTCCCGTTCCCTCTATCGTGAGGAATGGAAGAACAACACCAAATCAAGCGCACGTTATCAACTCCTGAATCGATCACAGTCGTCCGACGGCTGTTGGCCGACGGCACGCATGCAAATCGCTCCTCGGTGGCACGCGCCACATGCGAGCACTTCGGCTTCGTTGACGCGCGCGGCCGCTGGCAAACCGGTGGCTGCGTCAAGGCGCTGCGCGAACTGGAGCGCTCGGGCCACTTTGCACTGCCTGCGGCCGGTCCTGCCGGCCGTCCCAAGGGCACGGTCGGCTCCGCTCGACGCTTGGGTGAGCCTGTAGCCGAGCCGCGCGACGTTCCTGCGCAGGCCGGCGACGTGCGGGGCCTGGCGCTTGTGAAGGTCCAGACGCTCGATCAGATGCGGCTGTGGAACGAGCTGATGGCATGCGAGCATCCGCAAGGGCCGGGGCCGCTGGTGGGTGCACAGATGCGCTACCTGATCCAGTCCGATCACGGCTGGCTCGGCGGCCTGGGCTTCGGTGCGGCGGCGCTGAACCTGGCCGACCGCGACCGCTGGATCGGCTGGGGCGGCAACACCCGACGCCGGCACCTGCATCGGGTCGTTGGCATGGCACGGTTTCTGATCCGCCGCTCGGTGCGTTGCCAGAACCTGGCCTCGCGTGTGCTGGGCATGAGTCTGCGCACGCTGGCGACCGACTACGAGGCGCAGTACGGCTACCGCCCCTGGCTGGTGGAGAGCTTCGTGGACACCGAGCACTTCCTGGGCACCAGCTATCAGGCGGCCAACTGGTTGGCCGTAGGCCACAGCCAGGGGCGCGGCCGCCAGGATCGAACGCACCAGGCGGCCAAGTCCGTCAAGGCCATCTACGTGTATGCGCTGGAGGCGGACTTCCGCGCCCGCATGGGCGTGCCCGAGCCGTGCGGCCCCAAGCCTTTGCAGCCCGGTGAGGGCTTGGACGGCCCCGAGTGGGCATTGCAAGAGTTCGGCGGCGCCGAGCTCGGCGACTTGCGCCTGAGCGCGCGGCTGGTGGAGGCCGCGTACACGCTGGGGGCGCATCCGGGCCGTGCCTTCTGCGGCGCCGTCCAAGGCGACGTGGCCGCGCTCAAGGGCTATTACCGTCTCATCGACCGCCCCGACGACAGCGCCGTCACGACGCAGGCGATGCTTGCGCCGCACCGCCAGCGCACGCTGCAGCGCATGATGGCGCAGCCGCTGGTGCTGTGCATCCAGGACGGCACGGACCTGAACTACACCAACCTCGTGCAGTGCCAGGGGCTGGGCTCGCTCGGCACCAACCAGACCGGTGCGCGCAGCGCGGGGCTGCACTTGCACTCCACGCTGGCGGTGACACCCCAGGGGTTGCCCCTGGGCGTGCTGGATGCGCACTGCGAAGCCCCTGTGGCTCGCGCCGACAACGATGACCGGCTGTCCACGGACATCCCCATCGAGGAGAAGAAGACCTTCGGCTGGGTCCACGGGCAGCGTCAGTGTGAGCAAGCCGCCGCCCGCATGCCCGATACGCGGCTGGTCTGCGTGATGGACCGCGAAGCTGACTTCTTCGAGCTCTTCGACGAGCAGCGACGGCGCAATAAGGTCGATCTGCT
>Ga0187892_10001092_pt1 | contig 65270 bp, 62 predicted proteins | sample MA1701073metaG_FD_139345 | JGI IMG/M metagenome (GOLD analysis project Ga0187892, IMG submission 139345) | Bio-ooze microbial communities from a basaltic lava cave in the Kipuka Kanohina Cave System on the Island of Hawaii, USA - MA170107-3 metaG ... | reverse complement strand
CGCAATTGGCCGTTGCCTGGAGGATCGGCGGCGTCCACGGCGCGTGGCTGGGCATGCTGTCCCTGGCACTGATCGTCGGTGCCATGTTCAACGCCATACTGCGCGACTGGGTGTTCGGCCTGGCGTTCATGATATTGATGGCCATTCCGCTTGCCGGTGTAACGCGCGACGGGCGGACCGCGCGACCAGCCGCGTCCATAGCGACTAGATCCTAGCTCCTGGCTATAATGCCGGTCCCGGGGGAGAACAGCTCCCACGGGCGGCAATCGAGATGCAGCTCTTCGCCTTCGGGATCAACCATCAGAGCGCCCCGCTGGAGGTGCGCGAGCGGGTCGCCTTCACCGCCGAAGGTCTGCCGCTGGCGCTACGCGACCTGGTCGACCACGAGCCGGTGCGCGAGGCGGCGATCATCTCCACCTGCAACCGCACCGAGATCTACTGCAATGCCCAGGACCCGGGCAAGGCGGTGCAATGGCTGGCGGGCTACCGGCAGGTGCGCCCGGCCGCGCTCGCGCCGTTTCTGTACACGCTGCCGCGCGAGCGCGCGGTCAAGCATGCGTTCCGCGTGGCGAGCGGCCTCGACTCCATGGTGCTGGGCGAGCCGCAGATCCTGGGACAGATGAAGCAGGCGGTGCGCAGCGCCGAGAGGGCGGGCACGCTCGGGCTGGTGCTGCACAAGCTGTTCCAGCAGACCTTCTCGGTGGCCAAGGAGGTGCGCACGCGAACCGACATCGGCGCCGCTTCGGTGTCCATGGCGGCCGCCGCGGTGCGGCTCGCGGAGCGCATCTTCCCCGGCATCGGCGAGCAGCGGATCCTGTTCATCGGCGCCGGCGAGATGATCGAGCTGACGGCCGCGCATTTCGCCGCGCAGCATCCGCGCGGGATGACCTTCGCCAATCGCACGGCCGAGCGGGCACAGGTGCTGGCCACCCGCTTCGGCGCGCAGGCGCTGTCGTTGAACGAGCTGTCGGAGGTGATCGCCGCGCACGACATCGTGGTCACCAGCACGGCGAGTCCGCTGCCGATCATCGGCAAAGGCATGGTCGAGCGCGCGCTGCGGCGTCGCAGGCATCGACCGATGCTGATGGTGGATCTGGCCGTGCCGCGCGACGTGGAGAGCGAGGTCGGCGCGATGGACGACGTGTTCCTGTACTCGGTGGACGACCTCGGCAAGGTGGCGCAGGAGGGCCGCGACCAGCGCGCGGCCGCGGTGCTGAAGGCCGAGGAGATCATCGACGCCAAGGTGATCGACTTCATGCACTGGCTGGGCGGCCGCGCGGCGGTGCCGACGATCCGCGCACTGCGCGACCAGGCCGAGCGCGCGCGCCGGCACGCGGTCGCGCGCGCGCTGCGTCTGCTGCGCCGGGGCGAGCCAGTGGACAAGGTGCTCGAGGCGCTGAGCCAGGCGCTGACCAACAAGCTGATGCACGCGCCGACCGCTGCCTTGCACGATGCCGCCGAGGCGGACCGGCTGCAACTGGTGCGTCTGCTCGAGCGCGTGTACCAGGTCCGCGGGCGCGACTGAGAGCGAATGAAGGCGAGCATCGCCGCCAAGCTGACGCAGCTGTCGGCCCGTCTGGCGGAAATCAACCGCCTGCTGTCGGCGGAGAACGCAACCGCCGATCTGGACGCGTTCCGCAGGCTGTCGCGCGAGCACGCCGAGATCGGCCCGGTGGTCGGGCTCTACGACGCCTGGCGCAAAGCCGTTTCCGACCTGGGCGCCGCCCAGGAGATGACCTCCGATCCTGAGATGCGCGAGCTCGCGGAAGCCGAGATCAAGACCGCCAAGGAGCGCATGGCCGGTATCGAGAGCGAGCTGCAACGCCTGCTGCTGCCGCGCGATCCGAACGACGAGCGCAACATCTTCCTGGAGATCCGCGCCGGCACCGGCGGCGACGAGTCGGCCCTGTTCGCCGGCGACCTGTTCCGCATGTACGCGCGCTACGCCGAGCGCCGGCGCTGGCAGGTGGAGATCGTGTCGCAGAGCCCCGGCGAGGTCGGCGGCTACAAGGAGATCATCGTCAAGATCGTCGGAGCGGGCGCTTATTCACGGCTGAAGTTCGAGTCGGGCGGCCACCGCGTGCAGCGCGTACCGGTCACCGAGACGCAAGGGCGCATCCACACCAGCGCCTGCACCGTGGCGGTGATGCCGGAGGCGGACGAGATCGGCGAAGTGGTGATCTACCCGGCGGAGATCCGCGTCGACACCTTTCGCTCGTCCGGCGCGGGCGGGCAGCACGTCAACAAGACCGACTCGGCGGTGCGAGTGACGCACCTGCCCACCGGCATCGTGGTGGAGTGCCAGGACGATCGCTCGCAGCACAAGAACAAGGCGCAGGCGCTGTCGATCCTGGCCGCGCGCATCAAGGACAAGCAGCTGCGCGAACGCCGCGCCAGGGAGGCCGCCACCCGCAAGTCGCTGATCGGCAGCGGGGACCGCTCGGAGCGCATCCGCACCTACAACTTCCCGCAGGGCCGCGTCACCGACCATCGCATCAACCTGACGCTGTACAAGATCGACCAGATCGTGGACGGCGACCTGGACGATCTGCTGAGCGCGTTGATGGCCGAGCACCAGGCCGAGCAGCTCGCCGCGCTGGCCGAGGAGACGCCCGCGTAAGCGCGAGGCGAGCCGACCGGAGCTTGTGGATGGACGCGACCGCCCGCGTGAGCGCGCCCCTTGCAGCGAAGCCGATGACCCTCTCTGCGACCTGCGACGCAGTGCTCGTGCGCGACGCTCGCCGCATCGCCGCGGCGCTTGGGCTGCGGCCGCGCGAGGCGCGGCTGGAGGCGGAGCTGCTGCTGGCGCGCGCGCTCGACGTCACGCGCACGCAGCTGATCGCCCGTCCCGAGCGCGCTGCGAATGCGCTGCGCGACAGCCGGTATCCGGAGTATCTCGAGCGCCGCCTGGGCGGCGAGCCGCTGGCGTATATCGTCGGCGAGCGCGAGTTCTACGGCTTGTCGTTCCGGCTCACGCCCGCGGTCTTGATCCCGCGTCCCGAGACGGAGCTGCTGGTCGAGATGGCGCTGCAGCGCATCGAGCCGGCCGCCTCGGCGCGTGTGCTGGACCTGGGCACGGGCAGCGGCTGCATCGCGGTCAGCATCGCCCGCCTGCGGCCGAACGCCCAGGTCGTGGCCACGGACGTTTCGCAAGCGGCGTTGCGCGTGGCCGCGGACAACGCACTGCGGCACCGGGCGGCGAACGTCGAATTTCGCCTCGGGGACTGTTATGCGCCGGTGGCGCACGGGCAGTTCGACGTGATCGTCGCCAATCCCCCGTACGTCGCAGCAGCCGACCCGCATCTGAATCGGGGCGATGTGCGTTTCGAACCGCAGCACGCGCTCGTGTCGGGCGCCGACGGGCTGCTCCTGATGCGACGCCTGGTGGCGGGGGCGCCCGTTCATCTGCGTGCGCGCGGTTGGCTGCTGGTCGAGCATGGTCACGATCAGGCCGGGCCGGTGCGCGAGCTGTTCGAGGCGAGGGGGTTCGGGGACTTCGCCTGCGCCCGCGACCTCGCCGGTCTGGGCCGCGCCGCGGCCGGCCGGTTGACGCTAACGCCTTGAAACCGATAACATCGTGCCCATGTCACAGGAATCGCAAAGCGGGTTCCTCAGACCTTTCGAGGTGAGCCATGGACGTCCAGGACAAGATTCGCAAGCAGGTGACCGACAATCGCATCGTGCTGTATATGAAGGGAACGCCGGAGGCGCCGCAATGCGGATTCTCCGCCGCGGCGGTGCAGATGCTCGAGGCCTGCGGCGCCGAGGAGGTGGCCACGGTCAACGTGCTGGCCGATGCCGACATCCGCCAGGGCATCAAGGAGTTCTCCAACTGGCCGACGATCCCGCAGCTGTACGTGAACGGCGAGTTCGTCGGTGGCACGGACATCATGCGCGAGATGTATCAGAGCGGTGAGCTGCAGAAGCTCGTCAAGTAACGCTTATCGCTTGGGTTCGAAGGGCTGGCCTTGCCAGCCCTTTGTCTTTTCAACGCGTGGACCACGAGGAACACCAAGGACGCCAAGGACGCGAAGTCGCGCTGGAACAGGCGCAACGGATACAGTCGCTTCGCAATTCTTGGTCTCCTTCGTCGTGAATGGATCAGCCGCCCTTGCAGAGCGCATCGGATACCGACTTTCCTGAGCTGCGGCAGGCGGTCCGCGCGTTGTGCGCCAACTTTGCGCCCGAGTACTGGCGCCAGCTCGACGAGCAGCGAGCCTATCCCGAGGCATTCGTCAAGGCGCTCACCGACGCGGGCTGGCTGGCCGCGCTCATTCCCGAGGAATACGGCGGCGCGGGCCTCGGTCTGACCGAGGCCTCGGTGATCCTGGAGGAAGTGAACCGCTCCGGTGCGAACTCCGGCGCCTGTCATGCCCAGATGTACATCATGGGCACGCTGCTGCGCCATGGGTCCGCCGAGCAGAAGGCGCGTTATCTGCCGCAGATCGCCGCCGGCAGGCTGCGGCTGCAGTCTTTCGCGGTGACCGAGCCGACCACCGGCTCCGACACCACCAGGCTCAACACCACGGCCGTGCGCAAGGGCGATCGCTACGTGGTGAACGGGCAGAAGGTGTGGACCTCGCGCGTGCAGCATTCCGATCTGCTGTTGCTGCTGGCGCGCACCACGCCGCTGCCCGAAGTGAAGAAAAGATCCGACGGCCTGTCGGTGTTCCTGGTGGACCTGCACGAGACGGCCGGCAAGGGCGTGACCCTGCGCCCGATCCGCAACATGCCCAACCACGAGACCAACGAGGTGTTCTTCGACCGTCTCGAGGTGCCCGCCGCGAACCTCATCGGCGAGGAGGGCAAGGGCTTCCGCTACATCCTCGACGGCATGAATGCCGAGCGCATCCTGATCGCCGCCGAGTGCGTCGGCGATGGTCACTGGTTCCTGGACAAGGCGACCCGCTACGCCCGCGAGCGCATCGTGTTCGACCGCCCGATCGGCCAGAATCAGGGGGTGCAGTTCCCGATCGCACGCGCCTATGTGAATGTCGAGGCCGCGGATTTGATGCGCTTCAAAGCGGCTGCGCTGTTCGACCGCGGCGAGCCCTGCGGCGCGCAAGCCAACATGGCCAAGCTGCTCGCGGCCGATGCGTCCTGGGAGGCCGCCAACGCCTGCCTGCAGACCCACGGCGGGTTCGGCTTCGCCGCCGAGTACGATGTCGAGCGCAAGTTCCGCGAAACGCGCCTGTACCAGGTGGCGCCGATCTCGACCAACCTGATCCTGTCCTATATCGCCGAGCACGTGCTCGGCTTGCCGCGGTCCTACTGATCGCCATCTGCGCGAAAATGACAAGCATCGAACGCCCTGACCATTCCCCCTCCGAGAGGAGCATGCGCGCCTTGGCCAGCGGCCTGGTCGCGTGGCTGCTGTGCCTTGCCGCCGCGCTCGCCGGCGCCAGCGCGCGCGCACAGGAAACGCCCGACCCGGCGCAGGCGCTGGCCGGCTCCGCGCTCGCCGCCGCGCTCAAGCAAGGCGGCTTCGTGATCTACTTCCGTCACGCCGATACCGGCCCTCCGGTGGCCGAGCCGGCCGGCTTCGATCTCGCGCGCTGCGAAACGCAGCGCAACCTCAACGACGACGGGCGGGCGCAAGCGCGCGACATCGGCGTGCAGTTCCGCCGTCTCGAGATCCCGGTGGGCAGCGTACTGTCCAGCGAGTTCTGCCGCTGCTGGCAGACCGCCGAGTTGGCCTTCGGCCGCTACCAGAAGACCAGCGACTTGAGCGGCGTGCCTCGTGGATCGCAGTGGGACGAGTTGCGCGAGCAGCGCGCCGGGGCGCTGCGACGGCTGTTGTCGTCGCCGCCGCCGGCCGGACAGAACGCCGTTCTCGTGTCGCACGGCTTCAACCTCTGGGACCTGGAGCGGTTCCACCTCGGCACCCAGGGCGAAGCCGCCGTGTACCGCCCGGATGGCCGGGGTGCGTACGCCCTGGTCGCGCGTGTGCTGCCGCAGGATTGGGCGCAGCTGAGATGACCCAACGCCGGCGCAACCCCACGACAGGCCAGCATGCGTAGCCACCACGACATGGGCGGCGAGCCGGCTGGCCCGGTGCAGCCAAGCGAGCACGACTATGCGCTCTGGGAAAAGCGCGTCGATGCGCTGCTGGTGCTGCTGACGCGCAAGCAGCGGATGAACGTGGACGAGCTGCGCCGGAACATCGAGAGCCTGGGCGCGGAGGCCTACGACAGGCTTTCCTACTACGAGCGCTGGATGCAGTCGATCGCGCAGACGCTGATCCAGCGCGGCGTCATCAGCGTCGATGAGCTCGGCCGCAAGATCGCCGAGGTCGAGCAGCGCCACCGGGACTCAGGCTGATGAAAAGACCGCGCATCGACCCGATGGCGCAGCGGTTTCAACCGGGCGACAGCGTGCGCGTGCGACGAGCGGATCCGCCGGGGCACGTGCGCACACCCTGGTACATCCGCGGCCACACCGGCGTGGTCGAGCGCGTCTGCGGCTTGTATCCGAATCCGGAAGAGCTCGCCTATGCGCGCCCGGGGTTGCCGGCGCAGCCCTTGTATCGAGTGCGGTTCCTGCAGCGCCAGGTGTGGCCGGGTTACAGCGGCGGCGCGCGGGACACCGTGGACATCGAGATCTACCAGCACTGGCTGGATTCCGCTTGACGAGGCGCGCATGCACGCTCATCCCGACCACGACCACCCGCACCCGCCCGACGACGACGATGCGCTGACCTACTACCAGGCGATGGAGGTCGCGGTGCGCGAGCTGCTGATCGAGAAGGGCGTGTTCACCGCCGATGAGGTGCGGCGCCAGGTCGAGGACATGGACAGCCGCACCCCGGCGCGCGGCGCGAAGGTGGTGGCGCATGCATGGGCCGACCCGACCTACAAGGCGCGCCTGCTGGCGGACGGCAACTCGGCTCTGGAGGAGATCGGTCTCGACCGCGGCCCGTACAAGCTGGTGGTGGTGGAGAACACCCCCGCGGTGAGCGACCAGGCACCGGTGCACAACGTCATCGTGTGCACGCTGTGCTCCTGCTATCCGCGCTGGCTGCTGGGGTTGCCGCCCGACTGGTACAAGAGTCGCGCCTATCGCAGCCGGATGGTGCGCGAGCCGCGCGCCGTGCTGCGCGAGTTCGGGTTGGAACTGCCCGAAGAGGTGGTGCTGCGGGTGCACGACTCCACTGCCGACATGCGCTATCTGGTGTTGCCGGGGCGTCCATCCGGCACCGGCGGCTGGAGCGAAGAGCGGCTTGCCGCAATGGTCACGCGCGACTGCATGATCGGGGTGGCGGTGCCCACATGCGTGACGCAAGACGCTTCACCACGAGGGACATGAAAAGCACGAAGCCAGCGAAAACGGCCACGCCATTCGTGCCGGCTTCGTCGAGGCGGAGTCACCTTCGACGCCCTCACGCGCTTGGTGCGCTTTGCGTTCTCGGTGGTGAAACGATTCTCGAGGTAACGTACAGCCCGGCCACCGCGAACAGCACGAACCACAGCAGCGCCCATTCCGGGATCGACAGCCCGAGAAACTTCCATACCACCTCGGCGCAGTCGCCCTCGCCCCGGAACACCTTGGGCAGCACTTGCGACAGCGGGAACGAGTCCAGCATGTAGGCCAGATCGGGGCCGCAGTCGAGCACCTGCGGCGGATTGTGCTGCAGCCAGACCTGGCGTCCGGCCACCGTGCCGCCGGCGCCGGCGGTCAGCAGGATCAGCAGACCGTAGAGCGCGGCGCCCGTCCGCCCCGGTCCATGCACGGCCGCGATCAGAGCGACCAGGCCGGTGGCCACGAACGCATAGCGCTGCAGGATGCACAGCGGGCAGGGTTCCAGCCCCTGCGCGTGCTGGAGGTAGAGACCGAAGCCCATCAACCCGGCGCAGGCCAGGCAGATGGCGAGGAACACGAGACGGCTGGACAAGGGGCGGCGACCCCGCGTCAGATCCGCTCGAGGGCCTGCTCGAGGTCGGCGAGCAGGTCGCGCGCGTCCTCGATGCCGACCGACAGGCGCACCAGATTGTCGGTCAGCGCCAGTTGCGCGCGGCGCTCCGCAGGCAGCGACGCATGGCTCATCAGGACTGGATGACCGGCCAGGCTCTCCACCCCGCCCAGGCTCTCCGCCAGGGTGAACAGCCGACAGCTCTCCAGGAAACGCTTGGTTCCGGCGAGATCGGTGCGCAGGTACACCGCGATCATGCCGCCGAAGGCACGCATCTGCGCCGCGGCCAGCGCATGCTGCGGGTGCTTGGGCAGGCCGGGATAGATCACCTTCTCCGTCTTCGGGTGTCGGTCGAGCCAGTGCGCCAGCTCCAGCGCATTGGCGCAGTGCCGCTCCATGCGCAGCGGCAGGGTCTTCGCGCCGCGCAGCGCGAGAAAGCTGGTGAACGGATCCATGATCGAGCCGATCGCGTTCTGCATGAAGCCGAGCCGCTCGATCAACTCGGCGTTGTCGCCCACCACCACCACGCCGCCGACCGCGTCGGAGTGGCCGTTGATGTACTTGGTGACCGAATGCACCACGATGTCGAAGCCGTGCTCCAGCGGACGTTGCAGCCAGGGCGAGGCGAAGGTGTTGTCGCACGCGGTGAGGATGCCGCGCGCCTTCGCCGCGCGCGCCACCGCGGCCAGGTCGGTCACTTTGAGCAGGGGATTGCTCGGCGTCTCCACCCAGATCATGCGGGTGTCCGGGCGGATCGCCGGCTCGAGCGACCGCGGCTTGTCGGGGTCGACATAGGTCACGCGCAGACCCATGGAACGCCCGCGCACGCGCTCGAACAGCCGCCAGCTGCCGCCGTAGATGTCATCCACCGCCACCATGTGGCTGCCGGCATCGAGCAGTTCCAGCACCGTGCCCATGGCCGCCAGGCCGGACGAGAACGCCCAGGCGGTCCGGCCGGATTCGAGGTCGGCCATGCAACGCTCGAAGGCCATGCGGGTAGGGTTCTGCGTGCGCGCGTACTCGAAGCCGGTGTGCTCGCCCGGCGAGCGTTGCTTGAAGGTGGAGGTCGCGTAGATCGGCGGCATCACCGCGCCGGTGGTCGGATCGGGCTCCTGGCCGGCGTGGATGGCGCGGGTGGCGAATGCCTGCTGCGAGGGCTTGCTGGTCATGGTCGTGCCGTGGGGGATCGCTGCGTACGCCCCGCAGTGTAGCGCGCTAGCGGTCCAGCGTGATGAGGAGCATCGGCTCGCGCGCCGGGCTGCCGGTGAGCTGGATCCAATAGGCGATCTCGGGCTCGAGCTGGAAGGCGACGCTCTTCACCAGCTTGGCGCAGCCGGTCTGCATCGCGAACCTGCTCGACTTCACCTCACCGTCGGGCCCGACCACGTCGATCCACAGGCGCTGGTCGGAGGAGATGCGGTAGGCGCCGCTGCGCGGCACATACAGCAACATCAGGCCGGCATGGCTGGTCGCGGCGTCGTGGGCTCGCCCCGGCGGCGCGGGCAGCACCACCTCGCCGGTGGGATGCAGGCTCACTCGCAGGCGCCGATCGAGCGGCGTGAAGCGGGCACTCTCCGCGCGCGCCTTCAACGCGGCCACCGCGATCGGATCGCTGTCCAGGAGGAACATCTCGCGGTTCATGTCCCATTGGTAAGCGTCGCAGCCGCCGGTCCCCATGTCGGGTTCGGCCGCGCCCGCGGGACCGATCAGCATCAGTAGCGCAAGAAACGCACGAAGTCGCATGGTGCACGGCGAAGCAATGCGAGTCGGCGTGCATGGTACGCGAACCGCCGCGCGGGCGCTCGGCCGCAGCGGGCGAGCGCCTCGGTTGCGCACCGCGCGGGGATGGAGTAGAAGGAGAGCCGGCGGACCGTCGTTCCGCCCGCGCGTGCCGCGGTGCAGCGCGGTGGCGCGCGCAATAACATCGAGAGGAGACTCCAGCATGGAACGCGTACAGCTTCACCGCTTCATCGATCTGGCCAAGCCGGCGAAGCCCAGGGAAGAACCCCGGGCGATGAGCCGGCGGCAATTCCTGAAGGCCGCTTCCGCGGTGGCCGCGGTCACCGGCATGTCGTCGGACGCCTTCGCCCGCAACTTCATCGACCAGTACGACGCGGACGGGCCGATCGCGCGCTACCCCAATCCCGACGTCATCGTGCTGGACAAGCGCTTCAAGTACAAGCTCGGCAACACCCCGATCGTGCGCCTGTACCGGGGCACGATGTGGGCCGAGGGCTGCGCCTGGAGCGGAGTGGGCCGCTACCTGGTGTGGAGCGATATCCCCAACAACGAGCAGCTGCGCTGGTGCGAGGAGGACGGCCACGTCGGCCGGCGCTTCCACTACCCGGCGGGCAACTCCAACGGCAACACCTTCGATTATCAGGGCCGGCAGATCTCCTTCGAACACGGCACGCGCCGGGTAGGCCGATACGAGCTGGACGGCAGCTACACCGTGCTGGCGGACAAGAGCCCGGACGGCAAGGGCTTCAATGCCCCGAACGACGGCATGGCGCACCCGGAGGGCTGGCTGCTGTTCACCGACCCGGGCTACGGCGGACTGATGAACTACGAGGGCGAGCGGCTCAACACCGGCAGCCCACAGCCGATCCAGAAGGAGGCGGTGTATCGCATCGACGCGCCGGGCAAGGTCGAGAAGGTGACCGACGAACCGTTCAAGCCCAACGGGCTGTGCTTCTCGCCCGACTTCAAGAAGGTGTACATCGCCGATACCGGGCTGTCGCATTACCCGAACGCCAAGAGCGTCATCTGGGTGTACGACGTGGACGGCAAGCGGCTCAAGAACGGCCGGACCTTCGCCTCCATGGAGATGGGCGGCAAGACCGGCTTCGCCGACGGCCTGCGCTGCGACGAGGACGGCAACGTGTGGGCGGGCATGGGCTGGGTGGGCGACGGCTACGACGGCGTCCACATATTCGCGCCCGACGGCAAGCGGATCGGCCAGATCCGCATGCCGGAGATCACCGGCAACATCACCTTCGGGGGCACCAAGCGCAACCGTCTGTTCATGGCCGCCAGCACATCGTTGTACGCGGTCTATGTCGAGACGCGCGGCGGCACGCTGACCTGAGCGGGAACTGACCCGGGGCGGCCGGTCAGAGCCGCCCCGGCGCAACTTCGCCGCGGTCGATCACGTACAGGCGATCCAGCATCTCGCGCGAGTGCGACAGATCCGATTCGGTGAGCAGGATGGACAGGCCCTCCTGTTTGAGATCGGCGATCACTTCCGCGAGGCGCCGCGCCAGGACCGGGGCCACGCCCTCGAACGGCTCGTCCAGCAGCAGCACCTTGCTGCCGCACATGAGCGCGCGCGCCAGGGCGGCGAGCTTCTGCTGGCCGCCGGAGAGCTGCATCGCCTTGCGGGCGCGAAACGCCTCGACCTCCGGGATCATCTCGTAAACGCGCGCCAGCCGCGCCGGCACATCGGGCAGGCCGGCGGCCCAGGCCGGCATCAGCACGTTCTCCTCCACCGTGAGATTCGGCACCAGGCGCCGGTCCTCGGGCATGTAGCCGATGCCCGCGCGCGCGCGCAGATGCGTGGGCATGGTGTCCAGAGTCGCCCCGTCGAAGTGGATCGAGCCGTTGCGCGCGTCGAGAATACCCATGATCGAGCGCAGCAGCGTGGTCTTGCCGGCGCCATTTCGCCCGATCAGCCCGGTGAACTCGCCCGACGGCAGTTCCAGATTCACGCTGCGCAGGATGCTCACCGCGCCGATCGCCACGTCCAGCCCCTCGAGCTTAACCACCGGCGGCCTCCGCCCGGCCCGGGTGCAACTCCTCGCCGATGACGTGCCGGCGCACGTCGGCGTCGCGCAGCACGGCCTGCGCTTCGCCGTCGGCGATGATGCGGCCTTCGTAGAACGCCAGGATGCGCTGCGTGTAGCGCGCCACGATCTCCATGTCGTGCTCGACGAACAGTACCGTGACGCCCTGCGCCTTGAGCGCGCCCATCACCATGTCCATCAGGCGGAACTTCTCGTCCGCGGATACGCCGCTGGTAGGCTCGTCCAGCAACAGCAGATTGGGGTGGCCGGCCACCGCCATGGCGATGTCCAGCAGCTTGCGCACGCCCTCGGGCAGCAGCCCGGCAAGCTGGTCGCGATAGCCGCCCAGGTTGAAGCGTTCGATGAACGTGTCGATCTCGCCGGCCTCGCCTGGCGTATGGCCGCCGGCGCGTGCGCAACGCGCTGCGATGCCCACGCCTACCCGCAGGTTCTCGCGCACGCTCAGGTTATCGAACAGCTGCGGGATCTGGAACGAGCGGCAGATGCCGAGCCGCGTGATCTCGCGCGGGGCCATGCCGGTGATGTCGCGGTCGCCGTAGTGGATGCTGCCCGAGGTGGGCGCGAGGTAGCCGGTCACCATGTTGAGGAACGTGGTCTTGCCGGCGCCGTTGCTGCCGATCAAGCCCACCACGCTGTCGCGCTGCACGCCGACGCTGATGTCGGCCGCGGCGGTGACCGCGCCGAAGCTCTTGTTGAGGCGGCGGGCCTCGAGGATGACGCTCATCCTCAGGGGGTCCTTCGGCGCGTGAACACGGACCACAGCCCGCCGGGCAGGAACACGATCACCAGCAGCATGGTGATGCCCAGGACCAGCTGCCAGGTGTTGGGCGAGTATTCGTAGGCGAAGCTGCGCACGGTCTCGAAGATGGTGGCGCCGAGGAACGGCGCCAGCACGTTGCCGGTGCCCGACAGGATGGCGATGAAGACGAACTCGCCGGAGGTGGTCCAGAACGCCATCTCCGGGTCCACGTGGCCGATGGTGATGCCCACCAGCCCGCCGCCCAGCCCGGCGAGCACCGCGCTGATCACGTAGTTGAGGTGGATCACACGGCGCACCGACGCGCCCATGTATTCCACCCGCAGTTCGTTGTCGCGGATCGCGCCCGCCAGCCGCCCGGTATGGGAGTCGAGGTACCGCTGCATGCCCAGCGCGGCACCGAATGCGACCACCACTGCGCTGGCGAACACGGCGTAGCGGTCCCAGCCCTCGGCGAGCGGCACGCCGGCCACCGAGGCCACGCTCAGGCCGAAGCCGTCGGTGCTGCCGAGCTCGGAGGTCTTGACCAGCAGGCCGAACAGGATCATCGAGAACGCCAGGCTCAGCATGGCGAAGAAGATGTCGCGGTACTTGGCGAGCAGCAGCCCGAGCACGGCGGACACCGCCACCGTCACCGCCGTGCTCGCCAGCAGCATCACCGCGATGTCGCCGATCCCGAGCTTGGCGTACGACACACCCGCGGCATAAGCGCCGAGGCAGTAGTACAGGCCCTGGCCGAAGGACACCAGCCCGGTGCGCATCAACAGCATCATGCCCAGCACCACCGTGCCCCAGGACAGCGACACGTTGAGCATGAACATCGCCCATTTGGGCAGGAACGGGCCGGCCCCGAGCAGGACCAGCAGCGCGCCGAGCAGAATGCGCGTGGTGCGGTCGCGCGGCATCAGATCTTCCTCGCTTCCGGCACGGCGAACAGGCCCTTGGGCCGCATCACCAGCACCGCCGCCATCACCGCATAGACGCTGAACAGCTCCACCTCGGGCCACTTGTGCACGGCCCAGGCGCGGACCATGCCGACGATCACGGCACCCAGCGCCGCGCCGCCCAGGCTGCCCAGCCCACCGATCACCACCACCGCGAAGGCGAGCACGATCACTTCGGCCGCGATGCCGGGCTGCACCGAGATGGTGGGCGCGGTCAGCGCGCCGCCGAGCGCGGCGAGCGCGGTGCCGATGGTGAAGGTGACCAGGTACACGCGGCTGACATTGATGCCGGTGGCCGCCGCCATCTCGCGGTCGTGGATCACCGCCTGCAGGATCTTGCCGTGGCGCGTCCGGTTCAGGGTCATCGCCAGACCGATTCCCACCACCACCGACAACAGCACCACCACCAGGCTGTAGGTCGGATAGATCAGGTCGCCCACCTCGATGCTGCCGAGCAGCCCGTAGGGCTGCGGGATGGAAAGCGGGTCCACGCCGAAGGCGAGCTTGGTGAGGTCCTCGAGAATGAGGAACACGGCGTAGGTGACCAGCACCAGCACCACTTCCTCCTTGCCGTACACCAGGCGCAGCAACCCGCGCTCGATCAGCGGGCCGGCGGTGAGCCCGACCGCGACCGCGGCGACCACGAGCATGCCGTAGCTGCCGAGCGGCGGATGACCCTGCGCGATCCAGTAGCCGCCGAATGCGGTGGCGGCGTACGCGCCCAGGGCGTAAAGACTACCGTGCGCGACGTTGAGGATCTTCATCACGCCGTAGATCAGCGTCAGACCCACGGCGATCACGAACAGCCAGGACGAGTAGATGATGCCGTCGATCAGGATGGCGGCGATCTGGTTCATGCGGCGGCAGCGCGTTGCTACTTCGCGGGCTTCATGCCGCCCTTGATCCAGTCGGCGCTGGCCACGCCTTCCGGCGGTTGCACCTTCTCCAGCGGGTAGTGCTTGATGTCGGTCACCGTCACCTTGCCGTCCACCAGCCTGGTGGTGCCGTACGCGGTGCCCGACACGGCCTGGTGACCCTTGCCCAGCGACATCGACATCCTGCCGCTCGGCGAGTCGAAGATCAGCCCTTCGAACGCGGCGATCAGCTCCACATCGCTCGGACCTTCGGCGTAGGCCCTTTCGGTTTCCTCCTTGACGCCCCGGTTGGCGCCCATCGGGATCGACCGCTGCAGCTTCGCCACCTTGGCTTTTTCGTACGCGGCCTTCAGGCCGAGGATGGCGTTGGCCGCGCTGTACGCCGGGTAGGTGGGATCGTGGCCGGCCTTCGCACGGTAGATCTCGCGCAGCCACGCGTTGAGCGGGCCGTCGGGCGCGAATACGCCGTTGGTGCCGCGCGCGCCTACGATGGTGCCGTCGGGGACGGCGCTGCCGAGCCGGTGCAGATACGGCTCGCCGGCCACCAGCAGCAGCGGGCTCTTCTTGAACAGCCCGCGCGGGCCCGCTTGCATGATGAACGCCTCGAGGTCCCCGCCCCACAGGCTGGAGTGGATCACGTCCGCGCCGCTCTGCATCAGCGCGGAGATCTCGGCGCCGTATTGGCCGGCCCCGAACTCGGGCATCTGCGAGGTGGTGATCCTGGCCTCGGGCTTGAGCACGCCCATCGCCATGGTGAAATCGTTCCAGGAGTCCTGGCCCCCAACGTAGTTCTGATCGATGCCAGCGTAGTTCTGATCGATACCGGCGTAGTTCTGATCGATACCGGCGTAGTTCTGATTGATGCCGGCGTAGCTTTTCACGCCGGGCCGGGTCTCGAGCAGGTACAGTGCGGCGGCCACCGCGTCCATGGTGGCATGCGGACGGGTGCGGAACACGTACTTGTAGCCGGCCTGCTCGAAGATCCGCGGCGTGCCGCAATCGAACAGCACCGTGATCTTCTTCATCTCCTCGGCGACCGGCGCGATCGCGAGGCAGTCGCCGCTGGAGATGTAGCCGACGACGTAGTCCACGTTCTGGCGCTCGACCAGACTGCGGAACTCGCTCATCTGCTTGGTGGTGCCGCCCGCCTCGTCGATCACCACCAGCTCGACCGGCGCGCCGCCGAAACCGCGCGCGTTGTGCGGGGCCGGACCCTTGCCGGCGTTCAGCGACTCGACGATGGCTTCGGCCGCGTACCGCGCCGGGACGCCGAGCGGGCCGGCGGCGGGCCCGGACAGGAAGGTGACGAAACCGATGCGCACCGGTTCCTGCGTCCGGGCGGTCGCGGACGCGATGGCGGCGGCCAGCAACAGGCCCGCGAGCCATCGCGGCGCATCACCGTGTGCCATCCAATCCTCCTCAGCTTGCCGTGACGCGCCCGGTTGGAGCGTCGGGGTCGGGACGCGAAAGACCCGCATTCTAGCGGACCGCCGTGCGTGCCGGCCTGCTGCTCCCCAATGGGCTCAATGGACCGACATGCCGCCGTCCACGAAGATGGTCTGGCCGGTGACGTAGTCGCTCGCGCGGCTCGCCAGGAACAGCGTGATGCCGCGCAGGTCTTCCAGGGTGCCGTTGCGCCCGATCAAGCTGAGCCCCGCGGCCCAGCGCTCGCGCTCGCCGCCATCGAACACGGCGGTGGTCATGGCGGTCGGCACATATCCGGGCGCGATCGCGTTGCAGGTCACACCGTCGCGCGACCAGGCCTCGGCCAACCCGCGCGTCATGGCCGAGACCGCGCCCTTGGACACGCCGTAGACGCCGCTGTTGTTGAAGGCGCGGATCGCCTGCTGCGACGACACGTTGATGATGCGACCCCAGCGCCGGGCGCGCATCGCGCCCGCGAGCCGTTGCGCCAGGAAGAAGGCCGCGTCCACGTTCACCGCCATCACCGCGTCCCACATCTCGCGGGAGATGTGCTCCACCAGCGGGCGCGGGTTGACCCCGGCGGCATTGACCAGGATGTCCGGCGCGCCGAACGCCGCTGCCGCCTCGTCCGCCGCGCGATCGATCTGGGCGCGGTCGGCGAGGTCGCAGCGCAGCGCCCGAGCGCGGCCGCCGGCGCTCTCGATCTGGCGCCCCGCTTCCTCGAGGCGCGCGCCGTCGCGCGCCAGCAGCACCACCTCCGCGCCGCCCTCGGCCAACGCCGCGGCCATCATCCGGCCGATACCCGAGCTGGCCCCGGTCACCAGCGCCACCTTGCCCGACAGCGAAAACAGCTCCGCCAGCGGCAGCATTCAATGCACCTCGCTCAAGAGACGATCGATCATGCGCTCGGCCTGCGCGCCGTAGCCGCCGCCGAACAGGTTCAGGTGATTCAGCACGTGATACAGGTTGTACAAGTCGCGCCGCAGCGCATAGCCGTCCGGCAGCGGCCAGGCGTTGCGGTACGCGGCATGGAAGGCGGGCGCAAAACCGCCGAACAGCTCGGTCATCGCCAGGTCCGCTTCGCGGTCGCCGTAGTAGCAGGCCGGGTCGAACACTACCGGCTCGCCGTCGGCGGTGCAGGCCGCGTTGCCTGCCCACAGATCGCCGTGCAGCAGCGACGGCGCCGGCCGCTCATGCCCAAAGAAGTCCTGCACCCGCTGGAGCAGCCGCTCGCCGCGCCGCTGCAGCCCTCCGCGGTGGCCATTGTCGGCCGCCAGGCGCAACTGAAATCCCAGCCGCCGCTCGCGCCAGAACTCGACCCAGTCCGCACACCACTGGTTGTGCTGCGGTGTCGCGCCGATCGTGTTGTCGCGGTGCCAGCCGAAGCGTGCCGCGCTGCAGCGGTGCAGCGCGGCCAGCTGCTCGCCCAGCGTCGCCATCGACCCGGTGTCCGCGCGAGCCAGCTCGACATACTCCAGCGCGAGCCAGCTGTGATCGGCGTCGCGCCCCACGCATACCGGCTGCGGAACGCGCAACGTGCCGGTCGCGGCGATGGCGGCAAGCCCTTCCAGCTCGGCCTGGAACATCGCCGCGCGCAGCGCGCTGTTGAGCTTGACGAAGTAGCGGCGCCCGGCCCCGCTCATTCGGTAACCGTGGTTGATGCAACCGCCGCCGATCGGCGCGCAGGCCTCGATGGTGAACGGCAGGCCGCTCGCCTGCGCGATCGCGGCCGCGATCGCGGCCAAGTCGGCGTTGCCCATCCGCCGCGCCATGTCATCTGGCCAGCTCGGGGGTCAACCGGCCACCTCGGGGCTCAACCGGCCAGCTCGGCGCGCGCACGGGCGACCGCGGCCCGCACCTGCTCCGGCGCGGTACCGCCGATGTGATTGCGGGCCGCGAGCGCGCCCTCCAGCGTGAGCGCGGCGTACGCGTCCTCGGCGATGAGCGGCGAGAAGCCGCGCAGCACGTCGAGCGGCAGTTGCGCAAGGTCTTTGCCCTCGCCTGCGGCGAAACGCACCGCTTGCGCTACCGCTTCGTGCGCTTCGCGGAACGGCAGGCCTTTCCGCACCAGGTAATCGGCCAGATCGGTGGCGGTGGCGAAACCCTCGGCCGCCGCGCGGCGCATCGCCGCCGCGTCGACGCTCAACCCAGACAGCATGCCGGTGAACACGCGCAGCGTGTCGCTGAGCGTGTCCACCGCATCGAACAAGGGCTCCTTGTCCTCCTGATTGTCCTTGTTGTAGGCGAGCGGCTGGCCCTTCATCAGCGTGAGCAGCGCCATCAGGTGCCCGTTCATGCGTCCGGTCTTGCCGCGCGCCAGCTCGGGCACATCCGGATTCTTCTTCTGCGGCATGATCGAGGAGCCGGTGCAGAAGCGGTCGGCCAGCGTGACGAAGCCGAAACGCGGGCTGGTCCAAAGGATCAGCTCTTCCGACAGGCGCGACAGGTGGATCATGGCGAGCGCGGCGCAGGCGCAGAACTCGATCGCGAAGTCGCGGTCGGACACCGCGTCCAGCGAGTTGGTGCACACGCCGTCGAACCCCAGTTCGCGCGCGACCCGTTCGCGGTCGATCGGCCAGCCGGTCCCGGCCAGCGCCGCCGCACCGAGCGGCAGAAGATTGACGCGGGTGCGGCACTCGGCCAGCCGCGCGCGGTCGCGTTTGAGCATCTCGTAATAGGCGAGCAGGTGATGGCCGAAAGTGACCGGTTGTGCGACCTGTAGGTGGGTGAGCCCCGGCATCACCGTGTCGACATGCTGCGCGGCGAGCTCCACCAGCGCGTCTTGCAGCGCGCGCATCAGGGCGTCGATCGCGTCGATCGAGGCGCGCAGCCACAGGCGCACGTCGGTCGCCACCTGGTCGTTGCGGGAGCGGCCGGTGTGCAGGCGCTTACCCGCATCGCCGATCAGGTCGGTGAGGCGCTTCTCGATGTTGAGGTGTACGTCCTCCAGGTCCACCGACCAGTCGAAGCGACCGGCGGCGATGTCGGCGCCGATCTGCCCCAACCCGCGCTCGATGTCGTCCAGGTCGCGGGCGGACAGGACGCCGGCGGCATGCAGCATGCGGGCATGGGCCAGCGAGCCCTGGATGTCGTAGGACGCCAGCCGCCGGTCAAAACCCACCGAGGCGGTGTAGCGTTTCACCAGATCGTCGACCGGCTCGGCGAACCGGCCGGACCACGACGACGAGGGGGTGGCGGCGGATGAGGGCGGTGCGGCCGGAGGCGGCGCGCCCGGGGCGCCGGCCGGGGGCGGTTTCGGGTTTGGTTTTCTCATCGATGGCGGGGGCGGCCGGCCGCCTGGCCCGGGCTGTCATCTGGCATGGCCTGTGCTGGAAAGGCCCCGCCACGTCATGGACTTGCGCCCGACCGGCCTGACAGTGGCGATCGATGCCGAGTATAAATCAAAGCCTGCACCGCGACGCCCTGCCCGAGTTTCGCAACCTGGGGGTGACGCTGCGCATCGTGTTCATCGTCGTGTTCCTGTGCGCGTTTGCCGCACTGGTGCGCGCGGCCTCGTGGGCGACACTGTTCGACGTGTTTCTGGAGGTGCTGGCGCCGGTGCAGCCGGTGCTGGTGCTGAGCCTGCTCGCCTTGTGGGCCCTGGACGGCTGGCTGCGGCGGCTCGACTACGGGGCCGGCATCCTGGCGGTGCTCGCGGTCGAACTGGTGATCGTCGCGCTCGTCCACCAGATCGGGCAACGCTTCTTTCCGGCCGATTCTTATGGATCGCTAGGGCGCTACTGGCTGGTGACGGCGTTCGCCACCGCGCTGGTGTTGTACTACTTCCATCTGCGCAGCCGCGCCCTGTCGCCAGCGCTGAGCGAGGCGCGGCTGCAGGCGCTGCAGGCGCGCATCCGCCCGCATTTCCTGTTCAACAGCATCAACGCGGTGCTGAGCCTGATGCGGCAGGAGCCCAAGCGCGCCGAGGCGGCGCTCGAGGATCTGGCCGACCTGTTCCGGGTGCTGATGGCTGACAACCGCAAGTTGTCGACGCTGGAACGCGAGGTCGAGCTCACGCGCCAGTATCTGAGTCTCGAGCAGCTGCGCCTCGGCGAGCGGCTGCGCGTGGACTGGCACATCGACAATATGCCCGGCGAGGCCCTGATCCCGCCGCTGGTGCTGCAGCCGCTGGTGGAGAACGCCGTGTATCACGGCATCGAGCCTTCGGTCGAACCCGGGGTGATCGACATCAACGCCTACAAGTCGCGCAACGAAGTGCACCTGGTGCTGCGCAACCCCTACCGCCGGGACGGCGGCCACCACTCCGGCAACAAGATGGCGCTCGCCAACATCCGCGAGCGGCTGAGTCTGCACTTCGACGCCGAGGCGGGGCTGCGCACGACGGTGACCGACAACGCCTACCAGGTCCACATCGTGATGCCGTATCGGACCGAGGCGCGATGATGGGGAGCAGGCATTGTTGATGCATCGAGGACAGCCATGACCAGACACGCCCAGCCGCTGCGGGTGGTGATCGTCGACGACGAGGCGCCGGCCCGCAGCCGCGTCCAGGATCTGCTCGAGGATTGCGCCGCCACGCTCGCGCTGGAGGTGGTGGGCGAGGCGGCCAACGGCCGCGAGCTGCTCGATCTGCTGCAGAAGCGGGCGAGCGACGTGGTCCTGCTCGACATTCGCATGCCGGAGATGGACGGCATCGAAGCGGCGCAGCATCTGCAGAAGCTGGCCGAACCGCCCTCGGTGATCTTCACCACCGCCTACGACAGCTATGCGCTGAAGGCCTTCGAGCTGCACGCGGTGGATTACCTGGTCAAGCCGATCCGGCTGCGGCGGCTGCACGACGCGCTGTCGCGGGTGCGGGCGCTGACCCCGCTGTCGCTGGAAGTGCTGCGCGAGCTGCACCCCGAGCCGCGCAGGCACTTGAGCGTGCAGGAACGCGGGCGCGTGATCCTGGTGCCGGTAGACAAGATCCTGTATATGCGCGCCGAGCTGAAGTACGTCACCATCCGCACCGCGGAGCGCGAGCACCTGCTGGAGGAATCCCTGACGCGGCTGGAGCAGGAGTTCCGGGAGCGCTTCGTGCGCATCCACCGCAGCTGTCTGGTGGCGCGCGACTACATCGACCGTTTCGAGCGTGGCGCTGGGGAAGAGGGCGCGGAGGGCGGCTGGAACGTGGTGCTGCGCGGCCTCGCGGAGCGCCTGCCGGTGAGCCGCCGGCAGCAGCACGTGATCAAGGACTTCGGAAGGCTGTGAGGGCGCTGCAGGCCCTCGTCCCGGCGGCTCTGGCGCTCGCCGCCGCGGGCCCGGGCGCCGGGACGCAAGACGCCTGGGAGGCGCTGGGCCCGGGCGCGATCGGTGCCGGCCGCGCGCAGCTCGAGACGCGCGTTGCCCTGCAGTGCCAGTCCGACGCATGCCGGCCCGCGGCCGGCGCAATCGACCGCTTCGCCGGCGTGCCCATCGAGCGCATCGAGCTGGCGTTCGACACCGAGCGGCTGGGGCGCGTGACCGTGCGCTTCGACACGCAGCACTACGAAAGCGTGCGCGAGGCCGTACGCGACCGGTTCGGCGAGGGCGCGGACCACAGCTATCTGGCGCGGGCGGGGATGGCCGGCGAGTTCGCGGCCGGCGTGTTCGTCTGGTCCGGGCCCGACCTGGCGCTGGTGCTGGAGCAATATGCCGGCAAGATCACCCGCTCGCAGCTGGTCTACGGCACCCCGCGGGCGCTGGCCGCGTTGGTGCGCGACAAGACCGCCACACCCCGCGGCGCGCGGCGCGATCTCTAGCCCGGATATTTCACCAGGCCGCCCCCGAAATGCTTGCCGAGTTGCACCAGCAAACGCCGCTCGATCGCTTCCATCCCGCGCCACTTGGCTTCGGGGCTACGCGGTTTCTGGCTCGTTGTGGGCGGCTATCTCGGGCATGCCCGCCTTGCCAATAGAATGATCTATTGGCTGCGGCGGTCGAGCCCGAGCAAGCTCGCCCACAACGACCCAGAACTCCGCGTCCTGATGAAATATCCGGGCTAGCCCGGCTTTCGGACAACGGCCGCGCCGGACGCCGGGCGATGTCGCCGTCGCCGCGTGGTACGCTGTGACACCCTCCCGTGGCTCTGCGCCGTGTCCGCTCCCGCTGCTCTGACCATCGCCACCCGCGAGAGCGCGCTCGCCCTGTGGCAGACCCATCACATCCGCGATCGGCTCGGCGCGCTGCACCCGGACCTGCGGGTCGCGATCCTGGGGGTGACCACCGAGGGCGACCGGCGTCTCGATGCTTCGCTCGCTGGGATCGGCGGCAAGGGGCTGTTCATCAAGGAGCTGGAAACCGCGCTGGCGGACGGCCGCGCCGACCTCGCGGTGCACTCGATGAAGGACGTGCCGATGCAGTTGCCGGCGGGGTTCGCCATCGCCGCCATCACCGCGCGCGAGGATCCGCGCGACGCGTTCGTGTCGCTGCGCTACCGGCAGCTCGCCGAGCTGCCGCCGGGCGCGAAGGTGGGCACTTCCAGCCTGCGTCGCGAAAGCCAGATCCGGGCGCGCTATCCGCAGCTCGACGTGAGGCCGCTGCGCGGCAACGTGGACACGCGGCTGCGCAAGCTGGACGAAGGCCAATACGATGCCGTCGTGCTGGCCGCGGCGGGGTTGAAGCGGCTCGGGTTCGCGGCGCGCATCACCGCCATTCTCGGTCCGGATGAGAGCCTGCCGGCGGCCGGGCAGGGCGCGCTCGGCATCGAGTGCCGCAGCGAGCGCGCCGATCTGCTGGCGCTGCTGCGCCCGCTCGACGATGCGGCCACCGCTTGGTGCGTGCGCGCGGAACGCGCCGTCAGCCGCGCGCTCGCGGGGAGTTGCGTGGTGCCGATCGGCGCCTATGCCGAACCCGGCGCCGGCGTGCTGCGCTTGCGCGGGTTCGTCGCCAGCCCGGACGGCACCCGCATCGCACGCGCCGAGCTGGCCGTGCCCCGCGCGGACGCGGACCCGGAAAAGGTCGGACGGCGCCTTGCCGATCAGCTCGTGGCGGCCGGGGCGCACGAGATCCTCGCCGCGCTGCCTCGGCCCTGACCGGGTCATGCCGCCGCTGGCCGGCAAAGCCATCCTCGTCGCCCGCCCGCGGCGCCAGGCGCAAGCGCTGGCCGAGCGCATCCGCGCTGCAGGCGGTGAAGCGCTCGTGCTTCCCGTCCTGGAGATCGATCCGGTGGCGCCCGATGAGCGGAGCAGCGCCGCCCTCGCGGAACTCGGCACCGCCCACCTGGCCGTATTCGTCAGCGTCAGCGCCGTCGAGCATGGGTTGGCGCTGGTGCGCGCTGCCGGCGGCTGGCCGCCGGACCTCAGAGCAGCGACGGTGGGCTCGGCCACCGCGTCCGCCTTGCGTGCACAGGGCATCGAGCAGGTGTTGGTTCCCGACCACGGCGCGGACAGCGAAGCGCTGCTGGCGTTGCCCGAGCTGCAGGGCGTAAGCGGGCAGGGCATCGTCATTTTTCGCGGAGTGGGCGGGCGCGAGCTGATCGCGACCACCCTGCGCAACCGCGGCGCGCGGGTGGCGTACGTGGAATGCTACCGGCGCGGCAAGCCTGCGCTGGACGTCGGGCCCGTCATCGAACGCTTGCACGGCGGCGCGCTGCACGCGGTGGTCGCCGCCAGCGGCGAGGCGCTCGCCAATCTGGTGAAGCTGCTCCCCGCCCCTGCGCTGCGCGCGCTGCCGCTCGCGGTCCCACACCCGAACGTGGCACGCGCCGCGCACGATCTCGGCTTCCACCGCGTGCAGGTGGCGGTCGGCGAGTCCGACCTGATGGATGCACTGATCGCTGCGATTTCCCCGCAGTCCTGAGCTGTTTCCCGCCTCTAGCCTGCTAGACTCACGCCTGCGCTTCAACGGCCCGCCACCGATGAACGAGCTGCCGCAGCAACCGCCCCCCTCGCCCGAACCTCCCGCACCGGAGCCGGCGGCATCGGAGCGCCCGGCTCCGGCATCGCGCTGGCGCGCAGCGCTCGCGCGTGTGCGCCAGAGCATGAACCGGCGCGTCGTCGCGATCGTCGTCGGCCTGTTGCTGCTGGCCGGCCTGTGGCTCGATACGCGTGGACGCATCAACACCCTGCAGCAGGAGCTGGTGCGCGAGCTGGCCGAGGCCGGCAGCCTCGGCACGGAGAGCCGCCAGCTCGCCGCGCAGGCGAGCCAGACCGTGCGCGACCTGGAGTTCAAGATCGGCCTGCTGGAGAGCCGGCTGGCGGAGACACAGAACCAACGCCTGGCGCTGGAAGCGCTGTACCTGGAGCTGTCTCGCAGCCGCGACGAGCGCGTGCTGGCCGAGGTGGAGCAGATCCTCCTTGCGGGCAGCCAGCAGCTGCAGCTCGCGGGCAACGTGAAGGCGGCTCTGGTCGCGCTGGAATCGGCGGACAGCCGCCTGCAGCGCAGCGACAGCGCGCAGTTTGCCGCGCTGCGCCGGACCATGGCCCGCGACATCGAGCGGCTGAAGGGCGCCCCGTTCGTGGATATCGTCGGCATGAGCCTGCGCCTGGATACGCTCGCGCACCAAGCCGACCAGTTCGGCTTGGCGATGTACGAGCGCCCGGCGCAGCCGCCGCCTCCCGCCCCGCGGGCCGAAGGCGGAGCCCTGGCGCAGCTCGCGCGCGAAGCATGGCAGGACCTCACGGGGTTGATCCGCATTCAGCGCCTCGACTCCCGCGAAGTGCCGCTGGTGGCGCCGAGCCAGGAGTTCTTCCTGCGCGAGAACCTGCGCATGCGCCTGCTGTCGGCGCGCATCGCGCTCCTGGCCCGCGACCAGACCGCGTTCAAGGCCGACGTGCGCTCGGCGCGCGATTGGCTGCAGCGCTATTTCGACCACGGCGACAAGCAGGTCGACGCGGCACTGAGCGCCCTCAAGCGTCTGGCGGAGACCGACGTGAGCATCGATCTCCCGGACATTTCGGCCAGCCTGGACGCGGTGCGCCAGCACAAGCTGGCGCGCGAGCGCGGCCTGCGCTAGCCCAGCCAGAGGCGGGCATTGAGGCTGCTCATCTGGATCGTCGGCCTGTTCGCGCTGGCGGTGGCGGTGACCGTGGCGGCGCGTGGCAGCGCCGGCTACGTCGTGCTGACGCTGCCGTCGCACCGCGTGGAGCTGTCGGTCAACCTCGCCGTGCTGCTGCTGCTCGCCGTGTTCGGGCTGCTCTATCTGCTGGCGCGCACCGCGATCCTGGCGGCCGGCATGCCGGCACGCGCCCGCGACTACCGTCACGGCCAGGAGCGCCTGCGTGCGCGCAGGATGTCCGAGGATGCGCTGCGCGCCTATCTGGAAGGGCGCTACGGCCGCGCCGAGCGCGCGGCGCGGCAGGCTGCGGAGCTGGACCACTGGCCGGCGCTCAACCTGGCGCTGGCGGCGCGCTCGGCCCACGAGTTGCGCAACTACGCCGCCCGCGACGCCTGCCTCGAGCAAATGGAAACGCGCGCGCCGCAGGAGATCTACCTGCGCGAGACCACGCGCGCCGACCTGCTGCTCCAGGAACGCCGCTATCTCGACGCGCTGCACAGCTTGGCCCGGCTGCAGGACAAGCACACCGGCGCTCTGCGCCTGGAGCTCAAGGCGCACCAGCTCGCCGGCAACTGGGAGCAGGTGCTGGCGCTGCTGCCCCAGCTGGAAAAGCGCAAGGTGCTGGAGCCGCTGGTGCTGGAGCAGTTCCGGCGCTACGCCGTCACCGAGAACCTCAAGCGCAAGGCGCTCGACGCCAAGAGCCTGCATGAATACTGGGACCGGCTGCCGGCGGCCGAGCGCGCCGACGCGCGGGTTGCCGCGGCCGCCGCGCAAAGCTTCATCGGGCTGGGGGGCTGCGCCGAGGCGCACCGCATCATCGAGGAGAGCCTGGCACAGACCTGGGATGCGGCGCTGCTGATGCTGTACGTCGAGTGCCTGCCACGCGACGCGCGCAAGCACCTGGAGCGCGCCGAGGAGTGGCTCAAGCAGCATCCGCGCGACCCGGTCCTGCTGCTTGCCCTGGGGCTGGTGTGCATGCACCAGGCGCTGTGGGGCAAGGCGCGCAGCTATCTGGAAGCGAGCCTGGCGATCGAACCCAGCCACACCGGCTACGTCAAGCTCGGCGAGTTGCTCGAGCGCATGGGCAAGCCCGAGGAGGCGAGCCAGGTGTACCGGCGCGGGCTGGAGCTGGCCCTGGAGCAGTTGAAGCAGTGCACCGGCGGACGGCGCAGGCCGATCCTCTGAAAAGCCGTGAGGCGTGAATCGCGGTTCGCGATCCGACTCCCGAATCACGAGCCACCCCCGGCGCCTTGCCGCGCCCGTCCGCTCTGCGCTTTCGGCCGTCTTCCGTGTTGCGCGCGGTTCTCGGAGCTATGACGCAGGTGCCGGGGTGAAGGCGTCGGAGAAGAACTCCTCCTCGGGCAGACCGCACTGGGAGGTGAAATCCTTGTGCGCGGATTCGACCACGATCGGCGCCCCGCAGGCGTACACCTGATAACCGGACAGGTCGGGGAAGTCCTCCATCACCGCCCGGTGCACGAAGCCGGTGCGACCTTGCCAGCCGTCTTCGGGCAGGGCGTCGGACACCACCGGCACGAAGCTGAAGTTGTCGTGCTGCGCCTGCCACTGGCGGCACAGGTCCGACATGTACAGGTCGCTTGGCCGGCGCCCACCCCAGTAGAGCACCATCTGCCGCTCGGTGCCACGGTGGAAAGCGTGCAGCAGGATGCTCTTGATCGGCGCGAAGCCGGTGCCGCTGGCCACGAACAGCATCGGCTTGTCGCTGTCCTCGCGCAGGAAGAACGTGCCCAGCGGCCCTTCGAACCGCAGGATGTCCTTCTCCTTCATGCGGGTGAAGACGTAATCGGTGAACGCCCCGCCCGGCATGTTGCGCACGTGCAGCTCCAGGTGCGCATCGTCCTCCGGCGGGTTGGCCATGGAGTAGGCGCGCCGCTTGCCGTCGCGCAGGATGATCTCCAGGTACTGCCCGGACAGGAACTGCAGGCGCTCGTTGGCGGGGAGCGTCAGGTAGAGCACCGCCACGTCCGCCGCCGGGCGCTCGATGCGTTGCACCCGGCACGGCAGCTTCTTGATCGGGATCTCGCCGGTGGCGCTGATGATGCGCGCCTCGAGGACCAGGTCGGACAGGGGTTTGGCCTGGCAGAAAAGGGCAAAGCCGAGCTTCTTCTCGTAGTCCGGCAGGATGTGCGCCGCGTACTGGCCGTAGTCCACCTGCCCCTCCAGCAGCTTGCCCTTGCAGGAGCCGCAGGCGCCGTTGCGGCAGCCGTAGGGCAGCGTGATGCCCTCGCGCATGGCGGCGGCCAGCACGGTCTCGCCGGGCTCGGCGGTGAACCGGCGGCTGCTGGGCCGGATCGTGATCGCAAATGCCATGCACGGTTCCCTGCGGGTCGGAGGCGGGATCGAACGCCGGCGAGTTCCTCTAGAATGCACGCTATGTGGGGAATTCCAATCGTCGGCTGCGCCGACGTGGGGCTGCGGATGCTACCACAGCGTTTGGCGCACATCAGCAGCGGATAGCGTATGGAACCTGTCCTGCTGGTCCTGAGCAACCTCCCTGATCGCGACCGCGCGCTGGAGCTGGCACGCGCGCTGGTGGACGGGGGTTTGGCCGCCTGCGTGAACGTCTTGTCCGGCTGCACGTCGATCTATCGGTGGCAAGGCGCGGTGGAAACCGCCGACGAGGTGCCGGTGCTGATCAAGACGCGTCAGAGCCTCTACCCGCGCGTCGAGCAGGCGATCCGGCGCCTGCATCCCTACGAAGTGCCGGAAGTCATCGCCGTGCCGCTCGCCGCCGGTTTACCCGCGTATCTGGAGTGGGTATGCGCCGAGACCGAACCGACGGACGCGAAATGAGAACGCCGCCCGCCATGCGCAGCAGGCACGCCGCGCTGGGGCGCGCGTCCGCACGCATGGGCCTGGCGATGCTGTGCGCATCGCTGGCCGCACCGCTTGCCCTCTGGGCGCAGCAGCCGTCGGCGCGCTCCGAGGCGGCGGTGGAATCCGCCTCGACCGCCGCCGGTTCCGCTTCGACGCAGGGCGGAGTGCTGTCCCGACTGCGTCAGTTCGCCGGTGCGCAGGCCGAGGCCGAACCGGAGTTCCTGCCGCCCGATCAGGCGTTCAAGGTGCGGGTCACGGTGCGCGATGCGCACACGCTCGCCGCCGAGTTCGTTCCGGCACAGGGTTATTACCTGTACCGCGACAAGATTCGCTTCACCCTGCCCGAAGGCGGCCCGGTGGCGGTAGCCGGCGTGGCGCTGCCCCCGGGGGAGCGCAAGGACGATCCGAACTTCGGCGTCACCGAGGTGTATCACGCCCCGGTGCGGGTGCGTGTTGCGCTCACGCGGGCGGACAGCGCCGAGCAGCCGATCGCGCTCGAAGTGCGCTGGCAGGGCTGCGCCGATCAAGGGCTGTGCTATCCCCCCGAGAAGAAGGTCTTCAATCTGCTGTTGGCCGCAGCCGATCCCGGCGCCGCGCCCTCGGCACCGGTGAGCGATCTGCCGGTGGACGAGAGCTCGCTGGCCGCCGGCATCCTTTCCGCGGGCGACTTCTGGGCGGTGGTGGCGAGCTTTTTCGGCTTCGGTCTGCTGCTGTCGTTCACGCCCTGCGTTTTTCCCATGATCCCGATCCTGTCGGGCATCATCGTCGGGCGCGGACACCAGGTGACCCGGCAGCACGCGTTCGCGCTGTCCGGGGTGTACGTGCTGGGCATGGCCGTCACCTATGCGCTGGCGGGCGTGGCCGCGGGCCTCACCGGAACCCTGCTGTCGAATGCTCTGCAGAACCCCTGGGTGCTGAGCACCTTCGCTGCCTTGTTCGTGGTGTTGGCGCTCGCCATGTTCGGGCTCTACGAGCTGCAGCTGCCCGCCGCGCTGCAGAGCCGGCTGTCGAAGGCCAGCAACCGCCTCAAGGGCGGCACCTTCTGGGGGGTGTTCGCAATGGGTGTGCTGTCCGCGCTGATCATCGGCCCTTGCGTCGCAGCGCCCTTGGCCGGCGCGCTCCTCTACATCAACCAGTCACGCGACGCGCTCCTGGGCGGCTCCGCCCTGTTCGCCATGGCGCTCGGCATGGGCGCACCGATGATCGCCGTAGGGGTGTCGGCCGGCGCGTTGCTGCCCAAGGCGGGGGCCTGGATGCAGACGGTGAAGAGCTTCTTCGGCGCGGTACTGCTCGGTCTGGCTATCTGGATCGTCTCGCCGGTGATTCCGTCCGTGGCGCACATGCTGCTCTGGGCAGCGTTGCTCATCGTGTCGGCCATCTACCTGCACGCGATCGACCCGTTGCCGCACAACGCCTCGGGCTTGCGCAAGCTGTGCAAAGGCGTGGGCGTGATCGCTCTACTGCTGGGCGTCGCCTTGCTGGTGGGGGCCTTATCCGGAACCCGCGACATCCTGCAGCCCCTGTCCGGATTGCGTGCAGCTGACGGCACCGCAGACGCGGCCTCGGCCGAGCAACCCAGGTTCATCCTGGTCCGCTCGGTGGAGGAGCTCGAGCACCAGCTCGCACAAGCCGGCGGGCGGCCGACGATGCTCGACTTCTACGCCGACTGGTGCATCTCCTGCAAGGAGATGGAACGCTTCACCTTCACCGACCCGCGCGTGCGCAGCCGGATGGACCGCATGCTCCTGCTCAAGGCGGACGTCACCGCCAGCACGCCGGAGGACCTGGCATTGCTGAAGCGCTTTGGCCTGTTCGGCCCGCCCGGCACCTTGTTCTTCGGCCCGGGGGGCGAACAACTTCCCCACCGGGTGATCGGCTTCCAGGACGCGGTGCGCTTCGCGGCATCCCTGGACGCCGTCCTGGGCGCCTCATGAGCCGAATGAGCCGGGCCGCGCAGGCCTGGCTGCTCGGCGCGGTGGCGGTGGCAGCCCTCGCGGCGGGCATTTTCCTGCGGCCGACGGAGCGCGGGCCGGCGTCGCCGCCGGTCCCGGAGGCGGCCGGGGCGACCCTGCTGCAAACCTCCCTTCCAGACCTCGCGGGAACGCCGCAGCGCCTCGATCAATGGAAGGGAAAGGTGCTGGTCGTCAACTTCTGGGCTACCTGGTGCGCCCCATGCCGCGACGAGATCCCGGCCCTGGTCAGGCTGCAGCGGGACATGGGCGACCGGGGCCTGCAGGTGGTCGGGATCGCCATCGACCAGCTCGACAAGGTGCGGCCATACGCCGCCGAGATGGAGATGAACTACCCGATCCTGATCGGCGAACTCGACGCGATCGACCTGGCCCGCCAGGCAGGCAATGAGCTCGGCGCATTGCCGTTCACCGTCGTGCTCGACCGCCACGGCAACGCCGTGCGGGGCGAGCTGGGGCGGGTGACCGAGGAGAAACTGGCCGCCCTGGTCCGCCCGTTGCTGTGATACTGCCGGGATCTTGCCTCGATCGCGGCGCCTTCGTGCTGCCTTCAGCGTCGAACTGGCAAGAACTGATCTCGACCGTGACTGCACTCCCTGGCCTTGGCCCGGTCAGCTGATGGGGCCATCGGGGCTGTCCCATCGGGGCGCGTCCGACGGGCTCGCCACCCCGGACAGTAGGGCGTGAGCATCGATTGTTTCCCGCCGTCAACTTCCTTGAAATGCTGGACAAATTACGCGAAGTTGCGGCAAACTGCCCCGTATGGCGACCCAACCGAAGCCCGGGCGAGAGGGGCCGCGCCGCATTCTGGTGCTGCACGGCCCGAGCCTCAACCTGCTCGGCACGCGGGAGCCGTCGATCTACGGCGCCGCCACGCTGGACGAAATCAACGCACGCCTGACGGCGCGCGCCGAGGCGGAGGGAGCCGTCCTCGTGTCCTTCCAGAGCAATGCCGAGGCGGCCCTGATCGACCGGGTCCAACAGGCCGCCGGCGACGGGACCCAGTTCATCATCATCAACCCGGCGGCTTTCACGCACACCAGCGTGGCGCTGCGCGATGCGCTGGCGGCGGTGAAGCTCCCATTCATCGAAGTGCACCTCTCCAACGTGTTCGCCCGCGAAGCGTTCCGGCACCACTCCTACTTCACGGCGCTGGCGGTCGGCATGATCTGCGGGCTGGGCGCACGCGGCTACGAGCTGGCCCTGGAGTATGCATTGGGGGACCGCGCGCTGGGGGCGACCAACAGGAGCTGACCGATGGACCTGCGAAAGCTCAAGAAGCTGATCGACCTGGTCCAGGAATCCGGCATCGCCGAGCTGGAAGTGACCGAAGGCGAGGAGAAAGTGCGCATCAGCCGGGTGGGGCAGACGGCACAAACCGTCCTTCCCGTCGCCGGCGGGGTGGCAGCAGCGCTGGCGCCCGCCGTTGCGCAGCCGGCTCCGGCCGCGCCTGCAGCCGCTGCGACCGAAGAGAAAGTCGAAGGCCACGTCGTGAAGTCGCCGATGGTCGGGACCTTCTATCGTTCGCCCTCGCCCGGCGCCAAGGCCTTCGTCGATGTCGGCGACGCGGTCGCCCCGGGCGACACCCTGTGCATCATCGAGGCCATGAAGCTGTTGAACGAGATCGAGGCCGACCACGGCGGCACGATCAAGGAAGTGTTCGTTGAGAATGGACAGCCGGTGGAATACGGCGAGCCGCTGTTCCTGATCGTCTAAGTGTTCGAGAAGATCCTGATCGCCAATCGCGGCGAGATCGCTCTGCGCATCCAGCGCGCCTGCCGCGAACTCGGCGTCAAGACCGTCGCGGTGCACTCGGAGGCCGACTCGGACGCCAAGTACGTACGCCTGGCCGATGAATCGGTCTGCATCGGCCCCGCGGCCTCCGGACACAGCTACCTCAACATTCCCGCCATCATCAGCGCGGCCGAGGTCACCGACGCCGAGGCCATTCACCCCGGCTACGGCTTCCTGTCGGAGAACGCCGACTTCGCCGAGCGCGTGGAGAAGAGCGGCTTCGTGTTCATCGGCCCACGCCCCGAGACCATCCGTCTGATGGGCGACAAAGTGAGCGCCAAGCAGGCGATGATCAAGGCCAGCGTGCCGGTGGTGCCGGGCTCCGACGGCGCGCTGCCGGAGGCGCCGGAGGCGATCATCAAGCTCGCGCGCGGCGTCGGCTACCCGGTGATCATCAAGGCCTCGGGCGGAGGCGGCGGCCGCGGCATGCGCGTGGTGCACACCGAGGCCGCGCTGGTCAACGCGGTGACCATGACGCGCGCCGAAGCGCAGGCGGCGTTCGGTAACTCCACGGTGTACTTGGAGAAGTTCCTGGAGAACCCGCGCCACGTCGAGATCCAGGTGCTGGCGGACGAGCACCGCAATGCGGTTTACCTGGGCGACCGCGACTGCTCGATGCAACGCCGCCACCAGAAGATCATCGAGGAAGCGCCCGCGCCGCTGATCAACGCGCGGCTCAAGGCGCGCACCGGCGAGCGCTGCGCCGAGGCTTGCCGCAAGATCGGCTACCGCGGCGCGGGCACCTTCGAGTTCCTGTTCGAGAAGGACGAGTTCTACTTCATCGAGATGAACACCCGCGTGCAGGTGGAGCATCCGGTCACCGAGATGATCACCGGCATCGACATCGTGCAGGCCCAGATCCGCGTGGCGGCCGGCCAGAAGCTGCCGTTCAAGCAGCGCGACATTCAGTTCCGGGGCCACGCCATCGAATGCCGCATCAACGCGGAGCATCCCTACAAGTTCACGCCCTCGCCCGGGCGCATCTCCGCGTTCCACACCCCGGGCGGACCGGGCATCCGGGTGGACTCGCACGTCTACACCAACTACTTCGTGCCTCCGCACTACGATTCGCTGATCGCGAAGGTCATCTGCTGGGGCGACACGCGCGAGCAGGCGATCGCCAAGATGCGCATCGCGCTGTCCGAGATGATCGTGGAAGGGATCCAAACCAATCTGCCGCTGCATCAGGAGCTGATGCTCGACTCCTCCTTCGCGCGCGGCGGCACCAGCATCCACTATCTGGAGGAGAAGCTGGCGCAGCAGACCCGTCCGGATTGAGCCGTGAGCTGGCTGCGGGCGAGCTTCCGGATCGCGCCCACGGCGGCCGAAGCGCTGGCCGACGCGCTGCTCGAGCGCGGGGCGTTGGCCGTCGAGCTGGCGGACGCACACGAGGGCACGCCCGCCGAGCATCCGCTTTTCGGCGAGCCCGGGGCGGAGCCGTTGCCGCTGTGGTCCCATCAACTGATCAGCGCGCTGTTCCGGCGCGACGAGGACCCCCGAGCTGTGATCCGGGCCGCGGTGGCGGCGCTCGGGCTCGATGCCGAGCCGAGCGTGACCCTGCAGCCGGTCGCCGAGCGCGACTGGGTGCGCGCTACGCAGCGGCAGTTCGAACCGATCGAGATCGGCCCGCGGCTGTGGATCGTGCCCTCGTGGCATGCAGCGCCTGACCCGGGCGCGGTCAATCTGATCCTCGATCCCGGCCTCGCCTTCGGCACTGGCAGCCATCCCACCACCTGGCAATGCCTGCGCTGGCTGCACGCCAATCTCACGTCCAATGCGTCCGTGCTGGACTACGGTTGCGGCAGCGGCGTGCTCGCCATCGCGGCGAAGCGGCTCGGGGCAGGTCTGGTGGTTGCGGTGGACATCGACCCGGCGGCGCTCGAGGCCGCCCGCGCCAACGCAGCGACCAACACGGCCGAGGTCGTCGTCGCATCCCCGGACGCCGTTCCCGCCCGCAGCTACGACGTGGTCGTGGCGAACATCCTGGCCGGCCCGCTCCAGCTGCTCGCGCCGCTGCTGGCGGGCCATGCAGCCGCCGGCGGCTGGATCGTCCTGGCCGGAATCCTCACCGGCCAGGCGGCGGAGGTGGCCGCCGCCTACGCTCCCTGGTGCGACCTCGTGCCGGTCTCGGAGAAGGACGGGTGGATTTGCCTGGCGGGCGCACGGAAGGGATAGACTTGACCCCCTCGCCCGGCTTCGACCCCGAATGTACACGCGCTGCCCGCAATGCGACACGGTGTTCCGCGTGACGCCGCAGCAACTGCAGGTGTCCAGCGGCCAGGTCCGCTGCGGGCGCTGCCGCACGGTGTTCGACGCCTTCTCCTCGCTGAGCTCGCACCCGCCCGAGCCGGAGCCGGGCGCAGCCGCTGCCGCGGGAGCCGCGCCCAGGCACCCGGCGGACAACGAGGCGCTGGCCCCCGTCTGGCAGGCTCGACCCGTTTCCCCGGTATCCGATCCCTTGTTCTCGGCGCGCCCGGTGCCGCCGGCACCTGGCGCGCTGCGGGGAGCAACCGCCGCAGCCCGTGCGCCGCGAGACGAGGCGCGCCCGACGGTCACCGCGCAGGAACCGCTCACGCTGCCCGAGGAGTTGTTTCCGCCGGGACTTACCACGCCACGGCGGCGCTGGCTTTGGGTGGGGGTGAACGCGCTGCTGGTGCTGGGCCTCGTGGCACAGGCGGCGTGGTTCTTTCCCGGACAGATCCTGATGCGCGCGCCGGCCCTGCAGCCGGCTTTGCAGCAGCTGTGTGCGGCGCTCGGGTGCCAGGTGCACCTGCCGCGCGTACCCGAGCAACTGTTCATCGAGGCCTCCGATTTGCAGCTGCTGGACGCCGCGCGACCGAGCCAGGTGCTGCTCACCGCAACGATCCGCAACCGCGCCGGATTCGCACAGGACTTCCCGCTGCTCGAGCTGACCCTCACCGGGGACGACAGCCGGACCGCAGCCCGGCGTGTGTTCCATCCCGGCGAGTATCTGGACGCCTCGGCGGAGCGCGGCCGCGGCATCGGCGCGCAACAGGAGGTGGCGATCAGGCTGTATCTGGACACCGCCGATCTGCGCGCCACCGGCTATCGTCTGTATCTGTTCTTCGCCTGAACGCAGCCGATCCTCCGGCCGCATGAACCCGCCCGCGCTGAAGCGCACTCCGCTGTTCGACGCCCACCGGCGCGCACAGGCGCGCCTCGTCGACTTCGGCGGCTGGGAAATGCCTTTGCACTACGGCTCGCAGATCGAGGAGCACCATCGCGTGCGGCGCGCCGCCGGCGTGTTCGATGTTTCGCACATGCTGGCGATCGACCTCGCCGGGAGCGAGGCCCGCACCTTCCTCGGCCTGCTGCTGGCCAACGACGTCGCGAAGCTCGCCGTGCCGGGGAAAGCGCTGTACTCCTGCATGCTGAACCAGGACGGTGGAGTGCTCGATGACCTGATCGTGTACTGGCGCGGGGAGGACCGCTTCCGCATGGTGGTCAACGCCGGGACCGCGGACAAGGACCTGGCGTGGATCGAGCGCCAGCGCGATCGCCTGGCGTCCGGCGTTGGCCTGCAGCCGCGGCGCGACCTCGCCATGCTGGCGGTGCAGGGGCCGCAGGCGCGCGAGCGGGTGTGGCAGGTGCGGCCGCCGCTGCGCGCGCAGAGCGAGGCGCTCCCCGCCTTCCAGGCGCGAGAGCAGGGGCCGCTGTTCGTGGCCCGCACCGGCTACACCGGGGAGGACGGCCTCGAGGTGATGGTTCCGGCCGCAGACGCCGCAGCGCTGTGGAACGACTTGCTCGGCGCCGGCGTCGCGCCCTGCGGGCTGGGTGCGCGCGATACTCTGCGGCTGGAAGCCGGCATGAACCTGTACGGGCAGGACATGGACGAGTCCACCACCCCGTTCGAAGCCGGCCTGGGCTGGACCGTCGCCTTGGCGGGCACGCGCGACTTCATCGGTCGCGCCGCCTTGGCGCAGCGCACGCCGCGCTGGAATCTGCTGGGCCTGGTGCTGCGCAGCCGCGGCGTGCTGCGCAGCCATCAGCCGGTGCGCGGTGCGCGCGGCGCCGGCGAGATCACCAGCGGCACCTTCTCGCCCACGCTCGGGTGCTCCATCGCGCTGGCGCGATTGCCGACGGCGGCGATGCCGGGCGAGATGGTGGAGGTGCAGGTTCGCGACCGGTGGCTGCCCGTTCAGGTTGTAAACTACCCCTTCGTACGGCGCGGCAAATCGCTGCTGCCGGATTGAGGCTTTCTCGCGGAGATTTCCAGTTGACCGTTCCTGCCGATTTGAAGTACGCCGAGTCCCACGAATGGGCCAGGTTGGAGGCCGATGGCACCGTCTCCGTGGGCATCACCGATCACGCCCAGGATCGGCTCGGCGATCTGGTCTTCGTCGAGGCGCCCAAGGTCGGGCAGACCGTGGCCAAAGGCAAGGAGTGCGGGGTGGTGGAGTCGGTCAAGGCCGCCGCCGATCTGTACGCGCCGGTGTCAGGAGAGGTGGTGGCCGTCAACCAGGAACTCGCCGGCAACCCAGAGAAGATCAATCAGGACGCCTATGCGGCGTGGATGTTCCGCGTCAGGCCCAGCAATCCGGCGGAGCTGAACGCGCTGCTGGACGCCGGGGGCTATCAGAAGGTGGTTGCCGCCGACCAGCACTGAGGAGCTGGCGCCGTCCCGAGTCCGGATCCCGACCCGCGTTTGCCTGATGCCCTTCGTTCCCCATACCGACGACGACGTCCGGGCGATGCTGGCGTCGATCGGCGTGCCGCACATCGAGAGCCTGTTCGACGAGATCCCGCAAGCGTTGCGCGAGGCGCCCCTGACCGCGGTGCCGCCCCAGCTGGGCGAGATGGACGTGATGCGCCTGATGCAGGAACGCGCCGAGCGCGACGGGCGCTGGCTCAACTTCATCGGCGCGGGCGCGTACGAGCACCACATCCCGGCGGCGGTATGGCAGATCGTCACGCGCGGCGAGTTCTACTCCGCGTATACGCCGTACCAGGCCGAAGCCAGCCAGGGCACTCTGCAGGTGCTCTACGAGTATCAGTCCATGATGGCGTCGCTGACCGGCCTGGACGCCGCCAACGCCAGCCTGTACGACGGCGCCTCGGCGCTGGCCGAAGCGATCCTGATGGCGGTGCGGTTGCACAAGTCGTCGCGCCGCGTGCTGATCCCGGCGACCGTGCATCCGACTTACGTCAAAGTCACGCGCACCATCGTTTCCAGCCAGGACATCGAGCTGATCGAGCTGCCTTACTGCACCGAGCAAGGGGTCGTGCTCCCCGAGTCGTTGCAGCAGGCCGGGGCGAAGCCGTTCGCGGCGCTGGTGGTTGCGCAACCGAACTTCTTCGGCGCGCTCGAGCAGGTGCACGCGCTCACCGACTGGACGCACGCGCACTCCGCGTTGGTGGTCGGCGTGGTGAACCCGGTCGCGCTGGCGCTGCTCGCGCCCCCTGGGCGCTGGGGCAAGCGCGGCGCGGACATCGCCGTGGGCGAGGGCCAGCCGCTGGGCGTGCCGCTGGCCAACGGCGGGCCCTACTTCGGTTTTCTGGCTTGCAAGCAGGCGCACGTGCGCCAGATGCCGGGGCGCATCGCGGGGCGCACCGTCGATCTGGACGGCCGGCCGGGCTTCACTCTGACGCTGCAGGCGCGCGAGCAGCATATCCGCCGCTCGAAAGCGACCTCCAACATCTGCACCAATCAAGGGCTGGCGGTCACGGCCGCGACCATTCACGTGGCGCTGCTGGGAGCGCAGGGGCTGCGGCGTGTCGCCCAGGCCTGCCGCGCCAACCTGCAGGCGCTGCTCGACCGTCTCGAGCGCGAAGCCGGCGCGCGGCGCCGGTTCGCCGCGCCCGCGTTTCATGAGGCCGTCATCGCGCCAGGCGCACCCGCGGCCCGGATCCTGGAGCGCATGCGCGAGCAGCGCGTCCTGGGCGGGCTCGCCGTGGGCGGCGACTATCCGGAGCTCGACGACGGCATCCTGGTGTGCGCCACCGAGACCAAGACGCCGGGCGACCTCGACCGTTACGTCGCAGCGTTCATCGCCGCCCGTGGTGCGGGCTGATTTCCAGGCAACCAGAGCACAGGAGGGAGTTCCATGGCAAGCGTCACCTTGAAGGGCAACCCGGTACCGGTCGCCGGCCAGCTGCCGCAAAAGGGCGAGACCGGCTCCGATTTCCGTCTGGTCGGCAAGGACCTGCAGAGCGTCGCTCTGAGCCAGTTCGCCGGCAAGCGCAAGGTACTCAACATCGTTCCCAGCCTGGACACGCCCACCTGCCAGCAGTCCACGCGCGTATTCAACGAGCGGGCTTCGAGCGCCCGCAACGCAGTGGTGCTGGTGATCTCCGCCGACCTGCCCTTCGCCATGTCGCGCTTCTGCGGCGCCGAGGGCCTGGACAAGGTGGTCACGCTGTCGACGCTGCGCGACCCGGGCTTTCATCGGCGCTACGGCGTGGACATCGTCGGCGGCCCGCTCGAGGGCCTGGCCGCGCGCGCGGTGGTGGTGCTGGACGAGAACGACCGGGTGTTGCACGCGGAGCTGGTACCCGAGATTGCCGACGAACCGAACTACGACGCCGCCCTCGCGGCGCTCAGATAGGCGGTCGGACGTGAGCGCTGCGCACAAGCTGATCTTCGACCTATCGAGGCCGGGCCGCGCCGCCGCGCAGCATGCGCCGCCTGCGCAGGCGGTGCACGGCATCCCTGCCGAACTCCTGCGCAGCGAAGCCCCGCTCTTGCCGGAGGTGTCGGAGCTCGACGCGGTGCGTCACTACACGCGCTTGTCGCAGACCAACTTCTCCATCGACACGCACTTCTACCCGCTGGGTTCTTGCACCATGAAGTACAACCCGCGGGCGGCCAACGCGGCGGCCATGCTGCCGGAATTCCTCGCGCGCCACCCGCTGGCGCCGGCGGCCACCGGCCAGGGCTATCTCGCCTGCCTGTTCGAGCTGCAGGAGATCCTGGCCGATGTCACCGGCATGGCCGCGGTGAGTCTGGCGCCGATGGCCGGCGCCCAGGGAGAGTTCGCCGGCGTGGCCATGATCCGCGCCTGGCACCGCTCGCGCGCCGACAACGCCCGCACCGAGGTGATCGTTCCCGACGCCGCGCACGGCACCAATCCGGCTACCGCCACCATGTGCGGCTACGCCGTGCGCGAGGTCCCCACCGCCGCCGACGGCAACGTCGACCTCGACGCGTTGCGCGCCGCGGTCGGACCGCAGACCGCCGGGCTGATGCTAACCAACCCGTCCACGCTCGGGGTGTTCGAGCAGCGCATTCTCGACATCCGCGACATCGTGCACGGCGCGGGTGGACTGCTGTACTACGACGGCGCGAACCTCAACGCCATCTTGGGCAAAGTCAAGCCGGGAGCGATGGGCTTCGACGTGGTCCACATCAACCTGCACAAGACCTTCTCCACGCCGCACGGCGGCGGCGGCCCGGGGGCGGGTCCGGTCGGGGTGGCGCGCTATCTGCTGCCGTTCCTGCCGATCCCGATGGTGGCGCGCGAGGAAGGCGCGCATCGCTGGCTGGGCGAAAAGGACCGACCGCAATCCATCGGCCGCCTTTCGGCGCACATGGGCAACGCCGGAGTGTTGTTGCGCGCTTACGTGTATGCGCGCATGCTGGGCCGCGAGGGAATGCCGCGCGTGGCGGAGTTCGCCACGCTGAACGCCAACTACTTGATGGCCGAGCTGCAGCGCGCGGGCTTCGATCTGGCGTACCCGCGGCGGCGCGCGGGCCACGAGTTCATCGTCACCCTGCGCCGGCTTAAGGAAGAAACCGGTGTGGGCGCGATGGATTTTGCCAAGCGTTTGCTGGACAAGGGCTTCCACGCCCCGACCACGTACTTCCCGCTGCTGGTGCCGGAGTGTCTGCTGATCGAGCCCACCGAGAGCGAGTCCAAGGAAACGCTCGACGGCTTCGTCGTGGCGATGAAGGACATCCTCCACGAGGCGCGCACCAGCCCGGAGCTGGTCAAATCGGCGCCGCACACGACGCCGGTGCGCCGGCTCGACGATGTCAAGGCGGCGCGCGAGCTGGATCTGGCATGGAAGGCACCGGCAAGCCGTTGAGCGCCAGCCCGCACAAGGGCAAGACCGGACTGCGCCGGATCTGGAACGCGATCTTCTACTCGATCGACGGCTTCCGGGCCGCCTATCGGCACGAGGACGCGTTCCGCCAGGAAGTCCTGCTCGCGGCGCTGCTGATCCCGGTTGCGCTGTTCGTCCCGGCTAGCGGCACCGGCAAGGCGGTGATGATCGCCAGCGTCCTTCTGGTGCTCCTGGTCGAGCTGCTCAACTCGGCGGTCGAGGCCACCGTCGACCGCATCTCGCTGGAGAATCACCAGCTCGCCAAGCGCGCGAAGGACATCGGCAGCGCCGCGGTGCTGGTCAGCCTGATCAACGTGATCGTGGTGTGGGCGTTGGTGCTGTTCGGCTGATCGACCCAGGCACCGGCACAACCCACGCCCGCCCCCGACCGGCGCTGGAGCCCCGGCTGGCCCGTTTCTTGGCGCGGCGAAGGCTGTTGGCACAAGCCTTGCATTTGACAATTCCCACCGGACGGCGCCCGGGGCGTCGCCCCTGTCCATCGTCGTCCCCGCCCGGCCGCACGCCGACGCTGGGTGCAGCGCAGCAAGATCTTTGGTTTTTGGATAGAAAACATATAGTTTACGGGTGAACATCCGAAAACAACCAATACATGCGGGATAAGCCGTTAAGATTCAAAGAATATCCCTCAACGCAACGGTGATTCTCCAGCCCGCCAAGGCGCGCGAGGATGGCTAGCAAGGGTTTCCTGAGATCGGACTGGTTTCTCGGCCTGGTGGTGGCCGCGGTGGTGCTGGCCCTCGCCGGAAGCGCGCCGCTGGGCACGCTCGAGCGCATGGCCTACGACGTCGGGGTGCGTGCCGCCGACCGCTCGCCGAGCGCGCGCATCGCGGTCATCGCCATCGACGACGTCAGCATCGCCAACATCGGGCGCTGGCCCTGGTCGCGCGACGTGCACGCGAAGCTGATCGACGGGTTGGCCGCCGCCCAGGCCAAAGTCGTCGGCTACACCGTTTTTTTCTCCGAACCACAGATCGATCCCGGCCTGGCGTATATCGCCAGGCTGCGCGAGCTGTATGGACTCCTCGGCCCGGAGGGCCAGGAACAGTTCGCCGAGTTCGGGCAGGTGCTCGCTGAAGCCGAAGTCGCGCTCGATACCGACCGCACGCTCGCGGAAAGCACCGGCAGGGCGGGTATCGTGCTGCTGCCGGCGCTATTTCGCCTGGGCGAGCCGGTCGGCCGTCCGGACGCCGAGCTGCCCGATTTCATGCGCCGCAACGCGGTGCGGCCCTCCGGCGACCTTGCCATCGCTCCGGTGCCTGCGGCCAGCCTCGACATCCCGGTGCTCGCCGAGATCGGGGCCAACGCCGCCGGGGTGGGCCACTTGAACTCGCCGCCCGATGTGGACGGGGCGATCCGCAACGAGCCGTTGATCCTGGCCTACTTCGATCAGTTCTATCCCGCGTTGTCGCTGCAGATGGCCGCCCGCAGCCTGAATCTCGGCCCGTCGGACATCCAGGCGGTCCTCGGCGAGCGCGTCGGCCTGGGCCGGCTCAACATCGAGACCGATCCGGCGCTGCAGATGTACACCTACTTCTACCAGGATCGGGACGGCAAGCCGCCGTTTCCGGTCGATTCCTTCTACGACGTCTACAGCGGCAGGATCCCGTTCGAGAAGTACCGCGACAAGGTGGTCCTGATCGGCACGACCGCTGCGGGCGTCGCCAACTTCTTCGTCACCCCGGTCTCGCCCAACATGCCGTCGGTCCTGGTGCAGGCGCATACCGTGTCCAGCATCCTGCAGGAGCACTTCTTCGTCGCCCCGGCGTGGGGCGGGCTGGTATCGCTCGCTGCGCTGCTGGCGGTGGCCCTGTACGTCGTGGCTGCGCTGCCGCGCTTGAAGGCGGGCATGGGCGCGATCGCCACCGTCGCCATCCTGGCGTTGCTGCTGGGCGCGCACCTGGCGCTGATGACGCAGCTCATGTGGATTCCCCTGATGAGCGCAGTGGTGCTGCTGGTGCTGGGGCACCTGACGCTCACCACCAAGCGCTTCCTGGTGACCGAACGCGGAAAGGCGCGCTCGGAGCTGGAATCGGCCGAGAGCAATCGCATGCTCGGTCTCGCGTTCCAGGGCCAGGGCCAGCTCGACATGGCCTTCGACAAGTTCAAGAAGTGCCCGCTCGAAGATCAGCTGATGGACAACCTGTACAACCTGGCGCTCGACTTCGAACGCAAGCGCCAGTTCAACAAGGCGCAGTCGGTGTTCGAGTACATGGCCACGCACAACCCGAAGTTCCGCGACCTCGGGCAACGGCTCACCCGGGCCAAGGCGATGTCCGAGACCGTCATTCTGGGCGCCGTCGGCGCGCGCACCAACGCCAGCACGCTGATCCTCGGCGGCGATGCGGTGGAAAAGCCGATGCTGGGCCGCTACCGGGTGGAGAAGGAGCTGGGCAAGGGCGCCATGGGCGTGGTGTACCTGGGCCGCGATCCGAAGATCGGCCGCGTGGTGGCGATCAAGACCATGGCCTTGTCGCAGGAGTTCGAGCCCGACGAGCTGGAGGACGTCAAGAAGCGCTTCTTCCGCGAAGCCGAGACCGCCGGCCGGCTCAACCACCCGAACATCGTCACCATCTTCGACGCCGGCGAGGAGCACGACCTCGCCTACATCGCGATGGAATTCCTCCAGGGCAAGGACCTCACCGGGCACGCCAAAGCCGGCAATCTGCTGCCGCTGCCGGTGGTGATGGGCATCATCGCGCGCGTGGCCGACGCCCTCGACTACGCCCACCGGCAGAGCGTAGTCCACCGCGACATCAAGCCGGGCAATATCATGTACGACCCGCGCCACGACACGGTCAAGGTGACCGACTTCGGCATCGCCCGCATCACCGACTCGAGCAAGACCAAGACCGGCATGGTGCTGGGGACGCCCTCGTTCATGTCGCCCGAGCAGCTCGCGGGCCGGAAGATCGACGGGCAGTCCGACCTGTTCTCCCTGGCCGTGACCCTGTACCAGCTGTGCTGCGGCGCGCTGCCGTTTCAGGGCGAGTCCATGGCCCAGCTCATGTACAAGATCGCGAACGAGCCGCCGATCGATCCGCTGACGCTGAATCCGGCCTTGCCCGACTGCCTGATCGCTGCCATCACCCGGGCCCTCGCCAAGCAGAAAGAGCAGCGCTACGCGAGCGGCGCGCAGATGGCGCGGGCCTTGCGCGACTGCGCCGGCGCGTACGCGGCGGTGGACGTGAGCCTGTGAGCGCACCCCCATGAGCGACTTGGGACGGGCCCTGGAGATGGCCTCCGCTACCCACACCGGGATGATCCGGGCGCACAACGAGGACAGCATCGGCAGCGATCCGTCCATCGGGCTGGCGGTGCTCGCCGACGGGATGGGCGGCTACAACGCCGGGGAGGTGGCCAGCGGCATCGCGGTGGCCCTGATCAGCAAGGAAACGCGGGAAACGCTGACCCACGTGCATCCCTACGAGCTCGACCGCGGCACCGGAAAACCCATGGCGGTCAGAATCCTGGGGAACATCATCGCGCGCGCCAACAGCTCCATCTTCCAGGCCGCCAACAGCCAGCCCCAGTACGCCGGGATGGGAACCACTCTTGTGGTGGCCCTGCTTGCCGATAATCACCTCAACGTGGCCCACGTCGGGGATTCCCGCCTGTACCGGCTGCGGGGGGACGAACTGGCCCAGCTCACGCGCGACCACTCCCTGCTGCAAGAGCAGATCGACAGCGGCATGATCACCAAGGAGATGGCGCGCCGCTCCCAGAACAAGAACCTGGTCACGCGCGCGGTGGGCATCGAGCCGGAAGTGGAGGCCGACATCAACACCTTCGAAGCACGGGAGGGCGACACCTACCTGCTGTGCTCGGACGGGTTGTGCGACATGGTGGAAGACGAGGACATCCTGCTGACGCTGACCTCGTTGAACGCGAACTTGCCGCTCGCCGCGAGCCAGCTGGTGCAGATGGCGAACGACAACGGCGGGCGCGATAACATATCGGTGATCCTGATCCGCGTCAGGAAGCCGTTTCCGGCCTCGCGCGGGTTGCTGAGCCGGCTGAAGACGTGGTTTGGAAAGGACGGGGATTGATCTATGGCGAAGCTGATCTTGAGCCTCGATGGCATGGTGCTCCGCGAGTACCCGCTCAGCAAGGAGCGCACCACTATCGGCCGCAAGTCGCACAACGACATCGTGATCGACAATCTCGCCGTCAGCGGCGAGCATGCCATGATCATGACGATCCTGAACGACTCGTTCCTCGAGGATTTGGGCAGCACCAACGGCACGCTGGTCAACGGCCAGGCGGTGAAGAAGCACTTCCTGCAGAACAACGACGTGGTGGAGCTGGGCAAGTACAAGCTCAAGTACGTCACCGAAGCGGTGACCCAGCCGGCCGGAGCGGACTTCGAGAAGACCATGGTGCTGCGCGCGCCGGGGGGCGGCGCGGCCAAGGCCGACGGCGCCAAGCCCGAGGCCGCTAAGACCGAGGCGGCCCAGGCCCAGGCCATGGAGATCTCGCAACCGATGGCGAAAGCCTTCGGCGACACCGTGGTCAACCCCGAGATGATGCAGAGTCAGACCAAGAGCGGCGGCACGCTGCGCGAGGCCGCGCGCCAGGCGGTGACGACCGGCGGCGTGGCTGGGCCGGCTGCGGGCGCCCCCGTTACGGCCGCCCCCGCGGCGGCGGCGCCGGGAGCCAAGGCGCCTCACGCTGCCACGGTGGTCGAGGCCCCGGGGCCTGCGGCGGCCTCTGCGACGCAGCCCGGGGCGGTGGCAGCGGGCGGCGCTCAAGGCACCATCCAGATCTTGTCCGGCCCCAGCGCCGGCAAGGAGCTGCCCCTGTCCAAGCCGCTGACCACGCTCGGCAAGCCGGGCGTGCAGGTGGCGGTCATCGCCAAGCGGCCGCAGGGGTACTTCCTTACCCACGTCGAGGGCGCCAGTTTTCCGGTGGTCAACGGCAAGCAGCTCGACGCCCAGGCGCACGCGCTCGGCGATCACGACGTTATCGAGCTGGCCGGCGTCAAGATGGAGTTCTTCCTGAAACCGATGGGCTGAGCGGAGCGTCATCGAACGCCCTGTCCCAGCGCGGATTCCACCGCGAGGCACAGAGGCACGGAGGCACAGAGAAGACCAACTTCCTCGATCCACGGTCGAGGACCGCACCGACCTCCAAAAAAATTCCCTGTGCCTCTGTAGCCAGCCGTTGCCGGACACGCGAAGAGGGAGGCGGTGAAGAAGCATCTGGTCCGTATCGCGCTCGGCCTGCTGGTGGTGTTGGCCTTCCTCGGCCACGCGGCCAAGTACTACGAGATCCCCTTCGTCGCCCGGCTGGAGGCGATCGTCTACGACGCGCGCCTGCGGCTCACCATGCCGCGCACGATCGATCCGCGCATCGTCATCGTCGACATCGACGAGCGCAGCCTGGGGCTGGAGGGCCGGTGGCCGTGGCGCCGCGATCGGCTGGGGCTGCTGCTCGACCGCCTGTTCGACGAATACCGGGTGAGCATCGTCGGCTTCGACGTGGTGTTCGCCGAGCGCGACGAGAGTTCCGGGCTGAACGTGCTGCGCGGCCTGTCTCAGAACCGCTTGCGCGGCGTACCCGGCTTCCGTGCGGCGCTGGACGAGATAACCCCCGAGCTCGAATACGACCGCATCTTCGCCGAGAAGATGCGCGGCCGTCCGGTGGTGCTGGGGTATTACTTCAACCGCGATCCGGAAGAGATCAGCAGCCGCGTCGGGCAGCTGCCCGAGCCGGTGCTGCCCAAAGGGGTGTTCCAGGGCCGCAACATCCAGCCCACTCGCTGGACCGGTTACGGCGCCAATCTGGTCGAGCTGCAGGCGGCCGCAGCCGGGGCCGGGCACTTCAACCCCTGGCCGGACGAGGACGGCATCACCCGGCGCGTGCCCATGCTCGCCGAGCGCGGCGGGGCGTATTACGAACCGCTGTCGCTGGCGGTGCTGCGGCTCGCCCTGGGCTCGCCTCCGGTGCTTCCGGGCTTCACCGAGGCGCCGCGCTGGGCGAAGGAGTATCCCGGCCTGGAGTGGCTGGACGTGGGTCCCCACCGCATCCCGGTGGACCGGGACGTCACCGCGCTGGTCCCCTACCGGGGCAGGGAGGGGAGCTTCCGCTACCTCTCAGCGGCCGACGTGCTGCAGGGCAAGGCCGCCCGCGCAGACCTGGAGGGCCGCATCGTCCTGGTGGGCGCCACCGCCCCGGGCCTGCTCGATCTGCGCGCCGCGCCCGTCGGCAACGTCTACCCGGGGGTGGAGATCCACGCCAATCTGATCTCCGGCATGCTCGACGGCCGGATCAAGCAAATGCCCCCGTACGTGCTGGGGGCCGAATTCAGCCTGCTGGCCCTGGCCGGCCTGATCATGGCGCTGGTCCTGCCCTTGCTTAACCCGCTGCGGGCCACCGTGGTCACGGTCGTGGTGCTGACCGGCGTGGTGGCCACCAACGTCCTGGTCTGGGAGCTCGGCAATCTAGTGCTGCCGCTAGCTTCCGGGGTCCTTCTGGTCGCACTGCTGTTCGGATTGAACATGTCCTACGGCTTCTTCGTGGAGTCGCGCGCAAAGAAACAGATCACCGGTCTGTTCGGGCAGTACGTGCCGCCCGAGCTGGTGGACGAGATGAGCCGGCACCCCGAGGGCTTCTCGATGGAGGGCGTGAGCCGCGAGATGACGGTGCTGTTCTCCGACGTGCGCGGCTTTACCACGATCTCCGAGGGGCTGGACCCCAGGGAGCTCACCCGCCTGATGAACGAGTTTCTCACCCCCCTATCCCAGGTCATCCACCGCCGCCGCGGCACGATCGACAAGTACATGGGCGACTGCATCATGGCCTTCTGGGGCGCGCCGCTGCCCGACTCTGCGCACGCGCACAACGCGGTGCTGGCGGGCATCGAGATGCTCGCCACCATGCAGGCGCTGCAGCCGCAGTTCCGGGCCCGCGGCTGGCCACAGCTGACCATGGGGGTGGGCGTGAACTCCGGGCGCATGAGCGTGGGCAACATGGGCTCGGCGGTGCGGGTGGCTTACACCGTCATGGGCGACTCGGTGAACCTGGCCTCGCGCCTGGAGGGGCTCACCAAGCAATACGGCGTGGGCATGATCGTGGGGCAGGCCTCGCGCGCGGCCTGCAAGGACTTTGCGTTCCGCGAGCTCGATCGCATGCGGCCCAAGGGCAAGACCGAACCGGTGGCGATCTACGAGCCGATCGGGCTGGCCGCGGAGCTGGACCAGGCGATGAGCGACGAGCTCGCGCTCTGGCACCAGGCGCTCAAGCTCTACCGCGCGCAGGATTGGGACCGGGCCGAGCTGCAGCTGATCAACCTCCAGCGCCTGCATCCGACGCGGGCGCTGTACGCCGAATTCCTCGCGCGCGTTGCCTTGTTCCGCAAGCACCCGCCGGGCCGCGACTGGGACGGCGCCTGGACCTTCGAGACCAAGTAGATGCAGCTCAAAGTCCTCGGCTGCAGCGGCGGCATCGGCGGAAGCCTGCGCACCACCTCGTTCCTGCTCGATCACGACATCCTGATCGATGCCGGCACCGGCGTGGGCGACCTCGCGCTCGCCGAGCTCCAGCAGATCGACCACATCTTCGTGACGCATTCGCACCTGGACCACGTGGCCTGCATCCCGTTCCTGGTGGACACCGTGGGCGGCATGCGCGACGCGCCGATCACTCTGCACGCGGCGCAGGACACGCTGTCGATCCTGCGCACGCACCTGTTCAACTGGAAGATCTGGCCCGACTTCGCCGAGATCCCCTCGCCGCAGGCACCTTACCTGCGCTACAGCGCGTTTCGGCCGGGCGACACCGTCGCGCTGCAGGGCCGGCGCATCCGATCGCTGCCGGCGAGCCACGTGGTACCGGCGGTGGGCTTCCATCTCGACAGCGGCGAAGCGAGCCTGGTGTTCACCGGCGACACCACCGCCTGCGACGCCTTGTGGGACGAAGTCAACCGCATCGACAATCTGCGCTACCTGCTGATCGAAACCGCCTTTCCCAACGCCGAGAAGAACCTGGCGGTGGCATCCAAGCACCTGACGCCGGACATGCTGGCGCAGGAGCTGGCCAAGCTCACCCGCCCCGCGGGCGTGTTCATCTCGCACCTGAAACCGGGTGCCGGCGCGCTGATCATGGAAGAGGTGGAGGCGGTGGCCGGCGCCTGGGGCCCGCGCATGCTGGTCAACGGCCAGGTGTTCAAGTTCTAGCGCAGCCAACGTTTGCCCGGAAGTCGTGAGGATCACTCTATGAGCACCGTGTTCGAGACCAAGCCCCAGGGCGCGCAGAACATCGCGGACATCAGCAGCAAGCTCGAGTTCCAGAAGCAGCTGCAGGCGGTCACCAACAAGATCCACGCGACCAGCAACGTCGACGAGATCATGCTGGAGCTGGGGCAGGACATCTGCAACCTGCTGGGCGCGGATCGGCTGACCGTCTACGTCCTGTCCGACGACCGCAACTCGATCGTGTCCAAGGTCAAGACCGGCCTGACCTCGTTCAAGGACCTGAAGCTGCCGATCAACGACCAGAGCATGGCCGGCTTCGTGGCGATGAATCGCAACCTGATCAACGTGCGCGACGTGTACGACGAGAACGAGCTGCGCGGCCACTCGCCGCAGCTGCGCTTCCTCAAGGAGGTGGACAAGCGCACCGGCTACCGCACCAAGCAGATGCTGGTGGCGCCGGTGGTGGACACCGGCTCCAGCGAGCTGGTCGGCGTGGTGCAGGCGATCAATACACGCGGCGGCCAGCCGTTCTCGGCGCTGGCCGAGGAAGGGGTGGTCAACCTGTGCGAGACGCTCGCCATCGCCCTCAAGCAGCGCCAGAAGCCGACGGCGGTGGTACGCGGCAGATACGACGCGTTGGTGGCCAACGCCGTGCTGTCCGCCGAGGAGATGGACCTGGCGCTGCGCTCCGCGCGCCGCAAAGGCCTGGACATCGAGCAGGTTCTGCTCGACGAGTTCCAGGTCAAGCCGGCGGCCATCGGGGCGGCGCTGTCGGCGTTCTTCGGGGTGCCGTACGAGCCGCTCAAGCAGGATCGCATCAAGTCCATGGACCTGCTGCGCAACCTGAAGCGCGACTTCCTGGAGAGCAGCAACTGGGCTCCGCTCGAGGACACCAAGGAAGGGCTGATCGTGGTCACCAACGACCCCGAGCGGGTGAAGGCCTCGCGCATCGTCAGCAACATCTTTCCCAAGAGCCGCATCCTGTACCGCGTTTGCACCAAGCGCGAGTTCACCGCCACCCTGGACCAGTTCTTCGGCGGCGACATCGCCGACACCAGCTCGATCGGCGACCTGCTGTCCGGCATGGATCAGGATGACGAGGAAGGCGGGGGCGGGGGCGGCGTCGACGACGCCTCGATGGCGGCGGACAACGAGCTGGTGAAGCTGGTCAACAAGATCATCATCGACGCTTACCACCAGGGTGCCTCCGACATCCACATCGAGCCCTACCCCGGCAAAGGCAAGACCGAGATCCGCTTCCGCAGGGACGGCTCGCTGCAGCCCTACATCTCGGTGCCGGCGAGCTATCGCAACGCCATCGCCGCGCGCCTCAAGATCATGTGCGACCTGGACATCTCGGAGAAGCGCAAGCCGCAGGACGGCAAGATCAAGTTCAGGAAATTCGGACCGCTGGACATCGAGCTGCGCGTGGCCACCGTCCCCTCCCAGGGCGGCGTCGAGGACATCGTGATGCGGATCCTGGCAGCCGGCGAGCCGATCCCGCTCGACAAGCTGGGGCTGTCCACGCGCAACCTCAAGGTCCTCAAGGACACCGTGTCCAAGCCCTACGGGTTGTTCTTCTGCTGCGGCCCGACCGGTTCCGGCAAGACCACCACGCTGCACTCGGTGCTGGGCTACCTGAACACGCCCGACACCAAGATCTGGACCGCCGAGGACCCGGTGGAAATCACCCAGAAGGGCCTGCGCCAGGTGCAGATGAACCCGAAGGCGGGGCTGAACTTCGCCACCGCCATGCGGGCGTTCCTGCGCGCCGATCCGGACATCATCATGGTGGGTGAGATGCGCGACAAGGAGACCACCTCGATCGGCATCGAGGCCTCGCTCACCGGCCACCTGGTGTTCGCCACCCTGCACACCAACAGCGCGCCCGAGTCGATCATCCGCCTGCTCGACATGGGCATGGACCCGTTCAACTTCGCCGACGCCCTGCTGGGCGTCCTGGCGCAGCGCCTGGCCAAGCGGCTGTGCGGCAAGTGCAGGCAACCGCACACCGCCGGCCAGGACGAGATCAAGCTGCTGCTCGAGGAGTATTGCCAGGAGCTGAAGAACACCGACAGCTGGAAGAAGGACCCGAAGGGGGCCTTTGAGGCGGTGTACCGCGACTGGGCCAAGAGCTTCGGCGACGACAAGGGCCAGTTCACCCTGTACACGCCGACCGGCTGCGAGACCTGCAGCGGCACCGGCTACAAGGGCCGCGTCGGTCTGCACGAGCTGCTGGTGGGCAGCGACACGATCAAGAAGCTGATCCAGGAACACGCGCGCGTGGCGGACGTGTTCGCGGTGGCCCTCAACGAGGGCATGCGCACGTTGAAACAGGACGGCGTGGAGAAGGTGCTGCAGGGCATCACCGACATGCACCAGGTGCGGGCGGTGTGTATCAAGTGATGCCGTGCGCAACGCCGCTGCAGTGGCCCGAATGAACGAAGCGACGCAACCCGACCTGTTCCGGCGGCTCACGGAGCTGAACCGGATCGGCATCGCGCTGTCGCGCGAGAAGGACTTGAACCGCCTGCTGGAGGGGATCCTGGTGGCGGCGAAGCTGATCACCAACGCCGACGGCGGCACGCTGTATCGCGTGCACGGCGAGCGCGAGCTGCGCTTCGAGATCATGCGCACCGATTCGCTCGGCATCGCCATGGGCGGCACCACCGGGCGCGAGATCCCGTTCCACCCGGTGAGGCTCTACGACGAGGACGGCGCGCCCAACAACTCCATGGTGGTGGCCTACGCCGTGCTGCACGACTGCACCGTCAACATCGCCGACGCGTACGTCGCGCAAGGCTTCGATTTCTCGGGCACCAAGAGTTTCGACGGCAAGACCGGCTACCGCTCGAAGTCCTTCCTCACGGTGCCGATGAAGAATCACGAGGACGAGATCATCGGCGTGTTGCAGCTGATCAACGCCAAGGATCGCGTGTCCGGCGAGATCGTGCCGTTCTCCGAGGCCGACCAGCACCTGGCCGAGTCGCTCGCCAGCCAGGCCGCGGTGGCGCTCACCAACCGGCTGCTGATCAACCAGCTGGAGGAGCTGTTCGAATCGTTCATCAACCTGATCAACGCCGCCATCGACGACAAATCGCCGTACACCGGCGGCCACTGCCAGCGCGTGCCGGCGCTGACCATGATGCTGGCGGAAGCGGTGAACGGCACCAGCATCGGGCCGCTCGCCGACTTCAGCATGTCCGAAAAGGATCGCTATGAGCTGAAGATCGCCGGCATGCTGCACGACTGCGGCAAGGTGACCACGCCGGTGCACGTGGTGGACAAGGCCACCAAGCTGCAGACCATCTACGACCGCGTCGGATTGATCGACACGCGCTTCGAGGTGCTCAAGCGCGACGCCCGGATCCGTGCGCTGACCGCCAAGCTCGAGGCGCTGGAGAAGGGCGACAAGCGCGAGCTGCAGGAAATCGACGCGCGCTTCAGCGCCGAGATCAAGCAGCTCGACGCCGATCGCGCCTTCCTGCGCTTCTGCAACATCGGTTCCGAGCGCATGGCGCCCGAGGAGCAGCAGCGCGTGTTCAACATCGGCACCGGCCGGCGCTGGCGCGACGCCGAGGGCAACGAGGACGCGCCGTTCCTCACCGACGACGAGATCAAGAATCTCACCATCCGCACCGGCACCCTCACCGAGGACGAGCGCAAGATCATCAACCACCACATCGAAGTGACCATCATGATGCTGGAATCGCTGCCCTGGCCCAAGCATCTGAAGAACGTGCCCGAATACGCCGGCGGTCACCACGAGCGGATGGACGGCAAGGGCTATCCGCGGGGACTGACGCGCGAGCAGATGTCGGTGCAGGCACGGGTGATGGGCATCGCCGACATCTTCGAGGCGCTCACCGCCAAGGACCGGCCGTACAAGAAGGGCAAGACGCTCACCGAAGCGCTCACCATCCTGGGCAAGTTCAAGCTCAACGGCCACGTCGACCCCGACCTGTTCGACGTGTTCATCCGCGAGAAGATCTACATGAGATATGCCGAGCAGTTTCTCGATCCGGAGCAGATCGACGAAGTGGACCTGAGCAAGGTCCCGGGAGCCCCCGAGGGACTGCTGACGTAGCGCGTCACTCCCCGAAGCGAATTGGAGACGCCCGCCGGTCGCCTTTGTGACAGAAGCCTCGCAGTATTTGTCAGAATCTTTGAATGCCCTTTCCCACACCCCTTCGGGCCCTTACGTGCACCTCTTGGAGGAGCGTAAGGGACTGATTTTCAGCAGCGGCAGCGCCTTGGCATACCGGTTGCATTGAGGAACGCGAACACGGCAACGCGTGTTTATCCGTCATCTCAACCAGAGGAGTATGTGGCAATGAAGTCTCTGCAAAAGGGTTTTACCCTGATTGAACTGATGATCGTGGTCGCGATCATCGGCATTCTGGCGGCGATCGCCGTCCCGGCGTACACCGACTACACCGTGCGCTCGCGCGTGACCGAGGGCCTGAACCTGGCCGGCGCCGCGAAACTGGACGTGTCGGAAACCTGGCAGTCGGCTGGCGACCTCACCGGCTTGGGCAAGGCATTCGCGACCAACTGGAAAGCCACCAAGTACGTCGCCAACGTGGCCATCGCGGATGCCGACGGCACCATCACGGTCCTTTACAATGTCACCGCCACCGGCATCCCTCAGCTGGGTGGCACCAACACCATCATCCTGACCCCGAAGGTCGCCGGTGCGGCTATTGGTGCGGGCAGCACCGAGTCCGGCAACATCGACTGGGACTGCAAGGGCGGCAGCGTGGTGCCCAAGTTTCGTCCGACTAACTGCCGTCCGTAATCGGCAGCGTTATCCCGAAACGGGCGCTTCGGCGCCCGTTTCGTTTTCTGGTGGCCCGATCGGTGCTTTCCAGCGACCTGCCTCCAGCGCTCACAGGACAACGCCATGCGTGACTTCCGGGTGACACCCTCCCCGTCGCTGTACTTCGCCCTGTTCGCGGTGTCCGGCTTCGCCGGGCTGATGTACGAGTCGATCTGGACCCACTATCTCAAGCTGTTTCTGGGGCACGCAGCGTATGCGCAGACGCTGGTGCTCGCCATCTTCATGGGCGGTATGGCGCTCGGGTCCTGGCTGGCGGGGGCCTACTCGACGCGCATGCGCAACCTGCTGCTGGGGTACGCCATCGTAGAGGGATTGATCGGTGTGGCGGCGCTGTCCTTCCATGCCGTTTTCGTCGGCGCCACCGACTACGCGTACGACAGCGTCCTACCCTCCCTGTCCTCGTCTGCCGCCGCGCAGCTGGTCAAGTGGGGCTTGGGCACGCTATTCATCCTGCCGCAATCCGTCCTGCTCGGCATGACGTTCCCCCTGATGAGCGGCGGCGTCATCCGCCGCTATCCCGCCACGCCCGGACACACGCTGGCGAGCCTGTACTTCTCGAACAGCATCGGAGCGGCGGCCGGCGTGCTGGCGAGCGGTTTCCTGTTCATCGGGCTGGTGGGCCTGCCCGGCACGATACTGACGGCCGGCCTGCTCAACCTGCTGCTTGCGCTGGTCCTCTGGCTGCTGGCGAAGGGCGGCGAGCCGACCCCGACGCCCGCGCCAGTGCAGCCTCAGGCGCCGTGGGCCAGCGACCGCTGGGTCAAAGTGCTGCTGCTGGCGGCGGCAATCACCGGCGCCGCTTCGTTCCTGTACGAGATCGCATGGATCCGGATGTTGAGCCTGGTGCTGGGCGGGTCGACCCATTCCTTCGAGCTGATGCTGGCCGCCTTCATCCTGGGGCTGGCGCTCGGCGGCCTGTACGTGCGCCGCCGCATCCAGCGGCTCGCCAATCCGATGCGATTCCTGGCCTATGCCCAACTGCTCATGGGCGGCTTCGCCCTCGCCACGCTGCCCGTCTACGGTCAGTCGTTCGAATGGATGGCCTTCCTGCTGCGCGCGCTTGCCCGCACCGACCAGGGCTATGCACTGTTCCTCGTCGCGAGCAGCGCGATCGCGCTGCTGATCATGCTCCCGGCCACGTTCGTGGCAGGCACCACCTTGCCGCTGCTCACCTTCATTCTGTTCAACCGCGGCCATGGCGAGCGCACGATCGGCAGCGTGTACGCCGCCAACACGGTGGGCGCGATCTTGGGCGTTCTGGCGGCCGTGCACCTGCTGATGCCCGCGCTCGGGGTGAAGGGTGTGGTGGTGATCGGCGCCGGCCTGGATTTGGCGCTCGGCGTGGCGCTGTTGGCGCTTGCTCTACCCTCAGGCCGCCGCCTGGAGCTGACCTGTGGCACAGCGGCCGCCGCCTTCGCCATCACCTTCACCGTGGTCGCCGTGCAGCTTGACCCGCTGCAGCTGGTGTCCGGCGTGTATCGCACCGGGTCGGCCAGGAAGCCGGTCGGCGCTCAGGTGCTGTTCCTGCGCGACGGCAAGACGGCCAGCATCGCTTTGCTCGGTGACGCCAAGGGAACCAGGCTGATCAGCACGAACGGCAAGACCGACGCATTGCTGAGCGCCCTGGACAGCGAGCCTTCGACGGACGAAGCGACCATGGTGTTGGCCGGCGCGCTTGCGCTGGCCCATCACCCGCAGGCCAGGACCGCCGCCAACATCGGCTTCGGTTCCGGCCTCACGACCCACACGCTGCTCAGCACGCGCCAGCTAGAACGGCTGGATACGGTAGAGATCGAACCCTATATGGTCGAGGCCGCGCGTGGCTTCGGCGAGCGCGTGCGCAATGCCTACCACGACCCGCGCAGCCGCATCTACATCGAGGACGCCAAGACTTACTTCTCGGTGCGTGGAAGCCGCTACGACATCATCGTCTCCGAGCCCTCGAATCCATGGGTGAGCGGCGTGGCATCGCTGTTCTCGGAGGAGTTCTATGCCCGCATTCGCAAGCATCTGCAGCCCCACGGCGTGCTGGTGCAGTGGGTGCAGGGCTACGAGATCGAGGTCTCGCTGGTCGCGTCGATCCTCAAGGCGCTCGATCCGCACTTCAGCGACTACGTGGTGTACAGCACCAACGACTCCGATCTGCTGATCGTCGCGCGCCGGGACGGCACTTTAGGCGCTCTGGACGAAAGCGTGCTGCGCGACCCCGGACTCGCCAAGGAGCTGACTCGAGTGCGCGTCAATGGCGCGAACGATCTCGCCATGCGGCGACTCGCGGGCCGGTCCATCATGCGCGGCATGCTGGCGACCTACCCGGTTCCCGCCAATTCGGACTACTTTCCCTACCTCGACCAGAACGCCGCGCGTGCGCGGTTCCTCAGCAAGGCGGCGATGGACGAGCTCGCGCTGTTGCGTATCGATTCGCTTCCCGTCCTGGAGCTGCTTGAACGTCGCCAGGCACCGGACGGCCGCGTTTCCGTCACACGGGACGAAGGCTTCCTACCCGCGGCGCTCGCCGACGATGCTCGCCTCACGCGCGACGCTATATTCGGACGCGGCGGATGGGAGCGAGTGCCCGCCGCTACCAAACGCGAGTGGCTGCTCGCCAGCATGATGCTCGAGCGTTGCGACGCGCAGGCGGACTGGTTTCTATGGCGCAACGCGGTGCGCGCCGTGGCCGGCTTGACCACGCCTTATCTCGCACCGCAGGATGCCGCACGAATCGTGGATCGGTTGCGTACCAGTCCCTGCATCGCGCGGCTGCCCAAGCGCAACGCGCAATGGCTCGATCTGTTGAATGCGGTCGCGCTGCGCGACGGGACGCGAATGAGCGAACTCGCCTCGGCCATGCTGGATGCGAGCGACGCCGAAGCAAAGACCTACTTGGTGCACGCCGCCATGCTGGGCGCGCTATCGCGTCAACGCGGCGACGAGGCGCTCGCCACTTGGCAGAAGCATGGCGGCAAGGTCGCCGACGCTTCAGCGGCGGCGTTGCCGTTCGACACCCGCGTGCTCGTCGCGCTGGCGCACATGGAAGCCACCCGCCAGGCGCGCCTGGATCGATAGACCAGACGCTCCGGATTGCACCGCAGCGGCGCGTTCACCGTGCCTGCCGGCGCGGGCTCACGGCTGCGCCGACCAGAACCAAGGGTTAAGGTTGTCGGGCGCGGTATCGAGCAGCAGCGGGTGCGGCTCCGGTCCCGGCTGCCGGCCGCTGCGCATGCGCAGCAGCTGGCGGCGCCGTTCCATTTGCGCACCGTAGAAGCTCCTGGACTGCAGGTATTCGAGCGACGGCAGAGCGGCAGGTCCCTGGAACACCGAGCTGAAGGCGGACAGCCGCTCGAAGCTCTCCACCACGGCGCACTGCACCCACTCGACGGGGTGGTCGCGCCATGGCAGCGCTGCGTAGCGTGGGTGAGGCGGTAGGCAAGGTTCGTCCAGTTGCGTGTGACCGGCGTCCACCATGCCCTTCAGCGTGGCCAGCGTGTCCACGGCGGCACGCCGTTCGCCCGCGCCGGCCGCCAGCGCCGCCAGGGTCAGGAGCCGCGCGAGCGACGCCGTCTCGCTGGACGCGGCGCGCGCGACGCGAAGCGCTTGTGCCAGGTGGGCGGCCTTCTGCTCCGGCGCCAGATCGCGAGTCTGTGACAGCGCGTAATGGAGCAGCGCGCGCGTGTACGCATCCGTTGGGCGCGCGGAGAATCCCGGACCGGGGAGCCCGTGCAGGTAGTCGCGCGCCTGGCTGCTGTCGACGAGCTCGACCTCGGGCGCTGCCGCCGACAGCACCAGCAGCCCCGCGGCATGCAGCGCTCGTGCGCGCCCCGGCGTACAGCCGAAAAGGTTGAGCTGGTAGTCGTCCAGCGGCGCCTCGCGTCGATGAGGAACCAGCACGCCGGGGCCCGGCAGCAGCCGGTACGCTTCGAACCCAAGCGTTTGCAAGAAGTCCAGCAAGCGGTACTCGACCGAGGCCCCGTGCTTGATCTCGAACAGCACCAGCGGCTCGTGCGTCAGCAGCGTGCGCTGCGCACCTTTGCCGACCTGCAGCTCGTGGCCCTCGGCGTCGATCTTGATGAGCGACAGCTGCGCGGCACCGTGCGTAGGCATGACATCGTCCAGCCTCAGTAGCTCAACGCGCTCCGCATCGCGCCCCGCTTGCGGCGTCTCGGCCAGGGCGTTCAGCTCGGGGCTGTCTCCGAGCGCGAGCAGCGCCGACCCCGGGCGGTCCGACAGCGCGGCCTGCACCGGCTGCACCTGGGTCAAGCCGTTGGCGGACAGTGTCTCGCGCAGAAACGCGGCGGTCGAGGCCGTCGGCTCGAAGGCCAGCACCGTTCCCTGGAGGCCGACCGCGGCCGCCAGGGCGGTGGTGAATACGCCGAAGTTCGCGCCCACGTCCACGGCGCACTCTCCCGGCGCGAGGCAGGCGCGCACGAAATCGAGCTCATCCTCGAACCAGGTTTCCTGCTCCAGCAGCACGTAAGTCGTGATGTTGGAGAGCATCGGCGGTACACACAGCCGCGCACCACCCTGCACATCGATGGAGAAGTCGCGTGCCGTCACGCGTGTCCCGAGCGGCCGCCCTCGACCCGCGTGTCCCCAGCCGGCGCGGCAAGGGCGGCCAGCCACATCTGCATGTAGGCCTCCTCGAGATGGTGCGTGAAACGGGCGCCGTCCATCAGCGGCGATGCGCGCACGCGCTCGCGCAGGGTACGGCGCAGCGCCTCCAGTCCGCCGACGTCCAGCGCCAGCCGCTGCGCGATCCGCACGTAGTCCTGCGCCGAGGCCGCCACCAGCTGGTCCAGGCCGAGGGTGTGCAGGATCGATGCGCTGACACGTGCGGCGTGCCGGTCCCCGCGCAGAGTAACCACCGGCACGCCCATCCACAGCGCGTCCATGGTGGTGGTGGTGCCGTGATAGGGGAAGCTGTCGAGCGCGATGTCCACCCGGTCGTAGCTGCGCATGTGCGCATCGATGCTCTCGGTCGGTGCGGCGAGCTCGATCCGCGAGCTGTCGACGCCCGCCGCGCGGAAACGCTCGAGCACCAGCTGGCGCAGCCCCGGATCCTGCAGGCCCCCGGTCTTGATGAGCAGCGTCGCGCCGGGCACCGCATCGAGCACCTGTCCCCACAACGCGATGTTGGACGCGCTCAGCTTGGCGAAATTGTTGAAGGAACCGAACGTGACGCGCCCGCGCTCGCATACCGGCGGCCGCGCCGCGACCTCGCCGGCGAACGGCGGCGCATAGCACAGGAAGGTCTCGGGCAGACGTACCAGCCGCTCCGTGTGCAGCGCGTCGGCTTCTCCGGGCGGGTCCGCCTGCGCGTCGGTGATGCGGTAATCGACCGCGGTGAGGCCGGTGGTGTTGGGATAGCCGAGATAGGACACCTGCACCGGGGCCACGCGGCGCGCCACCACCGCGAGCCGGTGGCCGTCGCTGTGGCCGGACAGTTCCACCAGCAGATCGAGGCGATCGGCGCGCAGCGTCTGGTCCAGCTCGTCTGGCGACAAGCGCGCAGCGTTGCGCCAGTGGTGTGCGCGCGCGCGCAGCCGCGCGCTGAGGTCGTCCTCGTTGGCGCCCGTGTGGTAGCAGAACACCTCGAAGCGGCCGTGGTCGTGATGCTGCAGCACCGGCTCCAGGAAGTACGCCACGGGGTGACGGCGCAGGTCGCCGGACAGATACCCGACGCGCAGCCGATGGCCAGGCCGCCGGTGATCCGGATCGACCGGCACGCGCGCCGCTCGAGGGAAGCGCCCGGCCGACTCGAGGTGTGCTTCGAACACTTGGCGCGGCGTCCAGCGCTCCGAGTAGTTCATGGCGAACACCAGGCAACGCCAAGCGGCGTCGTAGTCGGGCGCCAGCCCGATCGCCTTGCGGTAGTGCTCGACCGCGTCTTCGTGCCGGGCCTGTCTGCTCAGGATGTGGCCCAGCATGAACCATCCCTCCGGCATGTCGGGGGCGAGCGCAATCGCCTCGCGCGCGGGGGTCTCCGCCTCCACCGGCATGCCTTGGTCACGCAGCGCCACGGCAAGCATCAAGTGGCTCGCTGCCGCGCCAGGCTCGAGCCCGATCGATTCCCTGAACGCGGCGGCCGCCGCAGCCGGGCGCCGCCGCTCCATCAGCATCGAGGCGAGGTCATAGAAAGCGCCTGCGCCGGAGCCGTCGGGGTATTGCGCCTGCGCTGCTTCCGCCAGGCGGCCGGCCTCAGCCAGCGCCACGGCCAGTTCGTTGCGCCAGTCCTGCGCCTGGGGGTTGAGGCGCACCGCATCGCGATAGCAGCCGATGGCCTCGGCGGCGCGACCCGCGGACGCGTGCACGTTGCCGAGCGAGAAGTGATACTCGGCGCGCTCCGGAGCGAGCTCGATGGCGCGGCGCACGGCCGCCACGCAGCCTTGCGTATCGCCCTCTTGCTGCGCCAGCACGCCGAGCATGTAGTGAGCGTGCGCGTGGCGCGGATCGATCTCCAGCGCACGAGCGAAGCGCTCCTTGGCGCGGGCGTGCTCGCCGGCGTGATAAGCTGCGTCGCCCGCGCCGACCAGTGCGGACAGGTCGGCACTTCGCGCCGCCGGGGCCGGTGGCCGGGGCGCAGCCTGCGCAGGGAACAGCCGCGACAACAGTCTCATGGCAGGAGCATCGGCTGGGACGCGGTTGCGAGGAGCAGGAACGATGCCAAGGGCTGCGCCCGACGAGATACGGCCGGGTGTCGCGGCATGCTCCATGCTTGCCATGCACCCGCCGCACCGGGGCGAAAGGGGTACGCGTGATCGTTCGAGACTGGCTTCGTCGCAACGAAATCGAGGGTTTCGCCGACCTGCTCGCGCAGGACCTGAAGCGTCGCTTCCCGCCGGACAGCGAGAAGCGCACCGACGCGGGAGTACGCCGCCAGATCGAATCGATTGCCGCGGGGCTGTTCGGCAAGGGCGCCGAGTTCTGCCGCGCCCGGCGCCTCGGCGTGTACGGCAAGGCAAAGCTGGGCAACAGCCTGCGCTGGCAGCTGCGCGCGCTCGGCTACAGCGAAGGCTTCGTCGAATCGTTGATCCACGAGCTGGTGCTGCACCTCACCCGAGCGCGCTGAGCGGTCGCGCTACTTCCTGAACACCGAGGAGCGCATCGGCAAACCGCGGCTCAGGTAGGAGAGGAAGTACTCGAGGTTGTTCCACTCCTCGCTGTCGAAGCCGTAGGGCACGGCGCGCATCTGCTCCATGCAGCGCTTGAAGCGGCCCTGGAAGGTCATCAGCTCCTCGCCGCCGCGGAAGATCGGCCAGTGCGTGGCCTGCCCCAGGGCCGGCGAGATGATCTCCATGCGCATGGTGTTGCCCGCGTTGTGTACGTGGCAGCCGGCGCAGGAGGCGTTGAGCTGGCCGATGCGGCGGAAGTAGAGGTCCTTGCCCGCCTGGTACTTGGCGTGTGCCGCGGGCGTTTCCACCTTCACGTTCACACGCATGCCGTCCGACAGCGTGCGCGCGTACGCGGTGAGCACGCCCATCGGCTCGCGCTCTCCATAGGCGAGGGGCGGCTCGCCGTTGGCCTGGCGGCACCGGTTCAGCGCCGCCTCGAAGGTGATCACGCGACCGAGCCGCTCGTCGTAGCGCGGGTGGTCGGCCGCCGCGTTGCGCCCGCCGCCGGGGAAGCAGTCGGCGTAGCGCCTGCCGTTGCCAAACGGCGTCTCCCAGATCTTCCTGCCCGCCTCGATGTCGTTCAGGAACGGAGGGAACTCCATGATCTGCTCGTACTGGGCGCGCGCGTCGGCGCTCGCGATCATGGCGCCGTAGACGTAGTCGTCGAGCGCGACACCGGGGAAGCGGTCGGCGAAGAACTCGATCAGGCGCTGTCGATCCTGTTCCGGCGTGCTGGACGCCGCGGCGCACAGGCCGGCCACGGCGGCCGCGCAGGCCGCCAGCGCCAGCCGCATCAACGGCCGCCGCATGCGCGCCAAACCGTCAGCCTGCAGCCGGGACCTTGGCGCGCGCACGGTTGCTCTCGCCGCGGTTGTCGACCCATTCGATGCCGACCTCATCGTCGGCCTTCGCACCCTTGATGCGGAACTGCATGTAGGGATTGCGCGACACCGCCTGGCTCCACTGCGCGGTGAGCACCGCCTTGCCGTTCAGCGTGGCGGTCACCGACTTGATGAAGTGCAGGGGCACCGGCTCGCCGGTCTTGGGGTCCTTGCGCAAACCGGTCTCCATCGGGTGACCGATGAGCACGCGCACATCGGCGACGTCGCCTTCGAGTTTCACGCGCATGCGGATCGGCTCGGCCATCGCTCACGCCCCGCAGCCGCCGATGGTGACCTTGATCTCGCGCGTGGCCATGTGGTGTCTGCCGCCGGCGCGCACCACCACGCGCAGGTTCGAGGTCTCGCCCATCTTGATGCGCGTCGAGATGAAGGGTTCGGCGCCGTCCAGGAAGTCGAAGCTGCCCACGAACGGCTGCGGGTTCCTGTCCACGAAGATGTACACGGTGTCGGTTCCGGGCACCTTGCTCAGGATGTCGACCGGCACCTGGGCGCCGTTCTCGGCGATCTCCGGGGCCTTGATCACGATGTCCCCGCTCGCCGCGGGGTTGAGGATGCCGGCCGACTTGAGCGCCTCCTGGACGTTTCTGGCGTCGAAGGCGGCCTTGTTCCACTCTCCGGCCCAGGTCTGCAGCGGCCGCAGCGCCGCGGCGAGCAGTGCCGCGAACAGCGCCAGGAAGGAGCGCCGGGAAGAGCGCCGGTTTGGCTCGGTGTTCAACGCTGTGCTCCGCGTCGCGTTCAATAGCGGTAGATGTATTCCAGCACCAGGTCGATCTCCTCCTCGGTGAGCACCCGGTGCTTGCCGAAAGGCGGCATCACGCTGTAGGGATTGCGCACCGTGGAGTCCCACAGCTGCTCGCGCAGCGCCGCGCGATCCGGAAAGCGTTCCCTCATGGCCACGATCGGCGGACCGATGTTGGCCAGCGAGATCGCGGCGCGATCGCCGGGTACCTGATGGCAGCCCAGGCAGTTGCCCTTGTACACGTCGTGGGCAATCGCCCGGCCGGCCGCCACGGCAGCGTTCTCGGTCCCGGCAGACGGCGCCGCCGCCGCCAGCAGCGCAACCGCGACACCGGAGACGACCGCACGCTCTGCACCCATCGCGCTCGAACGCCGCCAGCAGGAACGTCAGCCGGGCGACAACGGCGTCACATCCCGGGACGTTGCGCCCGCGGCGTTCACGTCCCGGGCACCTCCGCCGGGGCGACCCAGCGGCCCGACTTCCCGCCGCGCTTTTCCAGCAGCCGCACGCCTTCGAAGCGCATCCCGCGGTCGACCGCCTTGCACATGTCGTAGATGGTCAGCAGACCCACGGTCACCGCGGTCAGCGCCTCCATCTCCACGCCCGTGCGTCCGCGGCTGTGCGCGGTCGCGGTGCACTGCACCGCGTTGCGCGCCTCATCGAAACTGAAATCGACTGCAACGTGCGTGAGCGCGATGGGATGACACAACGGAATCAGCTCGGCCGTGCGCTTGGCGCCCTGGATCGCGGCGATGCGCGCCACCCCGAGCACGTCGCCCTTGGTCGCGGTGCCGGCCCGGATGCGCTGCAGGGTCTCGGGGCGCATCACCACGCCTCCGGTAGCCACCGCCACGCGCTCGGTTTCGGCCTTGTCGCCGACGTCCACCATGTGCGCCTGGCCGCGCCCGTCGAAATGCGACAATTCGCCCATAGATAGTTGATTCCTCGATGCGATGCGCACCGCGCCGGGCGCCCACGACTGCAGCGGCTATCATAGCACCATGCGGTTCCTGGTCTCTTTGCTGGCGGCGCCGCTGATCGCCGCCGCGCACGCCGACACGCTGCCGGACCTGGGCGACTCCTCCCAGACGGTCCTGTCGACCCAGCAGGAACGCCAGCTCGGCGAGTCGATCATGCGCCAGATCCGGGCGAGCAAGCACTATCTCGACGATCCCGAGATCGGCGATTACATCAACGGCCTGGGCTACCGGCTGGTGGCGCACAGCCCCGATGCGGATCAGGCCTTCGAGTTCTTCCTGGTGGACGACCAAAGCATCAACGCCTTCGCGTTGCCCGGGGGATTCATCGGCGTGCACACCGGATTGATAGTCAGCTCGGAAAGCGAGTCCGAGCTCGCCGCGGTCCTGGCGCACGAGGTGGCGCATGTCACCCAGCGGCACATCGCGCGCCTGTTCCAGCAGCAGAAGCAGGCGGGCATCGCCTCGATCGCCGCCATGGCGCTCGCCATCCTGGCGGCGCGCTCCAGCCCGGATCTGGCCAACGCCGCGCTTGCCGGGGCGCAATACGCCACCGTCCAGACTCAGCTCAACTTCAGCCGCGACAATGAGCGCGAGGCCGACCGCGTGGGCGTGCAGGTGCTGGAGCGCTCCGGGCTGGATCCGCGCGCCATGCCCTCGTTCCTCGAGCGGCTGCAACGCGCCTATCGCCTGTATGAGACCAACGCGCCGTCCTACGTCCGCACCCACCCGCTCACTTACGAGCGCATCGCCGACGTGCAGAACCGTGTGGAGGGCATGCCGTACCGGCAAGTGCCCGACACCCTGGAATTCCGGCTGGTACGCGCGCGGCTCCAAGTGCGGGCCTCCGACCCGCGCGACGCCGTCGAGCGCTTCGAGGACATCCTGCGCGAGAAGAAGACCGTCAACGAGACCGCGGCACGCTACGGTCTCGTCTTGGCGCTGCTCGAAGCCAAGCAACTGCAGCGGGCGCGCCGCGAGCTTGCGGAGTTCGAGCGCGATGCGGCGGATGACCCGATGGTGCTGGCCCTTGCCGCCCAGGTGCGCAAGGCTTCGGGCGACACCAAGGGCGCGCTCGCGCTGTACGCCGACGCGGTGCGGCGCTACCCGCGCAGGCGTGCGCTGATCTACGAGTACGCCCAGTCGCTGCTGGATGCCCGGCGACCGCAGGACGCGCTGGAGCTGATCACGGACGCCATCCGTGCCCTGCCACCGGATGCGCGCCTGTATCGGCTACAGGCGCAGAGCCATGCCGCCCTCGGCCAGCACCTGCAGCAGCATCGGGCCCAGGCCGAGGCCTACCTGCTGATGGGCAGCCTGCCGGCGGCCATCGAGCAGCTCCAGATCGGGCTGAAGAGCGGCGACGGCGACTACTACCAGCTGTCCAGCGCCGAGGCGCGGCTGCGCGAGCTGCGCGCGCTCGACCAGGAAGCCCGCCGGAAGCAGTGACGGCGAGCTTCCGATCGCCGGTGCATCGCCCATTGGCACGATACGTGTTTGGTGAGCGGAGGCCTCTCGCCAGGCCTCCCTCCAGACTCTGAGCTCCAATCTAACAAATTGAAACCAAACGATTTTCCTGAGCGGGACGGAAGCCAGCCGGCGCCCGCCGCGAACGCGACTGACAAGATCGGGAAATACCAGGTCGTGAAGGAGCTGGGGAAAGGGGCCACCAGCGCCGTCTACCTGGCGCACGATCCCTTCGCCAACCGGAAGGTGGCGCTCAAGGTCGTGCAGCGCGACGTCCTCGGCGACCGCGAGCACGGCAAGCGTTTCCGCAAGCTGTTCCTGACCGAGGCCTCGCTGGTGGGCAAGCTGTCCCACCCGCACATCGTCGCCATCTACGACGCGGTGGCCGACGAGGAGGGCAGCTACATCGTGATGGAGTACGTCGAGGGCGGCACTCTCGAGCAGCACACCAAGATCGACAACCTGCTGCCGATCAACAAGGTGATCGAGATCGTGTTCAAGTGCTGCAAGGCGCTCGACTACGCCCACCGTCACGGCGTGATCCACCGCGACATCAAGCCGGCGAACATCCTGCTGTCCAAGGACACCGACATCAAGATCTCGGACTTCGGCGCCGCGCTGACGGTGGCCTCCGAGACCACGCAGGTGACCGGCATCGGCTCCCCGGCCTACATGTCCCCGGAGCAGGTGCAGGAGCATCAGCTCACCCACCAGACCGACATCTTCTCGCTCGGCGTGGTCATGTACCAGATGCTGACCGGCAGCCTGCCGTTCAAGGCCACCAACAATTACAGCATGGTGTTCCAGATCATCAACGTCGATCCGCCGCCGCCCAGCATCTTCCGGCCGGAGGTCCCGGCGAGCGTCGACCACATAGTCAAGAAAGCGCTGCAGAAGCGGCTGGAAAATCGCTACCAGACCTGGGACGAGCTGGCGCAGGATCTGGTGCGCGTGTTCAACAACCTGCAGACGCCCGAGCAGGTCGTGCCCGACACCGAGAAGTTCAATACCCTGCGCCGGCTGGAGTTCTTCCGCGGCTTCACCGACGTCGATCTGTGGCAGGTGCTGCACATCGCCAACTGGAACCGGGTGGCCGCCGGCACCACGCTGATCCGCGAGGGCGAAACCGGTACCGCGTTCTACGTGCTCGCCGCGGGCGAGGTGCGGGTCACCAAGAGCGAGAAGCTGCTCGACGTGCTCAAGGCCGGCGAATGCTTCGGCGAGATGGCCTACCTCGGCCGGCGCCAGTTCAAGCGCAGCGCGAGCGTACACGCCAGCAGCGAGATCACGGTGATCGAGATCAAGGCCGACGCGCTGAACGCCGCCACGGAAAGCTGCCGACACCAGTTCACCGCCGCCTTCCTGGAGCTGCTCGTGGCGCGGCTGGAGAACGCCGACGTGCGGCTGTCCGAGCTCCTCGAACGCCACCTCGTGACCTAGCCCTCTCGCCGTCATCCCAGGCGGCGCTGCGGGAAATGCGGCCCCGCCCGGCTGCGTCGCGGGGCGAACGCGGCTAGAATCGATACGATGACAGCCGTGAGTCACATCGATCTGGCCGCACTGCAGCGCCTGCAACAAACTGCTGCGGTGACGCTGGTGGACGTGCGCACCGATGCGGAGGTGGCGCGCGGCGTGATCGCCGGCGCCGTGCACATCCCGCTTCACCT